>JADDYB010000664.1_pt1 | contig 10968 bp, 15 predicted proteins | sample 8641941 | NCBI WGS metagenome assembly JADDYB01 (sample SAMN16275377, study PRJNA637457) | freshwater sediment metagenome | isolation source: Lake Kineret sediment | place: Israel: Lake Kineret | collected 2013 | reverse complement strand
TAAATTATATTAATATAAAGACGGAGGAAGCCGATGTTTTCAAAGAATATATTCAGCCTTTAATAGGTTCTTTTAATTCATCATGGCCCATGTATTGTCACGATATCCGTCATACAGGACGAAGCCCCTTTAGCACGATAGATACTTGGAATGAAATATGGAATTTTGGAACAGCAGGTTGGGCAGTTGGAGGTCCAGTAATAGACAATGATAAAACGATTTACATTGGATCATATTATCTTTATGCCATATTTCCAAATGGAACAATGAAATGGGTATTTGACACAAAGGGAGTAATAAATTCCTGTCCCGCTATTGATAATAATGGGATTATATACGTTGGAAATACCTTTAGTGATTATGATTATTTATACGCACTATACCCTAATGGTACAGTAAAATGGAAATATTTTACTGGAAACGATATATTCTCATCACCAGTTATTGGCTCCGATGGAACGATATATTGTGGCTGCGGACAATCCATTCTTGCACTTTTTCCAAATGGGACGCGCAGCTGGCAGGTTTCGACAAACCACGTGGTTTATTACTATCCAGCTATCGGAGATGATGGAACTGTCTATTGTGGTTGTCATGACACCTATTTGTACGCTCTTTATCCAAATAATGGGACCGTGAAATGGAAGTATAAAACAGGAAACTGGATACGAACAAGTCCTTGTATTGCTGATGATGGTACTATTTATACTGTATCACTTGATGGTTATCTTTATGCTATTAATTCTGATGGAACATTTAAGTGGAAAACAGATGTTGGCGCAGGTACGTCTCCTACAATCGGTCAGGATGGCACTATTTATGCTGGGCATGAAATTCTACATGCTATTAATCCAGTTAATGGCTCGGTGAAATGGATAGTTGATGTTGGCGGTACAATTGAGGGTGGAACGCCATGTAATTCTATTGATGGTACTATTTACTTAGGTACCAGCGATGGTGGTGAACTAATCGCTATTAACTCAGATGGTACTGAAAAATGGCGAGAAAAAATTGGAAAATATATTGATTCTCCTCCTGCAATAGGTGGCGATGGTACAGTCTATATAGGTTCGGACGATGAACCTATTAATGGACATCTTCATGCATTCGGTATAGGGCCATTAGAAGTTGATGCAGATGGACCTCATTATGGGCTAATCAATCAACCTGTGCAATTCCAAGGAGCTGCAACTGGTGGATACTCACCTCATTTTTACAACTGGACTTTTGGCGATGGACAAACCTCAACTATACAAAATCCAACACACACCTATATACAAGCCAGTAATTACTCAGTGACATTGACTGTTACAGACAATTCTAGTAACACATCAAGCGATACGACCTGGGCAAAAATAAAAGAATCGAACAACCCGCCAGACAAACCAAGCATCAATGGACAGGTCCGTGGCAAAGTAGGAACACCCTATGAATATACTTTTATCGCAACAGATCCAGATAATGATGAATATGTATATTATTTCATTGACTGGGGTGATAACAGCACGAGCGGATGGATAGGAAAATATACTCCTGGTATAGTTGTCACCGTGAGTCATACGTGGTCTGAACGAGGAACCTATACCATCAAAGCCAAGGCAAAAGACAATTACGGTGGCGAGGGTGACTGGGGAACATTACAGGTCACGATGCCGAAAAACAAAGAACTCATCATCACGCATCCTCTTTTGAACTGGTTATTGGAACGATTCCCCAATGCATTCCCACTACTCCGATATTTTTTAGATAAATGAACAATATTCCTCTCCTGAGAGCTTGCTCCAACCGTAACTTTTTATGCAGAAAAGCAATCATTCTCTCTATGAAAGAACTGAACATTTCCTCTAAAAAAAGGGAAGAGATGATAGACATTACGAACCAAATTCAGGGTATTATAATGGAAGAAAAAATCATAGAAGGGTACGTCATCGTCTATGTTCCCCATACGACCGCAGGGATTACCATCAACGAAGGAGCAGATCCTAGTGTTCAACAAGATATCATCGAAACCTTAGAGAAGCTCATACCGGAACATGCGTCCTATCATCATTCAGAAGGAAACAGTGATGCTCATATCAAGGCAAGCCTCCTTGGCTCCTCAGTGACAATACTCATCAGGAAAGGAAAATTGGTGCTGGGAACTTGGCAGCATCTCTTTTTTTATGAGGGCGACGGTCCACGCAACCGAACCATCTACGTCCACACCACTAAAAATAGATAACTAGGCAAATCCTTTGATGGCTGCAATGCATTCTTGGCAGATTTTTTTTGGCTTTCCCTTAATATGGATATGTTTTATTTTCTTTTCTTCTAATTCACAACTACAGACTACACATTTTTCCATACTATTTCATCTCCTTTTTTTTAGCTTCCACCACGGAAATCGTCACAAGGTTGGTCTTCGTTCATAGGTCGCGAATGCTCTGCATGGTCTGGTTGCAAGCAGATATCCGCCGATATCTTCTTCATCGGTTTCCCACAGCATTTTGGTTTTTCTTTCGTATCACGTACTATAGTTTTCTTCTTACAGGTTTGACATTGATAATAATCGACAGCCATTCTCTAACCTCATGTATCACATAGGTTTTTCATATTTAAAACTAGGTTATCAAAGAAGCATAAAGTTATTAGAGACCAACAGAATATGAGCCGCAATGAAATGTGAAACAGTCCCTGGAAAGAAAAAAGCACACAAGGTGAAAATCTTCACGCTCAGCACCTGCGGATGGTGCAAAAAAACAAAAGAGCTGCTAAAAGCCCTTGATATTGAATATGAATACGTCGACGTCGATAAACTCACCGGTGACGATATCGCGGAGGCAAACGAGGAAGTGAAAAAATACAATCCGTATCGTACGTATCCCACAATCGTCATTGATAACGGAAAACACGTTATTTTAGGATTCAACGACAAGGAAATCAAGGAGAAACTTCGCTGATGAGTGGAAAACAGACAATCATGGATGCGATGAAACGAAACGCAAAAGAAAACGGATACTACCTCTGTCCAGACCAACAGCTCTTTAACGACCTTATTGACGGTATTGCGACGAATACGAAAAGATATGGATACGGGTCCTGCCCGTGTCGTGTCGCGAGTGGCAAGAAGAACTACGATGTTGATATTATCTGCCCCTGTGAGTACCGTGACGCTGATGTTGATGAGTTCGGCATGTGCTATTGCGGCCTGTTTGTGAGTGAAAAGATAAAAAATAATCCATCGCAGATGGGGCCGATACCGGAACGAAGACCACCAGAAGTTATAGATGTGGCATTAGCCGCTGCGGAATTAAAAACGAGTACATCAAAGGAGTCTATAATACAATCCAAATCTGGGAAAAAAGCGCAGACCGTCACCATATGGAGGTGTACCGTGTGTGGGTATCTCTGCGCCCGCGAACTCCCCCCGCCAATCTGTCCTATCTGTAAGGCAAAAGCGGAACGATTTGAACCTTTTCCTCTTGGTTAACAGTCGTGTCAGGCGACGATCTCACGGATTTTCCTTATGATTTCTTGCTTTTGCGGGTCAGTGAGCTCTTGATCAAGCTTCGGGTACAACGATACTTCCTCAAATGTTTTATGTGCTATGATAAATTCCTTGAACTCGTGATACTTCACTGGCCTGTTCCACATCAAGTCCTTGCGCATCACCCGTACCCTATTCAGAATGTCGTTATGCTGTTGGATGAGTTCCGGAACCATCTTATAACCTTCAACAATGTTCTTTGGACTATACGAGGTGAAAATCGCTTTTTCTTCAGTGAAGATATGTTTTTCCAGCTCCCATTCGAAGGTATCAAACACCTTCATCAGAGAGACAAGCTCTATGCCGATGCTTTTTTCAACATCATGGAGGAGTTTTAGAATTTTTAAATGATCTGTTGTCATCATCTCCAGTATCGTTGTTGATTTCATCGTCTGTCAACCCCTGTTTCCATAGGTATGAATAGATACGGTACCGTGTTTATAAATCTAGCTTTTCAGAAAACAAAGCGACGATGCCTAGTGTATCGTAATCTCTTTAAGGATTCGTTGTTTTCTAGGTTTCGATTAGCCTATGGATCTATTTGCTATCACATTCCAGTCAGTGATCGTTCTTCTTGGCATTGGCGTGTTTGGTTTTTTGATTGTACAACGAAAGGTCGTTGCAGAGGATGCGTTAGGCACGCTTTCGAGCCTTGCGTTAGAACTTGCGTTACCATGTCTTGTGTTTGTCAATATTGTTTCCAATTTTTCTCCCAAAGAAATCCCTAATTGGTGGGTACTACCGCTCTGGTGGGCTATGTTCACTGGTGTTGCCGCGGTACTTTCGGGGCTGTTTATGTTCATGTCACAGAAGACAACGCGACGTGAGTTTGCCATGAGTATGTTTTTGCATAATGGTTTGTTTTTCCCTCTTGCGATTCTCACCGGCATGTTTGGTGCGTCGTCACCCTATCTTGTCTCCTTGTTTTTGTTTATGATTTTTTACCCTGCGTTCCTTTTTAACATCTACCCGTTTTTCTTTAGGAATTATGAAAGGAAAATTAACCTGAAACGTATTTTCAATGTCGTGCTTCTTTCAACGTTGATCGCTCTTTTTATTCGATTAGTTGACGTCCAAATATTCATCCCGAGCGCTGTTTTATCGGTTTTAACAATGCTTGGTGCGATGGCTGTCCCTTTGTTAATGTTAGTAATCGGTGGAAGTCTTTCGCTGACATTTCAACGAAAAGGCAAAATCTACAGCGGAGAGATAGTGAAATTTGTTCTGATGAAAAATGTGCTGTTCCCTTTGGTGTTTTTAGCGGTGGTGGTGATCATCAGACCGTCGTATGAGATTGCCTTGCTGCTGATGCTGCAAAGTGCTGTGCCGCCAGTGACTGCGCTGCCGATTTTCACCAAGCGAGCAGGTGGTAACGAGTCGATTGTCAACCAATTTCTTCTCGCGAGTTTTCTGTGTTCTTTGGTAACAATCCCTGTGATGATATCGTTGTTTAGCTTGTTTTTCCCCGCCTAAGACCTATTCGTCAGGTGGACAGGAGCCACACGCAGGAGTGAAGATCCCTTTTGCCATGAACAGTCTGCAGATGCGACAGGTCTCTTTCACGACCGCATCAGCAGGGTTGTTGAGGATGCGTTCTGCAGACTGGTTGATTTCTTTTATCAGTTCTTCATCGTCTATCTTTTTATTCCCTCGTTTATGGGAGATGTATTGGCAGACCGCTGCAGGGGTGATGCCAAGTTTTTCTGCGGTTTCTTTTTGGTTTAACCCAAAGCTGGTGATCATGCATTCTGCAAGCTCCTTTCGGATGAAGGGAAGTCCATTCCATATGACATATTCGCAGGGAGTTCGTTTCATCAAAGGGTACAATTGATTGTTTGTACTTATAATTAGTGCTTTATGTTTTGAAAAAAATAGTCAATATGAAGGAACAAAGGAGGCTGCTTTTGAGCAATAGAGTAGCGAAAGCTTTAAATACCGTAGGCGCATTAACAATTGTTAATAGATGGATATTGGAGATAATTTAAGAGGGTATGAAAAACTCAGATTAACACACGTGGAGATGTAAAACCGAACGGGGGATTAATTTTTTTCATCCCATCCTTTCCTCCTCTCCTCACCAACCTAAGACCCCCGTTTGCCTTACATCCTCCACGATATTTTTCCTTATCGTTGATTCGAGGCAAATGCAGTATGAACGACCTCATGACGCACATCCGGAACCTCAAACACAGCAGCGTACAGAAAAAAATACAACACAGGATTTTGGAATTCAAAAACATCGATACGCACTCCGCTGAAGAACTCTTCAAGGAACTCTGTTTCTGCATCCTTACGGCAAACTTCAACGCAGAGCGAAGCATCCGCATCCATTCGCACCTCCATCCTTATTTCTGTACAAATACCAAAGAAAATTTATCAAAAAAACTCAGACAGCAAGGATATCGTTTTCCAAACACCAGAGCAGCCTAAATCACTGAGTCAGCCACTTACAAAGACCAGCTTCCCTTCATCATCCAGAAACTAAAACGTGATGAACGGCGAACATGGCTGGTCGACAACATCAAAGGACTTGGATACAAAGAAGCAAGTCATTTCCTCAGAAACATCGGCTTTGATGACTATGCGATCATCGACACTCATATTCTTGATCTCCTCGAACGATATCACTTGATTAATAAACCAAAGACACTGACCGAAAAAAAATATAAAGAAATCGAACACATCTTACAAACCCTTGCAACAAAAACAGACCTTACCCTTGCTGAACTTGACCTGTACCTCTGGTACATGGAGACCGGAAAAATATTGAAATAAAAGACGATTTACCACGACCGTGAACATGCTATGAATTACGAAGAAACCATGAAAAAACTCCAGTTGCTTGCACATCCGGAAAACGTCAAAGGAATGGCACGGTATGGAATCAATCCGCACAACAATCTAGGCATATCGATCTATCAGCTCCGCCCACTTGCACAAGAAATAGGCAGGAACCATGCACTTGCAGCACAGCTCTGGGACTCAGGGATTCATGATGCACGACTGCTTGCCTGCTTCATCGATGAACCGGAAAAAGTAACTGCAGAGCAAATGGATGCATGGGCGCAGGATTTTGACTCATGGGATGTCTGCGACCAGGTGTGTACTAGCCTGTTCGATCTCACCCCCTACGCTTACGAAAAGGTACGTCAGTGGGTAAACGAAGAAAAAGAGTTTGTCAAACGCGCAGCATTTGCTCTTCTCGCAGGACTGGCAGTTCATGATAAGAAAGCGACGAATCAGGTGTTCATCGATTTGTTGCCCCTGCTCGTCACCCATGCGGTTGATGACCGAAACTATGTGAAAAAAGGGGTGAACTGGGCGTTACGAAACATAGGGAAAAGAAACCTTGTGCTAAACAAGAAGGCTTTAGCGACTGCATATGAAATCCAGAAAATATCTGCAAGTTCAGCACGATGGATAGCATCTGACGCAATCAGAGAACTGACCAGTAAAAAGGTACATCAAAAATTAGAACAAAAAAAGAAGAAAAAAATAAACGATTCTATCTAAGTTTACATGCTGAGTGCTTTCACTGGGCATTCGTCAACACAGGTGCCACAGTCGATACAGGTGTCTTCGTTTACCTCAGCTTTCTCAGTGACTTTAATTGCCTCGACAGGGCAGGCTGTTTCACACGCTGCGCAACCGGTACATGCTGTTATATCAACTTTTACTGCCATAATGGTTTTACCTCGTTGCACCCCTGATGCTGGAATTCCTATTTATCCTTTACCGTTCGGAGACTAGGAGGACGCACACTCAAAAATGATGCTTTAGAACAAAAAAATAAGAGAACATAAAAAAAATCATTTAAGCAATTCTGAGAAAATCATAAGATGAGAATCATAGGTATCCTGACATACTCCAGAATATTCATAAACGCCAAGCAACCGTAGGTCCATCCCACTATTTATTTCATTTTGGTTTATACTGCTCCATCTTCTTGTTCGCTTGTCGCCCACTGAAATTAAAATACAGGTACACAAATCCAAGCTCAAAACCAAAAATAACAAGGAAATACAGAAACGTGACAACAATCTTCTGGGGTACAAATCCATACGAAAGCGTAATCGACCCAAGGAACGGGATGAACATTCCAATTAAAATCAGCAGCAGCACCTTCAGAATATCTCTGTTTTTCCCCATGCAAACATCGATAACCACTGCCCATTTAAAAGCTATTTCTCTGTTCTAACTCGAGAACTGTTCACAGTCTCAACAAATCCGCGGGATAGGATCACCCAGCGGCTTGCGGATGATACGTTTGCCACCAACCGCAGTCTGCATCACAACTCCAGAGACTGCAGTGGTCGCCTCCCCGATAATCGCAGCACGCTTCCCCAAAGGGTGTTTCCGAAGGACAGCAAGAACATCATCAGCTTTTTCCTTAACGACACCAAGGACGACTTTGCCTTCATTGCCGATCTCCCACGGGTCAATACCAAGCATGTCACAGGCAGACCGTACCCCCGCAGGGATCGGGACTGCATCCTCATCAAGAAGAATCCCCACCTCTGACTTCTCAGAAAACTCGTTGACCGTGTTCGCAAGACCGCCCCGCGTCGGGTCCTTTGCACAGACAACACCACCTTCAGCAAGGAGTCGCTGCATGAGTCCATTCAACGGCGCGATATCTGAATGTATTGTCGTCTCAAAGCCGTACCCCTCACGAAACGACAACAGCGCGATGCCATGCTCCCCGATATTCCCAGAAAGAAGAAGAACATCTCCCTTAGCAAGATTACTGTCAAGCAACCAACGACTAGGAAACCGCCGATATCGCTTCACCTCTCTGATATTCTTCTCAAGAGCATTACTTCGTTTGCCAATACCACTGGTATTGATCATGAATTGCTGAATCGCACCTTTTTCGACAACCTTCGTATCCCCTGTGATAACCGGAACCCCTGCTTTCTCAGCAGTATGTCCCATGCTTCTGACAATGGTCTCAAACGTACCAAGGGAGAACCCTTCCTCGATGATGAACCCAGCAGACAACGCACAAGGCGATCCACCCACCACTGCGACATCATTAATGGTCCCACAGACCGCAAGCGAACCAATATCACCACCAGGGAAAATTAAAGGCTGTACCGTATGGGAATCAGTGGAAAACACAATGTCATCAATCACCGCAGCGTCATCAAGTGCAGTCAGACAAACCTCCGCATTGCCTTGCTTCTTAAAAAATCGTAAAATATTGTTTTTGATGAGCTGGTCCATCAGTTCACCGCCAGCTCCCTGCGCGAGGGTAATCTTCTGTGCCATTGTTTCCCCAAAGATCAGTGTTTTTATGATATGCGATGGAGAGGATTTATTTATATTCTCTGTTGCCATCACCCTGGCTCATATGTGGCAATGGCAGGACATAGTTCTGACAAGTATCAATTTCGGATTTATCATCACAGTAATCCCAGCGGTTCTACGAAATTATCAGCTAAAAGAAGCAAAAAGTCAATCACTCTCCATGTATCTTGCCACAGCAATCCTGCTTTCGGTCATGGCGTATGTCTTCTTCACCTTGGACATGCTTTTAAGCTGTATATCGACCGCAGGAACCGGCATTATGTGGTTTATCCTCACCTATCAGAAGGTGATTTACTCGAAATAATCAACGCGGGAGGTGGAGGATGGCAGATAATCTCATCATTTGCATCGGAAATCGGGGTGGAGGCGATGACGGCATTGGACCGTATATCGCTGATATGATGAGGAAAGAACCACACAACGATACCATACTTGACTGTGGCACCATCCCAGAGAACTATACAGCGGTCATTAAACAAAAAAAACCAAAAACACTGATTCTTATCGACGCGGCAGAGATGAACCTAAAAGCGGGAACGATGCGCATCATCCCAAAAGAAAAAATCGGGACGATGCACATCAGCACCCATGGGATGCCACTTTCCATTCTCATCACCTATCTCGAGAGAGAAGTAGAGAATATCATAGTCATAGGCATACAACCTCAGCGTATGTCAGGGACAATGAGCAGTGTGGTAAAAAAAAGCGGCGACCAGCTGATTGAAATCCTAAGAATGAACAGATACGAGCAGATACCGGTCCTCTAGTACGGGTATTTCTTCCCCAGAACCTCAGTCGATGAGAGCGCGGCAATCGCACCCTTCGCACAAGCAATTACCACCTGCCGCGGACCACCGGTGAGATCACCAGCGGCGTACACCCCAGAGACATTGGTCCGTTGTGCAGCGTCGACTATCACATACCCGTTTTCATCCAGTTTCAATTCAAGAGACCGCGCAATCTGGTTCTGTGGCAACACACCAACAGAGGCAAACACTCCATCAACCGCTAACCGTGAGCGCTTGGTCGTCTCTAGATTAAAAAGACCAACCGAAGAAACATTCTCTGTCCCATGGATCTCCTCAATAATCGTATTGAAAAGAAAATGCACGCCTTTTTCCCGTGCCTCGTCCTCATAAACCTTCTCCGCACGGAACTGGTCACGACGATGCACGACAGTGACCTCTGTACACCCAAGCTGCTTTAAAAAAATGGATTCGATAAGCGCCGTGTTCCCCCCACCAACCACCACAACCCGCTTTCCTTTGAAGAAAAAACCATCGCATGTCGCACAATACGACACACCCTTCCCCAGCATCTCAGTTTCACCAGGCACATCGAGTTTCTTATGCTCGGTCCCCGTGCAAAGAATCACCGCTCCCACGAGATAGGTGGCTTTCTCGGTCCTTACAACAAAACCAGGAGACGATGGTGCGACTTCCAAGACATCCTCGTAGAAATGGAAATCAGCGTACTTGCTCGCATGTTGTTTCATCTTTTCGACAAGATCAACCCCAGGGATAGAAACAAACCCTGCATAATTCTCAATGTTCGGAGCAACCTGCAGAAGACCACCCCCACTCCCACGATCAAACACAACCGTGGAAATCCCAGATCGTTTCGCATAAATCGCAGCGGAAAAACCAGCGGGACCAGCACCGATAATTGCTAATTCATAATCCATGGAAAACCCCATTGAATATGTACTATTTAGTTTTTTTAAACACCTCGTACCGCACAACGTTTGAAAAAAGGTGTAATTGCTGAGAGCGTCTCATAGACATAGTCTCGGGGATACGGAACAGCGGTTTCAAGGCTTGACGAGACAAGCGGTTTGATGATTTTAAACTGCTGCAGGAAGTAGGCATCAACGCCTTTCAACCATTCTGCAATCGCAACGATATCCTCCTTTGTAAGAAGACCAGGAACAAAGGTGGTTTTAAACTCGTATGCTGGTGCTTTAGTTTTTATGAGATTGATTGATGTATCGATCTTGGAAAGGTCGACATCCATACCAGAAAGCTGACGGTACTTCCGCTTGGGGGCTTTCACGTCCATGGCAACGTAATCAACAAGCTGTTGTTCCAGCAGTTCAGCAAGTTTTTCTGGGAACGCACCGTTTGTATCGATCT
>JADDYB010000663.1_pt1 | contig 10969 bp, 10 predicted proteins | sample 8641941 | NCBI WGS metagenome assembly JADDYB01 (sample SAMN16275377, study PRJNA637457) | freshwater sediment metagenome | isolation source: Lake Kineret sediment | place: Israel: Lake Kineret | collected 2013 | reverse complement strand
GTGGATTTCAAAGCCTGATCAATCAACTCTCTCAACTTTTTTCGGTCTTGGCAGAAGGGGTTATCAATAAGGAACTCTTTCCAAAGGTCTTCCCGAAGGTCAAGGAGGCTGAGCGAATTATTTCTCAAAAATAGGGGAGGGAACATCGGTGAGATTGATTTTTAAAAATTTGAACGTGCTTCGATCCACCATCAATGCAATCAGCACAAGCATCGAGATCAAGGAGATCGTCGAATCAGCAGGAAACAATCTTCCTAATTTATTTGATTTCTCCTCATTCGGAGTATTTTGGAAAGAGGACCTCCTCCTCTTCCTTTACCAAGAGGAATCCTGTCCCCCTTCCTTCACCCAAGAGGTGGTGAAGAATATGATCAAAGTTTTTTCAATTTTGGGGGAGGAGTCCTCCATTCATTCCGAGCAAATTGCCCTTCAAGTGGAAAAAAGAAAGCTGAGGCCCAAACAGATGATCATGGATCCAAAAGCTACGTTGAAGTCCCACCTCACTTTGCCTCTTACCGTGGAGGGCGAGATCCTGGGATGCATTTCTCTCAACAGCGATCAGCCCAATGCCTTTGATGCCCAAGATCTACAATTCCTTTCCGTCATTGGATACCAGATGGCAGCGACCTTAAAACATTTTCAAAGATTTAGTTCGATTAAAAACATTGCTATTTATGATACCCTGACCAGTCTTTATAATCGGAGATATTTTGAGGAGAGGCTCGGAGTAGAAGCCCAAAAATCTTTTTACAGCGGTACCCCCCTTTCTTTGGTGATGGTGGATATCGACCTTTTTAAAAAAGTGAATGATACGTTTGGGCATACGGAGGGGGATCAGATCCTTTGCAAAATTTCTTCTCTATTGAAGACTTCGGTTCGAAAGAAAGATACAGTGGCTCGTTATGGCGGTGAAGAGTTCATTCTGATATTGCCAGAGGCCGGTCTGGAAGAGTCTTTTGTGATCGCAGAGCGCATTCGACGATTGGTTGAGGACACCCCCTTCGAAGTGGGGCAGGCTCAAGTCAATTTAACCATTAGCATGGGAATCTCCAATTTTCCAAGTCATCGAGCAAAGTCGAAAGAGGAATTGATAAAAATGGCAGACCAGGCGCTCTATGATGCTAAAAGGGGAGGACGGAATAAAGTTTGTATTTATACGGGAAAGTCTTCTCAATGGACTGTTCCGACTTAGCAGGAGTGTCGGAAACAGAGAATGATTCTATTGGGTCAAGGAGGTCAGAAAATGAAAACTTTAAAAAGAATTTTAATCTTTGCTTTTATTATTGCATTACTCATACTGGAGGCAAATCACTTGATTGCCCAGGAAAAATTTTCCATTCTCACTGGTAAGGTCTTGGGGGTTCGGGCGAGGATGTGGTTGGATGTGGAAAGCGAGGTGGATAAGGCCATTGTCAATTTTAGAATTGGACATAAAACTGTCTACATTCCTCATCGATACCCCAACCCTGGTGAGAAGGTGAAAGTAGAGTATTTGATACACCGGGGAACTCCAGTAGCTTATACCGTTACCATCTTGGGAGGTTCAAAGTAAAGATGGAAGGGTTGTTTTGCTAGCGGAACTTCTTCTCTAACATAAAAAAAGGCACACCTTCTGAGTGTGCCTTTTTTTATGAGACGGATTTCTCAATACCTTTTAGCTTATTTGCCCTTTGGGGGAGCCTTTGGAGCGGACACTTTGATGGTCACAGCGATCATCTTATCCATGTCCTTCTTGTACTCGATCACGACATTCATTCCTGCCTTCAGGTCAGCAAAGGTGAGAGCATCTTTGCCTTTGGTAATTTTTGTATCGGCGGTGACAACAAACGTCTTTTCTTCCTTGGCTTTTACCACGACAATGCTCTTTGCCATTGCATCCACACTCTTAATATCACCGGTGAACTTCTCCAATTTAACGGGTTTAGTAGAGGCAGGTGCGGCAGGGGCTGTAGTTGTTCCTGCCCCCTTTGGAGGAGCTGCTGCGATCGCTCCAGATACAAAAACAACCAGAGTTAACAGGACTACTAATAGAACTGTTTTTTTCATTCGATTTCACCTCCTTTCTTATTGGAAACTAAGATTATAGAGAGCAAAAGGAATGCCAAAGAAAGCTAAAGGATAATGATTTCTAACTAGTTGAAATAATGGTATAAAATTTTATTAAGGGAAATTTGGCGGGAAAGAGGGTGTTGTAAAATTCAACATAACACTTGAAAGTGTTGCAAAAATCTACGCTCCCTCTTTTTCTAATATTCTATAGAGAGTGGCGCGATCAATACCCAAAATTTCAGAAGCTTTCTTTTTATTTCCTCCGGTGTCTTGAAGCACCTTTAACACATATCTTTTTTCTAACTCTCTTAATGGTAATGGCTTTTCAGGAATTTGGATCTCCGGGCCCTTGGTTTCTTCGAACATTTTTCTTGGAAGATCTTCGGGAAGGATAATGGGATGGATTGAAAGAATGACTGCCCTTTCTATGGTATGCTCCAATTCACGGACATTTCCTGGCCAAGAGTATCGGGTGATTATTTCGAGAGCCTCTGGTGAGATGTGAGAGATATTTTTGTGATTCTCTTCAGAAAATTTCTGGAGGAAATGGTTCGCCAATAAAGGGATATCTTCTTGCCTCTCTCTCAATGGAGGTAACGTGATCGTCACGACATTGAGTCGGTCAAAAAGATCCTCTCTAAATTTCCCACTTTTCACGAGGGGTTCTAATGGTTGATTCGTAGCCGCAATGACTCGTACATCCACTTTAATACTTTCCGTCCCGCCCACCCTTTTGATTTCATGTTCCTGGAGGAATCTTAAAAGTTTAGATTGCATTGAAAGGCCGAGATTTCCCACTTCATCGAGGAAGAGAGTTCCTCCATCCGCCTCTTCAAAAAGGCCCCTTTTTGCAGAGAAGGCTCCTGTGAAAGCTCCTCGGACATGGCCGAATAACTCACTTTCGATTAACGTTTCCACCAGTGAGGCGCAATCCACAGGGATAAAGGGTCGGTTGTTCCTCTGGCTATTGTAATGAACGGAACGGGCGATAAGTTCTTTTCCTGTTCCTCTCTCTCCACAGAGGAGAACTGTGGACTTTGTATCTGCCACTTTAGCGATGGTTTTATAGACTTGAAACATTTGATGAGTTCGCCCAATGACATTTTTAAATTGGTACTTGTCCAGAAGTTCTTGCCGGAAAAATTTGTTTTCTTGGATAAGCCTTCTCTGTTCTAAGGCCCTCTGGATGGTAAATTTGATCTCATCCAGCTTGAAGGGTTTGCTGATGTAGTCGTAAGCTCCTTCACGGATGGCCTCGATGGCAGTCTCAATGGATCCAAAGGCGGTGATCATAATCACAGTGGTTTCCGGAGCGTTTTTTTTAAAGAATCGAAGTACCTCCATTCCATCTTTTTCCCCCATCCGCACATCCGTGATGATGATGTCAAAAAGGTTGTCCATCCCTCGGGTAATAGCTTCTTCGCCACTCAAGGCAGTGGAGACTTCATAGCCTTCTTTGGAAAGCACTTCTTTTAAGAGGTCGATGGTGACCGGATCGTCATCCACGACCAGGAGATGAGCTGAAGTTCTTTTCATTGATTTCAATTCTTTCAAAAACGGGGATGTAAACGGAAAACGTGCTTCCCTTTCCCACTTCGCTTTCTACATCTATTCTTCCAGAGTGTTCTTTTACGATCTTTTCACAGATCGCCAACCCCAATCCAGTACCTTCTCCCATCTTTTTTGTAGTGAAGAAAGGATTGAAGATCCTCTTTTTCGATTCTTCTGTGATTCCGATTCCGTTATCGGTAATTGAGATTTCCAACCATCTTCCATCCTCTGACGAAAGTGTAGGGGGAGTTTGGCGGGTTTTGATTGTCAGTACCCCCCCCTGAGGCATGGCGTCTAAAGCGTTGGTGATAAGATTAAGAAAGAGGGTTTGGAGATGGGTGGAATCCCCTAAGATAGGGGGGAGGTCCGAGGAGAGGGCGGTAGAAAGTTTTATATTTCGTGCGAGAAGCCAGGGTTCACTCAAATGGATCAATTCTTCCAGAACTTCATTGACATCCAGAAACCTCAGTTGAGGCTTGGGCTGTCGAGTAAAAGAGAGGAAGTTTTTGACCGAATCGGTCAACCGATCCAGTTGTGATTCGATGATTTGCAGACGATCTCGATCTTTGGGCTGAAGATTCCCATCCTGCAGAATGAGTTGAATATAGCCGGAGATCGAGTTAAGGGGGGTTCCGATTTGATGGGCCATCGTGGCCGTGACCTGTCCCACGGCCGCCAGTTTTTCGGATTGACTTAATTGTCTCTGAGATTCAAAAAGGGCTTCATTGAGAAGTCTCAGTTCTTCGTTTCTTTTGGCCAATTCCGAGGTAGCGGTCTCGATTTTTTTCGTCAACTCTTCATTGAACTGGTTGACTTGTATCAAAAGCTGGACATTTTGCTCATGGGTCTCGCGGATCGTCTTAAGCATCCGATTAAAATTTCTACCTAATTTTCCTAGTTCATCTTCACTTTGAATATGCGCTTCAACCTCCAAGTCGCCTTTTTCTGCACGGGACATGGCTTCTACTAATTTCTGTATGGGATCTCCGACCAGTTTCCCAAAGAGCACCGTGAAGGTGATCAAGATGACGAGGATGCTGGAGAAAGTCAGGATAAAAGCCCGATCTCTCTTTTTATTCAAATAGCTTTGAGCTTCGTTCAGAGTACTGACCACTCGAATTCCACCGATCACTTTTGTTTCCGAATGGAGAGGGACAATAACCTCCAACCATCTCTCCTCTCCCACATCATGGGGTGTAGAAAGATATTTGTCCTTCTTTAAACGGTTGATCTGTTCATTCGATAAAGTCAATGGTGTCAGCGTGACATCCTTTGAGTTGGAGACGACCAGATCCCATCCTTTGGCAGAAAAAAGAAAAACATCAATTTCCATCAAACTGGGGCGACTGAGCAACCACTCCTCCACTTCATATCGGATGCGGGGGAGGTCTTGGATCATCTTTTGATCCGGGATCGAAGCATCGATTTGCTTTGCAATATAGAGATTTCGATCTAAGTAGAGGCTGATCTGATCTTTTCTTGCAAAATGATAGTCTAAATAACTGGCGAAGAGGAGGACCCCAGCGACAATAAAGATGATGAGAAAGGTAATCTTAGTCTTCAGTCCAATTTGGGAGATCCTTTGATGGATCAGGGATCTGACCCATCGAACGGGAAGGGAGCGCGGATGGATGGGAGTTGATTTGTCTGTTTCCATTGCTACCTTTCGGAGAGAGGCATCTCATCTCTGGCCCTTTTTCGCTCGATGATCTTAACTAGGATTACACCGATCTCGAATAACAGATACATCGGACCTCCCATTAAACTCATGTTAAAGATGTCTGGGGTCGGCGTGAGAACCGCCGAGAGAATGGCAATCGATAAGATAGCATACCTACGGTTTCGAGTCAAAAATGCTGCGTTCACTACTCTGAGAATACTCAATAAGGCGAGGATCAGCGGAAGTTCGAAGGTCATTCCAAATCCAAAGATGAAAACAGTACAAAAAGAAACATACTTTCCTGCAGAGATCATCGGTTTAATATAGGCGGATTGATACCCTAGGAGAAACTTAACGCCATTTGGCAAGGCGACAAAGAAGCAAAACATTGCACCCAGATAAAAAAGTAAGATCGCGGTGATCATGACAGTATTTCCCGAGCTCAATCCCCTCGAGCGAAAGAAAGGAGAGAAGGCTTTCCAAATCTGATAGAAGATAATAGGGATGGAAGAGAATAGGCTGGTGTAAAGGGTCAGTTTGAGTAAGGAGAAAAAAGCTTCAGGGATGGAGAAAGCCACCAAATCGATTTTGAGAGTCGTGTCACAGAGGAAACGCAACAGTTCCTTTGAGACGGGGTAAATGATTATCCCGGATAGAATGATCATAATGATGATCTGAAGAAGACCTTTTCGTAAACTGGTTAGCGCCTGGAAGATCTCTTCTCTCTTTATCCCCACCTCAAGTCCTTTGCCCTGACGGATCATAAGGATAATGTAACATAAAAGGGGGGCTTCTGAAAGCGTATGGCTCAATCCATGTAAGAAGAATGGAGAGAGCGAGATGGGACTTTGACATTCCATCCATTCGAACCGCTCTTTGTGTAACAACAGGGTTGACAAAGGTTTAAAACAGAGATATACCAAAATAAAATTGATGTCCGATTGCAATGTTTACTGCATAGAGGCATGTTCCGAAGATGAAATTGAGAGTGGGTATTACCTATAACCTCAGAAAAGATTTTTCTCAACAAGAGAATCAGCCGATTGATCTTTTGGAGGAGTTCGATTCCGAAGAAACCATTGATGCCATTCAAGAGGTCCTGGAAAGCGAAGGGCACGAAGTGATCAAACTGGGAGGAGACACTGGTTTGATCGATCGGTTAAGGCAGGCATCGGTAGATATTGTATTTAATATCGCAGAGGGTCTCCAAGGTCGAAACCGAGAAGGACATATTCCTGCCCTCTTAGAATTTTTGAATATCCCTTACACTGGCTCCGATCCCCTTACCCTCTCTCTCACCTTAGATAAGGTCATGGCGAAGAGAATCGTGATAAGCCAAAGTGTTCCGACCCCACGATTCAAAAAAATAGAGAGGATGGAGGATCTCGATGGGCTAGACCTCCGTTATCCCCTTTTCGTCAAGTTATGTTACGAAGGGTCGAGCAAGGGGGTTCGGTTGGATTCAAAAATTTTGGATCCCCAATCCTTGGGAGAAAAGACGAGAGAACTTTTAAAAACTTACGGTTCCCCCCTTCTCGTGGAAGAATTTGTTAAGGGTCCAGAATTCACGGTGGGCATCCTTGGCAATGAAGATCCCTTTGTCCTTGGTGTCATGCAGATTGAGATCAAGGGGAAACCTCCAGAAGAGTCCGTTTACTCTTTGGAAATTAAGAGGGAGTGGGAAGAGAAGGTTCGGTACCATTGCCCTCCCTCGATTGACCAAAATCTCTTAAAAAGGATTGAGGAGGTGGCTCTCCGATCCTATCGAGCCTTGGAGTGCCGAGACGTTTCACGGGTAGACATCCGAGTAGGGGAAGACCACACCCCTTACTTTTTGGAGATCAATCCTCTCCCAGGTCTTTCGCCTGTTTATGGCGACCTCGTGATCATGGCGAGGAGTATGGGGTGGGATTATGGCCAGCTGGTAAAAACCATTTTCAATCAGGCCTTGAAGCGGTATGGATGGATGGAGTAATCCGCTCAGGATGAATCGAACAGACCAGACCCTCCATGAGATTATCTTGAGAAATTTTAAGGAGGCGGTCGTCTTTGCCGACGCCCAAGAGCGAATTCAAATCTTTAATCCCATCGCAGAAAAGTATTTTCAGATCAATAAAAAGCAGGTTTTAGGAAAGAGATTGGAGAGGGTCATTCCCTATAAAAATATCAAGAAGCACTTTGATTTAGTTTACGAAAAGAGAGAAAGTAATCATGATGTAGAACTGGCGATCCATGTCCCCCCCGCCCCTTCCGAGGAGCAGGAGACCCGGATCCTTCAGTGTAGCTTTTACCCCATTTTTGATAAGAAAGGGGCGATGTTTCTTGGCTGTTTGGCAACCTTTGCAGATGTCACGGAGAAAGGCTTGCTCTTGAGGGAGATCAGCAAGAGTCGAGATCTTTCCACCATCGGAATGCTGGCGAGATGGATGGCCCACGAGATCCGAAATCCATTGAGTTCTTTGAACATTAATATTGAATTGTTAAGAGAGGAGTTGGGGGAGGAAGTTCAGCTTTCCCAGAAAGAGGAGATTCATTCCTTAATCAATTTTATCAGTTACGAAACACTCCGTTTGGAGAATAATTTGAAAGAATTTTTAGATTTTAATCGTCTCCCTCCATTGAAATTTGAATGGGTTCAATTAAACGAAGTATTGGACTCAGTGGTGCGACTTTCAAGGCCAGACGCCCAAATAAAAAATGCGAAGATCGAAACCCATTTTCAAAAAAAGTTGCCCATGCTGAAGATCGATGTCAGTCAGTTCAATTTGGCTATTTCGAATCTCCTCATCAACAGCATTCAGGCGGTCTCAGAAAAAGGAGAAATCCATCTCTTCACCCGGGGATCCAAGAAGAACGTCTTCATCATCATCCAAGATAATGGGACGGGGATCTCTAAAGAACATCTCCCCAAGATCTTCGATTTTATGTTCAGCACCAAGCCCACGGGGTCAGGATTGGGGCTCTCGATTACTAAAAAGATCATTTCAGACCATCACGGAGAGATCTCCGTGAAAAGTGAGATCAATAAAGGATCCGCCTTTAAAATACGAATTCCCCTTGGCCAAAAAGGGAACTAGAACGGAATGATGGAAGGTTGGAAAAATGGAATGATGGATTCAAAAAGAAATAGAATCCCCTATCCTAACTTATTTTCTTCTTTGCCATTGTTCCAGCATTCCAGTGCTCCATTACTCCAAGAGATTCTTGGATTGTGAGGAGATGGATAAGAAGGTTATTTTAATTGTGGAGGATGATCCTACCGTAGGGGAGAGCCTCCGCCTTTTATTTAAAAAGAAGGGGCACGAAATCCTCCTCGCCTTGAATGGGAAAGAGGCCCTTCAACTTTTCCGGCATGAGATCGTTGATCTGGTAATTACTGATGTCGTCATGCCAAAGATGGATGGGATTGAACTTTTAGAAGCCGTGAAGGGTCTGAGGCCAGAGACCGAGGTCATCGTCATCTCTGCCCAAGGGACGATTGAGAAGGCGGTTCAGGCAATGAAATTGGGTGCCTTCGATTTTATTGAAAAACCGATCAATCCTAGAGTGATCTCTTTACTGGTGGAGAGGGCCTTGGAGAAACAGACGCTGATCCTCCAAAATAGAGATTTGCGCTCCAGATTAGAAGACAAGTTCCATTTCAAAAACATTATCGGAAGAAGCGAAAAGATGGTAAAAATCTTTGAGCTCATCCATCATATTGCGCCCTACGATAGTTCTGTTCTGATCATCGGCGAGAGCGGAACAGGGAAAGAACTGATTGCCAATGCCATTCATTATAATAGCCCGCGAACCCCCATGCCCTTCATCAAGGTGAGTTGTGCCTCCTTGAGCGAAGGAATTATTGAGAGTGAACTTTTCGGCCACGAGAAGGGGGCCTTCACCGGAGCGATCGCCTCCCGAAAAGGTCGATTTGAATTGGCCCATCAAGGGACACTCTTTTTAGACGAAGTGGAAGATATCCCTCCTGCCACCCAGATCAAACTTTTACGAGTCCTCCAAGAAGGCGAATTTGAAAGGGTAGGGGGAAATAAGACGATCAAAGTGAATATTCGAATCATCGCTGCAAGCAACCGAGATCTCCAGGAGGGGGTGAAGAAAGGGGTATTTCGTGAGGATCTCTATTATCGGTTGAATGTGGTGAATATCAAACTTCCTGCTTTGAGGGATCGGAGGGATGATATTCCCTTTCTCGTCAATTTTTTTATAGATAAATATAATCAGAAATATCATATGAAGGTGAAAGGAATCTCCCAGAAGGCCATGAACCTCCTGACCAATTACGAATGGACGGGAAATGTAAGGGAATTGGAAAATTCCATTGAGTCCATTTTGGTCATCAACAGCCCAGGGGTGATTGATATCCAGCATCTTCCTCAAGAGTTTCGTGATTTCAAAGAAAAGCCAGAGGTGGTTCCGATTAAAATAGGGACCCCTCTTGAAGAAGTTGAGAAGGAGATACTGATTCAGACCCTTCGGGCAACGAAAGGGAATAAAAGAAAGGCAGCTAAATTGCTGGGGATCAATGTCCGAACGATTCATAGGAAAATCGAAGAGATAGGAGAGACCACTTTCATATGGAGGGAATTGGATAAACAATGAAAGAGTGCCCAAAAGTCTTGATTTTATTAATTGGATTAAATAATGATGGCATTTTGTCGCATATTTGTTAAAATAGTATGTCATTTTTCCTCTCCTTTTTTTATCATTATTAGATTAAGGAGGATAGACTTAAAGGGGTAACAGTATAACTTATTAATATTAAAATGGTTTTAATTAAAGTCACCATGAACAGAAGGTAAGAAATTTGGCATGATATTTGATATAATAATTTTTTATGAAGGAAAGGATGCAGTGCGCCTTTATTATTGATAAAGATGAATTTGTTCGACTGAGTTTAAACAAAATTTTAAAGAAGTATGGATTCCATGTTGAAGAGATTGAAGATATTTCTCAATTAGAAAAAAGAAAAAGGGATGTCGAAGGAGGGATGATCTTAGCCGATGTAGAAATTGATGTTTTGGAAAAAAGGCTTTCCCTCTTGAAGAAATGGAATAATCGGTTTATATTGATGACCCCTTTGGTCACTGATGAACTCACTCTTCGATTGAAAAAAATGGGCATTCATCGTATTATCAAAAAGCCTGTTGATCCAAGATTGTTAAGGAAGGCGATTCGAGAGATTTCTTTTCCCGATGAAGTGAAAACTCCTTCATTAGGGAAAAAAGGGGAGGGTTCCCATTTCATTCAGAAAGGAGGTGAAGTTACATGAAGAAGTGGATTTTTCTTTTCCTCGCACTGGTTTTGGTGATTAATATTGCCTCAATTGGGATTGGTTGCAAAGCCAAGGAGGCACCGAAGCCAGCAGCCAAAGAGGAGGTGAAACCTGCTGAGGCGCCAGCTCCGCCAGCGCCAGCAGCAACACCGGCTCCGGCTCCAGCTCCAGAGAAACCTGCTGAAGCTCCCAAGAAGAAGTAAAGTTTGGAAGCGTTGGCGCCCCCCCTTATGATGGAAAGGGGGCGCCAACAGAAGTGAATTTAAACGGTTCGTTTTTAAAAGAGGACCCTATTATGCGAACTCAACGAAAAAAGAAGAAAAGGTGCATAACTGCTATTCAGGAAGAAAAGCTTTTCCTTTGTTATGGAGGAGGAGGTATCGAATGATATCTCCTTTTTTGTTTTCTAGGAAGGCTTGTCAGAGGGCACTGGA
>JADDYB010000662.1_pt1 | contig 10970 bp, 9 predicted proteins | sample 8641941 | NCBI WGS metagenome assembly JADDYB01 (sample SAMN16275377, study PRJNA637457) | freshwater sediment metagenome | isolation source: Lake Kineret sediment | place: Israel: Lake Kineret | collected 2013 | reverse complement strand
CCAATATGCCTATCTGTTCCACAGGCGTAGGCTCTCTAAATGGCCCCCACCAAGGGGCTGCGAAAGCCTGTCTGCGAAATCCTCTGCCCAAGCCTGATCCTCTGCCCCGACACCAGGGATTCATCGGCACATCACCTGAGGCTCTATAGCCCCTAGAAGCCATCCACCAGGGTCCCGTGCAATCTCCCCATGGCATATAGTTTTTCACCTCGCTTAATCATCGCAGAGCTGAAAACCTCTGCGCTTAATAATAGTAACTTATGAGAGAATATATTTAAACATTTTGCTAAGCCAAAGTTAAAATACAACCTGAGAAGGATGGTAGCTATGTGTCCTTGCCGGGGGAGGCGCCGAGGAAGACGCTGGATTTCGGAGATGCCTCAAGTCAGATGTTTCTTGCCCGAAGGCTGCCCCAGGACTGAGGCAGTCTGCTTGAGCCTAGAGGAGCTGGAGGCTGTGCGCTTAGTAGATCTCCTGGAGCTGGAACAAGAGGAAGCGGCATTTTACATGGGCATCTCACGCAAAGCCTTCTGGAACGATCTGGTCAGTGCCAGAAAGAAGATTGCCACGGCATTGGTCTACGGCATGGGAATTGTCATTGAGGGCGGAAGCTACATACTGAGAGAAAAAGAGGGGGCAGCCTCTCCCGGACAATTTAAGCAAGCAGCCGGAGAATTGGAGATGGCCCTTATGGAGAAGGAATTGCTGCTTCTAAAGGCCAGGCTGGGCCATGTCAGTGCCAAGATGGCCGCAATGAAAGGCGGCTTAGGCGAGGAAAGGGGCGAAACCGGGAAAGAAAAGATCTGAGTTAGCATTGACTTGCAGGTCAGGAAAAGAGATTTTTGCAAACTTAAATTTTATATTTTGTAATTTGTATCTTATTTTTGAGAAAGTTTAAATATATGATCTCATTAGCTACTTTTCCGGCATTAATATTGACTATCATCCGTGAATTGGGTGATCATAATATGAGCAATTCTTCCGAAGATAGCTGTGAAGGAAGCTGCAATTCTTGTGGCGAGCGCAGCACATGCACTGATCCCAAGAAGCAAGACGAGACACAAGTTCGCATGAGCAGGATAAAGCACAAGATCGTGGTGGGAAGCGGGAAAGGCGGCGTGGGAAAAAGCACAGTAGCTGTCAACCTGGCCGTGGCTCTAAAGCGCAGGGGCTACAGAGTGGGCATTCTAGACGCCGACATGACCGGCCCCAACATACCCAAGCTCCTGGGAATAGAGGATAAAAAGGTTAAGCCCGGGCCGGACGGCATCGAGCCTGCCAACGCCGACGGCGTGAAGGTTATTTCCATGGCCCTGCTGCTGGGAAGCCGGGACTCGGCAGTTGTGTGGCGCGGCCCCATGAAGATGGCGGCGATGAAGCAGTTCCTATCCGAGGTGAACTGGGGCGATCTGGACTTTCTGCTAGTGGATCTGCCTCCTGGGACCAGCGATGAGCCTATCAGTGCTGTGCAATTGATTTCGGACCTGGATGGAGCTATAATTGTTACCACTCCCCAGGAGGTAGCGCTGCTTGACTCCAGGAAAGCAGTAAACATGTTCCTGACGATGAATGTCCCGGTCCTTGGCATAGTGGAGAACATGAGCGGAATGCTCTGCCCCCACTGCGGCAAGCTCATAGAAGTCTTCAAGATGGGAGGCGCTGAAAATGCGGCCAGAGAATTGGGCGTGGATTTCCTGGGTGCCATTCCTTTGGATTTGGAAATCGGGATTCTGGGAGACCAGGGCGTGGCTTTCGAGGGAAGAAAAACAGCCTCAGGAGAAGCCTTCGGGAATATAGTCTCCAAGATTTTGCATATGATCTAAAAAAAGAGCTTTTATTCAATCAGTAGCATGATGAAAAAAATAAGACGCTATTGAAAGCCACAGACAAATAGTTGGAGCTTATAGTCTTAAATGCAAAGGACTATCATAGATAATCGGGGGAAACTAAATGAGATACTGCAAATTTATGTTGTGCATTACAGCCATCGCTGCATGTTTGCTGATTGGCACCGCATGCGCAGAAGAAGACTATCTGGGAGGCGGATATGTTGCCAGTTATGACCGTTCCATGTTCATGGACGAGGGCATAGCCGGCATGGTGCAGTGGCTTGATTCGCCAGTCCCCAGCTTCCCGTGGTACAGCGCCGATATAACATTCTATAAGAAATGGGTCCCTTCCACGACTTTCTCTCCCTATAAAGAGTACTATGCCACTAAAGGTGCCACTATCATTGGCGGGATAATTAGTACTCCTTCGCAGTTCAATATCACAACGCAGTCGCCTTCAAGCGTTTACTATGGCACTGGCCAGGGATTGCCGTACCAACAGTATGTATCACTTCTGCCTTCCAAGACCAATGACCTGTGGATTCAAGGAGCTACCAACTGGACCCAGTATTTGATAAGTCCAGTAGGAGCAGTGGTCCAGCTGGTGGCCAATGTTCCTCTGGGCGGGCCCGGCGGCTTTTATGAGTTGATCCAGACCGACACAACAGTCTCGAAATACAAGACGTATCAGTTCTACCAAGGCTATAATGCCATGAGTTTTATGGCCAGTCAAATAGGCAGACACATGCTCTATTTCGTGATAAATAACCAGCCGAGCAATGTGGTGGTCATAGATGTGTTTTCCCAAGCCCCATACGCTCCGCCAAGTAGCTTCGCTGCGACCACTGCAACACAAATCACGTCCAACATTCCGCAACCCACTTCTATGGGCGGGGATACGCCGGTGAAGATTCAGTCCCAAGGGATGAGAAGCTATCAGGTTTATTTGGATGAGAACTACATCGGCACTGAAGGGACCGGTGGAGATGCCTCAGACGGAATATTCAACTTCAAAGTAGTGGGCAATCAAAACCACATTATCAGTATCAGGGTGTTTGACGGGCAATTTAATTACCCGAAGACCATGTACTTTGATAGGGGCGTTCTCAAAATAATCAATGTGGAACCGGGAACCGCAGTATACATTTAAATTCTACAAATTTTTTATTTTTTCTTTATTTCATCCCATAATCCTTTGGTTTGGCTCATGATAGAAATGCTCCTATTTCGAAAGAAACACGCTTATCAGCTCCGCTGAAGCTTGCTGCATTTTTTGAATAAAAAAGAAGAAAAGTTGTAGGTCGAAAGACCTACACTGCGGGCATGACCAGAGCCCTGTCGCCTGCAGCGCGGAACTCGCGTGCACCGCCCTTGCCGAAGCAGGCGCGGACATCGGCCCAGTCGAATACCAGGCCGGGGTTGGCGAAGGTGGCCTTGATCAGCGGGTTGCAAGCGAATGCATCCATGCGGCCTGCGTGAGCAGCGCTGGAGATGCCTGCGTACTCGCCCTGGTGTCCCACGTTCATGGCGTAGTTCGGATAGTTGGCGCCCCTCAGCTCCAACGGGTTGCCCTCGTCGGACTGATAGGAGAACACGTTGGTTGGACCGCACTGATCCTGCAGGTCGTATCCGAAGAAGCCCAGTCTGCCCCAACCTTCCTTATGCAGGAGCATGGACAGATACCAGCCGGCAAGTCCAATCTGGCTGTGGCCAGTGCCGATAGCGCAGGTAATACCGGATGCGGCTGCCAGGACTGAAGCCCTCTGAGATCCGCCGAAGTGGTCCTCCAGCAGAGTCGGGAAGGACTCGTACTGCTCCATGCCGTATGCGTTGGTCTCTGTAGCCAGATCCTTGGCTACTTCGATGGTGGCCGGAGCCTTGCCGAATCCGCCGTACTTGTCGACTGCATAGTCTACGCCGTAGTAGCAGAAGTCATCCAGGATGTCGTTTGTATAAGCTGCTGTGGCGTACTGAGTGAATCCGACACCGCCGGACATGTAGCTTCCGAGCCAAATCTGGTCGTAGAGCGCAGCGCCTGCGGCGACTACGTTCAGGGAGACCTTCACTGGATCGGCAGCGGCTACACGGGATGTCTGGACCATATCGGCCAGGAATCCGAAGGACAGTCCGCCGGGGTTGTTGGGTCCGCGGGCCCTTCTGGCGGGCAGCATCTCGGACATCTGCAGGACTGCAGCGTGCTTGGCGGCATAAGCCAGGTCGGCTACAGCGGCCTCACCGGCGCACATGTTGTAGGCGTCGATGAAGGTCATACATAGCTGCATGGCGCTCCACCGGGAGGTGGTTCCGCCGTCGCAAGACCTAACAACGATGGTGGGCACGTGAATGGCCTGCCAGGTAGTCTTGCCTATGGCTGCCTTGATCTCCTCAGCCTGGTCGGCCGGGAAGAGCTTGTTCAGGTCGATCACATACTGTGAATCAATCTCGTCGGCCAGGTTGTCGTCTCCAGTGAAGACCCTGACGTTACAATCGTCAACCAGAGCAGGGTGGGTCTCCACCATGTGCTCCTGAACCACGGCTGCACCGGGCATGGCGTGGTTGAGGATCTCCAGGTAGTTGTTGATGGTCTCAGGAGTAACCTCTTTGCCCAGACGCTTCTCCAGCACCTCGTGGGCCATATCCAGACCTACAATGATGGTCCTGCGGATATCATCCCACATCTGCTGCATGGCTGGGTTGTTGACGAAGTGCAGGTCGTCGCCCTCTACTACATACTCAGTTCCGGATAGCTTGTAGGGGACCAGCTGCCTCTGTCCGAGGGGAATGCCGCCGCAGTGGACATAGGGATTGTACCCGGAAATGCCACGCTTGCCGGCGACTTTCTTGGCCGCCTCCATGAACTCTCTCTTGCGGACGTTCTGGTCCGGACCAAGCCTCAGGTAAGCGGTCTTCTGGGACGAAAGCTCCTGGGCAGCAGCCGACATGGCTTTGTTGTCCGAGAGCGTCTTCTTTTGAACTCCAAATTTCTTTTCTAGAGCCTTTACGAACATCTTTTTGGTGTGCATCTTTCCCATTTTATATCACCCACCTTTTACTCCGGCCTGTAGCCCCATTTGGTCCTGAGGTCCCACATGTGGTGCAGAGCCTCAACCGCCTCATCGTACTTCCTGGCTCCCACTTTTCCGCACATGGGAATGCCATCAAACCGGAAGATGGTGGTCCTCTTCTTTGCTTCTGCCTCGCTCATGGGCTTGCCCAAGTTGCCCTTCTTATCCAATGGAATGCCTACTTGGTCTTTAACCTGGTGGACATTGCCGTCCTTGCCCATCTCGGACCTGGCCAGCATGTCGAACATCATGCCGTTCTCTTGCAGCCTCAGGGAGTGGCCGTGTACAGTGCAGCCTCTCATGCCGCAAAGGGCTGGATCGAACATCTCGCTGTCCATGATGGTCTTGGTGTACTTCTCGATATCTCTCTCCCTGGCCTCGATGATCTGCCTTCCGGACAGGGTGCCTGGGTCGCAGCCCTTACAGTTGATGGCTCCATAATAGGATCGCCAGTAGGGGACCGAGGGTGCAAAGTAGTAAGAGTCTGCAAACTGAGAATATCTCACACGGTCACCTGCTGCTGCGCCCGCTGTGGGTGCAACGATCTGCCTTACTGGGCAGTCAGGCTCTCCCATCTCCTTGAGGGGTGGATGGGTGCTCTTGTAGTCCGCGCCTGCGGCTCTGTGGCCCATGGCGGTAACAACGTCTGCCTCAGCAATATCTCTGAGCTTCTCAACGTTGCCGGACATGTGCTTCCTTCTGTTAATTCCAACGGAGGTACTTCCGGGATAGAATTGTGGTGTGTAAGCCATATTTTATCTCTCCTCTTCTTCGCAGGTCATTCTTTCATCAGACAGTATGGCCAATTTATCTTTCTTGGCTTTCGGATCGATCAGCCCTAGGATGCGACGATCTTCGACTTTGCCATATTTGGCATAGTCGGATGTGGTCATCCTATCGTGGAAGAATTTGCCCCGCTTGAACTGGAAGCCGAAGGGCAGCGCTCGCTCACACGCCGCCTTTAAACCATCGAGGTATTTTTCGCTCTCCAGCTCCAGCCGAATCCTTCCCACATTAACTCGAAGCTCAACAGCCTGACCTCCAATTTCTAAAAGGATGTCTTTATTCTCCTCAATCGGGATGCCTTTGCCGGGACCATAGGGGACTGCCCGGGGCAAATTGGGGCCGTGGATAATTAATCTCACGATGCCACCGTTTTTATATATCTCATTGAGGAGACGCTGAGCCGTCTCGGGCGTGAGGAATCTGCTGGGGACTATGTCCACCTGGACTGATTCCGTGTCTGATTTAGTGACCATTGCTTCCGCCAAATTTTACACAGCCTCCGCAACCGATACGATCGGCTCACGGAACTCCTTGATCTCGCCGTAGATAGCGCCGACCAGACCAGAAGTCATCTCAGGTGTGAACATCTGGGTGCCTGCATCAAGGGCTACTGCCGCAGCCACGCATGGAATGGCAAACCCTCTGGAGTGCCTGGTGACCACGTGGTTGCCGTTGAAGACTCCGGGTCCGCCGCCGCCATAGATGGAGTGGCTGAAGAATGAGAATCCGACGGCTGTACCCATGACCCTGCCGAAGTCGCATCCGGGCAGAGCTGTCTCCTTCTCAATGACATCGTTGAAGTACAGCAGTGTCGATGACACGGCCTGCGCGCCTCTTAAGGATCCGCAGTTGACCATGGTGGCAGCTAGAACTCCAGCCGCACAGTAAGCGTTCCACTTGGATACGTCGTTAGCCTCGTACATCACATATCCAGAGGGAAGCTTCTTTCCGGCCTTGATGACCTTGTCCTCAAGTGCCTTGGCCACTGTGCTCTGGACCACTGTGCCGATTGTTCCGGTCTTGCCGTTGGCCTTGACGCATTCATAGAGCATGTTGTTGGCGTTCAGTCCCTGGTATGCCAGGCCCAGGAGCTGGTGCCTCTCGAATATGCCGAAGGCATTGCCCATCTCGAACTCGCCGATCTGCTCGTAGATAGAAGCCAGAGCGGCGGCATTCATGGCGTTCCTCTTAGTGATGGCAGCCAGGTGGTTGGCCATGACGTTTCTAAGAGCAAAGCCCAAGCCCTCATCGTTCTGGGGGATGTTGAGAACAGATGCCACGTTTCCGCCGGACATGCCTACAGTCTGCGGGTACTCGCCCCAGACAGCGGCGTGAACCATGGGTGCATCTACAATTCCGACCTTGAACTGCTGAATCATTGCCTCTACTGTGGCAGCGGCTGCAGCGGTAAGTCCAACTACGAATTCAGAGGCAGCATTAACTCTGGCTGTGGGGATCTGAACCATTAGCTGCTTTCCTCCGCCCAGCACCTTTACATTGGTATCGTCGCCTGGTGCTACCTGCAAAAGGGCCTTTATCTTGTCAGCTAGGGCATTTGCGTTAGCTACAACATCAATTTTTAGCTCGCGTCCTTTTATCTTTCTCTTACCGCCGGCAACTGCTCCGGTCTTGAGTCCATTCTCAATTCCGGCCAAGTTGACTGCAACGGTTCGCTTGGTGAGGGCGATTAGCCTCTGCATAGCAGCGTTCTTGAGTGGGCTGATAGCGCCTAGGTCAACGTCGCTCTTTAAAAGAACACCGCGATCGCTATATAGATCTATCTTGTCAGACACGTTCTTTATCCTCCTTTACCTTTCTAGCAGAAAAAACTGTAGCGGCCGGACGCTGGAGCGATGATATTAAACCGCTAACTAATAGTGATCATATCCAGTGCCTATAATCCTCTACAATCTCCCGCCGCATTGTTGATTATCTCCTAGATACTTAAACTTTTTGCGTGGTATAATTATTACATAATTAAAAATACAAAAAATGTATCTATCTATTTCATATATAAAAAAATATTATTTTAAAATCTTTTTATTGAATTAACTCTAGTGAATTAGGGCACTATCAAGATCCAATGGCGTATTTAATTTATGTGGCATTGGGCTGCCAGCGAGTTTAAAGCCTTATTGCGAAGCGCCCACATACGAAAAATCAAAATATTATATAATTTAGCGTTATAATTTTTAGACGATTTTTAAATCTAGGGCGGAATCGGATATTATGAAAAAGCGCGAAAAAGAATAATTTGTATTTATTATTTAAAAATTATAAACTTATGTAAATTTTAGAAAGGATTTATTGGTTTCGCATGAGAAACACTTCGTCGATACTGCTTAAGGGGCACGTCAACCACATGCCCCTCGGTCAATCTTCCTAACCTCGTAGCCACTCCGTCGAAGGACATCGATCATCTCTTGAGCTGTGAGCTCTTTCTGGGAAGACAATTGGTCAAGCTTAACGGATTTGGTTTTCTTTGCACCTCCGGGCTCTTCATACACCTCCTGATTCATCAATAGATGGTGGAGTATGCACAGGATCTTCCGGGCGAGAGCCACTATTGCCACGTTAGCTCCTCTTCTGGCTCTAACTCGCAGGTAGAACTTCCTTAGCTTCGAACCGATCTTTTTGGAGGCGGCGTGAGCTACCTGGATCATGATCCACCGAAGATGCTTAGATCCGTGTTTTGTGATACATCCAGTATGCAGCTTGTCCGCTGATTGGTTAACAAAAGGAACGATCCCAAAATAGGAGGCCAGATGCTCTGGTGATCTGAAGTCCTTGTAATCCCCTATTTCCGCCAGGATAGTTGCTGCAGAGATAAACTCGATACCGGGAATGGACATTGCAATTTTCAAGTCGTTTTGCCTCGTGCTAATTTTCCTTTTCAGATCCGTATCAATCATATCGATTTTATCCTGTACATTGCCCATGAGGTCTAAGGAGGACTCGATCAAGAAGATCTGGCTCGGATCAAGGTTATTTTCAATGGACGCCTTGATCTTATCGGCATTCTTTTTCACCCTGCCTGAAGGTATGCTTTTAATGATCTCATCAATGGAGCGATCATCAAGCATGCCCCTCAGGATGTGCATTCCTGACTTCCCAAAAATATCTGTTACCACGGAAGAAAGCTTGATGTGTGACGAAGAGAGATCTCTGTGAATCCTGTTCTTGAGTTGAGTTCGAATCTTTACCAAACCTTCACGAGCCCTAGTCAGGCATCTGAGAGTTCTGTCCTCTTTTGTGAATATCCTGGAAGGAACAATAAGGTCTTTGAGGCATAGTTCGGCGAGCCAATCAGCATCGATCAGGTCTGTCTTCTTGCCTGGTATGTGTTTAATCATGTAAGGGTTAGCCACTATGACCTCCATGCTACCTTCCAGAACCGAGTATACTGGTATCCAGTAAGTTCCCGTCGATTCCATAGCCACTATATCACAATCGTCGTGGATGAGCCACGCTTTGAACCTCAATAGTTCAGGTAAAGTGGTGCCGAACTCTGCCTGATTCTTTGTCCCTGATGAGGAGAGGATGGTAGCTACAATTTTATTCTTGTGGATATCGGCTCCACAAGCTTTATTCCGTTGCTTACCCATATTAATCTCTGCCTGATATGGGCAGATAGTAAACCCTCGTAGGGACAATTTCGCATTCGCGTTCAAAGACGCATTCATGTCTATGCGAGAGGTTGATTTGGCTAGTTTGACACTCGGGATCAGAGTCCCAGAAAACGAACAGCCTTTACTGCCCATATCAGCAATTACACCATAATAGCGAGGATTTACCCGTTTCTCATCCCTCCATGTATGAGGCAGCGCATCATGGCGGTATCGCATGAAAATCTGGCAATAGATATCGATTTTCATCCCTCCATGTATGAGGCAGCGCATCATGGCGGTATCACATCCAGAATTGTCAACAGTGTTTAGGCCTGACATCTTGTTTAATCGCAGCTTAGCGTTCTCGGTTTCATTTATTCCATGGCTTCCAATCTAATGGCCACCAGTCTTCCAGCTCTTTTTGGATTGCGGTTTGAGTTCTTCATCACATTTGGTCGTAAAGGTCATCCATCCAGCATTGGGATCTTCGATTGGAGGTGATGGGTTGTATTTTTCTTCGATATCAGGCGCATTTGGATATAGCGCGCTGAAATCAACTGTTATCCCTCTCATCTTTTAGCGTATCAAGATAGTCTAATAAGTTATCAATTGGCTCAAGATACACTTTTCTTACCTCTGGATCAAGACTTGCGATCGCAGCGTCTTCCCATTTATCAATTTGATCGAAGGTTAAATTTCCAGTGGGGGGTTTAGGTGGTATTAGCGTTCGAAAATCGCTTATTTGCTTAATCAATTCTTTTAATTTATCTGTTTCAGGAAATGAAGTTGAGATTGAACCTAGAATCTCAAAAAGCAATTTATCTTCGAGAAACACCTCTTTTTTAATTTCATTTCCGTTATGTATCCAATATTTCCGTTCATCAAGTTGGATATTGATTTCTCTTTCTATGTGCTCACGCTCATCTGAAAGTCTTATCGTTTCACTTTCTGTTGTAGCTTTGCATAAAGCCTCTTTAACTTGAGGTTTCATTTGGTTCAATAAGATTTTAGAAATCTCATAGTGTCTCGTAGAGTAAATTTTTGATTCAAACATTGATAGGTATAACTGAACCAGTTTCCTTCGACTAAATAACTGAACGTATGTCCTCTTGCGTTCATCTTGTAGTCTTTTACGTGCTTCTGCTTTACGGTTTTGCTCGTCTCTATCTTTCATATTGTTGTTAGCAATCCAGATACCTAATAGTGTCAGTCCACCTGTTACAAGACCACCTATTGCACCAGCACCCATAATCATTATAGGGTTTTGAATCAAGTTGGCCGCAAAATGACCCGTTAAATTAACATCCATTTTCATCCCTCCTTATTTCCAGAATTGCCACCATCCCTCACCCTTCTTTTGGGCCGCCCTGCAGCTTGGGTAATGATACTTGTCGGATTTTATTGAGCCTACAAAGACGTACTCTGGAGCTTTGGTTACCTCATTCGGAGCGTTCTGTGCGTTCTGGCTTTGGACATCGATCGCCACGCCTCCAGGTGCGTGTACAATGCTGGTTCTGAGAGGGCCAGGAGCATCATCAAAGCCAGCAAGACCAGGATATGGATCGACCTCATATATAGTCATCCGCATAAATCTTTATAATGTCTATTATTTATTATAAATTTTTTAATCCAATAATCCGCATAGCTTTTGCATTCTGCGAACCTGTAATAAGACTCTGTGA
>JADDYB010000661.1_pt1 | contig 10974 bp, 11 predicted proteins | sample 8641941 | NCBI WGS metagenome assembly JADDYB01 (sample SAMN16275377, study PRJNA637457) | freshwater sediment metagenome | isolation source: Lake Kineret sediment | place: Israel: Lake Kineret | collected 2013 | reverse complement strand
GCTGGCGTAGGTCGGCGACTCGCAGTTCGCCGAGAACTGCTCGGGCGGCGGCGGTACGGCGAGCGCCGGAGCGCTGCCCAACAGGAGCACCGGCAGCAGGACCGCGAGCAGGGGCATCATGCGTGCAATGCGTGGAAGCGAAGGATCAAGGATCTCATGACACGAACGCCGGGGGTCGCTGCGCTTGTCATCGGCGCATTGCTAGCGGCCTGCGCCGACCGCCCTGCGGAGGTCCTGCCGGCTTCGGCAATCAGCGTGCGCGGCTTCGCCGCTGCCGGGTTCGACGCGCCCGTCGGTGTCGCTCGGGCCATCGCGATCCGCGGCTACGTCGACCATGCGAACCTGTACGGCGATGCCGGCGCGAAGGCGATCCTCGGCGAATGGTGGAGCGGCGACGGGCCCGACGCTGCTACCTGGCGCCTGAACCTGAAGGCGCACGCCGGCGATGGCGCCGGTCAGTCGTTCGCGGTGCACGTGCGCAGCGACGCCGGGCGCGACGCGCTGCTGCGCGCGCTGGTCGCCGATGCGCGGGCGGGGCGGCCGACACCGGTGATCGTGCGCGGCACCGTGTTCACGTTCGACGCGCCGATGAACGTCGTCTCGCGCCGGGGTCTGTGGATGCAGGTGGAGTCCTCGCGCGACATCCGCCTGCCGGACTCGCCATCGAACTGAGCGGCTATCGCGGGCGGCGGCTGCGGACAGGAAACGCGCAGCGGTCGCGGGCCGGGAGCCGCCGCAGCGTTCGAACTTGCGGAAGCCGGAGGTCTAGGCTGCCGGCCGGGTTTGTCGCGTCGCGCGCCGGAGGCTTTGCGAGGGCGTCTCGCCGAAAGATTGCCGGTAGAGCAGGGCGAAGCGGCCGGTGTGGCCGAAGCCCAGGCTCATGGCGACGCCCGTTACGTCCGTCCTCGGTTCGCCGCTCGTCAGCAGGCGGCGGGCGGCAGCGAGCCGCCGCTCGGCGACGAAGCGCATCGGCGACATGCCGCGGCGCGACTCGAACGCCTTCTGCAGCGCGCGCTCGCCCACCACGGCCACTTGGCAGAGCCGGCCGACGGTGATCGGCCTGTCGAGGTGAGCGTCGATCCAGGCCTCCAGGTTGGCGAGCCGCGCCGACGAGATCGTCTGCGCGCGGACGACCATGGACTCGGCGAGCAGCAGGTCGGCCAGTTCGCCGATCAGTCCTTCCTCGCCGTGTGCTCGCCGCGCCTGGTCTGCCGCCGGCGCTGTCGACTCCACGAAGCTGGCCACCGCTGCAACGAGCCGGGCCCTGGCAGTCGCGCCGAGTTCGATCGACCGTGCTTGCAGCACCAGATCGCCGCCGGCTCCTGGGAGGCGTGCCGCGAGCTCTTCGCGCAACCGGAGGCCGCTGACGCTGATCGCCAACGCGCTTCCAGCGGGGCGGTCCAGTGTGTATTCCCACCCCGGCGCGATGAAGGTGACGGTCCCGCATGAGGCGACGTGTTGCCGCCGGCCGAACCGGTACGCGCTACCGGCGGGTACCGCCACGTGCAGGATCGGTTCTCGCGCGGCGGCGCGCAGGGTTTCGCCGAGTTTGGCTCGAACCCACCCGGTCACTGCTTCCGCGCTCGTGACCCAGGTTTGCTCGAAGCCCAGCGCGCCCGTCCCACGCACGACCCGGGAGTGATGGCCCCAGCCGCGCGCGACGAATTCGCGCGCCTCGTCGGAGTCGTCCGAGCGGAAGCGCTGCGCCCAGATGGGCGGAGGCGGAACCGACAGGAGGAAGGAGCTGACGTCCATCGAACCAGCGGGTGACGGCACGAAGCGCACTTGAAGTCACGCCCAGTCTACCGGCTCCGATCTGCCGTCCAACGTCGGCGAAGCGGCCGGCTGCCCCCCCCGCGTCGGCGGGGGCATCGTTGACCGTGTGCCGGCCGGACCGAAGGCTCTCGGCGACCGTGCTGCTGCGCTATCTCGACGACCACGGCGGTCTGTCGAAGACCTGTGCCTCCTCCCTGCTGCCTGGCGGGTAGCACGAGTGGATCCCGTCGTCGCGGTAGTAGCGCCAGAAGGCGGCGGCGACCTGCTCGCGTGCCTCGGTCTTCGGCGGGTCGGCGGTCGCGGCGCCGTCGTTGCCGAGGGCGGCGAGGAACTCGTCGAGCGCGCCAACTTCGGAGGCGAGCCGCGTGTGGTCGATGGCCAGCGCGAAGGTTGTTCTCGGCAGGTGGTCCACCGTGTACTCCCTGCCGGGCGGAACCAACATCGTCGTGCCGGGCCTCGGCGCATGCCGGCGCCTGCCGAAGCGGTACTCGGCGCCGCCGTGCAGCGCGATGTGCAGCGTCGGCCCGCGCACCGCGCCGCGGACCGTCGTCGCCAGGCTGGTGCTGATCCAACCCGCCATCACCGAGGCGCCGGTCAGCCAGGCCTGCTCGAAGCCGAGCGGGCCGGTGCCGCGGACCACACGCGAGTGGTGGCCCGAGAAGCGCGCGACGAACTCGCCGACCTCGTCGAGGTCGTTCGAGCAAAAGCGCTGCGCCGACCGCGTCGGCGCGCCTACTTCGCCGGCGGCGTGAAGAAGATCGGCGCGTTCGGGCCGAGCGGCAGGTCGAGCATCGCCCAGGCCAGGAACAGCACGGTCCAGCACACCAGCAGCGCGATCGAGAACGGCAGCATCAGCGACACCAGCGAGCCGACGCCGAAGTCCTTGCGGTACTTCTGGCCGACGGTGATGACCAGCGCGAAGAAGGTCATCAGCGGCGTGACGATGTTGGTGCTGGAGTCGCCGATCCGGTAGAGCATCTGCGTGGCCGCCGGCGAGACGTTCACGGTCATCATCACCGGCACGAAGATCGGCGCCAGGATGGCCCACTTGGCGGAGGCCGAGCCCATGAACAGGTTGATGAAGCCGGACAGCAGCACGAAGCCGACGATCAGCGCCGCCGTGCCGGCGGCGGTCTGGTGCGGCACCAGTTCGAGCAGTTGCGCGCCCTTCATCGCGATCAGCACGCCGACGTTGCTGGCGTTGAAGTAGGCGACGAACTGCGCCATGAAGAACACCAGCACGATGAAGCTCGCCATGCCCCGCATCGCCTGTTCCATCGTGTGCACCAGGTCGACGCCGCTGCGGATCGTGCCCACCACCCGGCCGTAGGCGAGGCCGGGCAGCAGGAACAGGAAGAAAAGCACGGTGACGATGATCTCGGTGCCGAACAGCGGCGCGTGCGTGATGCCGATGCTGCCGTAGCGGGCGATGATCGCCGCCTGCTGCCCCGGCGGCAGCGTGGCGGTCGACAGACTGCCGACCAGGGGCAGCGCACTTCGTACCGGGATCACCGTCAGCACCAGCACGGCGGCATAGGCGAGCAGGACGAGGCCGGCCAGGCGCAGGCCGCGTTTCTCTTCCGGGGTCAGGGCGCCGGGGTGGGCGTCGAGCGCAGCCTCCTCGGTCGGCGTGTAGGCGCCGAGACGCGGTTCGACCACCTTCTCGACCAGCACCGTGCCGACCAGCACGACCAGGAAGGTGGAGGCGACGACGAAGTAGTAGTTCATCGTCGCCACGTTCAGCGTTTCGCCGAAATGGGTGCCGATGATGGCGTCGCCGGTCTTCGCCGCCGCCAGCGTGAAGCCGCCGAGCAGCGGGTCGAGCGAGGTGATGACGAGGTTGGCGCTGAAGCCGCCCGAGACGCCGACGAAGGCGGCGGCCAGCCCGGCCAGCGGGTGGCGGCCCATGCCGAGGAAGACGATCGCGCCCAGCGGCACCAGCACGAGGTAGCCGGCGTCGGCGGCGATGTTCGACAGCACGCCGGCCAGCACCACCACCGGCGTCACCAGCCGCGGCGGGGCAGCGAGCACCATCCTGCGCACGGCGGCGGCGACCAGCCCGCTGTGCTCGGCGACGCCGATCGCGATCATGATCACCAGCACCAGGCCGAATGGCGCGAATCGCACCAGGTTCGGCGTCATCGTATCCGCCAGGTACTGCCAGCCGTTGGCGAACGTCTGCGTCACCGCGCCGTTGCGCGGGTTCTGCAGTTGCACCGGGTCGTGGCCGATCAGGTTGTTGATCGGGAAGCGGCCGGTCGGCGTCTCGACGACGACGCCGAGCGAGGCGAGCAGCGCGGTCAGCAGCAGCAGCAGGCCGACCAGCGCGATGAAGAGTATCGCGGGGTGCGGCAAGCGATTGCCGACTGCCTCGATAAGATCCAGGAAACGCTGCATTGCCGACCTGCGCGCGCCCATCTACAGCCTCCCGATCACTGCCGCGTTCCGTTCGCCCGCGGGCCGAAGAGATCGCGGCGAGCGCACGGAACGGGCACGGCGCGACCGCGGTGCGCCGGGCGGCGCCGAGCACGCGCGATGAGCGACGGTCCAGTCACTCAGGACTTCTTGAGCAGGCGATACGCAGCGAGCAGCAGCATCGCGCCGATCACCGCGCCGATCAGCGCCGGGACCACGCCGGCCAGTCCGATGGCAGACACGACAATGCCGCCGACCCATGACCCGGCGATGCCGAGAAGAATCGTCGCGAACCATCCGCCGGGGTCCTTGCCGGGCATCAGCAGCTTCGCAATGACGCCGATCACGAGCCCCACGACGGCCACCATGAGCAGCCCGATGGCTCCCCCGACCGCACCGCCCACTATCTGATCCATGGCAATTCTCCTAGGTTGGATTTGACTGACGCGCACGACGATGGGCCTGCACACCGCGACCGCGGTGGGCGGCTGGCGCATCGACGCGCCTCGCAAAGGCGGGAACCGCGGCGGCGTTCCGACACCGGCGCTAACCCCCGAGAATCACCGCGTCGGGGATTTCGTAGCGTTCGTCGCCGACCCGGATCAGGTTCAGGTCGACTTCCTTGCTCGCGCGAAATGCGGGGTAGCCGTCGGCCTGGCTGGCGTCGGCGCTGATCGGTTTGCCCATGCGGAAGAAGATCGCGCGGCCGACGCCGTCGGGCTTCGTGACGACGACCGTCGCATAGCCGCCGCCGGCGCGGGCAACGCCGAACCTGCATTCGGTCATCGGCTGGCCGGCGAACTGCGCGCAGGGGATGCTGCCTGTGGCATCGAACTTGCCCTGTCCGGCGCGCAGCGCCGAATCGTCGGGACCAATCCTGGCGCTTCCGTCGGGCGAGATCGCGGGCTTCAGGTACTCCGCGGCGACGTAACCGCGCGGGCCGCCGCCTAACTGCTGGACGTCGCACCAGCTCCGGCCTTCGGCCCGCCGGCAGCCGAGGTTGTCGAGGATCGTGCCCGGCGCGTAGCGGGCGACGATCCGCGCCCTCGCCGATGGCTGCTCCCGCAGGTTCAGACCGCGCGAAGCGCCCGTGACCTGCCAGTTGCGCGGACCGCCGTCATCCGGGGCTGCCGGCACGCTTCCCGGATCCCCGGCCGGGGCGGCGGCCGCCCCGGCGCAGCACGCGAGCGCGGCCGTGATCAGCAACGAGCGGACGGCGCTCACTCGCCGCGCCTGGCTATTTCGACTGCCACCACGGCACGTCGAAGGCCTGCGCCTCCTCCTTGCTGCCGCGGGGATAGAAGGAATGGATGCTGTCGTTTCGGTAGTAGCGCCAGAACGCGGCCTCGAGATCCTTGTTCACGATCCGGAACTCGCCCTTTGCCTGTGCCTCCTCGAGGAATCGACGGTAGGCATCGAGCGGTTCCGGCCCGCCCTGCTGGAAGATGATCCGGCCGCCGAATTGCTGGTACAGCGCCTTATTGATCTTCCACTGGCGGATGAAGGCGCCGGCGATCTGCTCTCGCGCCTTCGTCTCTTCGGGGTCCGCGGGGCCCGTCGGGCCGAGCGCCTCGATCGTCTTGTTGACGGTGTCGAGTTCCGACGCCAGCGCCTTGCGCTCGGTCTCCGACAGCCCCCCGGCCGCCAGCTTGCGGGTCAGCTCGTCGCGACGGGCCGCATTCTGCTCGCGATCCTTCTGCAGCGCCTGCCGCATGTTCCTGACGTAAGCCTCCTTCTCCGCCTGCGTCACGGTGATGCCCTTTTCGTCGGCATACCGGTCCGTCAGTTCCTTCAGGACCACGTAGCGCAGTTCCTCCGCGTCTTTCGTGTGGATCACGGTGCCAAGCACCTGGCCGGCGACGGGGTCCTTCGGATCGCCATAGGTCTTGTGCGCGCAGCCGGTCGTCACGGCGGCAATGAAGGTGCAGGCGAGCAGGCGGGCGGCAAGTGGGTTCACGATGGAGATCCTCGCAGGGACAGATAAGTCAAGGTCCGACCTCGCCACGCGCCCGGGCAACTTCCGCTCGACGCCGTCGGAATGGCCCCCTCCCGGCGTGGCGCTACCCTCCGAAGACGACCGCCTCAGGAATCTCGTAGCGCTCGTCGCCGGCCTGGATCCTGTACAGGTCGGCCTCCTTGGTCGCGCGGAAGGTCATGTTGCCGTCGGCCTGGCTGAGGTCGGCGCCGGTGGCCTTGCCCTTCTCGAAGAAGATCATGCGCTTGCGGCCGTCGGGGCGCGTCACCACCACGGTCGCCGTGCCTCCGCTGCCGCGCGCGACGCCGAAATCGCACTGTCCCATCGGCTGGCCCTTGGACTGCGCGCAGGGGATCTTGCCGGTGGCATTGAACTTCCCGGCGCCGGCGCGCTCGATCGTATCGCCGCCGGTAGCGGCTGCGCTCCCGGACGCGCCGTCGATGGCCACCGAGAGGGTGTAGCTGGCCTTCTCGCCGCGACGGGCACCGGCGCGGTCGAGATACGTGCGCACGGTGTACTCGCCATCCGCCGGCAGCGTTCCGCTCCACTCCTGCTGGCCGATCGCACCTTCGATGGCGACATCCTTGGACCCCGGCGGCAGCACGTTGAAGGCGAGGCCCGGGTTTCCGGACTTCAGGGACACCTTCATCGTCTGGCCGGCCTTGGCGCGCAGCTTGTAGTCGATCGTCTGCTGGCCCTGGATCGACCCCTTCACGGTTGCCGAGTTGGCGCCTTTGGCGAACTGCAGTGGTTTCGACTGGATGCCGTCGGCCGCAAGCGACGTGCCGGCAACCGCCAGCGCGAGTGCCAGCGACAGGCTACGAACAAGTGACAAGCCTTTCATGATTTCTCCATCAGGTACTGGCCGGCGGATGAGGGCGCGCAGGCGTCAGAGGCAGTTGCCTTCCACGATCGGATTGAGCGACTGGATGCGCCCGTCGGACACCACCCCCTGGATGCACTGGCGGGTGTTCGCGTTCCACCACATGCTGTACGCCGCGTTGCCGCTCTGGTAGCCGCCTTTGCTGATGAAGCCGCGCTTGCGCATGTCGTCGTCCATGTACTGGGCGCGGGCGCCGACGAGGTCGTTCAGCGGCACATAGGCGGCCTGGCCGCTGTGGTAGGCATACGGTGAGCGGTACGACGTCTCCACCTCGCGCTTCTGCTGGCCGGCGTTGTAGCCGTCGACATACGCCTGCGAGCGGTTGTAGTCGTGATAAGGCTGGTGGTACAGGCCGTCGCGGTAGCCGCGCTCGTATTCGGCGGTCTGCTGCTCATTCTTGTGCTTGTTCTCGTCGCGCTCGTGCGAACGGTGCGCCAGCACCGCCACGCCGGCGATCGCCGCCGCGGCAATCGCCACCTTGGTGGCGTTGTTCATGCGGCTCGAGTCGCCGGACTGCGGCGCGGGCTGCTGGGCGGGCTGGCCGTAGGTCTGCGGGTACTGGTTGCAGTCGGTCGCGCTGACGTCGACGATGCTGCTCGCCCGGCCGTCGACGTGGGCGACGCGGGCGCACACGTTGTCGCGCGCGTTCCACCAGTACTGCCACAGCTTGGTGCCGCGCTGGTCGGCGTGGATGAACACGAAGCCGCGGTTGCGCATCTCGCGCTGCGCGTAGTCGGAGCCCTGGTTGACCAGGTCGCTCATCCGCAAGTCGGGCGTCTGCGCCCATGCCGGCTGCATCGCCAGGGCGAGACAGAGCACCGCGGCGAGCGGCGCGTTGACGGTTCTTGAAACGGACTTCGGATCCATGGGGCCTCCCGAAAACAGGACGCGGACGCCTGGCGCATTCCGCCAAGGCGTCCGCGTGTGTCGATCGATGCGGAAGGGCGATTACAGCCGAAGGCCGCTTTGGCCGCTATCCGGAAACCGAAATCGAAGGCGCCGAGGACGGCCCCGCTTCGGTGCACACGCACCGCCTTCGCACTGCTATCCCAGACCCGAAGGTCGCGCCGCCGTTTGAGGGGACTCCCGGCTCGCCGGTACGCTTCCAGGCGCAACACCAAAAGGAGCAACCATGTTCGGGCTGGGAAAGTGGACCGTCCTGTCGGCGGCGCTCGTCGCCGCAACCGCCGGCACGGCGGCCGACCGGCGCAATTCCCTGGTCGACCTGAAGGTCGCCGGCATGCAGCGGGTCGACCCGACGCGCTACGCCGAGGCGGCGGCGCTGGCGACCCGCGGCGGGACGCCGGTCGAGATCGCGCTGGCGGTCGTCGGTCCGTTCGAGGGTTCGTCGCAGCACATCGTCCAGGTCAACCAGGGCGTCGAGTCGCCGTCGGCCTCGCGCGTGACCGTGCTCAGGGACGGGCTGCTCGACGACTCCATTCGGTCGGAGCGGTGGGAGGTCGCGCTGCAACGAACGACGGCCGGCGCCTGGTCGATCGCGGGCGTCGAGCGCGCCTGGCGTTGCCGGCGCGGCGCGCAGACCGACCGCTTCGTGGCGACGCGCTGCCCCTGAGCGGACGGGCCGCGCACCGTCAGCGCGGAGCAATTCCCGCTTCGCGCAAGAACGCGTGCAGTTCGCGCGCGAAGCGCTCGTAGCCGGCGGCGTTGGCGTGGATCTGGTCGGCCTTGAGCGCCGGATCCGACAGCACCTTCGCCCAGCCGGAGGCGAACAGCGGCACGCGCCGCTCCTCGGCCAGCGCTTCGTACAGCGGATGGTCGTCGAGCGAACGGAGCAGCGCCGCCATCACTGCCGGCCGCGGCACCGCGATCAGCACCGGCTGCGCGCCGGCGTCGCGGATTGCATCGAGCATCGCCCCGATGTGGGTTCGCGTCTGCGCCTCCGGCACCTGCCGAAGGAAGTCGTTGCCGCCGATCGACAGCAGCACCAGTTTCGGCCCGTGCTCGGCGAGCAGTTGCGGCAGCCGTTCGCGTGCCTGCGCGCTGGTGTCGGCCGGCACGCCGGCGTTCACCACCGTCCAGCCGGTCGCCTCGGCGAGCCGGACCGGATACGCGGCCTGCGGGGCGGCGCCGCTGCCGAAGGTCAGCGAATCGCCGAGCGCGAGCACGGTGCTGCCGGCGGCGATGGCCGGGTAGCGAGGCGTCTTTCGGCCGCAGGCCGCGAGCGGGAGGGCGGCGAGGGCGACCAGCAGCCGGCGTCGAGCCCTCGCGGCGCCGAAATCAGTCGAAGGCGATCGAGTAGACAAGGTCGAGCGCCGTGTCGGTGCCGCCGCGCGCAACCACCGACAGGCCGCGCGTCAGCCGGTAGTTGATCTGCAGGAACTTGCTCGCGTCCGAAAGTGCCTGCTGGTAGCTCAAGGTCAGCGACTCGTTGATGTTCTTGGCGATGGTGATGATCTCGCCGGCCACCGTGGCCGCCGAGGCCTCGTCGCTGCGCAGGGAACCGGCCACGCCGCGCGCAGGCAGCAGCGAGGCGATGCCGAAGTTGCCGCTGCGGATGGAAATCTCGTCGACACCGACGGCGCGCGCCACGCGCGTTCCGTAGCCTTCGCTGCTGCCGCCCAGCAGGCCGGCGGCGGCGGTGACCAGCGCGATGTTGTCTCCTCCGGACTGGTCGGGCGCGCGACCGAGCACCAGCCACGACAGCGCTTCCGCATCGGCCATCGGCGGGTCGCTGTGCATGCGCACCAGCGGCGCGGCGGCCGTCCGGGTGATCGTCACGCCGACCTCCACCGGCAGACCGGTGCGCAGGGCGAGGATGTCGAGCCCCGGGTTCTCCGGGGCGCCCTGGAAGTTGAGCCGGCCACGGGCGATCTGCAGACGCTGGCCGAAGCCTTCGTAGATGCCGTCGACGGCTTCGAGCGAGCCGACGGCGGTGACGGCGCCGCGCCCGGCGCTGCGCAGGCGCACGGCGCCTTCGACGCGGGTGTTGATTCCTCTGCCGCTCAGGTAGAAGGCATTGCCCAGGTCGATGCCCAGATCGAAGCCAAGGGAAACGCGGCGGGCGCGTGTCTCGGCCGCCTCTCCGGTCCTGACCACGACCACGTCGTTCGACAGCGTCGGCAACTCGGAGCGGGTCAGTCCGACGAACCCGGCATCGGCGGCGAAGGCGCCGTTGAGCTGGATGTGCTGCGCCGAGATTTCGATGTTGCCGCCGCCGGAGGCGATCACCCATCGATCCGGCCGCTGCAGCAGCGGCAAGTGGGTGGCGGCGACCTGGATCACGCCGCTGAGGTCGCCGAGCCGCAGGCGGCCAGTGGCACTGACCGAGCCGTCGCGGCCGGCCGGCACTGCGGCCGCCGCACGGCGATCGTCCGGGCGCACGCGCGGCGGGCCGCTGAACTGGAGTTCGTCGAGCACGATCAGGTCGTCCTGCAGGTGCGCCAGCAGTCGGCCGTTCTCGAACCGGACACCCTGTTCGACCCAGGCGACGCGCAGGTCCGATCCCGCCAGGCGCCCGGCGGCGGACGGATTTGCCGGCGTCCCCTCGATCCGCACCGTGCTGGACAGCCGGCCGCCGAGCCGGACGTTGGCGCGCAGGTGATCGGAGAGCAGCGCGTTGATCCAGTCCATGGTGGCCATCTCGAAGGCGCCGCTGACCAGCCATGGCCGCTGCGAAGCCAGGCGCCAGCCCATGTCGGCTGAGTTCTCGAGCCAGGCCTCCATGTGCGCGCCGAGGCCGCCACCGCGCCTGGCCTCGATCCGGGTGCTCGCCTGCAGGTGGTTGGCCGTGATGCGGGCATCGAGCCAGGCGTCGGTGAGGCCGAGCGCCGACTCGGGCCCGCGACCGGCGTACAGATCGCCGCCGCTGCGTTCGATGAGCAACCGCCCGTCTGCGGTATCGCCGACCAGCCGCAGGTCCCACTCGCCGCCCAGCGTCAGCGGCGTGCGCTCGCCCGTCGGCGCC
>JADDYB010000660.1_pt1 | contig 10976 bp, 7 predicted proteins | sample 8641941 | NCBI WGS metagenome assembly JADDYB01 (sample SAMN16275377, study PRJNA637457) | freshwater sediment metagenome | isolation source: Lake Kineret sediment | place: Israel: Lake Kineret | collected 2013 | reverse complement strand
AACCGATTTATGCTGATTATCAAAAATAGCAGCATCGTTAAGATAAGGTATCGCAGGGCTAAAATCAGACTTATAAATTTTAAACGTATTGCCATAAGAATCATATTTAGGAACAACGCGACCGCCCAGCGTAACCCACGGCATAATACCGCTGTTATGTTCATAGATAACATCGAACATTGTTTTATCACCATAGGCGCGGGCCTGTGCGTAAAACATATCAGTTACAATGTGATAATAAAGCGGGTTTTCAATACCTAAGGTAGCATATTTATTTTTGCTTATGCCTTTATATATTAGTAGTCTGTATTCAGGGTCGTTAAAAACAATCCTATCAGACTGTATTACTTTCATATCAATGTTAACGCGCACGTTATCCGTTTCGATACCTTCGCCTTTAGGTTCAATTAAAAGAACGGCGTTAGGGTCCAATACGCGATTTGGAATAAATACAGAAAAAATAAAGTTTTGTAAATTAGAATCGCCGAACTTTTCATTTTCGGCAAATTCTTTCATATCTGTATTTTCAAAACGTACAGAGTGTTTAGCAGAACTTAGCAACCTATGCAATTCAGTTATAGCCTTAACCAATGGCGATTCTGTTTTAGGCTGATAGGTATTTTTTCTATAAGCTAAAATTTGTTCATCTTCATTTGGGAATGCCTTATCCAACGCGGGCGGCACTTCACCGTAGAAGTGAGGTTTAATGCTTTCATAAATACGTTTCCAATCGGCACGAAATGGATGCACAGGTGGATTTAGTATTGTAGCATTTACAGAATCTAAAAACTGATAAAACTGTTCTAAGTTCATTCTATTTGATTTTAAATAGGGCGGCTACATTAAATAACCGCCCTGAAAAAACTATCTATCTATGGAGTAATCGTAATTACAAGTGTACCACTAACGCCCGAAGCGTCATTAGCTGTAGCGATTACAGTAACAGTACCTGCACCCGTAGCAGTAAGCAAACCGCCTACACTAATAGTTGCAGAACCAGTACCGTTAACAACAGACCATGTAACAGTTGAATCGGTAGCGTTCAATGGTAGGATAGCCGCAAGCATTTGTAATGTCGCACCATCGGCAACAGTTGTAGCACCGCCAAAACCTGTAACAGCAATTGAAGTAACCCAACAAACATTATAAGGTAATGTTAACAAGAAGTCTAAAGACAATTGACTAAATGTACCTAACTGTTCATTGTATCTAAATTCAACAGTCCAATAAGCATCGTCTTCGTCAGTTTCTGCAATCTGATAAAACGGCCTAACTGTTACGTTTGAATACCAACCTAAAAAACGGCCATCGCAAGTTACAAAACCAAATTCATAACCCGCAGCCTTAGCAGGATTTGAAAGGAAATTATAAAGCGCATCAATAGTAAACGTAAGGTCGTTTTCTGCATCGGTAAGCGAAACAACACGCGACTGCTTTACTACCTCTTCTTGACCGCAGCTACCGCGTTTTTTAGTAGTAAATTCAGGCGCAGGTAAACCGCCACTAATACGGCTGCCGTTTACGCGACCAAAAACGTTTTTATCAGCTATTGCAGTTTCCCATTCAGCAGAATCTGTAATATCGGCAAATTCGTAATTACATTTTTTTGCAAACCATCCAGCAATACCGCCTGAATATACAGTTGAATCGCATGGGTCGCAAAGGTAATTAGGGGCGTTATCCTCGTCTATGCAAGGCGGGCAAACGCCGAACGCGCCCAAAAACCCATTTATGAAAGAAATATTATTCATGTTTTTTGTTTTTAAATATTTGTAAATGAATTACGACCTCATCTACACTGTTTATTATCAATGCGACATTTTTTGTCAAACGACAAATCTAACAAAAACATTCGGTTGTCTTCGGGTTTAGAATCATATCTAAAGTTTTGATATTGCACCGCGTCAACAGTTACGTAATTGCCTCTCACAGCTTGTTGTAGTAACTTAATGTAAAACGGCGGTACAGCGCCCGAAATAATACCGTAATTTTCTGTTATATCTTTACTAATAACTACATTTCTATCATTTTCTACAATCGCTTCAGTATCGCCAAAGAACTCAACAGTTCCAAAGATACGAAGCGAATTATAAAACGGCGTATTATTAGAACCTAAATAGTTAGTCAAAGTTCCGTAAAAATTACCGTTACAATCATAATTTGCATAAGTGCTATAAATTAGTGAAGTGTCGTTTAAGTTTCCACAGCCTTCAACTTCTTTATAGTATTCAGTCCAAAGAACCTTATCTGTTTCGGGTTCTAAGGTTATCTGATTTATTTTAAAATATTCAATTCTTAATCTAAAACAATCCAAATCAGCAGGAAATAAACCAGTATTAACAAACCACGTTTGAATGCTACCTGTTGCAAGGCTTTGCGCTACATAGTAACTATCTGAAAATACATCTATATATTTACTAATTTCATTCCCGCAACAATCGTATAAACTAACTTGGACATAATGCGATACGCTTGTAGTAGTAAAAAATCCTGCTACTAAAACATCATTAGGCTGATTATATAAATCAGTAACCTGTGTTTGAAACGGTATAATATCGCCCTCTACATACGGAATATAAAACGGTAAATCAGAACCGCAAAGGTTACAATTCCATGCATCATTAAAGTCTTGCATTAAATTACCAGGCAAAATAGGGCAGGCATACCGAATCGGTACAGGCTGCCTAAAAGAATAAGTCCTACTAATTTCGGGCGTGTATGTAATCGGATAGTTTAGTAACATATATTCGCAAAGATACAAATAAAAATTAAATTAAAATATTTTTATCCTAAATCGCTACATTTATAAGTATTATCTAAAGTAATAATTGGTATTAAACTTGGCGCGGGTATAGGAACTGACATTACGATTTCGTGTCTTACTGTGTGTGGTCCTGTACCTGGGTCAAAATCAGCATCAACTATAAACGTATAATAAGCCGTTCCAATTGTTTCGTTAATCTTTATTGCAGTAACTACATTGCCCGCGTAACTTAAAACGCCTACGGGATTATTAGCATTATCTACAAAGTTATTTTGAACAATTGTTAAACCGCCTACATAATCGGGATGCGCTAAAATTTCAGCTATTACAAGAGTTGGATTGCCTGTAATAGTCCACAAAGGCAAAACGCCAACAACGCGATAAGTCGATGTACTTGTTAATGCAACTAAGCCAATAGGGCAATAATCTGGCACTTGTTGATAAGCGATTGCAGTAACCCAATAGCGCTGCCCTTGTGTTAATTGCTGTATGTTTATTTTAAAAATAGCTAAGTCATTAACATCAAATGAAGCATCGACATCTTCAAGTTTTCCACTTACTAACTGTTGCATTTGAATAGTTATAGGCTGCCAACTTGCTTCTTCTTCAATAGCATTATTATTTGTATCGCCCAATTCGTTTGCAGGGTAAATAGTAGCAATCAAATTAACAGAACCATTTAACGCGGGGTCTTTTTCTACTTCGGCTATTATTTGGTCGGCATCGCAAATGTCAATTATTTCTGTTTTTATTCCTAAAATATAATCTTCTAAATCATAGAATCGAACGGCTAATAAGTTAGGGGTAACCGCATCATTTTCGAAAACATCGACATCTAATTTTTGAATAAAGTCTATTTGCGTTAATTGAGTAATGCCATTGATTGAAGTAGGCTGATTCATGCTAACAGTCCACGTTATTTCAGTCGATGTGCCTGCGTATTCTTCAGCTATTCTAAAGATACAATCTAAAATAAGGTCGTTAACCGTATCAGTTACAATAGTCATATCAGCCGTTGTTATTGCAGGGCTTGCAGGAATATAGCCTTGAACTTGATTAACCACGCCTGGAACATTTGTAAGTTTGCAGATAATGCCCGCAACGCTACCATCAAAAGTGCCTGTTAAACCTAAAGCAGTTAAAGCGGTCGCATAGCTTAGTTTATCAATATCTAAACGCGCCTTAATACGTTGGTGCGGTGCTATTGTTAATTCGTTGCCGCTATATTCAGTATTATAAGTACTAAGATAACCTGTTAAGGTAGGTATTGCAGGCGGCGTATAAGTAGCAGATAACAATGGGCTGATATGTGCCGTTGGTTGTTCTGTGTTTGCATTATCATGAATGTTTACTACTAAATAATATTGGCCGTTTATTTGTAGCTGTGTTCCATCAATTACAAATTGCACTTCTATGTCATCGGCTAAAGGCGTGTCTTCAAACCAATCAGATGGAGAATAAATAGCACCGTTTAATTGACCGCTGCCAGGGGTAGCCTGTGGTATTACAGCATCAGACAAAGTTAAATCCGTAACAAAATCAGCGGTATTTGTGGCGTTATCAATTCTAAAAAGCAATACCCTAACATCTGTTATTGGTGGGTTATTCAAAGAACCTACATAAGCATCACCGCGTAATAATACGCGCACGTTATTTGCTTCGCCTACTGCTAACTGATTTGATGTTACCGTAAATATACCTATTGCAGATGCTGCTGAATTAGCCTGTGCGCTTGTAGCTTTAATTTCTGATAATAATGGTAAACTTGCGGCCGCTTGTGATGCTGAACTGATTTCAAGTTCTTTAATATATCGCATGCCTGTAGTATCGCCATCAATATCCGAATTATACCAGCGCAAAGCGATAGGCATTCTTAAAAATTTATTACCTGTAGGCGTTAATGGTGTCACATCAAAACCCGAATAATCAAATACTTTGCAAGTAATACCAATACTTCTAATTAGCGTACTATATGCCGATTGATATAAATTTATTAAGTCAAGACCTTGACCGCGTGAACTTAAAAAGCGTTTTGTATTTTGCGAACTTAGTGATGTACTAAGATAATCTAAAACATCTTGTGTAATGTAAAATTCAAATAATACAGTAGCCGTATCATGTGGCGCTGGTCCTTTAGACATTTCGCAATAGATGTTATCTAAAAACGGCGCTGCAAAGTTCAAAAATGCTTGTTGCGGTGTTGTGCTTAATGGGTTCATTGTTTCGTACCCAAAACTAAAAGCATTGATACTATTGTTAACGGTAAATAACGCGGGGTTAAACCTTAGGAACTTATTTAAAAAGCTATTACCACCACTACTAACTATTGTTAGCGTAAGCCGTATTTTATTACCAATTGCAAAGCCTTCGATAGGCACGGCGGGTATAGTTAAAGCAGTAAACGTATCTATGTTATATAAAACCGTTCCGCTGCTATCTATGCAATCTAATTGTATTGTATCGTAAGTATAAGACATTAAATCAAACCGTTTATAGTTAATGAATTATTATTTGTATCATAGGTTATCTCAGTAATTTGTACTTGACCTTGCGGCGTTGTAACGTATTTGTCAATATCTAAACTTGTTAGTAAATCACAATCAGCCGTTACTGAAATTGTAACTTTGCGCGTTTTTACCGATGTTAAACGCGGGTCATCGATGTATAGTAGGCGTTGGTATGCGGTGTCGTGTGCAACGCCAGCGCCATCAACAAACTGATTACCTCTAACATACCACTTGTAATTATACGCGCGTTTTCCATCGGGCATTTGTACAACATCAGGAACTGCAATTCCACGTTCAAAATTACCACCACCTATATTTTGATTCCAAACCTCGCGTAAGTTTATAAGTTTTGGAAAACTTGAAACGCCTTTTTCTAAAAACATTGCTATTTCATTTTCGGGCGTTTGAACAAACGGATAAAACGTTACATAAAACGGCTTATCTATTGGGTTAACATCGGGCGCGTGAAAATCAAACCTAAATTGTGATGCTGAAAATGTAAACGTTTTACTTTTTAATCCTACCTGCTGTGGATTATCTGCAGGATTCCAATCTATAACGCGGTCGGTCCAACGCTTTGCAACTTCATCACCGCTATTATCAACGCCATCTTTAGGGTATTCGTATTCAGCATATGCCGCGGGCCGTTCGCCTAATGATTCATAACAAATAGATAATAGCTGGTCATTTTGCAAATTATCAGTATTAAACCATTCAATGCCTACAAAATAATCTTTGCGCTCAATTTGTAAAACGCCGTTAATGACACGCCATTCTATATTCCATTGTTTTAGTTCGTCTAAAAATTGAATGCCGTTTAGGTTAGGTCGGTTATCAAACTGTGCATAATCATTTAATGTACCTTGTTGTGCTGGTGGTGGACCAGGTACAAATGCAATATCCAATCTAACAGTATTGTGGTAATAACCACCTACATCAAATAAAGAACTTTGATAACCTAACCCGCAACGCTTACAAAGATTTTTAAATTGACTATCTAAATACGGCGCTATGTGTCGGCGGCCACAACCTACTATAAAATTAGATAGGTTTTCAAAGATGTTTGGATTAACAATTGCAAGAAATAATAATATTGGCGCTGAAACAATAAAAATAAATATGCCTACAATCATTATCGCTTCCTGTGTTGCGCTCGGTTTTAGGTCATTACAATAATACATATGCGGCGCGTATCTAAATTCGTCTATACCTAATGTAATTTGATTGTTTACTGTGTTGGCCCTTATAGTATCCCACGGAAAATTATTTTTCAAACATCTAATTGCCAACGCATCCTCACTATTATCAACTACCGTAACTTGCGCTTCACATGTCGGGAACGTACACCAACGAACCGAACCGCCTTCAATTTTACCCGTAAATAATAAACGGTCCGAACCATCGGGATTAGTGCAGCATGTATCGTAAATTAAAACTTGTATGGCTGCTATATTTGGATTTGGCGCGTTTATTATTTGCTGTCTAACATATTCGTAAGTATCGCCAACAACGGTTAATTCTGGGGCAAATGAAAACGCAGAATCGCCCGCTTCATCTTTACGGCGAAAAACAAAACTTGCGGATTCAGTACCGTTGAAATTATCAAGGTCTTGCGGTATGCCATCAAAAAATATTAGTAAGCCGTTCATTTAACTATCGAATATGTTAACAATCCCAAAGATACAGATATAAACGCGTAAGTTGTTATTTTCCACACTTTTTTCAGACGTGTTTGTTTTTTAAGTTGATTTTCAATGTCTTTAAAAATAAATATGTCGCGTTCATGGCTTTTGATTATAGCATCTTTTAATAATATCATGTCGCTTTGCATATTATATTGTACTTTCATGGTTGATATGAACGTTTCTGTATCATATAATAGACTATTACAATCAAGCGCCCTATTAACACATTCGCCATACGCAATTTTATAGGCATCCAAACTATCAAAACGCAACGCTATAAACTCAGCATAATCGCGGCTAATTAAAAAACCGTTATTTACCTTTGTAATCTGACAAGAGGCGGCTAATGAGCAAAGTGTCAGTAATGTCGCTATAATTAACACTCGGTATTTGAATAATCTTAATTCGGTGTAAGTCATATCTAAACTGTTTTATTTGTTTGTCTAATGTAGTCTGCATCGTGTCTATATGCGCTTGTAGGCTATCTGATTTTGTAACAAATTTAGCATATATTTGTGACAAACTATCGCGGGTCCGCTGTTCGTTTTTCTGTATCTGTTTATGTAACTTAGTGCTATTATCAATTGTAATATAAAGCAATAAGATACACAAAACGATAATTATCGCAATTATGTACTTCATTTCTTAACTAAGTTTAAAGCAATGGCAACGGCTTGCTCTTGCGGTTTACCTTCAGCTATTAGTGTTCTAATGTTTTTAGAAATACATTTGTTATCGCCGGGTAAGCATTTGATTAGTGGCATAATGTTTAATTATTTGTGCAAAAATATGTTATTTTGACCAATTACGTGAGAAGTTTTTCCGCGCCTGTCTTTGTTCTACTATTTTAAATATACCGTTAGCGTTTGCGCTTACAGTTGTGCGCGGCATGTATTTAGGCAATTCAGTTAAAACATTTTCGATTCGCTCTAATCTGTTTTCAAGGCCGCCGTATGTTTGCGCCACGTTTACAAATATAGATTTTTGCCCAAGTTCACTACTAAGGCTAACGTTATCACCAAATGCACCTAAAGCGCTTTTAATGCCGCCTTGCTGATATGCTTTAGAAAATGTATTAAGTACATCGGCAGGGATTCTGTTATTGTGTACGGCGCTAAGAACATCCCAATACTTATCATTCGTATCGGTTGTTATTACGCGTTCACCCTCGTTAAGCATTGCAGGGATTGTGTCACGCCCTGGTTTATTTTGCCCACGTTCCAAGTATTCAACACCTTTGAAGAATGCATTACCAGCGGCTGCCCTTGCTTGCGCTAAACCTGCTATAAGTGATGCAATAGTTAAACCAACAGTTAAAGCCGAAGCAAAACCACCGCCTTCAATTAACGCCTTAGATATAGCTATTGATGCATTGATAGCTATTTGAACCTGTGCTAAATTCTTTTCACGTTCGACCGCACGCGCCCGTTCAGCTTCCAACTTTTCTAAGCGTTCCTTTTCAATTTCTAATTGACGGGCGTTAAAATCTTCACTATTAGCGCGGATTTCATCCAACGCCGATTTGCTTTTATCAATTGCTTTATCTAATCCGCCTATGTACGCTTGCACTTGAGCATTAAGAACTGAGAAAACAGCATCAGAAACGCCAGTGATAACTTGGCCGATTTCTTCAATAAGTTTTTTAGGGTCGGGCGGTTCAATGCCTTCGCCTAATCCTTGACCAGCTTCTTCTAATTGTAATCTTAAATCTGCTATTTGTTTATTTAATGAAGCCAATTGACCCGGGTCGATAAAATCTTTTGATGCTTCTTTTATCTTTTCTAAAAATTCAATTCGTAATTTAAGAATATCAATATTAGCCTTAGATTCTAAATCTTTTCTTTTCTTATTATAACTTTCATTTATTCTACCTTGCGATTCTGCATTACCTTTAGCCGCATTCAGTTCAATGTTTCTTTGTTCTTCTAAAAATAATAAATCTTGTGCTAACTGTGTATTTCTATTATCTTCACGATATTTTAAACCAGCTTGTAAATTAGTATCTAAATCTTCAATTTCTTTTTGAAAACGTTCTAAACTAATTTCATTTTGATATTTTTCTTCAGCCGCCCTACGTTCTTCTAATGCTTTTTCTTCAGCTGCCTTCTTTTCATCTAAATAAGTTTCATATTGTTTATTTAACTCATCTAAGAATAAACCTTCTTCAACTAAATATTCATCACGTTGATTCCTTCTTTGTTCTTGTTCTTCTCTCAAAAGCATTTTATTAAAATCATCACGTTCTTTTTGAATTTTTGCATAAACATCTTTTAAATCTTTTTGCGTTTTTTTAACCGTTTTAATTTGACGCTTACCACTATTTTCAGCATTTAAACCTAATGTTTTTTCAAGGTCTTTTGATGCTTGGTCAATTGTTTTTAAAGATTCTTGATATTGCTTTTGATATGTTATAATATTTTTCTTTTCTAAGTCTATTCTGGCTATTGCATTTTGCGAAGGCTTTTGTCCTCTATCTTTTTGTTCTTGAACTAATTTTTCCATTTCTTGAATTTGTTTCAATGAAGACATTTGACCTTTCAATAATTTAGCAGTTTCCTCTTCTAATGCCTGGGTTTTAGCTTGTGTAACAGCTTTTCTAATCAATGCCTGATTAACTAAATCATAAGCGGCTGCAACTTCTTCAGCTGTTGATGCTTCAGTTAATAAGTTAGGCAAATAATCGCCGTATTGCTGATTTATTTGGTCAATTACAGCGCTTCTTTCATCACCCTTTACATTTACATCGCTAAGTGAATTAAATAATTCATCTAACGCTACTTTTTCTTTTGCATAATTATCAATTGCAGATTCAGCCGCTTCATTAAAACTTTTTTGTGCATTGGTTGCGCCTGTTATTAAACTAATTACAGCTGGTATAGCAGTAAGTAATAAACCAAACGGATTTAAACCACCTAACAATCTAAATACATTGCCTAACATCATGCCAGCGCGGCGCATTGAATTTATATTACGCGCACCTTGCAATAATGAACCTGCAAAGCTTTTTTGTTGTGTTGCCGCCTGACCCGTACTAACGGCAATTTGTTTGTTTGTCGCATCTAATTGCTTACCAACTGCTACACCAGCTTTTGATTCAGCATTAACTGCCTTTTGCGTTTTAACTAATGTATCGCGCTTTTGGTTTAGCTGTTCTACGCCTTTAGCTTCCATGCCTAATACAGAAACTAAGTTCGCCTGTGCTGATTCTAAATCATCGGCCACGTCAACCCCTTCGGCCATGGCGTTGTTTAGTTCGTCAATACTTTGAATCGCTGAATTTATTTCAGTTTGAAACTGTGAACTGTTAAATTCTAAACTATAAACGTCTTTAATTTCTGCCATTGTTTATTTTTTTATTAGCCTGTTCAGCCCTATCATTATCTTTTAATATTTGTTCTAACGCTGAATAATAATCACGTATAACCCAAAATCTAACGTTTGCCATCTGTACCGGGTCGCCCTTAGTTATTATATAATCGTTTTCGCGGTTTTGTTCTTTTAGTTTTTGTAATGCGTGCTGATATGTTTGCGGTTTCTTTTTTACTTTTACGTTCGGTTCAATTTTGTTTAGCCTTGGAAAATTTAAGCGTTTAAACCGCTCGAACCTTTCAAAATTTGTTCTATACTGTTCAAAAAAAAAGCACGCAGTTCATCATCTTTTTTAATTGCATCCATTTTACGCTGTTGCGTTTCGCTATTTATGATGTAAGGATTTTCACCATCAATATAAAAGAAATACAAACCAGCTTCTAATAATAGGTCATCTATTTTTACGCTTTTAAGCCTGTACAAAATATCATTCAATTGGTCTTTAGACTTAGTATGAAATTCTTTTAACCTATCGCGGGTCATGTTTGACCATGGCATATCCTCAACCGTTTCTAAAATACCAGTTAGCTTTTCCACTACTTCAGTTTTGTTAATACCAAAATCAATCGCGGTCATCGCTTCCTCAATTCTTTGCGCACGTTCACGTGTTAAGTTTGCAGGGTTTTTTAAAATGTAAAAGTTATTACCAGA
>JADDYB010000659.1_pt1 | contig 10984 bp, 10 predicted proteins | sample 8641941 | NCBI WGS metagenome assembly JADDYB01 (sample SAMN16275377, study PRJNA637457) | freshwater sediment metagenome | isolation source: Lake Kineret sediment | place: Israel: Lake Kineret | collected 2013 | reverse complement strand
ACCTATCTGAAAAGATTAATGATGGAGAAGTATAAATTCAATACAGTTGACGAAGCCGTTGATGACATAACTGCGGGTAAGATGGTTATACTCGTCGATGATGAAGACAGGGAGAACGAAGGCGACCTTTGTATGGCAGCAGAGAAGGTAACACCGGAAGCAATTAATTTTATGGCGAAGTACGGGAGGGGACTCATTTGTCTCTCTCTTACGCCTGAACGGGTAGAGGAGCTGAAACTGCCGATGATGACCGATGATAACACGTCACCTTTTGGGACTGCTTTCACCGTCTCGATCGAAGCAAAGCATGGAGTAACAACGGGGATTTCCGCAGCGGACAGGGCAAGAACAATACTGACAGCCATTGATCCCGGGTCCAAGCCGGAGGACCTCACACGACCCGGCCACATCTTCCCTCTCAAGGCAAAGGCAGGCGGCGTTCTCCGGAGGGCAGGACAAACAGAGGGTTCCGTTGATCTGACAAGACTTGCACGGCTCAATCATGCAGGGGTGATCTGCGAAATCATGAGTGATGACGGTACCATGGCGAGAGTACCCGAATTAATGGAATTTTCGAAGAAACATAATCTCAAAATTGTCACGATAAAAGACCTCATCAGATACAGAATGAGGACCGAGTTATTTGTGAAGCGACTTGCAACGGTAAAGCTTCCGACAACATATGGTGGCGATTTTACGGCAATTGCTTATTCCAATGCGATTGATAACAATCTGCATATTGCCTTGATAAAAGGCGAAATAAAACCCGATGATGAGGTTCTTGTCAGGGTTCATTCCCAGTGTCTCACGGGAGACGTGTTCGCATCCCGGAGATGCGATTGTGGTGAGCAGCTCCACAAGGCTATGGAGATAATCAGGAAGGAAGGTAAGGGCGTTATTCTCTACATGCAACAGGAAGGACGCGGGATAGGCCTGATTAATAAACTGAAGGCCTATGAACTCCAGGACAAAGGACTCGATACTGTTGAAGCAAACATCAAGCTGGGGTTTAAACCTGATCTGAGAGACTATGGGATAGGGGCACAGATCCTCGTTGACCTCGGGGTGAGAAAGATGCGGCTCATGACCAATAATCCCAAAAAGATTGTTGGACTTGAAGGGTATGGCCTTAAGGTTGTATCGAGAGTTCCCATTGAAATGAATCCCAATGAAAGAAACATTATCTATCTGAAGACGAAAAAGAAAAAATTAGGGCATATACTTGATAACGTGTAAACAACAATGCAAAGGGTCCAAGTGGTCAAGCGGTCAAGAAATCAATTTCTTGAATCCTCGAATCCTTGAATCCTTGGACCCTGTTAGTAATGGAGGATTTTATGAAAATATTTGAGGGCGAACTGCAGGCGAAAGGGCTGAAGTTCGGGATTGTCGTGAGCAGGTTTAACGAATTTATCACAAGCAAGCTTCTTGATGGAGCAGTAGATGCACTGGTAAGGCACGGCGCACGCGAAGACGACATAGACCTTGCGAAAGTCCCGGGATCTTTTGAGATTCCTCTTATTGCCAAAAAAATGGCTCTTAAAGGAACATATAATGCCATAATCTGTCTTGGGACGGTAATCAGGGGTGCTACTCCACATTTCGAATATATTGCAGCAGAAGTCTCAAAAGGCATAGCATCGGCATCCATGGAGACGGGAGTACCAATTGCATTCGGCATCATCACCAGCGATACCATTGAACAAGCAGTGGAAAGGGCTGGAACGAAAAGCGGCAACAAAGGATGGGATGCTGCTGTCACAGCCATCGAGATGGCGCAGCTTCAGAAGAAACTGTGAAATCTGCATATCGTAGCCAGCAAACAGCATACAGGGAGTAAGTTTTGATATCCCCCGTCTCCTGTTTCCTGACTGCTGCCTGCTAAATTATGAAGCGGCGCAAGGCGCGGGAATATGCGCTCCAAATGTTGTTCCAACTGGATTTTACCGCGAGAGCATACGATGAGAAGGCTCTTGAGGAATTCTGGTCCGGCAAAAAAGAGCAGAGTGATATAAAAGAATTTGCCATGAATCTGGTAAAGGGAACCCGAAACAACCTTGACAAGATAGATGCTATGATCGAAACGGTTACGGATAACTGGTTGTTGAAAAGGATGGCAGCGGTTGACAGGAATATCCTCAGATTCGCCGCATATGAAATACTCTTCAGAAAGGACATCCCGCCTGCCGTTACCATAAACGAAGCACTGGAAATTGCCAAGAAGTATTCCTCAACAGAGGCTGCAGCCTTTTTAAACGGTGTTCTCGACCGCATGGCAAAAGAGGCCGGGAAGGTATAATACCCAATGCTCTTTTTTCCGATGACAAATCAGGCAACGCGGAGACTTTTCAATAGTATCTTGCTGTTTCTTATCCTGTGCTGCGCACCCACTGCTGTCTGTGCAGCAGATAGTGCGATGGATACCATGTTACATGCAACCACATCCTATTTCAAGCCTGTGCAAGGCAAAATCTTTGCAGTCGAGGGAAAACGGGTCGTTTTAACCATAGGCGCAAAGGATTCTGTGAAGGCAGGCATGAGATTTCAAATCCTGAGAGAGGAAGCTCCCTTCAGGCATCCTGTTACCAAGGAACCCCTTGGGAAGCTTGAATCTCTTGTCGGGAAACTCCAGGTTAAGGAAGCCTCAGGAGATGCATCCACGGGTGAAATCATTGAAGGCGATGCAAAGGAAGGCGATACAATAAGAATATCTGAAATAAAGATCAACCTCCTCTTCTGTCAATCCAGGGATACAGACTGGCAATTAGCTGAATTTTATTACAGAAAACTGAAAGATACCGGGAGGTTTCAAATCATTGATACTGCTCTCGAGACCGATAAACCGGAAGAGATTCTTGCAGAGGCCAGGCGGCTTCATGCAGACGTCGCACTCCATTTGACCATGAAGAAAGCAGAGGCTGAAACATTCCTCATACAGAATCTTTACTGGGTATCTGACGGACTGAAATTCGGAGCGATGGAGAAAAAACTTGATACGGCACTTGCAAAGGAGCTGGCCTTCGGAGAGGAATTTTTCACATCGGAGAAGCACCAGCCCTTGACGCAGTTCGAAGTACCGACTTCGGCGAGGTTCCTGATCATGTGCGATGTTGATGGAGACAGGAATAAGGAACTTATTTTCAGCACAGGCAGAGACCTCATCGTTTATGCCTTGGATAGAGACCTGCACCCGGCGCTTGGAGGGGTTACCATAAAAGGGTCAATACAAGATAATCATATCTGGATTGATTCAACAGACCTCAATAAAAACGGAAAGGATGAGATTATTATTACATCAATGAAGGGTGATGATATCATTTCTTCTGTTTACGAATATGACGGGAAAGAATTTACCCTCCTCTATCAGGGAAATGAATTTATGAGGAAGATGGATGATAAGCTTATTGCACAGTCTTATTCCCGGAATCTTGGATTTGATGGAGCAGTATTCTATCTCCAATGGGAAGGAGTATTGAAAAAAGGTGATGAGCTGAAATTGCCCGGAGACGTCAATATATATGATTTCGTATCTTTCGAAGATCCCAGGGCAGTCAGGTTGTTGCTCGCATATGATGAAAACGGTTATCTCAATGTATATGACGAAAATGCAATGAGGCTTTGGAGGAGTAAAACCAGTGCAGGGGATTTCCTCACAACATTCAAGAAGAATGCACCTTCGGTGATGGTTGATCGTGGCGTGTGGTCAGTAAAAGACAGGCTGATTTTCAAGCAGAAAGATATCCTCTATGTAAAAAGAATACCCTTCTTTGATATTGTTAAAGGGTTCGGTTATAAAAAATCCCAGATGCGAAGCCTGCACTGGAGCGGATATTCCATGGAAGAAAGCATCGTAATAGACGGGGTGGACGGTACTATCCTTGATTATGCGGTCACCAGTGATAATATCTTTGTTTTAGCCAGTCCTTTATTTGGTATAAGAGCCGGGAATATTCTGAAGGGTGAAAACCCCGTAAAAAAGGAACTCTATATTTATCCCTTAAAAGGAATGTAAAGAGCTGAATGCTGCTTACCGGTCGCATACCCAATCATGTCGGAATTATCATGGATGGTAATGGAAGATGGGCGGAATTGCGCGGTCTTCCGAGGATAGAAGGTCACCGGCGGGGTGTTGAGCGGACAAGAGAGGTTATTGAATGTGCCGCTGAACTGGGCCTCAAGTCATTGACCCTGTATGCTTTTTCGACGGAAAACTGGCAGAGACCTTCTGCTGAAGTAACGACTCTCATGAAGCTCCTCGAATTGTACCTAAAAAAAGAACTCAGCAGACTGATGCAAGATGGGATTGTTTTCAAAACAATCGGGGAGATATGGAGGCTCCCTGAGCATATTCAGGGCGTTATCAAAGAATCTGAGGAAAAGACATCCCCGAACAAAGGCATGGTGCTTGTCATAGCCCTCAGCTATAGCGGCAGGAATGAGATAGTAAGAGCAGTCAAGAAAATTCTCCGTTCCGGCATGGTGCCGGACAAATTAACCGAAGAGGTCTTTAGTTCTTATCTCGACACCGTCGGCCTCGCCTCAGCTGACCTGATTATAAGAACCAGCGGGGAAAAGCGTATCAGTAATTTTCTCCTCTGGCAGGCTGCCTATGCAGAGCTCTATTTTACAGAAACACTCTGGCCCGATTTTTCCAGGGATGAATTTCTCCTTGCGATACAGGACTATCAGCAGAGAGAGCGGAGGTTCGGTGCTATCCCGGTGAGGTTAGATGCACAGTAAGAGACTGATTGTATCCGTTATCTTTCTCCCTCTTTTTTACCTTTATATCATGTATCTTCCACCAGTATTTTTTTTCTTCCTCCTTCTCGCCGTATCTCTTCTGGCTCTCTTTGAGTTTTGTTCCATGTATCATCTTGACGGAAGATTGAAATATGCCTGTCTTATGTTCGGATCAGCGATCCTCGTTGTTTCGTATTTTGAAAAAGTATATTTTCCTGATGCCGTAATGATTGCGGTAATGGCAATCGTTGTCATGAGGCTCCTGATGAAGCGAAATCCCTCCTCATCACTTTCCGACATTGCCTCTCCGGTTGTCGGGCTGATCTATATTCCGGGATTACTCTCGTTCCAGGGCCAGATCAGACATATAGGCGCCGAATGGATTCTCTTCCTTTATGCAACGGTATGGGCATCAGACTCGATGGCATACTATATAGGGAAAGGCATCGGGAAACGTAAGCTCTACAGGGAAGTGAGCCCGAATAAGACTGTAGCCGGTGCAGGAGGTTCTCTTGTCGGAGGCATGGCAGGTGCGCTGCTTTTGCGGGCTTTGATAGTCCCTCAGGTGGGGATATCAGCGGCACTTTTCATTGGTATAATGGTAGGCATAATTTCTATAATAGGCGATCTCGTCGAATCGATGTTCAAACGCGATGCCGGGGTAAAAGATTCGGGTAATATCATCCCCGGACACGGAGGGATATTGGATAAAATCGACGGCGCATTGTTTGCAGGACCGCTCCTGTACTGGATATTGAAAGGTATACAATAGAGATCAGCGTGAGATTATACAACGGGCATTATCGATGCATTCCGGTCACTGAATCCTGCATATTTTTCGCATGAAACGCATAGCAATCCTCGGATCCACAGGCTCAATAGGAAGGAGTGCCCTTGATATTGTATCCGCACACCGGGATCGATTCAGGGTAACCGTGTTGACAGCGGGAAGCAATGTTGCCCTCCTTGACAAACAAGTGGAGTCATTTGCTCCCGATATTGTGGCTGTAGCCGATAATAAAGCTGCCCGGGAATTAAAACGGCGGATCGGGAAAAAACGTGCTTCGTTATTGACCATCCTGTCAGGCCAGGATGGTATTGCCGATGCTGCTGCGTATGAGGATTCGGATTTCGTCCTTTCTGCGATAGTCGGTGCTGCAGGGCTTATCCCGACATTGTCTGCTGTGCGTTCAGGGAAAACAATCGGCCTCGCAAACAAAGAAGCACTGGTGATGGCGGGCAGGATTTTAATCAGAGAATCAAAGAAGTACCGATCAAAGATCATCCCCGTTGACAGTGAACACAGCGCGATATTCCAGTGCATTGAAGGGCATCGAAAAGCCGCGATAAGAAGTATCATCCTCACCGCCTCAGGCGGCCCTTTTGCAGAGAGAAGCCCCGCCGACATGGTTGATATTACCCCTGAGGAGGCATTGAAACATCCGAGATGGAAAATGGGAAAGAAAATAACAATAGATTCTGCAACGCTCATGAATAAGGGGTTTGAGGTGATCGAGGCCCATCATCTCTTCGGCCTTCCCCATCAGAGCATAGATGTTGTAATTCATCCACAGAGCATTGTGCATTCGATCGTTGAATTCAAAGACAGGAGCTGTATTGCACAACTTTCGGTTCCCGACATGAAAGGTCCTATAGCCTATGCTCTGACCTATCCTCAGAGAATTGATAATATCATAGACGGACTTTCACTCCATGAAATCGGCACACTGACTTTCAAAAAACCAAAAAAGATATCTTTCCCCTGCCTTTCATACGCATACCGGGCATTAGAGGCCGGGGGAACCATGCCGTCTGTACTCAATGCAGCAAATGAAGTTGCGGTAAACGCATTCCTAAAAGGAATCATCAGATTCACAGAGATACCTGTCATTATCAAGAAAACGATGGAGGAACATACTGTCAGATCTGACACGGAGCTGCATGCTGTGATAGAGGCTGACCAGTCGGCAAGAAAAACAGCAGAAAGAGTCATGAAAACGCTATGATAAAGAGTACAGATAGTATGCAAGCTTGTATAAATTTTATTTCAGGAGTCAGATTATGTCACTATTATCAGCAATAATTCTTCTCGGCGTCATTATATTTATCCACGAGCTCGGACATTTCCTTTTTGCGAAACTCATGGGAGTCAGGGTATTGAAATTCTCACTCGGCTTTGGACCAAAACTCATAGGGAAAAAATATCGTGATACCGAATACCTTATTTCCTCCATACCCCTTGGTGGTTATGTAAAAATGCTCGGCGAGACACCGGGAGAAGAATTGAGTGATGCAGAAAAACCTTTTGCTTATAATTACCAGGAAGTCTGGAAACGGTTTATGATCGTTTTTTCCGGTCCGCTTTTTAACATTCTGTTTGCCGTGTTAATTTTTTTCTTTGTTTTTGTGAAGGGCCTCCCCGTTCTCATTCCCGAAATCGGGAGCGTCATGTCCGATACCCCTGCTGAAAAGGCAGGTCTTATGAAGGGTGACAGGATTATTGAAATTGATGGTATTTCCATAACCCAATGGGATGAAATGACAGAGATTATTCACAGGAATCCCGGCAAGACAATTAATCTCGGGATCCGGAGAGATACCAATTCATTTCAGCTATCGATTACTCCCGAAAGGAAAAATGTGCCTGATATTTTTGGCGAGGGAAAAGAGGTCGGATTGATAGGGATTAAACCATCGGGGAATACATTGATAAAAAGGACCGGCATTATTCAGGCTTTTACTGATAGTATCGTCAAGACGGGGGAAATGTGTATTTTAACCGTTGTATCCATCGTGAAGCTTATTCAAAGAGTGATTCCCATGGATACGATGGGAGGGCCGATACTCATTGTTCAGATGGCGGGGGAGCAGGCCTCAAGGGGGATGCTGAACTTCTTTGTCTTTATGGCAATAATCAATATCAACCTTGGAGTGCTGAATCTGCTTCCCATTCCAATTCTTGATGGCGGGCACCTCATGTTTCTGGGGATTGAGGCGATACGGAAGAAACCACTCAGTGAAAAGATCATTTCTATCAGTCAAAGGATCGGGCTTGCTCTCCTTCTCACTCTTATGGCGGTTGTAATCTACAATGATGTCATACGGTTAATATCCGGGAAACCGTTTCCGTAGATCAAATCAAGAGCATAAAAGGCAAGATGGGTACCATACAAAACTGGAATGAACTCAGGTCAACTGTTCACAGGCTTAAAGCAGAGGGGAAAAAGATTGTATTTACGAATGGATGTTTTGACCTCATCCATATCGGACATGTACGAAGTCTCAAAGAGGCAAAGAAACTCGGCGATGTTCTGGTCGTGGGGCTGAATTCTGACAGGTCTGTCTCTCTCATCAAACCTCGGAGACCAATTATCCCTCAGGAGCAGCGGGCTGAAATCCTCGCTTCACTCGACATGATTGATTATGTATCCCTCTTTGATGGAGAAACACCGTATGAATTGATAAAACTCATACAGCCTGACGTCCTGGTAAAGGGAGGGGACTGGGAAAAAGAGGATGTCGTCGGCGTTGATATAGCAAAAGAAACGCATAGCATCCCATACATTCAAGGCATATCAACAACTGAAATAATTGAGAAGATAAAAAAGCTGTAAGTTCTTACTGCGACGGCTCTCCGGTTTCAGGGGCATCCTTGCCTGACGTCCATTCGGATATGAGAGAATAGCCGAGCGCAAGAAGTGCTGGTCCCAGAAAGATACCGATGAAACCAAAGGCGATAACTCCGCCGAACACCCCGAGAAGGATCAGGATAAACGGAAGGTTCACTCCACGGCTTATGAGCAATGGTTTGACAACATTATCAATACCGCTGATTACAAATGTGCCCCACACTGCCATGAAGAACCCCGATACAACTCCTTTATAATAAAAAAGCCATATGGTAGCAGGTATCCAGAGAAACGGGGGACCCATCGGAACCAGTGCAAAAAAGAAGGTGAAAAAACCCAGGAGCAACGCTCCGGGGACACCTGCAATAAAAAACCCGATCCCCGCAAATGCACTCTGAATCCCAGCAGTCCCCAATACGCCGTACACGACTCCCTTTGTGGTGTCTGCGGCTACCTTGATAAGTCTGTCCGCACGCTTTCCCGCAATTTTCCTCAAAAAATTGGCAACACTCTGCGCTGTTTCCTCCCCGTCACGGTAAAAGAAAAAGCATACGGAAATGCTCAGAAGCATCTGAAAAATTGCATGGCCCATCAATGCTCCCCCGGCGAAGAGCTGTTCTCTGATCGGCTTGATATAAGGTTTCAGAAAACTCGTTAATTGATCATGATCGATGCTCCACGCCTGCCAGTATTTCTGAATCTCCGGCCCTATGAGTGGCAGGTTGCCGATCCATGCCGGGAGCGGAGGTGGTCCTTCATCGAAAATCTTACGGATTTTTATAATGATCGCGGCAGCTTCATCAGCAAAACTGAAGCTGATTACCACAATGGGTATGACAAAAGCGCATATAAGCAGAATGGTCATAAATGTTGCTGCAAGGGTTTTCCTCCCTTTGAGGATTCGTTCCCACCATTTGTAAACGGGCCAGGTGGAGAAGGAGAGGATAACCGCCCATAAAAGTGCCGATAGAAAAGGACGGAGGACAAAAAAACATCCTATAATGACGAGGGAAAGAACAACGGCGCTGATAAGGTGCTCTATGCGTTTGTCCTTCGCTTCATTCACGAGTAGTCCCTTTCCCGGTGATATATTTTGTTAGGTATACCTCAAAAGTATCTATAATATAGCATGCAGGGAGAGAATCTCTTCAAGTTTTTGGTAAAAACAAGCCTTTTTTTGATCGTTACCCTTGTGCTCTCACCGTTCTATTTTCTGATACTGTTGACCTTCTATAGGCGGCGCGAGCACATTGGACCTAAACTGGTCCAGTTTTATTCAAAAATCTACCTCATAATATTTCGCGTTCATATTGAAGAAGTAAGAAATTATGAAATCTTAAAAAAAACGAGGAAAGGTATTCTCATTATTTCGAACCACACCAGTTTCCTGGATATTTTTGTGCTTTCCTCAATATTCGGTTCGGTGTTCGTAAGCAAAGCTGAGGTAAAGTATTATCCTGTTATCGGGCAGATCGCCTATCTGATGGGCAGTGTTTTTTTAAACCGTAATTCCTCAAAGGAGAGGCTAAAATTAATTAAAACCATTGCAAATGCATGTTCAGATCGTATTCTCGTCGTCTTCCCTCAGGGCACGACCAGCCGCGTTTCCGAGCAATTGCCTTTCACCAGAGGTATCTTCAAGGTAATCGAGCTGAACCCTGAAATATCCATAGTGCCGGTGACACTCCATTATAGGGAGGATGAGGAAATTGCATGGCATAAACCACAATCTTTCAGGGAAAACGCAATGAGAGTAAGCGCTCAGGACAGGATTCATGTAAAGGTAATAGTCCATGATCCGGTTTCTATCGATGATTACCGGGAAAAGACCTCAGCAGAAGTATGCAGAATGGTTGAACAGATTGTTTTAGAACCTCTCAGGATCTCTTGTATCTCAAAGTAACCGCCTTCATTACTCTACCAGGGCTGAAGCGTGACAAAATTGCAAATAAGTTCTTTTTGCACATCGCCTATCGTTGACACAGTATCATCTGTTTGATAAGCTTTTTCTATCAATTGAAAACCAATGATAGTGCAGTTTGCACTATGCTATCGGTATTCCCATGAGAACGTTCCAAACCGGGCAACATACTGAAACCTATAAGGCATGCCGGGCTATTGTTGGCCCTGATAGATGGGACAGGTTGCCCCGAAACAAGAATACGTTAAATGATCCCGAATCACTCGTGAAATCTCTCATTCAGTCGGGCGGGCAAGGGATACCGATATTTCTCTCCGATCTCGCCCGTCTTGAATGGACCGTTGCAGATATCCACAGAACTGATGACCACATTCAGAATGACAGAAAGGAAATCCGGGTAAATCCATCTTTAAGGCTGTTAGACCTCGCATGGAAAAATTTACTCCCGCTCCTTTCGCACGATAAAACAGAGCCTCATGCCGGACCAATACCGGGCAGAGAACTCGTGCTTATCTGGAAAGATCCCAAGGGAAAGAGCGTGAAATACCGTGTAGCGTCACAGGGTGACCTGCTTGCTTTAAAGATCACCGATGAGCATATCAGTCCTGAACATGCTGCAGAGGAAGGTAACGTATCGGTTGGAATGCTTGACAGTATCATTGATGAGGCTGTTCATGAGGGCATTCTCCTGTCT
>JADDYB010000658.1_pt1 | contig 10997 bp, 11 predicted proteins | sample 8641941 | NCBI WGS metagenome assembly JADDYB01 (sample SAMN16275377, study PRJNA637457) | freshwater sediment metagenome | isolation source: Lake Kineret sediment | place: Israel: Lake Kineret | collected 2013 | reverse complement strand
TTCCGCTCTCTCTGGCCAGAAAATATAAAAAGGTTCTTGTTTTTCATGGCGCATGGCCCTTGGCCCAAAGCTTGGCCGAGTATTATAAGCGCTTCGGCGAAGAGAAGGGAATGAAAGTCATCATTTCTAAGGAAACCCATAAGCCGACTGACATTGATATGACTCCCCAGCTTATCAAGCTCAAGCCCATCATCGAAAAGGAAAAGGTAGATGCATTTTATGCATGTACCGGTGGACCCCCAGGCCCTATCATTAGTAAGAATTTACGGACCCAGGGAATTAAGATTCCGATCCTCGGAACCCATGCCTTTGGATTTGGTTTTATCATTGCTCTGGGTGGAGAGGCCATGGAGGGAGTGGAGTTCGGTGCTGGAAAACCTGTGGTCCCTGATCAACTCGATGAAAATGATTCTGTGCGACCTGTCATCCTTGATTTCGACAAACGGTTCAGAGAACGCTATGGCGTGGGGATTGACCAAATAGCCGGTCATGCTCATGATGCGATTTCGCTCATCTATGATGCTTTGAAGCGATGTCAAGGAAAAGTCACCAGGGCGACCTTCAGGGATGCCCTTGAGAATACAAAAGGGCTAAAGAATTGTCATGGAATTTATAACTATAGCCCCACCGACCACGATGGTTTGAGTAAAAAGGATATGGTTTTCATTCGGATCGAAGGAGGAAAGTTCAAACGAATTAAATTCCCCGGATACGAATAAAAGACACGAATAACAGTTGAAGACAAAATAAGTTCTATGGTAAATCAAGGGGTGAGCAAACCTTTAAAGAGGCTCACCCCTTTTTTGTGACAGTTAGATCTTATGGACTTTTGGACTTATCTCCCACAACTTTTCTCTTCGGGCATTACGATCGGAGCGATCTATGCCCTGGTGGCTTTAGGATTTGTGACCATCTCCAGGGCTTCCCAAATCATCAATTTTGCTCAGGGGGAGTTTGTCATGTTAGGAGGGGTCATTACTTTTTTCCTCCTGAAAGTTGTGAATCTTCCCTACCCCTTAGCCGCTCTGGTCGCCATTATGATGGTTATCCTCATCGGCTTTATGATGCATCTCTCAGTCATCTACCCCTTGCGAAAGGCTTCCGTTCTCATCCTCCTCATGGCCACTTTAGGGGCTTCCATTTTTCTCAGTAGTACGAGTGGCCTTATCTTTGGAACGCTTCCTAAAACCCTCCCTTCTTTCTCTGGTGAGCAACCCCTCCAAATAGGGGAAATCTCTGTGCTTCCCCAGAGCGTCTGGGTCTTGGTATCTACTTTTATATTGCTGATCTTTCTCTATCTCCTTTCCCATCGAACATTACTGGGCAAGGCCATGGAGGCAAGCTCCACAGATCCTTTGGGGGCTGATCTCTTGGGAATATCAAGAAACCTCATGGTCTTCTTGTCTTTTGGAGTAAGTGCAGGAGTAGGAGCTTTTGCTGGAATACTGATCACTCCAATATTCTTTACCAGTTATAGTTCTGGGACGCTTCTGGGGCTCAAGGGTTTTATCGCAGCGGTCTTAGGAGGCTGGGGAAAGAACAGTGGTGCAATTCTTGGAGGGTTTATCCTTGGGATTGTAGAATCTTTAAGTTTGGCCTTTATCCCTTCTGGGTATAAAGATGCCATTGCCTTTGCGATCTTGTTACTCATACTGTACTTCAGGCCAAAAGGAATTTTAGGTTCACCTTTTATAGATAGCCGCCGATGGTAGACAAAACAAAAAAAGAATTTAGAAAGAGGGACCTCTTTTATTTGATGCCCTTGTGGTTACTTTCTTTAATTGCACCTGACCCATACCTCTATCATAAAAAGGAGTTTAAAAAGAAAGACCTCTTTTATCTTGGCGCGATTGGTCTGGCACCCCTGATCTGGTCTGACACTCACTTCCATCATCTCATGGTCTTGGCAGGTATCTACGCCATCTTAGCCTTGGGGTTAAGTCTTTTCATGGGTTACGCCGGCCAGATCTCTTTGGGACATGCTGCCTTCTTTGGAATCGGTGCTTATACCACAGCCATCCTCACCACCCATTTTGCCTTTCCAACCTTTGTGGCTTTTTGGGCCTCGGCTGTTTCAGCGGCTGTGATCGCTTATTTCATCGGCAGACCCATCCTCCAACTGAAAGGATACTTCTTGGCTTTGGCAACACTGGGGTTTGGAGAAATCTTTCTAGTGATCATCAGGGAATCCACTGATCTCACCGGCGGTGTCATCGGGATCTTCGGCATCCCTTGGTTTTCTGTGATGGGATTCTCCTTCGATACTTATTTTAAACAGTACTATCTTGCCTGGGGAGTGCTCATCGGGTTATTCATCTTCTCGAAAAATCTGGTTCGCTCCAAAGTAGGGCGTGCCCTTTTGGCTGTGGCAGCCAGTGAGGATGCGGCCTCGAGTGTCGGCATTAATGTCCCCCGGATTAAGTTAGAGATTTTTGTTCTGGGCGCAGCCTTTGCTGGATTGGCTGGGAGTCTTTTCTCCTGCGTCATGTCCACAGCCAACCCCGAGGCCTTTAGCCTGGGACTCACTGTTCTCATTGTCATGATGGTCATCCTGGGAGGAACGGGGAATCTTTACGGTCCTATTGCCGGGGCGATCCTCCTCACATGGCTGACGGATATCCTGAGCAGATATCAGGAATACAGCCTTCCCATCTACGGTGTCATTTTAATCTTACTACTCATATTCTTCCCAGATGGTATTGGAACCCGCTTGAATGTCAGGGTCATTTACCTGATTGGTTATTGGGCAAAAAAGAAGAAGAGAGACGAGGGAAAACTCTAATGTCACTCCTCTCGATAGAAGAGATTACCAAGGAATATGACGGCATTCGGGCTCTGGACCGGGTTTCACTAAAAGTGAACAGGGGAAGCATCAAGGGACTGATCGGGCCCAATGGGGCGGGAAAGAGCACCCTCTTCCATTTGATTAGCGGTGTGGAAAAACCTGCTTCAGGGAAAATCTACTTTAGAGAAATAGAAATCACCTCTATGGAATCTCATGAGATATCAGCCTTAGGAATAGGGAGGACTTTTCAGACCCTCCAAATTTGGGGAAATATGACCGGGGTGGAGAACATTATGACTGGGATGAATCGGAGGTTGAAAGGGAGTCTGTTCTCCTATGGGCTTTGGCTACCTTGGATCAGAAGGTCGGAGAAAGAGGCTTTGAAAGAAGCCAAAGAGATCCTTGATTCTCTCGGTCTGTTGGGCAAATGGGAATCCATTGCTTCCCAACTCCCCTACGGTAAACAAAAACTCTTGGAATTAGGCCGAGCCCTTGCCATGAAGCCAGAACTTCTCCTCTTGGATGAACCGGCATCTGGACTAACCCTTACTGAAATGCGGCAGCTTTCAGAGCGAATCTCACAGATCAGGCAGGAGGGAGTCACGATCTTCATCGTGGAGCACCACATGGGAATGGTGATGGAGATAGCAGATGAAATAGCCGTCCTCCATAATGGCGAGCTCATTGTTGAAGGAACACCGGATGCGGTCAAAAAGAACCCCGAGGTGATTGAGGCTTACCTGAAAGGTAAAAAGGCTGATGCTTAAGATAAAAAAATTGACTGTTCAATACGGCCCTTTACCCGCGATCAATGAAATCTCTCTGGAGATAAAACACGGAGAGATTGTTTCTCTCTTAGGCCCTAATGGGGCAGGGAAGACCACCCTTCTGCTCACTCTCTCTGGAATCTTGAAGACAACCGAAGGAAGAATCATTTTCGAAGGGGAGGATATCACAAACCTGAGTCCCCACCAGATCGTTTCCAGAGGAATCGGACATGTTCCTCAGGGACGCCATATCTTCCCTACCCTTTCTGTCATCGATAATCTCATGATGGGTGCCTACCTTCACAGGAATGAAAAGAAGGAGATCAAAAAAGAGTTAGAGTGGATCTATCAACTCCTACCCATACTTAAAGAGAGAATCCATCAAAGAGCAGGGACCCTCAGCGGGGGTGAACAACAGATGCTCTCTATAGGAAGGGCCATGATGGGACATCCTAAACTCCTGATGTTGGATGAACCTTCTTTAGGATTGGCTCCCCGTCTGATGGATGAAGTCTTTGTCACATTCAGAGAGATGAACCAGAAGGGACTCACCCTCTTTATCGTAGAACAAGAGATCCTTCTTTCTTTGAGTATCTCCGAACGGGGATATCTCCTGAGAAATGGCCGTGTGATCAAAGAGGGCTCCGCATCGACGCTGATGGAAAGCCGGGAACTCATGATCTCATTAGGCAGCGATCTCCATGATTTGCACCAATAACCGCTCCTGATAAAGTTATAAGAGTGGCCTGTTCAGGCTCTTTCCTGCCCTATCCTAATCGCCACCTTCTCCTTCAGTTTCACATCCCCATGTTTTTTTGCCCCATCGTCTTTTCAAAGGCAAATGGGAAATAAAAAAAGAAGAAAGCAATAAGAATTAAAATAGATGAAATGACGATGAAAGAAATCGCTACCCGTTTGGCTTGAGCTCCAGTTCGTAGTCTTGTATCTCTAATCACTCTCATCCCGGGCGGAGGGTATTGGCCTGATCTCAGGGTTTTCCTTGCCAAGAGGACGAAATAAACCCCCATACTCAAAAGGAGAAGGGAAACGAAACCTAAAGCGACTTTTAAGATAAACATAGATTTTTTAAAAGCTAACTGTGGGTCTTTTTGGGAGAGTTGTTCGATCTGGTCCAGGTAACCCTTTATGTAGGGTTCTGTGACGATGACAACGATTGTGACCAATACAATAAAGATAATAATTTTTTTTCTTAATTCTTTATCTGCTGGGACGACGTCTTGATTCATATTAAAAATTTTATATCTTCTTGCCTGTAAATTTCAAGAAATCAAATACTTAGAGAGCTCTGAAAAACCGCCTTTCGCTCTCTTGATTACATAGATTCAAAAAAGGATTACACAGATTTTTCTTTATTTTCAATACATTTCTAATCGGTGTAATCGTTCCATAATCCCTGCCTGCGGCAGGCAGGCGTGTAATCAGAGATTTCTGGACTTTTTCAGAAATCTCACTTAAGCAAATTGACACCTAATCTTGTTGAATATTATAATGGACTCCTCAAAGAGCTTTACATGTATGAAAAACGGACTTACCGAAATTTGGTGAAAACCGATGATCTCGTCAAATTTGAGGTCATAGTTAAGGAAACCGATCTCCTCGTCCGGGCAGAGAGAGATTTTTCAAAAGAGACCAGAGATTCAATATTAAAATATCGTCACCAACTCGAAACGTATATCGCGATGAACCCTGAATTTCAAAAAAGCCTTATCCCTCTCGCGGATGACCCTTATGCCCCCGAGATTGTTCAAGAAATGATCCAGACCTCCCAATTGGCCCATGTCGGGCCGATGGCTGCTGTGGCTGGAGCCATGGCCGAATGGGTTTCAAAGGACTTGCTCAAGCTCTCAAAAGAGGTGACCGTTGAAAACGGTGGAGATATTTATCTTGTGACCTCCAAGGAGCGGACGATCGGGATCTATGCAGGTGAATCTCCCCTGAGTTTTAAAATCGGAATTGTAATCCAACCCGAAGAGACCCCTCTTGGCATCTGCACCTCTTCAGGAACAGTTGGCCCTTCCCTCAGTTTTGGGAAGGCAAATGCTGTTTGTATTCTCTCCAAATCTGCAGCCCTTGCGGATGCGGCAGCGACAGCGGTTGGGAATGTCGTAAAAGAGAAAAAAGATATCGAATTGGGTCTTGAAAGGGGAAAAACGATCACAGGGGTTTTAGGGACGCTCATCATCGTTGAAGAAAAGATGGGCGTCTGGGGAAATGTCAAACTGATTCAACTTTAAAAAATGATGACGACTATTTCTGTGGCCACACTCGGATGTAAGGTGAATCAGTTCGAGTCTGAGGCTCTGAGTGACGCCTTGGAACAGAGAGGGTATGCTCTCATCCCTTTTGAAGAAGGTGCTGATATCACCATCATTAATACCTGTACGGTCACTCACCGAGCTGATTTTCAATCGAGACAGATGGTTCGAAGGGCCTTCCGGTCTAACCCAAACTCTTTGATTATTGTGACCGGATGTTATCCACAGGTGGAACCAGATGCCTTCTTAAAGATGAAAGGCGTGCACTATCTTTTGGGAAACGGAGAAAAGAGGGAGATCCCTGACCTTCTTCCCTTGATGCAAAAAGCCGAATTTCCAAGGGTTCAAGTGGGCGATATTCAGAAAGAGATTCTATTTTCTGAAACCCCTCTTCATTCTTTTCATCGTCACACCCGTGCCTTCCTAAAAATTCAGGATGGCTGCAATGCTCATTGTTCCTATTGCATCGTTCCTCATGCCAGGGGCCGATCAAGAAGCCTTCCGCCGGAAAGGGTCATTGAAAATTTGAAGGACCTGCAGGAGAAAGAGTTTAAAGAAGTCGTGCTCACAGGCATCCACCTGGGCGCCTATGGACAAGACCTCAACCCACCCTTCTCTTTGAAAAAACTGATTGGACAACTGGAGAAAGATGGAACGCCTGACCGGATTCGACTTAGTTCCATTGAGCCAGGAGATTTTTCTCCAGAACTCATCACCACTCTCTCACAATCAAGTAAGATATGCCCCCACCTTCATATCTCTATCCAGAGCGGAGATGATGAGATACTACAAAAGATGAATAGAGACTATGACCGTTCTTTCCTCACGGATCTTATCCAGGAACTCCATCTGAGGATTCCAAAACTCTCGATCGGAGCAGATGTGATCGTAGGATTTCCAGGGGAGACAGAAGAAAATTTTAAACACACCTGTGGACTGGTTGAATCTCTTCCTTTCTCTTATCTCCATGTCTTTCCTTTTTCCAGGAGAAAAGGAACACCTGCCTTCCAATTTCCTCAGGGGGTTGATGAAAAAGAGATTAAAAAAAGAGCTGAGACGATGAGGGAGTTGGGAAAGCAGAAACGCCAGATTTTCTATCAACAGTTTCTCCATCAAGAGCTGAGTGTCCTGGTGGAGGGCCGCAGAGAAAAAGGAACGGGGAGATGGAGAGGTCTTTCCCGGAATTACATTCCTGTTCTCCTTATCAATAAAAACGGAGCCGAAGAAAATCGGAATTGGGTTAATTCGGAATGGACAGTCAGGGTGACCGAATTGGCCGAAAAGAGTGTGATCGGAGAAGTTTTGGAGAAATAGCGTGGACGAAGAGAGGTTGGCCTCTTTAAAGAAGTTCGAGGTTCGTGTGGGGCATCAGTTTAAAGAGATCCAATGGCTCGACCAGGCCCTCACTCATAAGTCATTTGTCCATGAAACCAATCATCCTGACAAAGTTTCCAACGAGGTTTTAGAATTCCTTGGAGATTCAGTCCTCAATCTCGCAGTCAGTCACCTTCTCCTCAAGAAATTTCCCGAGGCTCAGGAAGGGACTCTTTCAATGATGAGGTCCCAACTGGTCAAAAGAAGTTCCCTGGCATCCCTCTCTAAGGAGCTTCAGCTCGAAGGCTATCTCCTCCTCGGAAAAAGCCAACAGTTAAATGGAGGGATGGAAAAATCCTCCATCTTAGCCAATACTTACGAAGCCTTGGTCGGAGCCATCTTCATGGATTCAGGATTCAATCAGGCATTAGAAATCATCCAAGAACATTTCGAATCTTATCTCCAAACCCAAATCCCCTCTGTCCTATTTAATGATTTTAAAAGTCTTCTGCAAATACATTCCCAACAGTCTCACGGAGTGTCTCCTCAGTATCGAGTGTTGAATGAATCCGGACCAGACCATGATAAATGGTTCCAAGCCTCTGTCACCATCGGCGGAGAGGTAAAGGGATTAGGATTGGGAAAAAGTAAAAAAGAAGCAGAGCAGGACGCTGCTAAAAATGCATTGGAAGAAATTAATGTTAAATCCCAAGCACCAAAAGGATAAAGTCATTGGGTCATTGGTGTTTGAATGACTTAATGACCGAGTGACCTAATGACAAAAAAAGATTTGGATTGTATCTCTGGTTAGTCTGGATGAGGAGATATGTTTGAAACTCCCTTAATCATCCCTGTGTTTCTTCCCGCGATGGGTTGCCATGAGCGTTGTCTCTTCTGTAATCTGAAGACAGCGCCTGAAGGACTTTTTCCTCCTCCCTCCGTCCGAAACTTTATCGAGGCCTCTCTTGCTCGGATTCCTTACGATAAGAAGAACAGGGAAAAACAGATAGCTTTTTATGGTGGAAGCTTCACCGCAATTCATAGAGATCATCAAGTCTGTTATCTGAAAGAAGTTCAGCCTTTCCTCGCTTCTGGTTTGATCCATTCCATTCGCATCTCCACACGACCCGACGCCCTGGATGAAGAAATTCTCTCCCTGCTTAAAGAATATAGAGTGAAGACCGTAGAAGTTGGAGTACAATCGATGATCGATGAAGTCCTCCTCCTTGCTCATAGAGGGCATTGTGCAGCGGATACGGTTGATGCTGTTTCCCGATTAAAAAATAAGAAATTCGAGGTAGGACTTCAGCTGATGATCGGCCTTCCAGGTGATACCTACGACCGTTTTGTCCAAACCCTTGATCGAGTCATCGAGCTCCAACCCGATTTCGTCAGGATTCATCCCACACTCATCCTCAAAGGTGCTCCCCTTGAAGACGTCTGGAGAGCTGGAGAATATTCTCCTCTGCCATTGGGCGAAACAGTCCAATGGCTTAAAAAAGGGATTCTCAAATTGGAAGAATCTTCCATTCGAGTGGCTCGCATTGGCCTTCAGCCCACAAAGGAGTTGGAAAGAGATTATATCGCGGGACCTTATCATCCAGCGCTTCATCAGCTTATTGACTCAGCCATCTTTTTTGACATGGCGTCATCTCTTCTCCAGGTCTCTCAAAAAAATGGCCGAGCTTTATTCTTATGTCACCCTAGAGAGGTTTCAAATCTTAGAGGCCAGAAGAATGAAAATATTCTGAGGTTGAAGAAGCATTTCAAACTCAGTGAGGTCTTAATCGAAGGAAGACAAGAATTGCCAAGAGGTTTTCTTGGGCTTCAAACCCGAGAGGGAGTGGTTTCGGTCAATAGAAAGTCTCTTGGGTCTTAGAAAAGGTGTTGCAGACTTTATAACGACTTGCATAACCTACGCGGGCAATCACCAATACCAAAATCTGACGCAGTTAATCCGCGTGAGGTTGATGCGGTTGTTGGGCATAAATAATTTCTTTCAATCTGATAAGTAGTATTCTACCGTTGAAACAACCCTTACCCTCTTAACATATGGGGTGCTACTATCACGATCTTCGATAGAGAATTGACCTTGCGAAGCGGTTTTGATTTTCCCGAGTCTACTCTTTGAATCTTGAGCAAACTTTTCTGCCACTGCTCTCGCATTTTTTGTTGCTTCTTCTATCATTGCCGGCTTAAGGTCATTTAATTTTGTAAACATAAAGGCTGTTCGAGACTGATAAGTTTCTCCAGAGATTGCAATGCCTTGTTTGCCAAGATCCACAAGTGTTTCCATTGTTTTTCTGATTGAGTCGACGTTTTCACTGTAGACAGTAATCGTGGAGCTGCCCGAATACCGGAACTTACCCTTATCAGAACCTTCATATTGTTGAGACTGTCTGTCCAGTATTGACGGAGCGGAGATGGAAATGTCTTTATCCTGAAAACCGTGTTTCTTCAGGAATTCTATGATTATCGAGTTCTTTTGTTGAATGGTAGAAAAAATTTTATTTAGATCATTATCGGCCTCACTGAATTTTATTGGCCAGATTGCAATATTGGCGGGAACTTCACGCTCGGATAACCCCTTTACCGTAATCGTTCTTTCTAAAGCCCTTAACTTTACAATGCCTGCGGCAATAAAGTAACCAAGTAATGCCAGGCCAATACATACCAGTATCCCCATAACAAAAGCTGCACCGAGATTTTTATTATTCATATGACCCCCAGTTTAATTTGTTCTATCTGCCTAACTTATTTTTAAGCTTATTCTACATATGCTCTCATATTATAGTCAGTAAAGAGGGCTTGTCAACGAACTTTTTATTGAAAAGTCTTTGAAATCAATGCATTTTTTCGGTATAATTTTACAACTTTAACAATTAAGCCGACTTATTATTTTAGTATCATTCTGCCAAGGAGAATAAAGAAGGGTAGGGGCGACTTTAGTCGCCCTAAAAATTAAATGATATGGCACAGCCACCTCATTTTGATATTAATGGTTCAATAATTTTTATAACGACAAGGCTGAGCGAAAAGGGCCGTTTATTTACTGAAAACGAGACTAATATCGTGGTGGAAACGATTTTAGATTTAGCATCTGAAAAAGAAGTAATGCTTTATGCCTATGTTATCATGCCTGATCATATTCATCTTCTTATTAGGCCCATCAATCATGGGATTTCAAAAACCATGCAATTAATAAAAGGCAGAGCTTCAAGAAAGATTAACAAAGGTAGCTTTTGGCAGAAAGGCTTTTTTGATTTTGCAATATTGACAGAGAAAAAATTTAGAGAGAAATTTAATTATATCCATTATAATCCAGTCAAAAGGGGGTTGGTTGAAATGGCGGAAGATTATAAATATTCAAGTGCTATGGAGTATAAAATCAAATATGGAGAAGTTTTTTATGAATGACGGGAGGCTAAAGCCTCCCCTACCCATTCTAACCATTATAATAACTTTCTCCTTCTTTCTAATAGTCGCTTGTGGGCCGAGACATGTTGTAATTGAAAGGAGAACTCCTCCTCCAGAAAAACAAGAAGTAAAGAAAGAGAAATCTGTTCCAGAGGCCAAGATTGAAAAGAGGGAAAGCCGTGGGGTTCAATATGGGGTCGCCTCCTGGTACGGAGGGGAATTCCATGGGAGACCGACCTCGAGTGGCGAAGTCTATGATATGCACCAGCTCACCTGCGCTCATAACACCCTCCCTCTGGGCACTGTCGTGATGGTGACTAATTTAGAAAATGGAAGATCTCTCGAGTTGAAGGTCAATGATCGAGGTCCTTTTGTTAAGGAAAGGATTCTCGATGTCTCTTATGCTGCGGCCCAGATGCTCGGGATGTGGGAAAAAGG
>JADDYB010000657.1_pt1 | contig 11001 bp, 11 predicted proteins | sample 8641941 | NCBI WGS metagenome assembly JADDYB01 (sample SAMN16275377, study PRJNA637457) | freshwater sediment metagenome | isolation source: Lake Kineret sediment | place: Israel: Lake Kineret | collected 2013 | reverse complement strand
GGGGCGGTCTCCTGACACGGCACGGCTTCCCGTCGGGGTGAGTGGTCGGAACCATGATAGCGAGAACCGGTAGAACGGGGCGGGCGGTCGTGGTGCGCCGCTCTGCTCTACAATGAGTCGTCACCGTGCGCGAGTGCCCCGGGTGCCTCCGGCGGCTCGCGTCTTCTCCGGAGGGAGCATCTGTGAGCACCGTTCGCATCGGAGCCGTCGGCTTCGGCTACTGGGGTCCCAACATCGTCCGGAGCGTCGCGCGCATTCCCGAGGCCGAGCTCGTGGCCGTCTGTGACGCGAGCGAGGCGAACCGCGCGAAGGCCGGCGCCGCCCATCCCGCAGTCCCCACCGTCGACTCGCTCGACCGGCTGCTCGCCGACTTCGAGCTGGACGCCGTCGTCATCGCTGCTCCCGCGCCACGTCACTTCGCGATGGCGTCACAGGTACTAGATGCCGGCAAGCACTGCTTCGTCGAGAAGCCGCTCACGCTCACGTCCGCGGAGGCGCACGAACTCGTCCGTTTGGCCCAGGCGCGCCAGCGCACGCTGATGGTTGGCCACCTCATGGAGTACCACGGCGCCATCGAGTACCTGCGCGACATCGTCGCCTCCGGCGAGCTCGGCGAGATCCTCTACGTGTACGCGCAGCGCCTGAACCTGGGCAAGGTGCGCTCCGAGGAGAACGCGTTCTGGTCGCTCGCCCCCCACGACGTCTCGATGGTGCTGTTCCTGCTCGGTGAGGCGCCGGACCGCGTTTCCGCCAACGGCGCGAGCTACCTTCACGAGGGCGTCGAGGACGTCGTCTTCGCGAACCTGCACTTCCCCTCGGGCAAGACCGCGAACATCCACGTCTCGTGGCTCGACCCGCACAAGACGCGCAAGATCACGCTGGTCGGCTCGAAGAAGATGGCGGTCTTCGACGACATGGAGCCCACCGACAAGGTATGGATCTACGACAAGGGCGTGGCTCCGGCCGATGCCCTGGGCTACGGCGAGGACCTCATGTTGCGCTTCGGCGACATCCGCGTGCCGCACATCAAGATGGGCGAGCCACTGCTCGCCGAGATGCGCCACTTCGTTGACTGCTGCGCCACAGGAGCCACTCCGCGCTCCGACGGCTGGGACGGCCTGCGGGTCGTCCAGGTGCTGGAGGGCGTGGGCGAGTCGATGCGGGCCGGCGGCGCGCCGGTCGAGTTGACGCTGGAGGCGTAGACCGCGGTAAGAGCGCGGTAAGAGAGGCTCGGTATCCTCGGACCCGATCGAGGGGGATGAGGATGAAGCCGCAGGAGACCCTGAGACGCTTGCGTCTCGGCTCGCCGAACGTGAGGTTTCGTCATATGCGCACGTTGGTGGAGCGTCGTGGCTTTCGTCTCGTCAGAGTCTCGGGCAGCCACCACATCTTTCGCCATCCCGGCGTGAAGGAGCTGCTGAATCTTCAAGAGGTCGACGGTGCGGTGAAGCGCTACCAGGTCCAGCAGTTCCTGCGTATAGTGGATGAGTACCGCCTCAGGATGAGTGGTGACGATGACTGACTACGAGATGCGAATCTTCTTCAGTGAGGCCGACGAGGGCTACATCGCCGAGATACCCGAGCTGAAGTACTGCTCCGCCTTCGGTCGCACGGCCCAGGAAGCGCTCGTCGAGCTCGAGCGAGCGCGCGACGCATGGTTGCTCGCCGCCCGGGAGACCGGTGCTACGGTCCCGGAACCCCGCTCGGGAGTGGTCTCGGATACGTGAGGCATGAAGTGATGACTGAAATCAGGGAGCTGGATGTTGTTCAGCTCACCGCCGACCAACCCAGCGGTCTCGTTGAGGGCGCGAGGGGAGCTGTCGTCTCGGTATACGAGGGCGGATGCACCGTCGAGTTCACAGACGCGGACGGATTCACCATGGGTCTGTTTGAGATTCCCACATCCGATCTCCGTGTCGTCGAGTACCTTCGCCCGAGGGACTCCGTTGCCCGCGAGGAGTAGGAGCCGACATGCGTGAGCCGTTGATCGATCCCGCTGCCGTCATCGGTGAGGGTGTCACGTTCGGGACGGGGGTCGTCGTCGAGGCCGGCGCGGTTCTCGGCGAGGGTGTGGAACTCGGCAATCACGTGACCGTGCACCGCGGCGCTGTGCTTGAGGCCGGCGTGAGCGTCGCCGACTTCGCGGTCGTCGGGCGCGGGCCACGGCTCGCCAGGACCTCGACCGCCGCCGGCGGGGAGCTCGAGCCGCTGCGTGTGGGCGCGGGCACCTCGGTCGGGAGCCACACCGTGCTCATGGCCGGCACCACCATCGGCGAGAACTGCGTGATCGCCGATGGGGCCGGCGTCCGGGAGCGCTGCGAGATCGGCGACAACGTCGTGGTCGGCCGCAGCGTCACCGTCGAGAACGGCACCACCATCGGCTCGCGCACGAAGATCCAGAGCGGCGCCTACATCACCGCCTACGTCACCATCGAGGAAGACGTGTTCATCGCCCCGATGGTCGTCACCACCAACGACAACTTCATGGGCCGCACCGAGAAGCGCCTGAAGCTCATGCGCGGATGCACGATCCGCCGCGGCGCGCGAGTCGGCGGCGGGGCGCACATCCTGCCCGGTATCGAGATCGGCGAGGAGGCGTTCGTCGCGACGGCAGCCGTCGTCACGCGCGACGTCGCACCTCGGATGCTCGTGATGGGATCCCCGGCGAAGCCGGTGCGCGAGGTCCCTGCCGAAGAGCTGCTCGAGAACCAGTAGTGAGTCCCTGGTAAGACCCCGCCGCTAGTCTGTGGTCGCAGACGAGAGGAGGGGATGTGGTGACACCTGAGAAGATGCACGGTATGATGATTCATCATACTCGGAGGTGCCACATGGCGAAGGCGAAGATCGCGATCACGATTGACGAAGCGACGCTCGCAGACGTCGACCGTTTGGTCGCGGCTCGGCGCTACGACAACCGCAGCCAGGCGATCGAGGATGCGGTCCGGGAGAAGACCCAGCGCCTGAAGGGGCTCCGTCTGGCGACGGAGTGCCTGAAGCTGGACCGCTACGCCGAGCGGGCGCTCGCGAATGAGGGACTGGAAGCGGATTCGGACTCATGGCCCGCATACTGAAGGGCGAGATCCGCTGGGCCGACCTTGGTTCGCCGCGTGGGCACGAACAGTCAGGTGCGCGTCCGGTCCTGGTGCTGAGCGCCGATGTCTTCAACGAACGATCCGGCACTGTCATCGCGGCCGCACTGACCAGCCAGCCGCAGGCTGTGGGTTTTCCCTTGTCGCTGCCGGTCGAGTCGGTGGACTTGCCGAAGCCGTCGTGGGTGAAGATCGGCCAGGTGCGCACATTGTCGACCGAGCGGCTGGGTCGCCGGCTCGGCACGATCTCGCCCGAGGAACTGTCGCTCGTCATCGAGGGGTTGAACGAGATCTTCGGTGGGTGAACCGTGGCCTGTGCGAGAATACCTACCGTCTGTCCTAATCGAATCCGGGGAGCGCACGCCACATGACAATTCCGCTGCTCGACCTCCGCGCACAGTATGCCGAGCTCCAGTCCGAGCTCGACGCCGCGATCCACGAGGTCATGTCGACCGCAGGGTTCATCGGCGGCCCGAAGGTCAAGGCACTCGAGGAGCAGGTCGCGGCGTACTGCGGGACGGAGCACGCCGTGGCCTGCGGGAGCGGCACCGACGCCCTCATCCTCATCCTCGAGGCGATGGGCATCGGGGACGGCGACGAGGTCATCACCTCGCCGTTCACCTTCTTCGCGACCGCCGAGTCGATCAGCCGCGTGGGCGCCACGCCGGTCTTCGTCGACATCGAGCGAGACACCTACAACATCGATGCTTCGCTCATCGAGGCTGCGGTCACCGGGCGCACGAAGGCGATCATGCCGGTGCACATCTTCGGCCAGTGTGCCGACATGGATGCCATCCGCGACATTGCTTCGCGCCACGGCCTGAAGGTCATCGAGGACGCGTGCCAGGCGATCGGCGCCACCTACGATGGAGCGAAGGCGGGCGCATTGGCCGACGCCGCGGCGTTCTCGTTCTTTCCCTCCAAGAATCTCGGCGCGGCCGGCGACGGGGGGATTCTGACGACGGACGACGCCGAACTGGCCGCCCGGGCGCGCAAGCTCGCCAACCACGGCACTTCGAAGAAGTACTTCCACGACGCGCTGGGCCACAACAGCCGCCTGGACGCGCTGCAGGCGGCGATCCTCAGCGTGAAGCTGCCGCACCTCGACCGCTGGAACGCGGAGCGCCGTGCCGCAGCGGCCGTCTACGACGAGCTGCTCGCCGACCTGCCGCTCGAGCTGCCGGTTCGCCGAGACTACGGCGAGTGCGTCTACCACCTCTACATCGTCCGCACCCCCGAGGCGCCCCGGATGATGGAAGCGCTGCAGGCCGCGGGTATCGGCACCGCGATCTACTACCCGCGCGCGCTGCACGTGCAGGAGGTCTACGCGGACCTCGGGTACGCCGAGGGTGACCTTCCACAGGCGGACGCGGCTCAGGCCGAGACGTTTGCGATCCCGTGCTTCCCCGGCATCACGCGCGAACAGCAGGAGGAAGTCGCGCGGGTGCTTCGCGAAGCGCTGGCGTAGGCCGTGGAGCGGGCGCCCGCGGTCAGCACGGGTCCGAGCCGGTCAGATCCGGCGTGGCTCGCCCTGGCGGGAATCGCACTTCTCGTCCCGTCTGCGCTCGGGGGACTCGGCGTCGACCGCTGGCTGGTCGCCGACCCGTTCGACTCCCCGAAGTTGCTCACGCTGTGCCTGCTGGTGTTGGTCGCCGTCGCCGCCATCGCGTGGCGGGTCGCCCGCGGCGAGGCGGCGCTTCGCTTCCATCCTGCGTACGGGTGGGCGGTCGGTTTCCTCGGCTTGGCGACCGTGTCGGCGGCCTTCGGTGCCAGTCCGCCTCAGGCGCTTCTCGGCGGGGTGAACCGCCATGGGCTGCTGGCGATGTTCGTGCAGGTTCTCGTTGGGCTGCTGGCGATGCAGGTCGTCCGGTCACCCGAGCGCATCCGGTCCCTGCAGGCCGCAGTGCTGGCGGGTGGCGTGCCCGTGGCGCTTCTCGCCCTGCTTCAGGTGCTCCGGGTCGACCGCATCGACTGGGGCGCAGGCGTTCCGGTGTGGTACCTGGCGCGTGGCGTATCGACGTTCGGGAATCCCGACATGCTCGGCGGTTACCTCGTGCTGCCGGTGGTGCTCGGTGTCGCCTATGCGCTCACCGAGGAGGACGCGCGGCGGCGTCTCGCCGCCTGGGCCGGCTGCGCGGTCGTCGGGGTCGCGCTGTTCGCGACGCTCACGCGCGGCGCGTGGGTCGGCGGGCTGCTCGGCCTCGGGGTGCTCGGTGGTGCCGCGATCGTCCAGCGCGTGAGGCCGCGCCGACTCGACCTCGCGGTGCTCGGAGTCTGGCTCGTGGGGGCAGCAGGGATCGCCGCCGTGAACGCCGAGATGCTCATCCTGCGCATCCGCGACCTCGCGACCGGGGCCGCGGCGACGACCTCGGGACGTCTGGCGCTGTGGGAGGTCGGACTGCGGGCCATCCCCAAGCATTGGCTGCTCGGGGTCGGGCCCGACTCGTTCCGCTACGCCTACATGCCGCTGCGGCCTGCCGACCACGAGGTCTTCTTGGGCTCCTCGGTGGTCGCCGACGACGCGCACAACTACCTGATCATGCTCGCCGTCACCGTCGGCGTGCCGGCCTTGCTGGTCGCGCTCACCTTCTTCCTGACGACGGTCTCATCCGCATGGAAGCTCGCGTTCGCCCGCGGTGCGGGTGCGGGGCGGTTGCCGTACGCGGGCTGGCTCGCTGCGCTGCTCGGCTACTGCGGCTACCTCTTCTTCGGACCGAGCACCGTGACCTCGAACGCACTGGCGTGGCTCGCGCTCGGGGTGCTCCTCTCGGCACGCGCGAAGCCGGTGGGCACGGCCCGTTCGGCGGTCGTCGCCGGCGCCTGGGCGGTCACAGCCATCGCCCTGGTCGCCGCGGGCTTCGCGTCGGCGATCGCGCTTGCCAGCCACGACGCCGAGCGCTCCTACGCCACGTCCGGCGCCGAGGCTCTCGTGTACGCCCAGCGCGCCCGCGCGACGATGCCGCTGCTCGCTGAGAACCGAGTCCGGCTGGCGGAGGTCGCAGGCGGGATCGCGATCTCAGAGGCGCAGCTGGGGGCGACACCGCAGGCTCTCGCTGCCGCAGACGTCGCGGTCGCCGCCTACGAGGACGCGATCGCCTTCGCGCCGCGCGACTACGAGGCGCGAGTGCTCTACGCCGGGCTACTGAACGAGCTGGTCGGCGTTCGCGGACCAGCCTCGGCCGAGAAGGCGCTCGTGGTCGCCCAAGAGGCGAGGGCCCTCTACCCGGCCGGGCTCCACGCCGACTCCGCGGAGGCGTATGCGCTCCTCAACCTGAGGCGGCCCGCCGAGGCGGTCGAACTGCTCGCGGACGTCTGGGACAGCGACCCGTACTTCGCCGAGCCCGGCGTCCGCTACGCGCAGGCGCTGTGGGCCGCGGGCGACAAGGCGAGTGCGCGTGACGTGGTCGCTCGCTTGCGCGATGCGTTTCCTGACGACGCGGCCGTGGCGGCCTTCGCGACCGCGCTTGAGGGTTCCGGCGGCGAGTGAGGCGCGTGCGGCGCGTGTGCCCCGACCGCGTGACGGCTAGAATGCACGAGTACGTTCGACGGGTCAGCACCGGCATCCGAGGAGGCGCGTGTGGGCAGGAAGGTTCAACCCGCACCCACCCGTGACCCCGTGACAGTGCTTCTCGTTGGCCTCGTCTGCCTGGGGCTCTGGACCCCGCCGTTCCCGCAGGCGGGAGCCGTGGACTTCGCGGCGGTCGTCTTGGGTGCCGCGGGTGTCGTCGCGGCGGCGGCGATCGCGACCACGCGCACCGCACGGCAGTCGATGTCGCGATTGGGTGCGGCCTGGGCGGCGTTTCTCGGCTGGGGCCTGCTCTCAGCACTGATGTCCGGACGCGTGTGGGCGTCACTCGTCGGCGAGGTGACGAACCTCCTGGGGTGGTTCACGCTCGCCTCCTTCACCGCGCTCGTGGTGGCCGTGGCCATGCGAGGATCCGCGGCCACAAGGACGCTGGAGCTCGTCGCGCCGGGGGTCGTGGTCGTGCAGTTGCTCAGCGTGCTCGTGCAGACGCTGGCGCGGATCGAGATCCGGGGCACGCTGCCGAACTCGAGCTATCTCGGCGAGGCGCTCGTCGTGCTGTTGCCGCTCGTGCTGCTCGGTGGCGCCGAGCGCTCGCGCCGCGAGGGTGTGTTCAGGATCGGGATATTCGCGCTCGGTACGCTGGTGCTCGGCGCGCTGGCGGTGCGTGCGGCGCTCGTGGTGGTGACGGCGTGTCTTGTCTGGTGGTTCGTTCGCCGTGCGTCGATTCCCTCGACCGCTCGGGTGCTCGTGGTGCTTGGGATCATCGCGGCCGCGCTGGGGGCAGGTTTCCTGTTCCGGGGTGGCGAGATGCTCGCCACCGTGACGTCATCGGTGCTCGGCGGCCGCCAGCACATGTGGAGCGTGGCCGCCGGTGCCGTGGCACAGCGCCCGCTGCTCGGGTACGGGCCGGACGGGTTCGTCGCCGGCGGCGTCCGCGTGACGACTCCGGAGGTCGCGAAGGCCGGCCGCGCGCTCGTGTTCCGGCCGGGGGCCGTCGACCCCCACGGGCTGCACGCGTGGGTGGCAGTCTCGACCGGCGTCATCGGGCTGGGCCTGTTCGCCTGGGCGCTGGTCGAATACGCGCTCGCACTGCGAAGGCGTGCGCGGGACGGGGCCGACATCGCGCCGTACGCCTGGGCGGCCGCAGGCGGCCTGATCATGTTCGCGCTCCAGCCGGCGACGCTTCAGGTGGTACCGCTGTTCGCATTCGTGCTCGGCGCGGCCCTCACCGGCGAGGGCGACGGGAGTGGCTCGGCGCGGTTCCCTGTGCGGCTTCCCGCGGAGGCTGCGCGCTGGATCGCCATTGGCGCCGCAACAGTCCTAGGAGTGGCCGCACTCGTGCTCTCGGCCAACGCCACCACCCGTCTGTTGCTCGAGGAGCACGGTCCCGAGGTGTCCCCGGCGCGTGCGGCGTTCGCGCAGGCCGCTACCGACCTCTGGCGGCTCGATCCGCACCTCGCGCACCTCGCATCGCTCCACTGGGGGTGGGCGGCGACGATCGACCCCGCCGTCGCGGATGCCCGTCCCGACCTCGCGGCGGTCGAGCGCGCCTTCGCGGCCGACAGGCGCGACCCGTTCGTCGCACTCGAGCGCGCCCGCACGCTGCGCTACTACGGCGAGCCGCCGGAGACGATCGAGGCCGCGTTCGCGGACGCACTCGACCGCTGGTCGCTGTTCCCGGTCGCCCGCGCCGAGTTCGCGCGGTTCCTCGCCGAGCAGGGCCGCTACGAGGAGGCCCGCGAGCACATCGCCGTGGCCGAACTCGTGGAGGACGGGGACCAGGAGCGCCTCTCGGCCCTGGAGTCGGCTCGCGAACTGATCGAGGCCGGCGAGCGGTAGGCGAACGGTAGCCGTCGGTCCGCATGGCTTTTCGCTAGACTGTCCACACCACTGACACCGACCGTGCGAGGAGTGTTCATGGCTACCGCGTTCACCATCTGCCTGCTGCCCGGCGACGGCATCGGCCCCGAGATCACCGCCGAGGCGGTCAAGGTGCTCACCGCCATCGGCGAGAAGCACGGTCGCATCTTCACGTACGAGGAGGCGCTGCTCGGCGGCGCGGCCATCGACGCGACCGGTACCGCACTGCCGCCCGAGACACTCGACAAGGCGAAGCGTTCCGACGCGGTCCTGCTCGCGGCCATCGGTGGTCCGAAGTGGGATACGACCGACCCCGCGAAGCCGCGGCCGGAGCAGGGGCTTCTCGGCATCCGCCAGGGCCTGGGGCTCTACGCGAACCTGCGCCCGGTGAAGATCTTCGACGCGCTGCGCGGCGCGAGCACGCTGAAGCCCGAGTTCCTCGAAGGCGTGGACATGCTCATCGTGCGCGAGCTGACCGGCGGCCTGTACTTCGGCGAGAGGGCGCGCGAGACCGGTGTCGAGGGGGCTGCGACGGGCGGAGGTCCCGGGATGCGCGCCTACGACACGATGGACTACCGCGAGTTCGAGATCGAGCGGATCGCTCGCACGGCGTTCGAGGCCGCCCGCAACCGGGGCGGCAAAGTTCACAGCGTCGACAAGGCCAACGTGCTCGAATCGTCACGGCTCTGGCGCGAGGTGGTCCACCGGCTTCACGACGAGGAGTACTCCGACGTGGAGCTCTGGGACCAGCTCGTCGACAACACCGCGATGCAGCTCATCCGCTGGCCCCGGCAGTTCGACGTCATGGTCACCGAGAACATGTTCGGAGACATCCTCTCCGACGAGGCGTCGATGCTCGCCGGCTCGCTCGGCATGCTCGCCTCCGCCTCGCTCGGCGATGGCACCGCGCTCTACGAGCCCAGCCACGGCTCAGCTCCCGACATCGCGGGGCAGGGGATCGCGAACCCGCTCGCGATGCTGCTCTCGGTGGAGCTGATGCTGCGCTACAGCCTCGACATGCACGAGGCCGCCGACGAGCTCGCCGCCGCGATCGAGGGCGTGCTCGCCGAGGGCTGGCGAACGAAAGACATCGCAGACGCCGAGACCCCCGCCGAGCGCATCATCGGCACGGCCGCGATGGGCGACCTGGTCGCCGGGCGCCTGGGAGCGTAGGTGGCTCAGGCCGCGGCGATGAAGGCGCCGAAGGCGGACGCGGTGTCGGTCGCGCTCGTCGCGGCGGCCGTGCTCGGGCTCGTCTCGGTGGCCGGTGCCTCGTCGGAGGCCCAGGCGATGGACGAGACCGCGATCGTGCTTGGCGTCATCGGCGTCGTCGCCGCGGCCGCACTCGCGGTCCGCCCGCAGGCGCTTGCGCCGCGCTCCCGGCTGGGGCTCGCGGTGGCGGCGTTTCTGGGCTGGCTCTTCGTGGCCGCCGCGGTTTCCGGGCGGGGGTGGTCCGCGTTCATGGGGCAACCGATGGGCCTGCTCGGATGGTTCACCGTGGCGGCCGTCACCCTGGTGGCCGCAGCTGCCTCGACACGTGGGGCGGCGATACGCAGGATGCTCGAGGCTGTCGCCCCGTTCGTCGTCTTCGCGCAGACCGCGGCGACGCTCGTTCAGCTCGCCATGATGGCGAAGGCGCGGGGATCGCTGCCCAACTCGACCTACCTGGGCGAGGCACTCGTGCTGCTGTTGCCCTTCGCACTCGCCGAGGAGTCCGGCGCGCACTTGAGCCGCACCGCGCGCTACTCGCTCGTCGGCGCGTCAATCGTCGCGCTCGTCGCAAGCGGCTCGCGCGTCGCCGGTGTCGTCGCGATCGCCTGGTTCGTCTGGGTGCTCGTGAAGCGGACTACCTGGGCCGCGCGCACCAAGACGCTCGCCACGGCGGGGCTGCTCGTCGCCGTCGTGGCCGCGGGCCTCGTGTTCGCCCGCGCCGAGGTGCTCGGCTCGGCCGGTGTCGAGACGCTCGGCGAGCGGCCACAGATGTGGAGCGCGGCGGCCACGGCCGTCGCCGCGCGGCCCCTTCTCGGCTACGGTCCCGACGGCTTCGTCGCGGGCGGCGCCTCGGTGACGACCCCGGAGCTGGCGCGGGCGGGCGGCACGGTCATGGAGTTTCGCAGCGGCGCGGTGGACCCGCACAGCCTACCGGTCTGGGTCGCCGTCTCGGGCGGCCTCGTCGGCCTCGCCCTCTTTCTGTGGGGCGCGGTCGAGGTCGCACTCGCATGGCGCACCCGCGCACGGGCGAGCGAGGACGTCGCTCCCGAGGTGTGGGCGGTGATGGGCGCCATCGCGATCTTCTGCACGGCGCCCGCAGCGCTCCAGGTGCTGCCACTGTTCGCGGTCGTCCTAGGGATGTCGCTGGCGCGCCCGCAGGCGGAGCGCGGTGCCGCGGGCGTGGCATCCCGGGCCGCCGGGTGGCTGGTCTGCACCTCGGCGGCCAGGCGATCGGCCGCGCTGCGCCGGATGTCGCCCGCGGCCACGGCCCGCAGGATGCGCTCGGCATCGGGCAGGCCCACGCCGTGCAGGCCG
>JADDYB010000656.1_pt1 | contig 11003 bp, 7 predicted proteins | sample 8641941 | NCBI WGS metagenome assembly JADDYB01 (sample SAMN16275377, study PRJNA637457) | freshwater sediment metagenome | isolation source: Lake Kineret sediment | place: Israel: Lake Kineret | collected 2013 | reverse complement strand
GTACTCGCCCGCCGACGAACTGTTCACCGCCGACCGGCGCGCCGTCTACGGCGTGCTGCTGCACCCGCGCGGCCGCCGCTACGGCGAGGAGATCAACGGCTCGCGGCAGTCCGGTTGGGGCGATGGCCAGAGCCGCGACTTCCAGCAGACGGCGCCGTTCGTGGCGCTGGCCGCCGACGCACCGCTTGCCGAGGCCATGCGGGAAGGTCTCGCGCGCGGCTACATGAGCAGCGCGGTGCCTGCGGGCGCGCGCACCGAGCAGATGGCGTTCTGGATGCAAGAGATCACCGAGATCACGCTGCTCGACTTCATCTTCAGCCAGCAGGACCGCATCGGCAACATCGACTACCTGCCGTACTGGTACTGGGTCGAGGATGGCCGGCTGCGCCGCGCGCTCGCAGCCGGCGCGCATCCGCCGGATGAGATCGCCCGCTTCTCGCCGAAGCTGCTCAAGCGCACCGAACTCGCCGACAACGACGCGGGCGTGCGACCGACGTATCTCAACTACACGCAGCGCACCGGCATGCTGGAGCGGCTCCGGCATTACGCGGCCGGCACCTACCGCCGCCTGATCGCGCTCGACCGCGATTTCGGCGAACGCGGCCCGCTGCACGAGTACGTGCGCTCGACCTTCGGACTGACTGACGCGGAGTTCGCCCGCGTGGTCGGCAACACGCGGCATGCGGCGGCGATCCTGCGCGATTCCTGCCGCGCCGGCCGCCTGCGCTTCGACCTCGAGCCGAAGGCGCTGCTGCTGGCGGGCAGCGTCGCCGCGCGTCAGGTCGACTGCGACAACCCCTGAGCAACCGGCGCCGGGCAGAATCTCACCGATGTCCACTCCCCTGCCCTCCGCCGCCACCTCGCCGCCGCGGCGCCCGCTCGAGCGCTTGCTGCGCCTGTTCACCGACGTGCACGACGGCGAGGGCGCGAAGCTCGTGCTGCTGACGCTGAACGTCTTCCTGATCCTGACCGCCTACTACGTGATGAAGCCGGTGCGCGAGGCGCTGATCCTCGACCAGCCGGGCGGCGCCGAGATGAAGAGCTACGCCTACGCGGCGCAGGCGGCGGTGCTGTTCGTCCTCGTGCCGCTGTACGGCACGCTGGCCACCCGGCTGCCGCGACGGCGGCTGATCAACGCCGTCACGGCGTTCTTCATCGCCTGCCTGCCCGTGTTCTACCTGCTCGCCGAGGCGAGGATGCCGATCGGCGTGGTGTTCTTCCTCTGGATCGGCGTGTTCAGCCTGATGGTGATTGCCCAGTTCTGGGCCTACGCCAACGATGTCTACACGCCCGAGCAGGGCAAGCGACTGTTCGCGGTGATCGCCTTCGGCGCGTCGGGCGGCGCCGTCTTCGGCGCCTGGATCTCGAGTCACCTGATCCGCTCGATCGGCGTGAACCCGCTGCTGCTCACGGCCGCGGTGATCCTCGCCGCCAGCCTGGTGCTTTTCAACTTCATCGACCTGCGCGGCGACAGGATTCGCCGCCGGCAGGGCCCGGCGCCGCAGGCCGACGTGCCGATCGGCGACGGCAATGCCTTCGCGCTGGTGCTGCGCAACCGCTACCTGCTGCTGATGGCGCTGGTGATCTTCCTGCTCAACTGGGTCAACTCGGCCGGCGAGTACATCCTGTCGGCCATCGTCAAGCACGCTGCCGATGCCGACGTCGCCGCCGGCAGGCTGGCCGCCGGCGACGAGGGCCGCTTCATCGGCGCCTTCTTCGCCGACTACTTCCAGGTGGTCAACATCGCCGGCATGGTGCTGCAGCTGTTCATCGTCTCGCGGCTGGTCAAGCATCTCGGCGTCGCCGCCGCGCTGTGCGTGCTGCCGGTGGTGGCGCTGGGCAGCTACGCCGCCGCGGCGCTCATCCCGTCGCTGGCGATCATGCGCTGGGTCAAGACGGCCGAGAACTCGGTCGACTACTCGCTGATGAACACCGTGCGGCAGATGCTGTTCCTGCCGACCACCCGCGAGGAAAAGTACAAGGCCAAGCAGGTCATCGACAGCTTCGTGGTGCGCACCGGCGACGTGCTCTCCGCCGCCGTCGTCTACCTCGGCACGACCTATCTGGCGCTCACCGTCTCGCAGTTCGCGTGGATCAACGTCGCGCTGGTGCTGGTGTGGCTGCTGCTCGCCGTGCTGACCGGGCGGGAGTTCAACCGCCGGGTCGACGCGCGGCAGGGGCAGGCCACGTGACGTCGGTGTCAGCCGGACAAACGCCGGCACCGCGCGCGACGCGGTTCTCCCTGTCGACGCAGATCGTCATCGGGCTGGCGCTCGGCATCGCCGTCGGCTTGTTCTTCGGCGAACCGGCCGCGGTGCTGCAGCCGCTGGCAGACATCTACATCCGGCTGATCCAGATGACCGTCCTGCCGTACCTCGTGGTGACGCTCGTCGTCGGTCTCGGCGAACTCGAACCGGCGCAGGCTCGCCGCCTTGGCATCTACGGTCTGGGGGCGATGCTTCTCGTCGCGGCGCTGGCGCTCGCGGTGATCGGGGTGATGCCGCTCGCATTGCCGGCCCAGCAGAACGCCTTCTTCTTCAGCCACGCGCTGGTCGAGCCGCGGCAGTCGCTGGGTCTGATCGACGTCTACGTGCCTTCGAACCCGTTCAATGCGCTGGCCAACTCGATCATCCCGGCAGTCGTGCTTTTCAGCTCGGCGGTCGGTCTGGCGCTGATCGGCCTGGAGAACAGGCAGGGCCTGCTTGCCGGTCTCCGCACGCTGGAAAAGGCGATCGTCCGCATCACCAACTTCGTGATCCGCACGACGCCGTTCGGCGTCTTCGCCATCGCCGCGGTGACTGCAGGCACGATGGACATCGCCACGTTGCAGCAGCTCGAGGCGTACTTCATTTGCTTCATTGTCGCCTCGCTGCTGCTCGGCTTCGTGATCCTGCCGCTGCTGGTGACGGCGCTCACGCCGTTCACGTACCGGCAGGTCATCGGCGTCGCCAAGGATGCCCTGCTGACGGCGTTCGTCGCCCAGAGCGTGTTCATCGTGCTGCCGATCCTCGTCGAGCGGATCGAAGCCCTGCTGGAGGAACACGGACTGCGAACGCCGGAAACGATTTCCACGGTCCGCGTGCTGGTGCCGATGGCGTTCATCGTGCCGAACGCCGGCCGTCTGCTGACGATGTTGTTCGTCCTCTACGGGGCGTGGCTCGCGGGCTCGCCGCTGCAGCCGGGCGACTACGGCACGCTATTCGTCGCCGGCTTCTTCGCTTACTTCGCGAAGGCCCAGGTGGCGCTGCCGTTCCTGATGGACCTCGTCGGCGTGCCGCACGATTTCTTCCAGCTCTACATTCCCACCACCATCGTCACCGGCAAGTTCGATTCGATGGTCTCCGCGATGAGCCTGGTCGTCGTCGCGCTGTGCGGCGCGGCGGCCTGCGCCGGCCGCTTTCGGCTGCCGCCGGCACGCGGCCTGCTGCTCGCCGGGGCGGTGGCGGCGATTCTCGCCGCTGCCGTCTTCTCGACGCGGCTGCTGCTCGCTTGGACGATCGACACGACTTACCGCAAGGCCGAACTGCTGACGAGCATGCAGCTGCAGCGAGGGCCGATCTCGGCGATCGTGCACCACGACGGTGTCGAACCGGACATTTCGCAGCTGCCTGCCCTCGAACGCATCCGGGCACGCGGGTCGCTGCGCGTCGGCTATGTGCCGGACCGGTTGCCGTTCACCTTCTTCAACGCGCGCGACGAACTGGTCGGCATGGATGTCGAGCTGGCTGGCCGGCTTGCCGAGGATATCGGCGTGTCGACGGTCGAGTTCGTGCCGGCACGGCGTTCAACGCTGGCGCAACTGCTCGCCGAGCGCCGTGTCGACGCGGTGATGAGTTTTGCGTACCTGCGAGGAACGCTGTCGGCGGCCCGCCTGTCGGCGCCGTACTTTGACGCGGACGTGGGGTTCGTCGTCAAGGATGCGAGACGGCACGACTTCGCCACCCTCGACTCGATGCGGCGACTCGGCAAGCTGACGCTGGGGCTTCCGGTGCGGGAGGCGTCGATCGAACTGGGCCTGCGCGAGTACCTGAAGGGAATCGACGTCCGGTTCGAGGACCTGGGTTCGCCGCATGAGTTCGTGGTCGGCTGGCGCGACGACGTCGACGCATTCGTCACGCTCGCGGCCAGCGGCGCGGCATGGTCCCTGCTGTACCCGGCGTACTCGGTCGTCGTGCCGCAGCCGCGCCCGGCTGCGCTGCCGGTCGCCATCGGGATGCGGCAGGACGACCGCGACCTGCACGCCTTCGTCGACAACTGGCTGGTCGTCGAACGCTCCAGCGGTTCGCTGCAGCACGCCTACGACTACTGGGTGCTCGGCAAAGGAGCGGAAGGCGGTGGTCGCCGCTGGTCGGTCATGCGCAATGTCCTCGGCTGGGGGCGGTAGCCCTGCTGCCGCGCCACGCCGACAACCCGTTTGTTCCAGGAATCCGAGGTCCGAATGATGAGTCTCCCTAAGCTCCCCAGCGCCAGAGCCGCCCTCGGCGCTGCGCTGCTGCTGTCCGTCTCCTTTGCCACGACCGCAACCACCGGCGGCGCGGCGCCGGCCGACGTCACGGCGAAGCACCGCCAGTGGATCGGGCAGATGAAGGAAGACCCGCGCGGTCCGTTCACGTCGATCAAGTGGTTCTGCCGCGACGGCCGCGTGCTCGCGCCGACGGACTATGCCTGCGCCAAGAAGGGCGAGGGATGGCAGCACGGCGAGTGGAGCGCGCGGACCAAGGAATTGCGGGCGAACGGCTACAAGGTCGCCACGGTCCTCGCCGGTGTCGACGCCAAGCAGGCCGTCGCCGCGCCGGATTTCGCCGACACCTATGCCCAGTTGCTCATCGAGAAGTTCCTGGTCGCCGCCGACGGCGGCTGGATCCTGCGCAAGGCGCAGTTCTACCGGGGAGCGATCCAGGAGGAGGACGAGCGCGAGGCGGCGCGCGCCCTGCTCACCGCAATGGCCGGGCAGCCGGAGTGGATCGGCTTTCGCTATCCGGCGCTGCGCGCCGGAGTTCGCCTGCTGCCGCACGGCGCCGACACCGCCTCGGCGCAGAAGGTGAGAAACCTCGCCGCTGCGCTGGCCGACGCCGACGCCGGCTTCGCGCCGCTGCGGGTGAAGATCCACGGTTCGCCGGATGCGTCCGACGCGGCGCAGGTGCGCGCGTACGCGGCGAAGATTGCCGATCCCGGGTTGAAGCGGCAGGCAGAGGCGCTCGCCGCGGAGATCGATCGCGTCTACGCACCGCGCCCGCTGGACGCGGTGCTGGCGGAGAGCGAGAAGGCTCTTGCATCGGCGCCTGCGTTGCAGCGGCTGCTGCGCGACGGGCGTGCCGAATACTCGAAGGACAACTCGGCCGACCATCGCTACCGGGTCACGGCAAGGCTGATGGCGGACCTGCGCGACGCGTTGCCGACGATCGCCTCGCCGGCCGCACGGCTGCGCGCGCTGGACCTGTCGCTGGCCGTTGAGTCGGAGAACTTCCGCGCCTCGTCGGAGACAAGGTCGGCAGTTGCCGGCGCCGCGCGAGCGTCCGCCGTCGCCCTGCTGGGTTCCGCGGTCGAGGCCGCCTATGGCACCGGAGTGATCAACCCTCGCCAGCGCGGCGAACTGCGCAAGCCCTTTCAGCGGCTGACGGCCGAGCAGATGCCGATCGCCGAGTACCTCCGCGAACTGCGCACTCTCGGGCTCGTGCCCGGCTGGGGCACGCAGGGGCTGCGCCTTCACTTCGGCGAGTCGATGGAGAAGCTCGCCGAAATCGAGCCGCTGGCGGACCTCTTCATCCAGGACCAGCTGCGCGGCAGTCCCCTCCTTTTATATTCGCAACTGCTCGACGGCCTGTCGCGCGATGCGAACCGGCTGGCCGGCGTCCAGCACAAGCTGCTCACCAAGGACATCGGCACCGGCTTCAGTGCGTTGAACCCTGGACTGGCGCGGGGCGTGCTGCACGCTTCGCCGGACATGAAGCGCGTCGGAGAATTCCGGGCCGACGGCATCTACGTGCTGCCGGAAAGCGTGGCCGACCTGCCGCCGCTGGCCGGCATCCTGACCGCCGGCGCCGGCAACCCGCTGTCGCACGTGCAGTTGCTGGCCCGCAACCTCGGCATCCCGAACGTGGCGGTGGACGAGGCGCTGCTGCCCGAGCTGCGCCGGCACGACGGCAAGCGGATCGTGCTCGCGGTGAGCCCGGCCGGGCTGGTCGAGGTCGCCGAAGACGGCCCGCGCTGGGACGCGGTGTTCGGCGCACAGCCCAAGGCCGAGCAGACCATCATGTTCGAACCGGACGTCGCCAAGCTCGACCTGACGCTGCGCGACTTCGTCAGCCTGAATTCGCTGCGCGCCAAGGATTCCGGCCGCATCGTCGGGCCCAAGGCGGCCAAGCTAGGCGAACTGAAGTCACATTTCCCGGATCGCGTCGCTCCCGGGGTCGGCATCCCGTTCGGCCTGTACCGGTCCGCCGTGCTCGACCGGCCGTATCGCAACTCGGGTCGAACCGTCTACGAGTGGATGGTCGAGAGCTTCCGCAAGCTCGAGTCGCTGCCGGCGGGTTCCCGCGAAGCCGAGCAGTTCGGCGAGAAGCTGCGCGCCGAGATCTACTCGATCGTCCGCAACACCGACCCGGGGCCGCAGTTCCGTCAGCGCCTGCGCGCGGCGATGGCCAAGGAGTTCGGCGCCGGATTCGCCGGCGGCGTGTTCGTCCGCTCCGACACCAACGTCGAGGACCTGCCGGGCTTCACCGGCGCGGGGCTGAACCTGACGCTGTTCAACATCGTCGGCTTCGACAACCTGGTCAAGGCGATCTCCGAGGTCTGGGCCTCGCCCTACACGCCGCGCGCCTGGGCCTGGCGGCAGTCGCACATGAAAGGGCCGGAGCACGTCTATCCCGCGGTGCTGCTGCTGAAGACGGTTCCCTCCGACATCTCCGGCGTGATGATCACGCAGGACGTCGACACCGGCGACGCCGGCGTGCTGTCGGTCGCCGTGAACGAAGGCGTGGGCGGCGCGGTGGAGGGACAGGCGGCGGAATCGGTGCGCATCGACCGCAGGACGGGCGACGCACGGCTCATGGCCACCGCAACGGCGCCGCGAAAGATGGTGCCGCAGGCGACGGGCGGCATCGCGAAGATGCCCGTCTCCGGCGCCGACACGCTGCTCAAACCCACTGAGATCCGGCAGCTGATCGCCTTCGCCGACGAGATCCCGAAGCAGTTCCCGCAATTCGGCGAAGACGGAAAGCCGGTGGCTGCCGACGTCGAGTTCGCGTTCGTCGACGGCAAGCTGTGGCTGCTGCAGATCCGGCCGTTCAACGAAAGCCGCGAGGCTCGCGGCGCGAGCTACCTGATCCAGATGGACAAGGCGCTGCAGGCGAACCTGAACCGGACCGTCAACCTGCGGGAGACGATTCGATGAACCCGCAGCGATTCCTCAAGCCGCTGCTTGCCTGCGCCTGCGCGCTCGCGGCGGGTACGGCATCGGCCTATCCGCTGGACGGCTACGAGGCCACCGGCATCCGCCGCCTCGAGGCGAACCGCCTGGCCCAGCAGGGCGTGGTCAAGGACGTCCGCCAGCCGCCCGGCGCGCTGCTCGGGACGAAGGACGTCGACCTGCGCCTGCTCGGGCAGAAGTTCGACCTGCCGCCGCCCGATCCCGAGTTCGCGGCCCAGGTCGGCGGGATCCTGACCGGCGGCATGGATGATTACGGGGTGGCCGTGCTCGACCTGTCCGACCCGGCCCGCCCCCGCTACGCCGAGCACCGCGCCGACCACACCCAGAACGTCGGCAGCGTGGGCAAGCTGCTGGTCGCGCTGGCGCTGTTCCAGGCGCTCGCCGACGCCCACCCGGACGATCTGGAAGCCCGCCGGCGCGTGCTGAAGACCACCGTCGTCACCGCCGACGGCTTCTCGCAGTCCGACCACCACACGGTGCGCATCTTCGATCCGAAGACGAAGGCGCTCACCCGTCGCGCGGTGCAGGTCGGCGACCGGGCGACGCTGTACGAGTGGCTCGACTGGATGCTTTCGCCCAGTTCGAACTCCGCTGCCGGAATGGTGATGCGCGAGGCGATGCTGCTGCGCCAGTTCGCCGCGGCTTACCCGCCGTCGGAGGAACAGATCCGGCGCTTCTTCGACGAGACGCCGAAGAAGGAACTGACGGCGCTGTTCGAGCGGACCTTCTACGAGCCGGTGACGCGCAACGGGCTCGACCTCGCCCTGCTCCGCCAGGGCAGCTTCTTCACCGCCACCGGCAAGCAGAAGGTTCCCGGGCCGGGCGACAGCGTCGGTTCGGCGCGCGAGCTGATGCGCTATCTGCTGCGCATGGAGCAGGGCCGGCTGGTCGACGAGTTCTCCAGCCGCGAGATCAAGCGGCTGCTCTATGTCACCGAGCGGCGCATCCGCTACGCCTCGTCGCCGGCACTTGCCGAGGCAGCGGTCTACTTCAAGTCGGGCTCGCTGTACGAATGCGCCAAGGAGGCCGGCTTCACCTGCCGGCCATACGCGGGCAACGTGAAGAACTACATGAACTCCACAGCGATCATCGAATCGCCGGCGGCGAATCGGAAGATCTATTACATGAGCACGCTGGTGACCAATATTCTGCGCAAGAACTCGGCGTCCGAACACCAGGCGCTGGCGACGCGCCTGCAGCAGCTGATCGAAGGCCTGCACGGCGCGCGCTGAGGCGCCGATCGGTGCAGTCGGCGTTACGAAGCTCAGCGGCCCGCCAGCGCGGTGCGTGACGATGTCGTGACGAGGCCGTGCAGCGCCGCGGCGAGCCGCTCCAGCCATTGCCCGCCGTCGGCGTGCTCGGCGATGCCGACGACGATGTAGCGCTGCTCGCCGGCCTCGACCAGCGCACTGTCGGCATGGAAATCCTTCCAGGTGCCGGACTTGCGGAAGATCCTCGCGCCCGCGACGCCTTCAAGGCCCCTGACGAACTTGTGATGGATGCCCGGCTTCGACAGCGTTTCCTTCATCAAGTCGTTCAGCCGCGGGCTCAGCAGCGCGTTGCTTGCGAGCAGGTAGTACAGGCGGGCGACCTGGAAGGCGGTCGCCCCATGGGAAAGGTTGCGGATCGGATCTCGACGGTAGGCCGCTTCCCCGCCATAAGCCTTGCCGACCCACAGCCCGCCGCCGCTGCCGGCGTCGTAGAACCTGTACTTCTCCGACTGCAGGATCTCCAGCAGCCGCTCCCCGCCCACCCAGCCGAGCACGCGGCTGGCATCGTCGTTGCTCGAGTAGCGGATCATGTTGGTCATCGCGCCGACCGTCTTCTCGTTGATCGGCAGGCGCCCGCGTTCCGCCTCGACCAGGGCGCCAAAGAGGATGGCGATCTTCGGCAGGCTCGCGGCGTACATGGTCTCGTCGCCGTTGAGCATGGCCAGCCGCGGGGCCGTCGGCCTGCTGACATCGACCAGCGCCAGTGCCAGACGGCGCGACTGAACCGCCTCAGCCAACCCGAGATCGCCCACGACGCGCTCCAGCCCGCGTTGCAGTTCGCGATCGGCGCCGTTGCGCAGTTCCGGGATCGTGCTCGACTCGGCGCGTACCGCCCCTGCGCAGGCGACCGCAGCGACGAGCACAACGAACCGGGAAAGAACCCGCAGGATTTTCACGATGAAGTCAGCCGGACATCGGCAACAGCCGGGAAGGCGCGACGACGGGCAAGCGTCTGTGCGCGCCGTCGGCGCAGGGGCCGAAGACCGGAAACAAGTGGCAACGGTCGAATTGTACGGGTCCCGGCTGCCCGGCCCGTGCAGGTCTCCTCAGCGGACCGGAGCGGCGACAGCCGCCCGCCTGCCGGCCGGCGCGACGGCCGATGGCGCGAGGTCGTCGCGCACCAGCGTTGCCCATCGCGATTCGATCCGCGGCGGCAGTTCGCTGCGCGCGATCGGCTGCAGGTACTCCGCGCCGCCATAGGCCTCGACGCGGACTGCCCCGGCGCTGTCGAAGTCGATGACGGTGATGCTTCGCACCGAAGGTTCCCCGGCACCGAGCAGCGGTCGCGGCGCCGCCCCCAGGCAGCCCTGGCTGACGTATCGCACGCCGTCCTTGAACCCCGGGTAATACGCGTGGTGATGGCCGGACAGGTGCAGGTCCACGCCACCTTCGCGCAGGATGGCCTCGAGTTGCGCGTCGCCGAGGACCTCGGTCTCCCGCCCGACCGCGAAAGGCCAGAGCGGGATGTGGCTGAAGACCACGCGGTGGCGGAAGCGCGGCCCCTCCTTCTCGAGCAGCCTGCGCAGCCAGTCCTTCTCGGCGTGGGAGAGATGGCCGACGTGGGTGGCATCGAGCGAGGCGAAAAGAACATCGCCCACCCGGAAGGCGTACCGGAACGGGTAATTGCCCCCGTCGATGAAGTCGACCGTCGGCCTGCGCGCCACCCACTGCTCGCGATAGATCTCGCGCTCGAACTGGAAGCGCTTGCCGCTCGACGCGTCGTGATTTCCCGGGGTCACCGCGAACGGCAGGCCGGCATCGGCGAGCGGCCTGCTCACCCGGTCGTGGAATGCTTTCCACATCGCCTCGATCTCGCCCCGCTCGAGCAGCGGGGAAAGGCGCTGTCCGGCGACCATATCGCCGGTGCTGATGACGAGGTCGGGTTTCAGCCCGATAGTGCGTGCGACGGCGGCGTCGACGTGCGCCGAGTAGCGCACCGAGCCGTAGCTTTCGTTGAAGTCGGAAAGTACGACGACCCGCGTTGCGCCGCGCTCGGGCAGCGACTGTGCGGCGACGGTGGACAGCCACTGCGCCAGCAGCAAGGACGCCAGCAGCAGCCACCATAAGCGACGACGGGTCGGCGGCGACACGACAGCGAAAGTGCGAAGGACGGCCGAGTCGCCCGGAATTTCGCAGGAGGACCTCATGCGGGAGTCTCGCATGACGCGATCGCGACCCGCTTCGCTGTTCGACGTACCGCTCAACGCGGCCCAGCGCCTCGAAACCGCCCCGCAGAACCGCCTCGAGTTCGCTTTCTGGATAGCGCGGTGATGGCGAATGAGGCTACAAAGCGCCCCTTTTGG
>JADDYB010000655.1_pt1 | contig 11007 bp, 9 predicted proteins | sample 8641941 | NCBI WGS metagenome assembly JADDYB01 (sample SAMN16275377, study PRJNA637457) | freshwater sediment metagenome | isolation source: Lake Kineret sediment | place: Israel: Lake Kineret | collected 2013 | reverse complement strand
ACTCCTTGATGGTGGAGACGGTGAAGCAGTTCCATGCTGACCAGAGGGCGCAGAAGGAGATTGAGGAGTTGAGGGGGAAGTTGGTTGAGGTTGAGAAGCTGATGAAGATGATGAAAGAAATTCCTGGGTTTGAGCGACTTGTGGAGGAGGCTGCCAGGTCGTCTAAGGAGGAATGATGAAGGGTTGAGAGTCGATTTCTTTTGTTCATGAGAATTGGAAGGAGTTCTCTGAATGTACTCTCATATGTTGAGATGACTAGGAAAAAAGTGAAGCTGCATAATGCGGAATAGAGCTTGAAAATGGTGAAACTATGAAAGATTATGGAAGTTCATATTTTAAGGCAATATTTGGGGATGATCAGCTTAGAAAGTGCATGGAAAAACTTTAAAAAATATGGAACTATGGAACAAAACAGGACATGCCACGAAGAGTAGACACTGCAGAGACTTGAAGATGACTATTCGTAGGTTAGCGGAGTTTTTCAGTTTGGTAAAATGGCTCGAAAATTCGTAGTTCATCCTCAAAATTTCAGCCACTTACAGATTACATTATTTGTCAGCTTTATTTTTATTTTTAGATAGAAGAAGTCACTCTTCATGATTTTCGAAGTGAAAATGAATATGACGAGAATTTTATAAAAGGGGACTGCTGATGACCTCTGAAAAACACAGATTAGTATGATCAAAAGGAATATAGGATTTCAGTTTCCATTCTCTTAGCCAAATGCATGGGGGTGGGGGTGGATGCAAAAGTCACTCTCCGGGTGGAATTCGTTCCCGGTCTTCCGACAAGGCTCTATGTGGAGCCACACTTTTTGTAATATACAGTGATTTCCAATACAAGATAGTGATCCCACTCTCCTTGAATATGCAAGAGAGAACGGATTATGCACTGAACAGATGTTCCTGACTGCTCTTCTAAAGAACAATGAAATGCCACCCAACAGATGGAATTTCAAGAGATGAAAGTGAAAGTTATATTAAAGGTCAATTCTTGCTCCCTACTACCCAGACATCTTCAAATATTTCAGTTAGACCAATGCCCAAGAATATAGATGCAATTATAAGAACTATATCCTTGTATCGAGCAGCCTTTTTGTCGGCAAAAACTACATAAAAATCAGTTTTTGTTTTATCAACTTCAAATACATAATATTCCATCTCTTCCATTTTCTTATACTTACTGATTTCAGGAATACTTGAAATTCTTTCGAATCCTCGCCAAAGCCAGATTTGAACTTCATACTTATCAAATTCACAGTTATCTCTTACTTCCTCCTGGGTAAGCAACGGTCGAATAGGCAAATCTATTCTAAAGGTTGCAAAATCTACTTGAGAAACTCCATTCACCCATATGAATTCAATTGCACCTGAGAATCCTTCAATCTGATTCGGGTTCATAATTATCTTGTCCAAATTGAGGGAAGGATCATGAATCACATCTATTTGTCCTGATATAGGAATTCGGGTCTTTTGAAAAATATCTTGTAACTCCTGTAATTCCTCTTGAAGCTCTATATCTGTTACATCTCTAATCATACAATGATAAATTGTGGTCCCGGGAAAGTACAAAATTATCTGTTTTGGATAAATCTCAAACACGTTCATCACGGATATAGTGACCCTAATATCATTAGAATCTGATATCGGCACCAATCCAATGAAAGGGACTTCTCCCGTTAGCTGAGGTTCATCTTCTGGAGGAAAACAAATGTCAAGGCCTCCAACCATAGAAGATCTTGTCTGGGAAAAGAATGTGACCGTGGAAATAGCAAAAATAGATATAAGGACACAAAATATGCCAAAAAATGATTTTTTTCTATTCTGAATTATCAAGTAAATCTGCTTAGATTTTCTTTTCTTTTTCTTTGACTCTGATTTCTTTTGCATAGATTTTTCGGTATATTTTCATATAAAAGCTTTTGGACTGTACCTCTTGATCTCCCCTTCACCCCAGTGATGCGAGCAATCCAGGTCTCTCCGTGGTATCTCTCCGAGTCATTGTGGGCTTTCACGAAACATGAAGTTATTTCCATCCTAATCTCATCAGTATTTGCCTTTTTGTCTGACTCCAAAGCTATCGCCTCTTTCTTGGCCTGTACGTCTATCTTTAAGGGGATTGGGTTTGCACTTTTTAGCCCAAACCAAAAAGAGGGATCAGATTAACAAAAAACTATTCTTGCGCTTCCTCCATGTTCTACTCAGAGTGAGACTTACCTTCGATTACTGCTCTCATTGCATTCAACAACTCAGGACCTCCTTGGAATGTTTCAGTCAATCCGATGAACTTCTCCACTATCCATGTGTTTCTTCAGCAGATTCAGACTCAATTTGCCGTTGGTCTCTTTCAAAAGCTGAAGCCAAAGCTTATCTCCCTCGATTCGGTCAATCATTCTTTTTTCATACGACATCAATACAAATACGAGTGCGTCCAAGACCCTGCATGTGAAAACATGACATGTATTGAAGAGATCCTTGTCATATATAAAATGAAAGTAGGGTTTAACGCTTTTCTGGTAAAGAGCACGCTCCATTTCTATATAAGTAGAATGCACATACTTGGAAAGGTCCGAATATAGTTGAGCCAATTCTTTCTTATTATGCAGATCTGTTCCTTCTATCAACTTTCTCCCAAAAATGGATTTCTCAATCTCTTTGATGATCTCCAGCTTGCATTCGATTTCACAATCTGGGTGTTCTTTATCCAAGTAGTAAGCTTGGATAAACGATTCAAAAATAAATCTCAGTTCTCTAATCGCCGTATGATATACTGCAGAATGCACGCATTTGTCAAGCCACAGAATCTGATCCAGGAGTTCGAAAGACCTAGGAAGAAGAAGCGATTTGGATCTTCCCTCTTCTAAGAACTGATACAGCCATTTCAATAATTCGAACCAATTGCTGCACCAATCTATCCAGAGTTGGTATCTAATCTGTCCTTCTTTTTCTCTTGTTTCCTTTTCTGCCTCAACTAGGTGCTTATCATATATCTCAGAACTCAATTTTACGGCCATGTGGTGGCTTGGGATTCCTTTCTTAAATATATTTTTATTGAAAAAGTGTTGAAAGATTTTGAGAAGGAAACACTTCCTCTTTTCTCTGCCATTTTCTGAGCCAATTATCTCAGATCATGGAAAATACATAATCTGCCTGTTACGGAAGTCCGGATCCCTTGTCAGCTCAGCTGCTGATAAACGCATTATCCTAGACACTAGAAAGTGTTCCTTTGATTATTGTATCAGCTAGATGGACAGGTATCATTTCAACAATTATAAGATCTCCATCCCTGGCGTTGAAATCCCATCCTGTTTTAATAATGCAAGCGATACCAGGCAAACTTGTCGTAGGGCTGACTAGCTGTCTCACATATTCTGCGCTTTCAGTCAATCTTGGAAGATCTCCTTTGAATATAGCGTAATTAATTTTCTTGAGACACTTCATTTTTTCGAAAAGATAGGGACTAATATCAAATTCTGGTGGAAGTCGTTCTATTTCCTCCCTAATGGAAGCCTTCCAATTATGTCCTCCCAATATTTCATCCCTACGAATTACTACACTCAAAGAATCGTGAGTATAACCTTCATCCGTATCTTCAGTGTGGAATCTCAACGCACTAACTGGCATTCCACAATGTTGTGCATAATTCCTTAATTCCTCCAAAAACCTGTACGAGAAGTAATTATCGTAAGCGCTGGAACATTCATTCTTAAAGTTCAAATATCTATCGGAATTTTTTCCGTAAACTTCACTTAGATCCCTGTGAGAATGATCTATAAATGTGCGGGCTGCTGACAGATAGTTAAGGATATGTCTGTTTACGTTCAGAATCATGTCATCAATCTGAGGGTAGCTCATGGGAGTTCTTTTAATGTATTCATTGAAATATTCTTCCAAAAGAGTTTGATAATCACTGAGATTTAACTGTACAATCGAAAAGAGCTGAATTATGCTTTGGAAACGAAATAGATGCTGTGCTTCTTCTCTGTATTTTGCATACTCCACATCATTCAACTCCCGGAATGGATTAATATCTTCTGGACTTATGGGACGTCCTACTGCTATACTCGAAATAGTGCCTAACTCTAACCTCATTTCCTTTGACTTTTTCTTCAGATTTTCCATAATATTTCAAGTGTGGGAACAGGGTCTTTTAAACATTTTTGACATGGCTGGGAGGCAAGAGAGATGAAGACCCACAGTCAAAACGAGTAATGTAGAAAACGAGAACTGTAATGATTTCGGTAAAAGTAGGTTATAGAGGAAATCCGATCTGTTCCTCATTTTTTTTCAGATACTTCAGAAATCTTGGAAGTTCATTTTCAAGGTGCTGCAGTTTCTCTTCCATCTTCTTGATTCTATCCCAGAAAAAATCTTCTGTAGGCACTGATTCACATATGAGCACGATTCGATTATGTCCATCAATAAACTCATAAACTTCATCCAATTCATCCCTTATTTCTTCACGTAGAGTAAGTAGTTCACCTGCAAGCCTTGCAGTTTGATAGGAAGAAATAAGGAGCAGAGGAAGTTCAGGGGGAGTTATTTTATTCCTGGTTGTTTCATTTTTTCTTCTATCTGACAGTTTTTTGATTCTATAAAGATTCCACTCAATTTCATGGTACAGAGCTTTAAAGAACCTCCTTTTATATACCGTTTCGTCCATTTTATGAATAGCAAGAGCAATAATTATTGATCCAATCACCGTCAGGCAAACCGATTGAAAAATATCCGCTACCTGCATTGTACAGAACCTCCTTTCCAGACTGAATATTCTTGCTAACTATTTAAAGCATTCCATTGACTCATCGAAAAGATTACTTCCTTCTAAAGTGGAATGGGCAATACCAGAAAGTATACTTGTTTTGCTAGACTCCTTTATTATGATACCTGCTTTCATGTCGCAGATGACGCTGAATATCCTTTTCGCTATCTCTGGTGAGGAAATACGTAGAAACAGTAAAAGCTGATTACCCACTTCTGTAGTAAAAGGAAAAATAGATATTAAAAAAAAGAAGAAATAAGTTGTACTCAGATCTCAATGTGAAGAGCACCCATGACCAATGTGATCGGGTTACAAATAGTAACGTCTTCCGATCCAGCGAAAAGTAACCCCACAGCTTTGTTCTCTGATACGACGACAGAACCCGAGTCACCACCCTGGGACAATGCTGACAGGACCAGCTGATGCGAAAAGGTAGCAAGCTGACCCAGACCATACATCACATTCACCGTCGTATCCATGACGTCAACAGTTCCCTCAGTGCGCCCAGTCGTTCTCCCACACTTCTCCACAACCATGTCCAGTTCAGCTTCTTTCGTGCCCCGAAGGACACCAATATCCAGAATCCCACCTCGCACCAAATCGTTTGAAACTGGCAAAGCTACAGCTGCATCCACCGTGTTCACCTTTCCACTCAGCCTCACCGGTACCAATCGGTGATGAGATCCAACAGTCTGAAAGAGCTCGTTTATAGTCCGTGCAGTTCCCGAAGCGAACGGGCAACTCCCAGGGTCAACCTGAAAATTAATGGGAACAAATCGGTGCAGTTCTGCAATCTTGTCCTCTTCCCTCCCACCATCGTACGGTCCGGGCTGAAAAATGGAATCTCCAATATCGCCCTCGTTGCTGTTGGCCAGAACGTGATTGTTCGAAAGGAGTAACAGTTCACCAGTTTTAGCATCCTTAACCGTGACACCCAAAGTGCCTGCAGTAATATCGTGGTGGCCAATGCTCACGCCACCAGGGGCAGGTCTCCACTTCTTGATCCGCGGGTTCTCCTCCTGTATGAGTGCTTTGATTCTCCCCACTTCCTGAACATCCGTAGGGACGCCCTCCAGTTCTTTCTCTATGATGTCCTCGTCCTTTAGCACAGTTTCTGGCAGTTTCTTCTCCACCAGAACGACGATACTCAACTCATTCGTCTTTTTCCCTTTCGCTTTCTTGAAGCCAATTCCGACACCAGTCACGTTTCGCTTTCCCAGAAGATACCGTTCATGCCTCTCCTTGACAGAAATTAGTTCTTTCATACAGATCACGAGAATTTCTCCACCATAATTTCCTCTGCGTCCACCAGCCCATCCTTGTTCTTATCGATCCAGCGCAGTAATAACAAGTGAGCGTTCCCGTATTTTGACCAGTTCTTCAGATTCCCCATGAACATCGCTCCCGCGTACGTACCCTGCCACCCGTAACCCCAGACGAGTAAAACGTTCCTCGTCTTACTCTTACCCAGGTAGATGATGCAGATGTCTTCACCGGGTGGTTTTTGAAGATCTAAACTTATCGTTCTCCTCTCACACTGAATCTCAAAAACCACCTTCGGCCGGTACGTATAACTAATCCCGAAGTAACCACCGAATTCCGTCGCCAAATGGTTGACAGCAGGTCCTCCCACGATGATCAAATTCCCTTCTGTACATTCTGTTGTCGTCAGTAGTTTTTCTGTTCTCCCTTCTGGATTTCCAGCACCACACAGAGCTAGTGCATGTGATAGTTTTGCTGTTGAGAGAATATCCTGGCACATGGCACCAGACCCAACAACAAAGTAGGTATTTTCCACAAAAAACTGTGGAATTCCCTTTATGTTGTTTTCCTCTCCTGCATTGACAGGACTGAAAACAACAATCATACTCACAATGGCCATGACAGCCATTACTTTCCTGTTCATTTCGATCACCTCATTGTTGATTTTCTCAATCTGTTGTAACAGTAGTTTACCACTGTTATATAAAGCTTTCGATGGTAAATACCGAATACGTTTAAATAGTGTTAATTAACTGATGCAGACAAAGTATATAAAGGGGCTCACTAACGTGAATTCATGAACCCAAATCCAATTCAAGTCTATCGAGGAAGCTCTCCCTCTGACCCGGAAAAGCACACGACAGATGGAGACACTGCCTTCATCACCTTCAATTTCAAAGACACATCCGTGAGATTACTCTCCATAGATGCTCCCGAGGTCACTGAATTGAATTTAAAAGAGCTCGAAAAGAGTGGATTCCTTTCCAAGTTAAACGGAAGTCTCAGGTCTTATCTACAGCCGAAACTGAACAAGAATTCTGTAAAAATGTGTAAAATTCTTGGGTTGGAAGCCCAGAAAACGTTAGAAAGTATACTACAGTGGAATCTCACTTTAACCTTTGACAGGGAAGTGTATGATCGGTACGGGAGGATGCTTGCAGACTTATCGGTGAAGGGGGAATCTCTGAATCTGCGTATGGTGGAGAAAGGGTATGCTATCCCGTACTTGATCTACCCGAATGCGGTGTCACCTCCAGAAGAGGGTGCATTCTTTTACTACAATGTCTGGAGATACAAGAAGGCTGCTTTGAAAGCGTGCAGCGAGGGACTGGGGATCTGGCCGTACCTGGGGAGGATATTGTTGCCTACTGAGGTTCGTTACTTGATGCGGAGGGAGGTCCCCTTGAAGTATTGTGCTGATACTGAGAATAAAGTGCTGTACTCTCCGCAGTGTTACTTTAAAGTTTCTATAGAAAATCGGTTATTTTTCTATCCGCGGGACGTTTTGATAGCCTTGCAGATGGGGTTTGAACCGACGACTGATTGTGATCCCTGGTTACATGAGGTTTGGTTTCATCTTTAGGGCTGAAAAGAAAAATAGAAGACATCTTTGATAAGAAGTAGAAAACACGATCTTAAATTTCTATCCAAGCTGCTTTCTTAGCTCTTCTACTTTCTGGTAGTATTCTTTGGCCTTTTCCTTTTGGTTCATATCATAGTAGCATAGAGCTAGATTGTGGTACACCTTCACCAAATTGAATTTATCCCCAAGTTTTTTCAAGATACTTTCTGATTCAAAGTAGAGTTTTAGAGTTTCATTAAATTTCTTCCTGTGAGAGAGTATGTTTGCAATTCCGTACTTTGCGAGAGCCATATTCTGAAAATCTCCAAGCTTTTCTGAAATCTCCAGGCTCTTCTCATAGTATTCTATTGCTTTATCCCATTCACTTTTATCTTTATATACTGTGCCCAAATTGATATAGGTTAAAGCCATATCCTGAAAATCTCCAAGCTTTTCTGAAATCTCCAGGCTCTTCTCATAGTATCCTATTGCTTTATCCCATTCACTTTTATCTTTATATACCAAGCCCAGGTTGTTATATGTTTGAGCCATACCCTGAAAATCTCCAAGCTTTTCTTTAATTTTCAGACTCTTCTCATAGTATTCTATTGCTTTATCCCACTCACCTAACCTATCAACAATTGTTCCAAGATTGTTGCAAATAGCAGCTATCATCTCCTCATCTTTGAAGAAATCTAGAGATTCCTCTAACACTCTCCTCACCTCTGACCAGAAGCCCTCCCGCCAGAAGTAATCTATGTTATATACTACAGAATCGACAGCTCTTTTTCGGTCTCCTGCTTCCATTAAGTGATGGTGCATGAGTAACAGATTCTCAGCAGACAACCTCTCCCCATAGTAATCAGCAGCCCTTCTTTGAGCTTCAACATGGAGCTCCTTCGTTTCTTTGAGTTTTGAAAGGGCAAAATCTTTTATAATATCATGGATGTAATAGTCATCTCCTCTCCTTATTATGTAAAACCTTCCTGCCAGAGACGTGAGTACTTCTGAAAGTTCTTTCTTACTGCACACTTCAAGAGCATCAAAGGTCAATGGTTTTGTAAAAACAGATGCCCTCATCAGAAAATCCTTTTCACTCTCATTCAAATACTTCCAGCACTCTTCATTCAGATAGTCCTCTTGATCTCTACCAAAAGCAGGCAGTCCATCAAGGAGGTTCTTCACCGGGAGTGTACGAGCGAGATCTGCAAAGCGCACCAAAGACCAGGGGTGTCCCTGGGTTTTCTCATAGATTTTCCCAAGCACTTCTTGGGGCTCTTTCAGGTTCAGAGTTTTCAGGAGGTCCACAGAGGAATCTTTATCCAAATACTTGAGGCTATCATAACTCTCCAGGAGGAACGAGGGTTCAGTCCTCGACATTAGAACGAGGGTAGAATTCTTTAAGTGATCTCTGAAGATTGTAAAATCTGAATCATTTAGTTTGTGGAAGTTATCGAGGAACAAAACAGTTTTATAAGTGCACAACTCCTGCACTGCAATCTTCAATCTCTCTTCAGGAGGCATACTCTGCTCTTTCAAAGACTGAAAAGTAAGTGAGCCGCGATTTTTCAGATAGTCTGAGAGGATGATTAAGAACCCCTCGTACGATTCAGAATCGCATTGATACCACAAGGTGTGATGTCCTTTTTTCTCCAGTATATCTCTAAATTTAAGTCCTAGAGTGGTCTTCCCTATTCCTGGAATCCCTTTTATGAGAAGAACATTCTTGTGGGTTAGATCCTTTTCAAGTTGAGAAAGTTCTGAATCTCTCCCGAGACATAACCCAGAAATTGATGAATAAACAGGTATTTCCTCTTTGATTTTAGTCTTACGCCTATACAAGATAAAGAGTATTGATCCTATTACGATGACACATGCAAGTATTATGATCCTTGGAATAGTTATGTAATCCCATACGACCCTATAGATTTGCATGAGGATATCAGGTCTCTGTAATAGAAGGTAAAACAATCCTGTTACGATTATGCCTCCAGCTATTGTCACGAACCATGGATGGTTCATGAATCTTTTTATGGCTTTTCCAATTCCCACGAGAATGGAAGGCTTTTCTACCATAAAAGGTTTTCTATAGGTTGCCTGATTTTTTCAACTCTTTGAGGACTGGCTCAAAAATGGATAACTCCTCAAAAAGTGAACTCGTCTGGTGAACCAATCAGCAAAGAGTACAACTAGGTGAGGACTTGAGGTAGATTGATGCGAAGGTCTGCGAAGCTGCAGAGTAAAAGGCACTGTAAACGTGTCTCTTGTTTGAATGTGTACTTTTCATTTCTGTTAATGCGGATTGATATTATTTTTCCCCTGCTCTCTGATTTCATTTATATAGGATAAGGTTAAAGTCAGATAGATAGGTTAGACTATCCTCAGATAGTCATTCATATCCCAGCAGAGGGTAGCTGCAAACCAACCTCTGCTGGGGGTGAAGGTGATTCAGACGAAAGAAGAAACCACCTCCACCAATCCTGTGATTGGTGATGAGGAATATAAAGGTAGTACTCAACCCAGGACCAAAAGACATAGAACCCGTAACCTTGAAATCGACCATCTATCAGATCTTGAACTCCTCGCTTTATTGATCTCCCCAGGAAACAACAAAAAAGCTTCTGAGATTGCTTTAGCGTTACTACACACATTCGACAACAATCTCCTCGACATCTTTACAGCTTCAATTCACGAGCTCACCCGCGTGAAGGGCATCGGGTTCGCAAGGGCCTGCACCATACTGGCAGCCTTCGAACTGGGGAAAAGAAGTGTTTCATTCTTTGAAGAGAGCAATCCACGAATAGCCTCTCCAGAAGACGTCATAAAACTACTCGCACCCTCCATGAGATTCCTCAAACAGGAAGAATTCAGAGTCATCCTCTTAGATTCTAAAAAGAGGTTGATCAATCATTACAGGGTCTCTTTGGGTGGACTGGACAGTACCATAGTCGACCCCAGAGATGTGCTCCGTCCCGCCACCACTGCGCATGCACCCTTCATTATCCTGGTCCACAATCACCCATCAGGAGATCCCACACCCTCGGATCAGGACATTTCATTGACCAGACAACTCTGCATGAGTGGTGAAATACTGGACATCACCATTCTCGACCACATCATCATTGGGTTACCAGGGTACGTGAGTATGAAGGACCAGAAGTTACTGTGAAAAAACCCAAAAAAAAGACTGAGGAGGTACTTCCTCCTCACGGAAATCCAGCACCAATCAAAGTTGGATCTTTTTTCTTCAATCTCTGGTATTCTTTCCATTGATCATCTGTCATTATGTAGATTTCCTTCTTATCGTATGTCGGTTTGATCATGATGACCAACCCCGTGTTGATGTAGTTCTCCACAATGCATTCCTTGATCTTCTCGAGATCTTTGACGTGACCGCGTAATACACAGGAGAAATTGAAGAT
>JADDYB010000654.1_pt1 | contig 11028 bp, 2 predicted proteins | sample 8641941 | NCBI WGS metagenome assembly JADDYB01 (sample SAMN16275377, study PRJNA637457) | freshwater sediment metagenome | isolation source: Lake Kineret sediment | place: Israel: Lake Kineret | collected 2013 | reverse complement strand
CCTACAGCCATGGTTGTGGCTAGAGGTTTGAACTCTGAATCCAAAGATTCTTTGGGTATAGCGGCAAGCTTCAACAAGGGTGTGAGTATGCTGGCTACTGTGCAGGCAGAACTCAAAGGAAAAGTGGGGACTGTATATGAACCCAATGCCAAGGGTAATCCAGAGCAGAGTATTGTCACAGACAAAGTTGTTGATGAATCTGTGAAGATTGTGGGTGGTTATATCGGTGTTGCGGCGGATGCTGCTAATAATCCATATCCAGGTCCATTGCATTTGAACAGTCACACTGTTCCTGTAATGCTTGCCATGTTCACCGTAGGCATGCCACAGCGTATGGCAATCATGTTCCAGTCACTACCTATAATCCAAAAGATAGTGGCTGAATATACTATGGAGTATGGCAGTGCCTATAAAAAGAATCCTTATTCCAAGGATATGCGATTTGATACATTCCTCAGGGATAAGATTAATGAGCTTGAAGAACGCATAGGGATTGAGGAGTTATTGGATCAAGACATCATGTATTTGAGTGAGACTGGAGCCAACTTTGATAAGGATTCCTACAAGCTTGTGTGGAATAACCAGATCAAAAAGGACGATCCTGAGTTTGGATCTAGCAAAGATCAGCCCTTGAACACTTTTGGATTTGAGCTTTACAACAAAAAGAACATTGCATTTACCAGGGACATCGAGGACTTTATCATTCTCAATGAGTTCAAAAACTATAGCAACTTGGCCTCGGAGATCAGCTTTAAGATCACCAAGCTTACAGATGCATTGAAGTCTATCAAGCCTGACATGGATACCTTCGACAGGTTGGTAAATACCTTTGATATAGTCAGGACTCGTCCTGAAGAATTGATGTTGAGTAAAAAGTCAATCCAGGACTTGTTTCAGATGTATCCTGTATTGCGAGAGTCTTATGAAGCATTGAAGTACATGGACAACATGTCCAGCAAAGTGCTACTTGAGCGTACTAGTTTGATTAAAGGTATGTCTGCACTCATAGGTAATATCTATGGGTATGAAAGTTCAGAGATACGTAAGGACATCAAGGCTTTCATTGGACTTCAATTGCAGCGTGCAATGGCACAACGCGAGCCTGAGTCATTCATGAATAAGATGTTCTTGGAGCAGGTGAATCCTGAGACATTCCTCAATGGGGATGTCATTGCTGACTATAACCAGCTTAAGTCCAGGTATCCTGGTAACAAGTTCATCCAGGCTTTGAGGATTGTGGATATAGGTACTACCTCTAGACCTATAAGGGTATTGGAAGCCATATCCAGCAAACTTTCTCCTGAGATGCGTGAGATGGTATACTCCGACTTGCTCAAGTTATTGGGTGAGGGATATGCCACAGAAGAGATAGGTGCAACTGGAGAGGTGATGCGTGTACTGGATAAAGAGCGTGCATTTAGGATTGCATACCATGGTATGGTGAAATCAGGTGCTCAAAAGGTGCGTGGTGGATTCTTTGAATTAGTGCCTGCTGTGCTTTCCAAACCTATGAGTACTGCCCTGGATAGCTTCCAAAGGGATCTGGTAAAAATGGATAACTACATCAAGAACAAGTATGATGTATTTGAGGATGTAGATGGAAACCTACGTGCAGAACCACAAGCAGAAGAAGAATATCTAAAGATGCTTACTGCTGCCATATCCAAAAACTTTGGTCAGATGGGTATTGATGACATCATCCAGGATGCAGTTATAAAGATTGTGAGCATGAAGCTTGCGGATGGAACTATGACGCCATTCAAGCGGGTCACTTCTCTTAGAAAAATATCACAGCAACTAGATGAAACTGTGACTATGGAGGATATGGTTAAATTCTTCAACAAGATTGCTCCTGCAAATGCACCTTCAATCATAGACAGTAAAGGTTTAAGGGTGTCTACTCTAGAGGCTCAGTACAAGGTTGCATCAGATGAGTATGAGTTATTCACTGGCGTTGACGGGGTACTTTTTCTTGATCTTGCAGATGTAACCCAGCCTTTTGAAACGAAGATGCTCAGGGCATATGGTATAACCCCTAACTACAAGGACAAGAACTACAGGTTCCCTTTATATAGGATCAACATATACGGTCAACTAATGATGTTGAAACGCATCAATGGCAATCCTGTTGGTCAAAAGCTGATGGAAACCTTGTATCTTACACCATTCACCAATGTCCAAGAGTTGCAACTAACAGGTGAAACTGCTGTGTATGAAGTAGTTCCAGAACAAGGTGTAAGTAAGATATCTCCTTTGGCATTTACTTCTCAGGAAGCGGCGGTGATCAAGAACATTGTCAGCGGCATCCAACAGATATCAGATACCAGGATGATGGAAGTACCAAGGTCTATGACAATTGTCAGGGAGCAGAATAGGATGTATGAGTTAAGAACCCAGAAGAATCCTTCAGGAGCCTACACTAACAAGACCATGTCTACCATCAACATGAGCATTGTAGAGACCACTGGTAAGTTCTCAAGATTCAAAATGGTTGGTGGGGAGTTGTTTCAGTATCTGAATAATGAGCCAGCTGCAAGAGGTGTGAAGCAAGAACAGATGGATCTGTTTGCTCAAAGGGTTGGATTCAGCACCTGGGGTGAACTATCCAACAGCGAACGCTTCAAGGACTTTGTTAGTGGCAAAGAGAATTTGTTTCTTTACGAATTAAACAATGGGGATCCTACCTCTCCAACTGCTCAGCCATTGTCTTCAGCACCTACAACACCTCAAGTGACAGCACCTACCCAAGCTCCTGTAAGTGCTACTAGAAAAACATACTCTGGAAAAGTAACTAGCTTACAACCTAATCAGATATTTGTATTTGGCTCTAATCAAGGAAGCTCTAAAGGAGCAGCTCCTACACATGGAGCAGGATCAGCAAAATTAGCTAGAGATAAATTTGGTGCTATTCAAGGTCAAAGTAAAGGTTTACAAGGGCAGTCATATGCAATTGTAACTAAAAAGTTTTATGATGTAAAAAGATCTAGTACTTCTCAAGAAATTATCAGTGAAATAAAAGGATTATATGAATTTGCGAAGCAGAACCCAACCAAAGAGTTTTTAGTTTCTGATTATTCTGAATCTAATCTTAATGGTTATAGTGGTCAAGAAATGGCAGATATGTTTAATGCCGCTGGACCTATACCTTCTAACATAGTTTTTAATGAAAACTTTGATAAGTTAGTTGGTAATACCCAAGCTCCTACCACTGAAAAAAGAGCCATGGATATTGAAAAGCTCAAGCAGCAGGCACAGGATGTGCTTAAACAAAAAGAAGACGAATCAAGAAATTGTAACGGAGGATAATAATGTTAGATTGTTCTATACTAAGAGATCCCGATTCTGGGAAGGTTGTTAATGTATATGCTCCTAATGGTGAGCCCTCCATCCTATACCAGGATGCACTTGTTGCATTTGATCAAAATGCCGACCAGGCTATACTTGCTTGGGCTGCGGCATATACTCCTGAGTTCATGGGATATTATGGAGACTGGATAAATGAACCTTCAAAAGTGTCTTTGGATGCCAATGGAGAACCTATATCCAGCATGGTATTCCTCAGTGTATATGATGTATTGAGGGATCCCAGGTATAAGAGCATCGCCCGCAAAAAAGGATATATCCCTTTCAGGGAAGCTGTCAGGATAAAGAATAGTCTTGAGCAAACCATCCCTGGATCTAGATATAAGCTTGATGAAAGTGGAGCTGAACCTGGTTATGCCAAGGTAACTGCATTATCTAGCATTATATCATATGCTCCTAACTATACCAAGGAAGAGATACAAAGGCAGAAGGAAAAGATAACTCCTATAATGGAGTACATGATCCGCAAGTTTCCTGGGGTGTCTTATCAATGGATATCTCCAAATCAGCTTAAACAGTCAGAGCACTATACAGATGTAAGAAGGATCAATTCCTTTGTAAAAGACAATGTGATATATCTGGTTGAGGGAAGGGTTACTCCTCAGATTGCATTAGAAGAAATAAGTCACGTCTTTGTAGAGTTCCTCAGACAAGATCGTCCTGCATTGTTCAAAGGTCTTTTTGAATCCCTTAAGAATGATCCTAAGTATACCGCTGAGTATGTGGCAATCAATGAGGGTTTAAAGGCTGAGGAAAAATTATCCATGAAGGATATCAAGATTGTTGCTCAAAGCGAATTCTTAGCCAGGAATCTTGCCACTGCATTGAAAGCCGAGTTGGAAATGAATCCAGAAGGAAGACCTTTATCTCCTTTGGGCAAGCTCTTCAAAAGGTTTTTTGAATGGTTGGCCAATACCCTTGGCATGCCTAGGATAGATCCCAAGATGACCTTACAGGATATAGCTGCACATCTCAATAGCAAGTACACAGAAATGGAGCTTCCTACTGAGCCATATCTGTATTACAATGCTGATCCCAATGCCAACTTCGATCCTGAAGACAGGGATGCTGCAGAAGAACTGAATCCCATAGGTGAGACACAAAGAAAAAAGAAGACTGCTCAAGAGCTCAATCTACAAAGAGCTAAGGAGAATGTAGAGAAGTTGAATAAGATGAAGGCTTTTGTTTTGCGAACTAAGCCCAACAACAAGCAGCGTGAGAATCAAATTGCTGTCATAGATATATTGATTGACAATGCCAACTACCAAGTCACTGAACTTGAAGCTGGGCGTGCTACAGTCAGTATCACCAAGTACAAGGGGTCAGAGGACACTGAATCCTTGGATAACAAAACAGCAGAGATGGGTGCCAACTTTGGTACATTCTTCCATACGCTGATTGAAGACTTACAGGATAGCTACATGGAGAATGGTATTAATCCTACCAAGCTCTATACTCAAGAATGGTTTGATGCATTCTATGAGAAACATAAGAAGATGATCCAGTTCAAGGATGTTGACAAACAACTGCTGTTTGATGCAGGGTTAGAGATATCACAAGCTTTGTCTTCTGAGTTCTTACGTGGTAAGATCTTATTGCCAGAGATATCAGTGGCTGTTGAAGATGCCCAAGGTACTTTGATACTGGGTAGGTTGGATCTTATGGCACTGGATGAATTAGGTAGGGTTTCTGTAATGGACTTGAAAACATCAAAGTCAGCACACTCTTTGGTCAACTTGAATGGTGGTCCAATGTTCCCAATGATAGACCTCAGTGTAAGTTACACTAATAAGAATGGATGGAAAGACGGGGTTTCAGAGTTCTTTGCAGATATCCTCAATAGAACAAAGATGAACACCTACCACATGCAGCTTGCACTGTATGGAGAGATGTTGAAAAAGCTGGGTATAGTAGTGTCTTCAAGAAATGTCCTTGCATTAGCTTATAGGGTTCAAGGGAAAGAAGCTGATCAACAGACTGTAGTCCAGACAGCATTTCATGTATTTGATGATAGCAGTTTCTACACTTTTGCTTTCAATGGTCAAAAAGCATCAGATGAAGGACGAATCATAGACACTGCTGCTAGACTGGCATTCAATGGACGTGAAGAAGAGATAGATGAAGATGCGGCTGCTGAGACAGACCCAGGTCCTTTTGCAAGGATGAGTAAGGATGTCCAGGAAGACTTGATCAACAGACTCATCAAACTCGCAACTGATCAGCTGACAACTATTGAGAAAGAGCGTTCTGAAATTGAAAAGAATGACTTGATTGACAAGGACGAGAAGAACAACCTGATAAAGATCCTTACCAAGAGGAAGGCTGGTCTTGTGGACATGTCAGAAAAACTGAAGCTTGCAATCTCCAATCCTGCATCCAGCGAAAGCCTTGCAGCTTCAAGGGCTGTGATAATAAAAGCGGCGTTGGATGTATTCTCCAATGAGATATCCACCATCTCCAGAAAGATAAATGAAGACATTGACATACCTGCCACATATAAACTAGGCAGTGATGAGAACAGGACTGCTATTGCAACATTGCAGTCATATCTCACATCCCTAGATAACATGGCTGATTACCTGCAAGGATTCAAGAATACGATACTTGCAACCACCCTTGATCCAGATTCACAAAAGGATGAGACACTGAAGAAGGATCTGATCCGATACTTCGATGACAAGCTTTTCACAATAGACGCCCAAAACCAGAAGATGGTCAACATAGGTAAGAGTATTACCAAAGCCATTATCATGGAGACTATTGGGACTAAGAACTTTGAGAAGGTGTTTGGGGAAGTCAAGAAGGTGCTGGCACCAAGACTTGCTTGGTTGGACAGGACTATTGAGAAGATAAAGAAAGGAGAAGCTCCTGCTGATACCATGGGTCTGAAGGCAAGGCGTGTGCTTGCCAGCATATTCAAGCAGGTTCAAAACCCTAAGGAAAGGCTACAACTCTTAGAAGAAGAGAGAAACAAGATTGCCAGGATGATGGATATCAATCAGCTTACTGATGCAACTTTGGATACCTATTTGGATGGCATCTTGAATGATGACAACTCAAGTTTCTCCATGGGTCAGACCATGGGAAATGTCTTGGGTATAAGCATGAGTGATATCATAGGTTCCAACGCGGACTCTGAAATGATTGTCAGTGCCATGTTCCAATACATGAGGAACATGACTGAAGATGCCAGGATTGAAGCATTAAGATGGGCTGATAGCTTGGGTATAGATGAGCTTAAAAGAGCTGCCATAGAATCCTTGGGAGGATTGCAACAGGCCAACAAGATATTGACTCAGGAAGTAGAAGTAGTGACTGAGTTTGATGAGAATGGTGAACCTGAGTTGAAGGAAACATATAGACAATATGTGGATCCTGTGCTTGAAGACTTTTACAAGACACACGACAAGTACAGGTCAAACCTGCGTAAGTATTCCAAACTGATACGTGAGAAGAGTGTTGAGAAAAGAAACGAGGTAGATCCTGTAAAGGCTGCTATCCTGGATCAACAGCTTAAAGAACTCATCAAGGAGGAAGAGGCTTTGAGTTTGGAGTGGACACAGTGGAGGATTGACAACACTGAGACCAGAATCAAACCAGAAGTACTCATGCTAATGCATGGTAGTGGCTTTACCAACAGTCAGATCACTGAGAACTATAGTCAAATCAATGCAATCATAAATGCTGCGGGTGGTGAAGAGAATCTCTCTGAAGACCAACAGGAGCAGATTGATTATCTGGAAGCTGAGATATCAAGGATCAGGACTGAGACTATCAAAGACAATCCTGAAGCACAAGAAAGGATTGATGCTTTATTGGAGTACTTTGAGTTTGATTATAACTATACCCTGTGGGCAAAGAAGCGTGTTGCTATTGAAGCCAGCGGCGACAAGAAGGCTTTGGAAAGGTGGGATTACAATAACACCAATGAAGTTCCTACTGAAGATTGGAATCAAGCCAGGGAAAAGTTGTATGAGGACATGATGGACATCCTTGGTAAGGATGAGGTGTTAGGTAATCTGTATCGTGAGAGATCCCTTATCAAAGCCAAGGCAAAGATCAGAGGCAAGTTTAATTTCAACTACCTTAACCAGGAAGACATTGATAGGTATCATGCTTTGGACGAGCAGATATCCAATAGGTTGGCATACTTGAGGGAAACATCTCCTTTGACAGAGGATGAGGCGGCGGACTTGACAATAGTCACACAAAGGCTTGCCAATATAGAAACCAAAGTCCTTGATCCAAGATACATACGTCAAAGGGATCAATTGAAAGATACTGTACGTAAAGCATACGCTGCATTGAATGAAGCCAAGAAGAAATTCACTGAGGCACCAGAGTCCATTGGCTTACGTGATCAGCTTGATGCTGCCCAGAGTCACTATGAAAAGACAGAAAGGGAGTTTGCAGATTTCTTCAATAAGAATAACCAGAGCAAGTATACCTTGGGAGAGAACATCATTGCTGAAAGAAAGGCATTGAAGGAACTTCCCAACTCTTATCTGTTTGTCAAGCAGCCTAAGAATCCTGCTGAGATGGAGAGATTCCCTAACAAGAAGTATCGCATCAAGCGTCTGAAGTCTGAGTCATATAATCCCAAGTATCAGAACTCCTTTGTGGAGGACAGGATGGGTGGGGGCATGTATCCTATGCCAAAAGGCATCAGGTTCAATGAAACCATCAATGAGTTTGAGATATCACCTAGTGCCAAGTTCGTGAATCCAAACTTCATGACTGTGCAGAATAATCCTATAGCAAAGGATTTCTACAAGAAGTGGATTATAGAGCAGTATCTGATTAAGCAGAAGAATGCCAGTGGTAAAAGACTAGGCTTTAATCTTCCTTATGTCCAACAGCTCGCACTAGAGAATGTCATGGCAAAAGGGATGGATGGTATGGCTAGGGAGTATCAGGAGAAACTCCAGGAGATTTCATATCAGAACAGTGAGCTAGAGAAAGCAACCAATGAATCAGGTATAGCAGGACAACAGCGGGTGTTGTTCAAAGAGAACCACCTTGTTCCTGCAGCACTTACCACCACTGATGGCATAGGTGCCATTGTGAATTGGAATGCGGGGTACTACACCAATAGAAAGATGGCTATGATATCCAATGAGATGTCGGCAGTCTTGACATTCTTGAAAGACATTCAGCGTCAGATACAGGATCAAAGCGCAGGTCTACAGGATGCCAATAAGGAATCCCATGCTCAAAGGCTTGAGGCTATAAACTCAATCATCACCCAGATTGAATACAACAAAGACAAGTTCATATTTGGAAAGCTGTTTGAAAAGGGAGATTCTGAGAACAGTGTGTTCAATAGAAAAACCATGCGTCTGTTCATGGGTGTGGCCAGCTTTGCTCGTATGGCATTTGATGTGCCTATGCAGTTTGGTAACATGTTATCTGGAAACGTTCAGGCATTCCTTTCAACTTCCAACCATAGACATGCCAGTACTCAGAACTATCTGAATGCTAAAAAGATGATATACACCAGATGGTTCCCTAAGATGATTGCAGATTGGGGTACTGTATCTGATGCAAGTTTTGAGACTAAGTTGTTTAGATATATGAATCCATTGTCCAAAGATCTGGACAGGTTGTTTGATGCCAATACAGTGAGTAAGATGAGAAGGCTTGGTAACAGGATCTTCAACATCACTGACTTGTCCATGGCTTTACAGGATAAAGGTGAGATTGAAATAGGACTTACCACTATGTTGATGATCATGGATGGCCGCCGCTATGAGGTATTTGATACAGATAGCCAGGGTAATTTACTGATGGATGATCAAGGCAACAGGGTTGTCAAAAAGAATCCTGATGGAAGTATCGTATATGTGAATGCCATAGATGCGTTTGGTATAGATGAAAACAACAGCATAGCACCCAAGAAGAATGTGAACATCTCCCAACAAGAGATCAACAGTCTTAAGTCATTGATAATGGGTGAGATATATAGGCACCAGGGTAACTATGCCAACTATACCAAAAGTAAGTTTGGTAGTACAATGCTGGGTTCACTCTATGAGTTCTATCGTAAGTATCTTATTCCAGCTGTATCAGTTCGCTTCCATTTAGGTAAACGCGAGGGAGTTGGATCCATGTATTCTTGGGATACCCAGGAAGCTTACATGGGTTGGTATATGGCACTTGGAAGAATGTATCAGTACTATGGCCTGGGTAAAGCGACTAAGACACTTCTCTATGATACTCTTCTGCCAGGACTGGTTAAAAAGAAGATAAATGCGGATACTGGTATTGAGCAACATGACTTCTATAGGGGGCGTGCAGCTATGGCTGGGCGTGAAATCCTTATAGCTATTGCTTTCTACATGCTTTATCAAACCCTCAGGAGTGCTTTATATGATGGGGATGAGGAAGATTTCACTTATGCTGAACTGAGTATGATGCGTGCGCTTGTAAAAGTGAGTAATGAATCACGGTCTATGGTGCCTTTGTTTGTGGTTGGTAAGCCTGGGGATTACATTGACAACTTTGGCAGCTTTACTTCAGCTTTCAGGGAGGGTAAGACTATCTGGGAACTGGGTAATAATGCATTCTTCTGGGCAAATTACCACACTACAGGAAGTATGTTTGCCTATGAGCGTGGGTTCTATCAAAGGGATACAGCCAGGTTTGAAGAAGGAGATGCCAAAGTGTTGAAGAATCTCTATGATCTTACAGGTTGGTCCAACGTTGTAGATACATTTGAGCCATATGAAGCTGCTAAAGCCAACCTTAAAATGAAGTAATACAATTGATTTCCAACTAAATTTTGCTTATATTATAGTATGGCCAAACCTAAAAAGACAGACAGCGTCAAGACCGTTGTCAAAACTGAAGTTAATAGACCTGGTATTCATGCTAAAACTAAAAGTAGTAAGCTGAAATCCAGCAAGTTATATAAGAAACAATACCGAGGACAAGGTAGATGACCCCTACTGAAAAACAACAGTTATGGAACTGCATTATGAAGATGCGGTCTATGCCTTGGAGAGGTCCAAGGGGTGGTGTCTATAATTGGACTCAGCGTGAACTGCGTAAGCTGTATGAGAAGCTTGTGGTCTATGGTGATGCCAATGAACCTACAGCTGCTTGGAGACTCCTTAATGAGGGTAAGTACAGGTATATGATTTATCCTTGGTATAAAGGAAAGATTTACAATTCTATCGCATTTGTTCCTCCGTGTGATAACTTCAGGTATGCTACAGTATCATCTGTTCTTGGGGCATCGCTTTACAATTTTACTGGTTGGACAATTAATGGTCTTGATTTTGATCTAAATTACATTTCAGTTGCGGCCTCTGAGGGTTGCAATGTAAATACGCCTGTTACAAATATAAGTGAACTGTTTTTCGGCCAAGAAGTTATCATTTGGTATTATGGTACTGTTGATCCTGTTTTCACAATCTTAGATAATATAGGTAGTCCAATAACATTGACTTGGAGAACATTATGACAAGGCCGACAAGCATGGCTGCAAGGGCATACCACTGCTTCCTGCTTATTTTTTCTTTCAGGAAGAGGAACGCGAGGAAGGTTATGAAGAGGGGACATGAGATATTCCACTACCTCGATGCTGATGTACCCGTCTGTGTAACCGTTCATGGTGTCGTAGATTGGCCGACCCGAAGCTGGAACATGAGACGCCACTCCGCT
>JADDYB010000653.1_pt1 | contig 11043 bp, 10 predicted proteins | sample 8641941 | NCBI WGS metagenome assembly JADDYB01 (sample SAMN16275377, study PRJNA637457) | freshwater sediment metagenome | isolation source: Lake Kineret sediment | place: Israel: Lake Kineret | collected 2013 | reverse complement strand
ACATCAACGCCGCACTCAACCTTAACATCATGCTTTGAGTGCGCATCATATGACGCGTACTTCTTTCGCAACTCCAGTTTAGAAGATGGAATCACTCCTAATCCACGCCAGTTGCCGTCTACTTCGTTGAAAACACTGCTCATCGCCTGTTGCGCTTTAGTGTTGCCTTCCCAACTCACGGCGCGCACGTACTCGTTCTCTAAGCGCGACGTATCTTCTTTCAGCTGCTTCAAAATCATGTATATTCCAAACAGGATGTCCAATGGCTCAAAACCCGCCACGACAGTGGGCACGCCATATTCTTTGGGAAAAACCTCGTACGGTTTGAGACCGATAATCGTGCTGACATGTCCAGGCGCGATTAGACCATCCAAGCTGAGGTCTTTCATCTCCACAAGCATTCTCATCGCTGGGGGAATTACGCGATGAGAAACTAGAAAGCTGATGTTGCTGGGCGGCTGATTCAGAATTTCAACTGCAGTAGAAGGAGTTGTTGTTTCGAATCCAACGGCAAAAAAACAAAACTCCTTGCCAGTTTCTTTTCTAGCCATCTCCACAGCGTCGCCAACTCCATAAACGACACGCACATCAGCGCCTTCAGCCTTCGCGTCAAGGAGAGACATCTTTGAGCCTGGAACCCGCAGAACATCGCCAAAACATGCAACAACCACGTCTTTTGAGGCTAATTGCACGGCTTCGTCAATTTCGGATGCTGGCACTATACACACGGGACACCCTGGCCCTGCAATAATCTCCACATTTGAGGGAAGAAGACTGCGTAAACCATAATGTGTGACAGCCCATTCATGTGTGCCACAAACATGGCAGATTTTGAAGGTTTTTCTGCTGGGTACGGTCTTTTTGATTTTTTCCACTACTTGTCTTGTTAATTCGGGGTCTCTAAATCTCAAGTTTTCAGCCATGTTTAGTCAGCTTAGATTCTCATTTTTGCCTAGTTTCAGTCTCTGTTGTCAGAATCTGGCTCCATAGGCTCAGAGTTTCCTGAGCTTCCTTTTCATCCAGAACTTGGATTGCGTAGCCAGCATGCACCAAGACATATTCACCTGTCTTGACACTTACGAGGGTCACGTTGACTTCTCTAAGTACGCCTTCTCCAAAATCCACTTCAGCCTTGTCTTCTTTGATGCTTATTACCTTTCCAGGAATCGCTAGGCACATGGTTCTCAACACAGTAACCGAGAATGTGCGTCAATAAATCAATTATGGTTTAGAATCGACAAAAGCCTGTTGCCGCAGCTTGACCGAAAGACACGCCTCCGTCTCCAGGCGGGACGGCTTCATGAACCAGAAACCTCAGTCTAGCATGCTCAAGAGTTTTGCGGAGGGTTGAAGTGAAGATTTCGTTGCATGCTACTCCGCCTGAGAACCCAACAGTTTTAACGTTGTTTTCTCGCGCCTTTTCAGCTGCTAGAGCAGCTAGTCCCTTGGCTAGATACATATGTGCTGAATAAGCTAGGTCTGTTTTGGAATGTGCTTCTCTGTTCTCAAATATCTCCAATAACATTTGAGTTGTGTCCAGCGTGTTGTTTTTTATTATGGGTTCCAGTTCCAGAACGTCTTTGCCTTTCAACGCGACTGATTCAAGTTTCATAGATGGTTCGCCTTCATATGTACGTTCATAGCAAACGTTCAAGACAGCGGCAACGGCATCCAAGATTCTCCCGCAACTCGTTGTTTCAACCATTCCGCGACTTTTTTCAAGTTGATGAAGGATTACTTCAACTTCGTCTTTGCCGTGCGGAAAATGCTGCTGACTTTGCATGAGCCAATCTGCAACATCTACTTTGCCATACAGTATTGCGGCAGCAGTCCTCAAGGGGTAACGAGTTGCCAAATCTCCTCCAACCAAAGGCTGCTTTTCAAGATGCGCTACCCGTTTGAAGCTGAGCGATTCTTTATTGCACAGCAAGATTTCGCCGCCCCATGCTTCGCCGTCAACTCCATAGCCGTAACCGTCGCAGCAAACCCCCACTATTTCCTTCACGTCATGTTCAACCATCAATGCGGCAGCATGTGCATGGTGATGTTGCACCTGAATTACCTGCCAATTGTTCTCTTCAGCCAAGTCGTGGGCAAGCTTCGTTGTTGTGAACTGGGGATGCAAATCGCATGCAATTGTGTCAATTTTGCTGTTTGTTAAATGAATCAAATGTTTAGCAGTGTTTTCTAGGAAGCTTCTGGTTTCAACATTTTCCACATCGCCTACGTGTTGAGAAATAAACGCCTTGTTCTCGATCAACACGCAAGCAGTGTTGTTCAATTCTCCGCCCAGACCCAACACGCAGCGTCCAGCCTTTCCTTTTAGCATTATTGGGGCTGGTGCATATCCGCGAGAGCGTCGTATGAAGACTCTTTTCTCTGCGTTCAGACGGATAACTGAATCGTCGCATCTTTGGGCTATCTGTCTGGTGTGAAACAAAAAGTAGTCAGCAGTCCTCCCAAGCACCTGCAAGGCTTCTTCGTTGTCCGTTATTATCGGCTGATTTGGCGGATTGGCACTTGTCATCACAAAAGCAGAATCACTCACTCCGTCAAACAACATGTAATGGAGACCAGTGTAGGGCAACATGACTCCAACATTATGCAAGCCTGGAGCAACAAAACTTGAAAGACAATAATCTTTGTTCTTGTTCAGCAACACTATTGGGCGCGAATAAGAATTAAGAAGCTCTCTTTCTTTTTCTCCTATTTCTGCGAACGTCTCCGCAGCTTCCAAGTTTCTAGCCATAATCGCGAAAGGTTTCTGGCTTCTATGCTTGACTTCTCTGAGTCTAACGAGAGGACGATCCCTCATCGTTGACGCCGCAACATGGAAACCTCCATAGCCTTTGATGGCAAGTATGTTTCCTTCAGAAAGAAGCTTTCCTGCCTCTCGAATGGGATCTCTGCAACTGACTTGTTCACCTCTTGATGTGGCAAGGTAAACCTTCGGACCGCAGACCGGGCAGGCTACAGTCTGGGCGTGAAACCGTCTATCCATTGGATCTGTGTATTGGCTTTGACAGAAACTACACATTTTGAAGGCGCGCATTGTGGTGTTTTCGCGGTCATACGGAAGCTTGTCGATTATGGTGTGTCTTGGACCGCAGTTTGTGCATGTGATGAAAAAGTAGTCATGTCTTCGGTTTTTTGGCTCTCTGAGTTCCAGGAGGCATTCTTCGCATATAGCTATGTCAGGCGGAATCACTGATCCTGAATGCTCTGCTTCATCGGAGCTTTTGTATATTGCAAACTTTTCACATTCATCTTTGCCTTTGAGTTCTGCTGTGATTACTTGGTAAATCTGCGCTAACGGCGGTTTCTTTTCTTTAAGGTCTTTCAAGAATTTCTGGATGTTGCATTTTTCGCCTTCGAGAAGTATTTCTACCCCAGCGTCGCCTCTGTTTCTAACATAACCGTTTATCCTGTGTCGGACTGCGGTTCGATAGATGAACGGACGAAAACCTACTCCTTGAACTATGCCTGTGACTCTGACCTTCATGCGCACGGCTGTGCATCTCTCAAGTCTAGAAGCATTGAATTGTTCTTATACGTTTTGACTTCCTGATCCAAAGCCTCTAGGAGAAAGTCGCGATTAGCGATTTGCTGCCGAAACGCATCAGAAATCAAACAGGGAGTCTGTTAGGTCAGGTTGCCGCTTGAATAATACAGAAAAGGCAAAGCAAGCAAAATCGTGTCGTGACCACGACGCGTGAGCGAGTACCTCACTCTTAGAGGCGGTCCCTGTTTGACAGACCTATCGACGTATCTGCAGTCAGTTAGACTTTTCAGTTTGTCTGAGAGCGTGCGTGAATTCACGCCGAGAACCTTCTTCAATTCTCCGAAACCCGCACTCTTCTTCAGAAATAGCATGTAAAGTATCTGGAGACTCCATTTCTGAGACAATAAAGTGAAGCTTTCTTCAAGGGCTTCCATGGTCTCTTTGAGGTCTTCTATGCTTAGCTCCTGAACTTGAAGTACTTGGCGCAGAGTCACTTCTATTCCTTCAAGGTTGGTTCTCAACCTTGATTCGACGAATCTGCGAAGCTCGTTGCTTAACATTGGCTTGGGGTTCATGTGGACACATCTGGTGTGCGGCTGCTTACTACAAGGTTTATATGGTTTAACTTTTAAATCTAGTGTATAATTAATAGCGCCAAATCCAAAAAACAGTGTCCTCAAGGAGAATGAACCAATGGCAAAACCGCATGAAACAACCACATTTGAAACACAGACAACAAGCATTTGCCCAGAATGTACAGCCAAGATCCCCATGAGAATCTACGAGGAAAAAGGCGTCATTTATCTTGAGAAAACATGTCCTGAACACGGAAAGTTTGAAGACGTCTACTGGGGCGACGCTGAGCTTTTCAAATGGTTTCATGATAACTGGTACGATGATCGCTATGTTGGAAGCGGCTTGGAAAATCCGCATACAAAGAAACAAAGTGGTTGCCCGTTTGACTGCGGAATATGTCCGCAACATAAGACACCTACTGTCTTAGGCATTATAGACGTGACTAACAGATGCAACTTGGCTTGCCCGGTCTGTTTTGCCTATGCAGGAGCATCCAACTATGTTTACGAGCCCTCGTTTGAACAGATTGTGGAAATGATGAAGCTTCTCAGAGCCAACAGACCGTGGGCTTGTAACGCGTTGCAGTTCAGCGGCGGAGAACCCACCGTAAGGAATGACTTACCAGATCTGATCCGAGAAGCACAGAAAGCAGGAATGAGTCACGTGGAAGTCAACACTAACGGTATCCGCATTGCTGAAGACATTGACTATTTCAAGAAACTGTTAGACGCTGGATTAAGCACGCTGTATCTCCAGTTTGACGGCTTGAGAGATGAAATCTACAAGAAAACCAGAGCCAAGGCAAACTTTGTTCCAGTAAAACACAAAGTAATAGAAAACGCAAGAAAAATAGGTCTGGACTCAGTGGTTTTGGTTGTTACTCTAGCGAAAGGCGTGAACGACCAAGATTTAGTTGACATAGTCAACTACGCCATCAAAAACCACGATGTTGTTAGATGCATCAACATTCAGCCAGTCTCGATGGCGGGAAGAGCAAGAAAAGATGAACTGCGGAAAATGCGCATAACAATCCCTGACACAATGAAGGAGATAGAAAAACAAACTAACGGCGCAGTGTCAAGATGGGACTGGAGACCAGTTAACTGGCCTGTTCCAGTAACGAAGGGAATGGGTGTCATTAAGAACAAGGTTTACCCAGATTTCACGATACACCCAATGTGCGGCGCAGCAACGTTCCTGGTTATCGACAAAGACGGCTCGTACAAACCTGTCATGCGCTATGTTGATGTGGACAAGTTTGCTGAAGTCTTCTGGGACATTTACTATTCGGGTGCCAAGGGCAAAAAGACGATGGCTAAGGTGAAGATGCTTAAGCTGTTGCCGATGGCGAAGTCTGACTTTGTGAGGAGATTAATCAGAGATGTGATTACCAAGGGAAGCTACGAGGCACTGGGTGACTTCATGCGCAGAATAGTCATGATTGGCATAATGCACTTCCAAGACGTGTGGAACTTTGACCTAGACAGAGTACAGAAATGCGCAATCCACTATGTAACGCCAGACATGAAGATTAGAAGCTTCTGCACATACAATAGCATACACAGACCAAACGTGGAAAAACAGTTTGCGATGTCAATCCAAGAGTGGACTAAGAAAACAGGAAAGAAAATCAGCGAATACACGTAGCAGACACACCAACTAATGTTCTAAGATTGCTTCTGGCAAGATGGACAAACATATGAAGAGGTGCTTCCAGTTTTGACTTTTTCAATAGTCGCCCCACATTTAGGACACGGTTTTCCCTGCTTGTAGCCCACAAGGAAATCGTCAGATGTGAAACCGCCTCGGTTTCCGTAAAAGTCTCTTTCAAAAGCCGCCCCGCCCAGTCTGATACTTTGATCCAAAGTCTCCCGAATTGCCTCGTACAAGCTGCGGATTTCCTGCTCAGACAAAGATGAAATTTTTCGGTTAGGATGCAAACCAGCTCTAAACAAAATGTCTTGCGCGTAGACGTTTCCGATTCCTGCAATGTTTTTCTGGTCAAGTAAGAAACTCTTCAGCGACCCTTTTTTACCTTCAAACAACGCGTTCAAGTGTTCAAGTGTAAATGTTCTGTCTGCGGCTGATTTCCCAAGTCTGCTAGTCATCTTGTGTTTTGGCAAGTTTTCTTCTGCGACAAGGTGAACGTAGCCGAACCACCAAAAATGTATGGTGAAGCCTGTCTGGTCAGAGAAAATGGTTTTGAAATGATAGTTGTCCTGAAGTTTTTGTCCTTTTTCAAAATAGAGGATTTCTGCACCCATTCCAAGATTTATCAGCAGATAGTGATCAGGTTTCAACTTGACGAAAAGCCACTTTCCACGACTTGAAATATCTTCAACCGTCCTGCCTTTAAGTGTGTCTATAAAGTCTGAAACTGGCATGTTCAGGTTCTTAGGCTGCTTGACTTCCACGCGGTCCACACATTTTCCTGCTAGTTCCTTGTTCATTTGTTGACAGAGAACGGCTATTTCTGGCAGTTCAGGCATGTCTTTCAACCTTAAATGCAAATGTGAACGTGTCGAAACTAAAAATCAGCCAATCTTAAAAAGGGTATCGCTCAACCGATTATCATTAGTCAGGTAGGCTGCACTTGGAAGAGGTTTTAAATACGGAAAAAGCAAAACAATGTTAATTCAATGTGGGTTGAAAATGGAAAAATGGGAATGTGTGATCTGCGGTTACGTATATGACCCAGCCACTGGAGATCCTGAACACGGCGTGAAGGCTGGAACGCCTTTCGAGAAGTTGCCTGATGACTGGGTTTGCCCGGTGTGTGGTGCTCCAAAAGACCAGTTTGCGAAGAAAGAATAGACCTGCCAACTTGAACTCTGAAAGCTTTAATATTCTAATGAGAGCAAGTTCAAATTGGTAGATATGACCATAAGAAGAATTAGAAAGAGAGACGGAATAGTCGTTGACTTTGATTCCAGCAAGATTAATGACGCAATTTACAGGGCTTTCATTGCTGTTGAGCTTGGAGATGGAGAAAAAGCCAACGCAGCAACGAGAGATGTAGTTCAAGTTTTGGAAGACAGGTTCAAGGAGAAAATCCCTTCGGTTGAAGACGCCCAAGATGTTGTTGTCGAAGTTCTGAAGAAAAAGGGCTACGAAAGGGTGGCAAACGAATATCAGTCGTATAGGATGAAGAAAGAAGAAATAAGAATTTTAAGAGAAGAACTGGGAATAGCAGAGCCGAAGCTGACGGTTAACGCGCTTGAGGTTTTGAGGCAGAGATATCTGCTGAGGGACGAGACTGAACGAATTGTAGAAACTCCTGCACAATTGTTCAGAAGAGTGGCAAAGACGATAGCAGGAGTTGACAGAAAATACGGAGAAAACCCAGACAAAAGTGAAGAAGTCTTCTTCGAAATGATGGCTAAACTCGAATTTATCCCTAACACGCCGACCCTGTTCAACGCTGGAACAAGACTCGGCCAATTATCAGCATGTTTTGTTCTGCCAGTTGAAGATTCGCTGGAAAGTATTTTCACCTCAGTCAAGAACATGGCTCTAATCGAAAAGAGTGGCGGAGGAGTCGGCTTCAATTTTTCAAGGCTGAGACCAAAAGGAGACATTGTGAAGTCAACTAAAGGAGTAGCGTCGGGCCCTGTGAGTTTCATGCGTGTTTTCGACACCGCCACCGAGGTCATAAAGGCAGGAGGAAAAAGAAGAGGTGCAATGATGGCAATCCTGCGCGTAGATCATCCTGACGTTCTTGATTTCATAGTTTCTAAGCAAACACAAGGAGCTTTTCAGAACTTCAACATTTCAGTTGCGGTAACTGGCGGATTTATGAAGTCTCTTGAAGAGAATGGAGAGCACTGGCTTGTTAATCCAAGAAACAATGAAAGAACCAAGAAAGTCTCCGCTCGAAAAGTTTGGAATTTGATTACGAAATCTGCGTGGGAAAGCGGAGACCCAGGCGTCATTTTTATCGATGAAATAAACAGGCATAACCCAACGCCGCAGTTTGGAAGAATGGAGTCAACTAACCCTTGCGGCGAGCAGCCTTTGCTTCCTTATGAGTCGTGCAATTTGGGCTCGATAAACCTTGCAAGAATGGTTGAAAATGGAAAAATAAGCTGGAGAAGACTGGGTCGGACCGTGAGAAACGCGGTTCATTTTCTTGATAATGTAATAGATGCAAACAAGTATCCCTTGAAGGAGATTGATAGCTTGACTAAAGGCAACAGGAAAATAGGCTTAGGCGTCATGGGATTTGCAGACATGCTGATAAAACTTGGTGTAGCTTATAACTCTGAGATGGCTCTGGAACTTGGCGAGGAGATAATGAGGTTTGTCAAGCGGGAATCTCACAGGAAATCTGTGGAAATAGGTGAGGAAAGAGGGTCTTTTCCGAATTTTGATGGAAGCATATGGAAAAACAGATACAAAACCATGAGAAACGCGACCGTTACAACTGTGGCGCCGACAGGCACAATAAGCATAATAGCAGGCTGCTCTTCAGGAATAGAACCTCTGTTCGCAATCTCCTTCATAAGAAACGTGTTAAACGGAACCAGACTTTTTGAAACCAATCCCCTGTTCGAGATGAAGGCAAAGGAAAGAGGCTTCTACAGGGCCAGACTTTTGGAAGAGATAGCAAGAACAGGGTCAGTTCAGAGGAGTGAGGGCGTTCCTGATGATGTCAAGAAGGTTTTTGTCACGGCTCTAGACATTCAGCCAGAATGGCATGTTCGGATGCAAGCGGCTTTCCAGAAATACACAGATAATGCTGTGTCTAAGACAGTTAACTTGCCGTCGGAGGCAAGCGTTGATGACGTGCGAGAAGTCTTTGAGCTTGCGTGGAAGCTGAAGTGCAAGGGAATTACTGTTTTCAGATATGGCAGCAAGCCAGAGCAGGTTTTGTACGTGGGACAAGTGAGCACTGAAGGAGGCAAATTTGTTTCTGCACAGTCAGAATATGCAGGTGGTTGCCCCACTCAAAACTGTCCGTTCCCAAGTTAACGTGCAAAAACCAAAAACTGAATCGAAGAAAAAAGAGGCGGACAGAGACTATTCAGTCACGGTCTGCAAACTGTATTTCTTCTTGACGCCAGCTTTTTGGAAAAGTTTTCCAACAGGACAGCTATCCTTTGTTAGTTCGTGAATTCTCTGAATCCTATCCTTGGACGCGCTGCTTTTTACGATGATGTCAAAGCTTGACTCAGTGATTGTTCCTTCCTTTTCTGATTTGAGAGCCTCAACTCTAACCTCTAAATTCTTCAGTGGAACACGCATTTTCTTAGCTGTTAAAACGAAAATGGTTGCATAGCAGCCTGCATCACTCATCAACGCAAGCTCTAAGGCTGATGGTCCCTTGTCTGTTCCCAGATCAGGTGGCAAGTCCAAGCATATGGCATGTGTTCTACCGTCATCAACGTCTATTCGGAAATCTTTAACCAGTTTCGCGTTTGCAAGAAGTTTAGCCAAAATAATTCACCTCGACAATTATGCGAGTTTCTTCCATTTTCAACACTTTTTCCGATTTTAGTAACAAAAGACTTTTATTTCGGACCATCTTATATGTTTTTCGTCGACAAAGCGACGAAATGGATAGCAGTTTAGTACTAGATTCGGAATGATGTAAAATGCCAATGTTAGACAACATCGACGTAAAAATACTTGAAATGCTTGAGGAAGACGGCAGAGAATCATTCACACAAATGGCTCGAAAATTAAAAGTGGCAGAAGCAACCATCAGAAAAAGAATTTCAGCCTTGCAAGAAGAGGGAGTAATAAAAAAGTTCACAATAAAAATAGACCCATCTAAACTGGGTTTGAACACCGTAGCAATTATCGGAGTAGACATAGAGCCCGTGAAACTACTAGCAACAGCGCAGAAACTCTGCAATCTTAAAGAGGTGAAGTGTGTCGCAACATCCACTGGTGATCACATGGTGATGATAGAAATCTGGACAAAGGACGGGAGAGAACTGGCAAATCTAATATCTGAAAGAATCGAAACCATCGAAGGAGTAAAGAAGATTTGTCCAGCATTAGTTTTGGAGAAATTGAAAGGTTAGATGAGCCTAAAGTGGTGAATGAAGAATGAGCATGATACCAGATGAGCGCATAGAGCATCTGAGAAGCGAGCTGCGGGAAAAACTGGAGAACCCCGTAAAGATCATCATGTTCACTCAGCAAGTTGAGTGCAAATTCTGCGCTGAGACGAAACAATTGATCAACGAGTTAGCAGCCTTGAATGAGAAGATCAAGGTTGAAATCCACGATTTCATTGCAGATTCTGAGAAGACAAAGGAGTTTGGCGTTGACAAGGTTCCAGCAGTAATCATAAGGGGGAAAGAAGACCGCGATTTCAAGTTTTATGGTTTTCCATATGGCTACGAATTTCAAACGATTATTGATGGTGTTGTGATTGCTTCTAAGGGAAAGACGAACCTTTCGGAGCAGACGAAACAGAGGCTTAGAGAAATCAAAGTTCCTGTTCACATTCAAGTTTTAGTCACTCTAACATGTCCACATTGCTCAGCAGCCGCGAAAATGGCTTATGAGTTTGCGATGGAAAACAGCTTGATAAAGGCTGACGTTATAGACGCAAATGAGTTTCCACATTTAGCCATAAAGTACGCGGTGATGGGAGTGCCTAAAATAGTCATTAACGAGAAAATAGAATTTGTCGGAGCGGTTCCTGAAGACGTCTTTCTTGATCACGTGCTGCTCGCTACTCGCTAGAAAATTAGCGGGTTATGGTGACTAGTTTGAGGAGTGTGTAAAAATGGAAGGAAAAGAAGTCGTTCTTCAAATCTTGGGAATGCATTGTCCAGCGTGTGCCCAAGGAATAGAAACTGGTTTGGCAAGAGTTGACGGAGTAATAGACGCTAAAGTGAATTTTGCAACAAAGGAAGCAATCGTGAAATTTGACGCAGACAAAATCAACGTTGAAAAGATTAAGGCAGTTGTTAAACGAGGCGGCTACGAAGCCGCAGAACTAGTTGAAG
>JADDYB010000652.1_pt1 | contig 11044 bp, 10 predicted proteins | sample 8641941 | NCBI WGS metagenome assembly JADDYB01 (sample SAMN16275377, study PRJNA637457) | freshwater sediment metagenome | isolation source: Lake Kineret sediment | place: Israel: Lake Kineret | collected 2013 | reverse complement strand
ATCGATCCAGGTACATATGAGATTCGTGGATCTGTAGCCAATCTTAGCCTGAAATCCTTTACTTACACCAAAGCTACATTCCCTGGATTTTATTACGATATTGATAACGGCATTGGCGCAGAGCAAATCACATTCAACCTCTCCAACGTAAGCAAACAAAATTCTTCAGCTTACCTCCGTGACAAGGAGGTAGACGGAATCAGGGGCATAACATATATTACAGCAGCCCAATCCAAGAACTTCAAGTTCGAAGCGTGGGGGCAGTATCAAATAATATGTTTCCTTAAGGATAAATATTTTGCCGCTTATAATGATACACAAACTCAAAAAATGAAGGATGCAGGTGAGAGCGTTTCCTTCCCCTATGATACATCCACCAATACTAACCTCATGGCCAACGAGCAATTGGCTGAGATTTTGATAGATTCCAATAATGAGATCACAATCACCTCGGATAATCCTCTAATGCTAAGAGATGGCTATGAGCTGGCCATCAAATCAATAGATGAAAAAGGCAATAAGGTGAATGTTGAGCTTTCCAAGGACGGCGATGTAGTAGATCAAAAAATATTGCAGCCATCAATAGATGGGGCCACTATGGCCGATAAGACCTACTACTATGACAAAGCTAGCATGGGAGGCTCTAAAGGTTTTGTCACCATAGCTGTTCACTTCAAGGACGCCTTCAGCGGATCTGGCGATAACAGCGCCATTATTGATGGAATCTTCCAGATAAACGATACGCCCACACAGCTCAAAGTAAATCAGCAGTACGGAAAAATGTCCATAAGGAACGTAGACTCAAATAAGTTGTCTATTGTTATGGACAACGAGGATCAGCCGATTACTCTTAGCAAGAACAAGAAAATACTGCTAATTGAGGAGCCAAACGATAAAAATGCAGCCGGAGACGAGGCTGCAATATACATCAAGACTGCAGATCAAGAAGAAATTGATGCCAGCCATCCTTTGAGATATTACATATATAAAAATGAGACCATTGAAGAATAGTGAAGAATAATTTCCATGAGAAAACGATAAAAGACTTCACAATCTAAGATTACGCCGAAAATATCGAATTATAATTTCTATAGTCGAAAATATTTGCCCCACTCAAGAATTCTCGGCTGCTATAAGCTCTGTCGAAGTAGTGCCCAGTGCAGCATGGCAACCAGCTATAGTTGGTCCAGATCTGCTTAATAGGTGCCTGGATGCTCATATTCTTCTCAATGTGGAAAGTTCCAACATATTCTTCATCTATCATAATCAATGGCTTTCTCAAGGCGCTTGCTGATGGAGTCTGCCCGATTTCAGCTGTGCCCCCCTGCAGGACTCCGATGCTGACCTTGCCTTCTTGCACGTCTTCATTTACCTTCATCTGTATGCCGCTATAGCCGCTTATGCCCAGATCATCCTCTTGCCGGCTGTCCCGGGCAGACATTTCCAGTGTCTGATTCATATTATGGGCGCTGGCTACTTCGTGATTCATAGAAACGCCAATAGCTCTATTTTTTAGCCAGGTCTGTTTGCCAAATTGTGAGCTGTAGCCGATAGGATGGGCCGCATAGTAACCCTTTCCGATAACAATTATCCTCGAGGCCTGAGAGATGATGCTATGCTCTTTGGCCTGGAGGCTGGAGCTATTGACTGAGATGCTATCATTAGTAGATTCATTATATCGAACAATGGCATCGTCTAGTGGCGCTTCTGCTGAGCCGGTCTGTGCAAAAATCATTCCCAGCAGAGCAATTACGGCCAGCCAGGATAATACCTTCTCCATTAGATTAGCACCGTCTTATGTGCAAGCATGGCAATTCTTTTGTCGGCATGCTATTTTTAATCTTTGATCGCGCATTTCTATTTGGTGGCCAAAAAAATGAGATTTGGACAAAATTTAGAACTAGAGCATATTTGGACTCTTTAATTATCAATAATAATTGATTTATAAATATAAATAAAATGATTAATCAAATAACATTTAAGTACATTAGAATTCATAAGTGCATGGCAGAAAACGAAAATTCGAGGATAATCATCAAGGGATGTGGTGGAATTTGGCTCAGAAATATCAATGTACAATCTGCGGATATATTTACGATCCCGAAAATGGCGACTCCGACTCTGGGGTGAAACCTGGAACAGCCTTTGAAGATCTTCCTGACACATGGATCTGCCCCCAATGCGGCGCTTCCAAAGAGGACTTCGAGAAGGTGCAGTAGATGGCTTTTAGGAGGTGCAGTAGATGGCCCTGGTAAGAGAGATTACGCCAAGCGTCATCTGGGTGGGGGCCATTGACTGGGATCGTAGGCTCTTCGATGCTCTCATACCGCTGCCCAATGGGACCAGCTACAACTCATACTTGATTAGGGGGAGCCAGGGCACAGCGTTGATTGATGCTGTGGATATAACCAAGATGGATGTGCTAATCGGCAACCTAAATGCCCTGGGAATAAAGAAATTGGACTACATAATTTCCCAGCATGCAGAGCAAGACCACTCCGGCGGAATCCAGAAACTGGCAAAGCTGTATCCCAAGGCAACAATCGTCGCCTCGGGCAAATGCAAGGAGCTTTTAGTGGCCTTTAATCTTGTTTCTGAAGATAGAGTTATGGAGGTTGTAGATAGCCAAAAGATCTCCCTGGGGGACAAGACCCTTGAGTTCATTCACGCTCCTTGGGTCCATTGGCCTGATACTATATTCACAAACCTTCCCGAAGAAAAGATTCTCTTCACTTGCGACTTCCTGGGATCCCATTTGGCCACCAGCGATCTTTATGCTATGGATGAGGCAACCGTTTGCGAGTCTGCCAAGAGGTACTATGCCGAGATTATGATGCCATTCCGGCAGAACATAAGAAAGCATCTGGATAGGATCAAAGATCTTCGGTTTGATTTGATAGCGCCAAGCCACGGTCCTTTATATAGCCATCCGAACTTCATCCTTGAAGCCTATAGAGACTGGTCTTCAGAAAATGTCAAGAATCAATTAATTCTGCCCTATGTATCTATGCATGGAGCCACAAAAGCCATGGTGGATTATTTTGTAGATGCAGCCATCGCCCGTGGAATATCTGTTAGGCAGTTCGACCTTGCACGAACGGATATTGGAGAGCTGGCTGAGGCACTGGTAGATGCAGCAACATTAGTGATAGGATCATCTACAGTTCTAGCTGGAGCTCATCCACTGGCCCTTTATGCTGCTATATTGACCAATGCCTTGAGACCCAAAACCAAGTTCGTTTCCGTTATTGGATCTTACGGCTGGGGCGGCAAGATGGTAGAGCAGATCGCTGGAACTATCCCTAATTTGAAGGTCCAACTTCTAAATCCCGTTGTGGCCAAAGGATATCCAAAAGCCTCCGACTTCCAAGCTCTTGACCGTCTGGCTGATGAGATCCTGGCCATGCACAAGGAGCTGAAAATTGCCTAAAGCAGAAAAGAATCCGTCGAACTATTGCTCCGGCTCTAAATCAATCATCATTTCTTGATGACTTTGATCGCAAACAGTCAGGCTTTATACATGCTGGTGCTGCTGACAACCGGCATAATTGTAGGATTCGCTAGCGGCCTGTTAGGCATAGGCGGGGGCTTCATAATGGTGCCTGTCCAGATCTGGGCATTGACATCCCAAGGGGTCGAGCCAACAATTGCCACCCGGATTGCCTTGGGAACATCTTTGGCAGTTGTATTGCCTACTGCCCTAAGCGGATGCCGTGGTCACAGCTGTCAAGGAGCTGTATTATGGAGGCCGGGAATTCTCCTGGGAATTTCCGGTCTCTTGGGGGCTCTTTTAGGGGGATCTATAGCAGCTCATGCTCCGGGATATCTGCTCCAACGATTGTTTGGCTTTGTTGTATTGGCCGGAGCTTTGAGAATGCTGCTTTTTGCCAGAATCCTATCCACTAGAAGCAATTTCGATAAAGGGGAGAGCATGGCAAAAGGTGTTCTCCTAGGATTTGTCGCTGGAACAATCTCAGGACTGACAGGCATTGGTGGAGGTGTAATTCTAGTTCCGGCCATGATCGTAGCTATGAATTTCGGCGTCCGTCAGGCGGTAGGAACTTCATCAATTGCCATCGCTATCATTTCAATTGGCGGAATCCTGTCATATATCGTTAACGGCCTGGGAGTTAATGGTCTTCCCCCTTATTCCTTGGGCTACATCGACCTTTTACAGTGGGCAATGCTGGCCGGCACGAGCATTCCTATGGCCCAAGTAGGAGTAAGGTTTTCCCATCAGCTTCCAGCCAAACAGCTCACTTATGTATTCATAGGCTTAATGCTTTATATTGGGCTGAAGATGTTAGGAGCCTTAGAATGGTTTTTCTTGCATCTCTAACTATCAAGCTGAAAAAGGCTCTCAATGACTAGAATTTTGACTTCTACATCAAGATAAGCCTATCACAAATATCTAAATAGGCCAAGAAAAATGTCAGATCCTGATGTCAGAAGGGGCTCGACAATCGTACCGCATAGCTGAACTTAGAGATCTCTACTTTCCCGTCAAACCGCAGATCGAGTCTAGGCTTGCAGATTTTAAGCAAGTATGGATGAAAGCAAGTGACGAAGAACTGTTCTGCGAATTGGTCTTCTGCCTGCTCACACCACAGTCTAAGGCCAAGATTTGCTGGAAAGCAGTCCAGCGCCTAAACAGAAAGTGCATGATTGCCAAAGCTGAGCCCGATGAGATCCAGGAAGAGCTAGTTGGCGTAAGATTCAACCAGAGAAAGTCTGAGTATATCTGCCTGGCCAGGAATTTATTCCCCTCTTCATCATTAAGATCGACTATTGCGGATTTCAAAAGTCCTGTAGCAGCTAGAGAGTGGCTGGTTGAGAATGTGAAGGGACTAGGCTACAAAGAGGCCAGCCATTGCTTGAGAAATATTGGGCTGGGCGAAGATTTAGCCATCCTGGATCGACACATCCTTAAGAACCTCCATCTTCTAGGAGTCATCGATGAAGTGCCAAAGTCCCTATCACGGAGGGCATATTTGGATATGGAGAAAAAGATGATGGAATTTTCAAAGCAAGTGGGGATTCCCATGGGTCATCTCGACCTTCTCTTATGGTATAAGGAGGCAGGAGAAATATTTAAATAGGATATTTATAATTTATATTCAAATTGAAATAAAGCTGAATATGTTGAGCAGTATATTTGCGTTTTTGCAGAGTAAATAATTCCTAAAGCAACCATATCTTTCCTTTGTTCTTTTTGTTGGCAAGATCGTGCTATTGTTAGGTCCCAAAAAATCTACCCTCTCACCATCGTTCTTAAAGTCTTAGCACCAATCTTAGGTGCTTGATTGTGATAGTATCATAATGGACGCTGTTCTAGATGCTGATCGAGACCGCCATCGAGCAAACAGATTCCAGTGCGTTTCCAAATCTACAAGAAAAACAAGAACGCTGTCCTGGCATTCTTCGCAGGTGCCAAAGGAGCCAAAGGTCTACTGCAGAGGTTCTGGAAGTTTTCGCTAAATCACTAAGCACCTGGATTTCACGAGCGTCAGATCAAAGCGAAGTGGCAACAGAAATCCAATTGAAAGATCTGAATGCATCCACAATAGAAATGATGGACAATGGACCTTTGCCGGGAAAAAGAGTTCCCTGCCAACAAATATCCATAGTATAGAAACTTGCCATTGGAGCCGTTTCCTCCTTAGAAGGTGATGCTTAAATTTTTCTTAAAATTTTATTCTTTTTTTTGCTAACAATTTTACAAAATTTTTCTTTGTTATGTAAATTTCATCAGCTCCTCAGCTATCACTTTATACCCCTCCTCATTTGGATGATCCATCCCAGCAATAATCATCGATCCCAGAGGTGTCCCCTGGCGCAACCGGTCCATCCAGGCCCTATAAACATCGACAAAACCTACATCCATCTCTTTAGCCACCCGCTCAATAGTCTGATAATAATCCAGGATCAGCCTGTCGTAAGGCGGCGTCTCCAGCGGTTGTGAGGAGAGCAGCAGTATCTCCGAATCCGGGCCCGCCCGGATGCGACGCACAATCTCTACAAAATTGGCCTCGAACTCCTCAAGTCCAATACCCATGACACAGTCGTTGATGCCGAAGTTGATGGTCACGAGATCTGGCTCATAAGACAAGACCGACCAGTCCACCCGGGACAATCCGTCTATAGTGGTGTCCCCGGAAACTCCGGAGTTGATCATCTCTATCCTGGCATCGGGGTACTTCTGCTGCAACATCTCTTTCCAAAAAGAAGGAAAACCTCTCCGAACAGCATATCCGGCGGTGATGGAGTCGCCGAAGGCCACAATGGTAACATGGCAGCCGTATTGCAGATCCGCCAAAGTCCGCTGCAAGAATCTTCCCTGCCTGCTCTCTATATCGCCGTCCATGCCTGGATCTATATCGCTGTTTGTATCCCTATTACTGTCGTCGTCCATGTGGGAATGATTCTCTAGCAAACTATTGGAGCTTTGCTCTCCTTGGCCACCTTTATAGACGCCTTCATATCCCTGATCAGCCGCTCCAACTCTTCGATCTCTCCCTTGGCAATCAAGTCTATGCAGGCTGAGCCCACGATGGCCGCATCAGCTCCTGCCTTGATTACCTCAGCTGCTTGATTGGGCATAGAAATGCCAAAGCCCACTGCCTTTGGCACATTGCCTGGGACACGGGCAATCAGGCTTTTAGTATCCTCGAGCACATCCTTCCTAGCCCCGGTGACGCCGGCTCTGGCTACCAGATAGACAAAGCCCAATGTTTGGTCCAGGATCATCTCCATACGCTGCGGCGTGGTATTGGGTGCTAACAGAAAGATCAGATCTACGCCGTGATCGAGGCATGCTTCTCGGAGCGGACCTGCTTCCTCAGGCGGCAGATCAGGCACAATTAGGCCGTCTATTCCGCTCTTAGCGCAGTCTTCTGTGAACTTGTCCAACCCCCGGGCATAGATCATATTATAATAGCCCATGAAGATCTTGGGGATCTCCACATCTATGGCCGCAACAGTCTCGAAATAAACATCTGTGTTCATTCCCGCTGCTATGGCTCTTTGGGCAGCCGCCTGGATGGTGGGACCATCAGCAATGGGATCGGAATGCGGCAGTCCCAGCTCGATGATGTCTGCTCCTGCGTTGGCTATCCTCTTTGCCAGGTCTACTGTTGCCTGGGGGCTGGGGTCGCCGGCACATATGTAGACGATCAAGAGGGGCTTTTGGTCAAATGCCTTGGAGATTCTCATATTCCATCACCGTGGCCAGGTCTTTGTCTCCTCTTCCGGATACGTTTATGATTGCTAATTCTCCTAAAGCCTCAGGCTCTCGCATGGCATAGCCCAGGGCATGTGCAGATTCCAGTGCGGGGATTATTCCCTCCAGCTCGGATAGCGCCCGAAATCCTGCGATTGCCGTCTTATCATCGGCCATCCTAGCAGTCACCCGACCTGTTTCGGCCAAGTGAGCCAGCTGTGGCCCCACTCCCGGATAGTCCAGCCCAGCGGCCACAGAATATGACTCCAGGATTTGTCCGTATGGGTCCTGCAAGATCTTGGTCAATGCCCCGTGAAGAACGCCATCATCTCCGCAACCCAAAGATGCTCCGTTGTCTGCAGTCTTATCGGTCTTGCCAAGACCCCTTCCTCCCGCCTCCACAGCCAACAGCTTTACTGAATGGTCATTCAGGAATGGTGCAAAGATGCCCATAGCATTAGACCCGCCGCCTACGCACGCCACAATGGAATCGGGCAGCCTATCTTCAGCCTGCAAAATTTGTTCTTTGGCCTCTTTGCCTATGACACTTTGAAAGTCCCTGACCATGCTGGGGAACGGATGAGGCCCAGCAGCAGTGCCCAAGAGATAATGAGTGCTCTCAAAGGAGGATGCCCAGTCCCGCAAAGCCTCGTTTATGGCATCTTTTAGGGTCCTAGAGCCCGATTTTACCGGGATTACTTCGGTGCCCATCAGCTCCATCCGATAGACGTTCATCTTCTGGCGCTCTATGTCCACTTCTCCCATGTACACTTGGGTCTGAAATCCCAGGCTCGCGCCAACAATCGCTGTAGCCACGCCATGCTGTCCTGCTCCTGTTTCGGCAATGAGACGGGTCTTTCCCATGTGCTTGGCCACCAATGCTTGGCCTAGCGTATTATTGAGCTTATGAGCGCCGCCATGGACTAGATCTTCACGCTTTAGGTAGATCTTTCTGTTGAGTTTTTTGCTCAAGTTTCTGGCATAGAAGAGGGATGTGGGCCTTCCTGCAAAATTCCTCAGCATATCCTCCAGCTCAGCTGTAAACCTGGCATTTAAGCTCAATTGTTGGTAAGCATCAGCCAGCTCGGTTAGCGGCTGGATCAGCGTTTCAGGCACAAAACGCCCGCCATACCTCCCGAATTTCACACTTCTTTGAATCAAATCAGCAACCTGACATCTCAAAGGATCACCGGCTCAATGTATATTTTAGTACTATGATGTATAGAAAAGTACATTTAATACATTCTATTTAAGCCTTATCCTTTTCGAATTTTAGATCAGATTAAATATCACTAGGAAGCTCCCCGCTTAAGCTCTCAATCCTCTGCTCTGCGCTCTCCAGCCGGGCGCTGCATAGCCTGACCAGGCGTATTCCACGCTCGAATAGCGTCAGGCTCTCATCCAGCGTCAGCTTGCCGTCTTCCAGCTGGCCGATAATCTGCTCTAGGTCTTCTAGCGCTTCTTCCAAGTTCAAATCGTCTTTTATGATCCCACCGCCGCTTAAGCTCTCTTGCATTTTTCCAAAACTTTGCAATTTAGCAATCCATCAGCCAGAATAAGCTCTATGATATCATCTGCTACCACATCCTCAGCGCTGGAGATTAAACGTCCTTCCAAGGACATGGAAATTGAATAACCTCTGGAAAGTGTGGCCAAAGGGCTCACCGAATCAAGGCGGCTTTGAGCCAAGGCCAAACTACTCTTTTTGGATTTTAGTACAGTCAACAGGGCAGACTCCAGATCTTCAGCCAAATCGTCCAGGCGCTGTCTGCCTTCGGAGACTAGAGCATACATCTTCCTGGCAGAGAGGCTATGTGCGATGTATTCCAGACGCTCTTGCTTTCGCTCCAGACCTAGCCACATTGCTCTAATCATTCTGGATCTGGCCTGAGATAGATAGGCTATCAGCTCCTCAGGATCAGGGACAACCATCTTCGCCGCTGCAGTGGGCGTTGGAGCTCTGACATCAGCCACAAAATCGGCAATGGTAATATCGGTCTCATGACCGATAGCCGAGATCACTGGACAGTCGCATTCGAAGATGGCCCTGGCCACCATTTCATGATTGAAAGACCATAGATCCTCTGCGGATCCTCCTCCCCGGCAGACGATGACCACATCTGCCCTGCCTTGGAGGGATCTGATAGCTGTTGATATACTCTCTGGTGCCCCATCGCCCTGGACCTGGGCAGGCGAGAGAATAATTCTGGCCGGATAGGAGCCTATGATGCTCAAAACATCTCTTAAGGCGGCTCCATCCGGAGAAGTGACTATCCCTATGCGGGCAGGATATTTAGGCAAAGCCCTTTTTCTCTCTTCGTCAAAAAGCCCCTCCCCTGCCAGCTTCTGCTTTAGCATCTCCAGCTCTTGGTGCTGGAATCCTACTCCAGAGTCAAGCCTGATCCCTCGCACAATAAGCTGGACCTGACCTCTGGGACGATAAACATCCACATCTCCAAAGATCAAGACGTTTAAGCCATCCTTTAGCTGGAAGCCCAGGCGGGCGCCATTGTTCTTGAACAGGGCGCAAGAAATCTGCGACTCCCGGTCTTTAAGGGTGAAGTAGCGGTGGCCTGAGCGATGGTTGACCACATTGGAAAGCTCCCCTCGGGCCCATAAGTCATGCAGCCGTATGTCTGTCTCCACGCGCTCCTTAATCCTCTCGGTCAGCTCAGAGACTGTGAATATCTGCATAGATGCCGTTTGTTTTATGAATACAGCCTATTTAATGTCTTTCTAAGCAGGTCGAAAGTGGATTTAGTATCTAAGCGTCAAGTGTCTGACGCATTCCCCGGTCACCCATCTAATCCTGGCTTCACCTGACAAATTAAGATTAATGCTTGGCCGCCTTGGCATTTGCTTGGCCACTCCAAAATAACCAGCCATGATTCCATATGTAAGGGTAGTTGTAACCTTCATTTTCGAATCTTGGACTTGCAGTATCTCTGATCGTTCCCCCCTTCCATGATTCATCCGGCTATAAAATCATCTTCCTTCCGGAATTGTCAAAGGTCGCATTTTCCCCTTCAATCTGCATAATGGATATGCCAAGGCCGGAGTAATTTTCGATGAGATAGGATCCCTCTTTAATTGAGGATAGCCGCTAATTGCTCCCCCTCCAATATCTCTGGAGATGCTGGATCTCTGGCGCAATATTGCAAAAGCTGAAGGAATAGCTGCGAAGGGAATCATGGAATTCAATGCAGAGTTTTTCAGCCGGTAAGCTGGAAAATCGATCATCAATTTATAGGCTTTCACTTAGGATCGTTCCATCTTGATGTTCCCAGATCTCGATGAAATGGTGTCTTTCCTCTAAAACGGGACCTGGATCGGTTATGGAATCAACTGATGGCTGCTCCAATAATAAGCCATAGATTGCCAACCAGCATTTCCATCCGACAATGATACTTCATTAGACGCTTGTTATTGGCATCCATCCATATGCAAAAGATTTCCATATGATTGAAATCCGCCATAGGCTTCATTGATAATTATAGAGAGCGATCTTGAAACATTAATTAAACTTATTTGGTCTTTAATCAAGTAAACTTTATATGCTATGAATGCGGTCCTACCAGCGGTGATTGAATGCACATAATGGAGGGGTTCCTGCCACTGCCTTGGTGCGTGCTTTGGTTTGCACTCTCGCTGCCGATAGTGGCTTACGGGGCTTACAAAATTAACAAAATAATGAAAATAAACAAACATTCAAGAAAATAAATGATGATTTTGAAAATGATTTAAAAATAAAAATTGTAATTCAATTTTATTGCGTTTTGCAGAATATATGATATGGATGATTAGAATTCTAATGTACGAACAGCG
>JADDYB010000651.1_pt1 | contig 11053 bp, 12 predicted proteins | sample 8641941 | NCBI WGS metagenome assembly JADDYB01 (sample SAMN16275377, study PRJNA637457) | freshwater sediment metagenome | isolation source: Lake Kineret sediment | place: Israel: Lake Kineret | collected 2013 | reverse complement strand
GAAAGGGGTGTACCATGTCCAGCTTTGGGCAATTATTGGTCTCTTTCCCACAAATCTAAGTACGTAGCGGCAGTGGTTAGCAAAGATAAGGTCGGTATCGATATTGAAGAAATAAGGCCCCGGACTAAAGCTTTATTATCCTATGTAGCGAGTGACAAGGAATGGGAACTTAAAGATAGGTCCTGGGACACTTTTTTTCGCTATTGGACAGCTAAGGAAGCGACTCTGAAGGTTATCGGAATTGGCATTGGCGGGTTAAAGACCTGTCGCATCATCTCAGTCCCTGACGAGAATCATATTACTCTGGACTATAAGGGGCAATTTTTTCTGGTAGAGCAATTACTATACAAGAACCATATTATTTCCGTCCTCAAGGACGATAACCAAATCGAATGGGTAGTGCTCTCCGGGTTCTAATTTTACACTGCTCGAACAAATCCCTCCTATATGCGAACTGACAGAGTAAAAATTCAACTCAACGCTTGACAGTGTGAGTTGCGTAGTATACTATGGACTACAATTTCGGAACAACCAAACCGTTACCTATAGACTGTGCATAGGTTTCAAAGGCGAACTTGGCGACATTGGCCTATCGACGGTTGCAGATGAAATCATTCAAATCAAGGAGGTTTATTGATGCCTAACTACTCGTATCACCACATTCATTTGACGAGCCCCGACCCCGTCAAGACCGCTAAATTCTACGAAGACATATTTGGAGCCAAGCGATTGGGGATGAGAGAATTCCCCAATGGACTGATTACGGTTGACCTAAACTTCGGCGGTGTACTGATCCTGATCATGAAGCAGGGAGCACAGGCAAAGCCGGCGCCAAAAGAGCCCGACGCAATCAGCGGACTCGACCACATAGGGATAAGGACTGATGACATGGATGCCACAGTAGCTAGGTTGAGGGAATATGGTGTGCAATTCCGTGATGAGGTACGTCAGTTCACGCCCACAATCAGGATTGCCTTTTTCTGGGCTCCTGAGGATGTCTTGATTGAACTGGTAGAGATTAAGCCGAAAACATAACAGGGCGATGCTTTGACCTTGCACTGCGGGTCTGATGAGCCACAGGTACGTTACCATTTGGGCATAGGTGAGACCAATGCCCAACTGTACTTTCCAATCAGGATCGGGATCTAGGGCGGGTATAGAACCGTTCTTTACGCTTTTGAGATGTTCCCGAACTGTAAGGTGAGGGGGTAAAAGTCAATATTTGACATTCTGGAGACCTGACCCTTTACCACTCCTAAAGCTATCTCATGAAAAGTACCGTTGTTGAAATCAATCAACTCAATCCGTATTTCTTAGCTAGCTTTAGAATGCCTGTGCCCCTAAAACTCCATTTCGTATGCGGCTCAAGGTCATCAAATATATCAATATTGTCTTCTTCTCCGATACAAATATCTTTGCAGCCATGTTCGAGCAATAATTGTATTACTCCATCTACAATCCATGAGGTAGTTACAGTTGCATAGGAAAGCATTATTTTATGTCGGAAACAATTATTGGGGTTTATCAGGACTCTGGTATTCCTATCCAGTTTCTCGAACCCGTCGCATGGAGCGATGGCTTTACGAAGCGAATCCAGGGAGTCGTCAAATTTTACCGACGATACTGTCATATACCCTGCACACCAACCTGATAGTCTTTAACCTCATCAACATATAAATCCAAAAACATTTTAGCTTTCTCTGCGGAGAAAAGGGCAGACCTATAAGTGAGAGATAGATTTAGATTCTTATTGTAGGTACCGACAGCAATGCTTAGCCCCATTGGAGTAACCACAGGTGCTGAGGCAGTAATATTGAGTATTTTGGCATTGCCTATGTTCTGTACTGCCGCTTCTTCAGAGCCTGATTTTGGCCAGATAAAGCCGACATTGGAAAGGAGAATAGTATCAACATATGTCCGGGTGATTATAAAGAACCGGCATATCCACCTCATAACGAATAGAGGGAAGCGAGAGCAAAAGTAAAAGAAATAAACCAGGGAAAAGGCCATTCTATTCATAGATGCATCTGTGGTGTCTGCCCTCACTTTTCTCAATAATTTTATGGGATCAGCCCTGTCTCTATGCGTGGTAGATAAGGAAATCCAGGACACCTGATTAGAAACAACATATTGAAAATCCTTTAGACCTGTGTTTACTGGAATCATCACACGTATTCTCTTGCTGACTTTGCCATGTATGCTGTTCCACTTGTCCACCGCTCTGTAGCACGCCGCAAGAAGAATATCGTTTATCGTAACCCCGGCCAACCTTGCTTTAGACTGAATTTGCTCTAGTGCGCCGGGGTTCATAATTCTGACGTAAATATGGAGTTCCCTGGATTGTTCCGACCTGTCATGGAAAACCCTTGTTGGGGGAGGGAGCGCAGTGATAACAAAGCGATGGAAAAGGCTAAAAATCATTTTCTTATAGAAATGTTCCACATTTGCTCTTTGGCTATGGGCAAATTCCAGCAATTCATCCCCTTTACTGTTTATGCGGATATCACCAGGCGATTTAGAATCCTGTGAAAGCTCGTTGTTATAACTCTCGATAATCTTCCTTACGAAATAAAAAGCGCGGAGCCCGTCCGCTGCCGAATGATGAAAGGTGAAAACCAGCGAGGATTCCCGCTCATTTTTTCTTAACAGAAGCACCCTTACCGGGAACTCCTTTTTAATATTTAGGGGCTGGTTCATCCAAGAAGAAAGATAGCTCTCATGGTTCGTATCCTGGAGTTGAGCCTGGTCTGCAGTGCTCAGGACTCTTTTCCTAAGGTCTTCTTGTATTTCGCGAAAGAGTCTGAAATGTCTGCTTCGCAAAATCGTCCTCATTACGGGATGAGATTGTTGCGCCGATAAAATTGCTTGATTTAATCTAGAGTAATCTATTTCCCCTTCAAGGCTTAGAGTTATGTAAAAAAGCATGGGTTCATCTACGCTATCAAGAGCCAGCAGGCACTTATCAACGCAATTAAGTGGAATTGAATTGGCGGAACTTTCTGTTTTCCTTTGCATAGTAGTCTGCAGCTAGACCAAGCAAGACAGGCTTTCTTAGTTGCCCGATTCATCAGGCACAATAGCCTAATAAACTCTCACCCAACCAAATCTTCGATTTTATGCGGTAAAGTAAATTGGGCAACTACATATTTACGCCAACCCCTCGATCTTTTCCTTTGCTGCCTGGGCAATTTCAGACGAGACCGCTTGCCCACCCCCTCGTGCCAGCCATGCCAAAGCCCCTGAGACTTCGCCGCCAATGGTAACCTTCGTCTTGCCATTTACAGGTTCCAGAGTGTAGAAGCGTGTCAGATTGGTGCCCAGGGCTTTTCCTTTCATTACTACGGTTTGTTCTGAGACAAACTCGGTAATTGTCATCAATAATGTAACCGTAAGTTTGCTTACCTTGGCTTTGACAGAAAGCTGTGAACCTACTGTCAAAGGCTTTTTAGAGAGCCTTTCAATCTTCTTGATAGACGGCATCCATTGCGGCCACTCCTCAAGCCTGTCTATCAGCGCCCAGACTTTCTCGACAGGAGCATTGATATCGATACTGCTCTCAAACCTCATGCCTGTTGAACTCCTCCCTTATACAGTATCCCCTAATATATTATACATCATTATGCGATCCACTGTGTTAGCCCAGTAAATGTACCCTCTATTTCTCTATAACTCATTGGAAGAAATGATTCTAGCCAAAGCCCAAGATTGCAGCTTTGGTTCCAGTGATAAAAGGATTCAATCCTTACAGCTTCGTTTTTGACAGATGGGGGTATTAGATATGTTCTGGCACCATTATTACCGCTGATAACCTCAGCTGGAGCAGGAAAGCAAGGTGCTTCCAACATCCTGGTGCTATATTACTTCTGGTCATCATCTTTTTTATGTGCCTCAAAAGACCTGTTGACCGGGGTTATTCTTTCTCGCTCACAGCGACCAGTTCTCTCTTCTGTATTTGCCTACGCCGTCTTTTCCAGCCAATGACCTCCAGAAGGTCACCAACTGCTTTATCCTGCAGCATCTCATCGCGGAGGCACAAAGCATGATTGACCCGATACCTCAGGCGTCTGCCTTCTCTTATCTTGGTAACGTAGCCATCAGTTTCTAGGTCGGTAATTATTCTATGTGTTGCCTTCTCGGTAATCCCTAAAGTCAGAGAGATCTCCCTCATGGTAATTCGTGGTTTCTGAGCAATTTGGCAGAGCACCAGTGCATGATTTGTAACAAACTTCCATCCTGGCATAGTTACACCTCCTTCTCAGAATTAGCCTTACCTCCAGAAAAATATTTTTACAAAAAATTTTTCGTCAAAGGCCAAAACCTCTTGACAACTCCAACAAAGGATGTACAATTAAGTCAAGAAATACATTTCATATAGATTGTAACATGGCAAGTAATTCAGGTCAAGTAATTCCTGTATATCCTAGAAATCTAGCTCATGAAAGGAGACAAAACGAATAATGTAAAGCAAAACACTGAGCAAGAACCAGTTAAATTCAGTATTGATTATTTGTAATGGAGGGAAAAAAGTGAAAACATCATTGGTAAAACTTAAAAGTCAACTCAGGCATAAGTCAGAGAAATGCTGTCTAGAAAGCTGTAGTAACAACGACTCTGAAGAAGAGCCTCCAGGTAAACGCAGCATCTCTGATGATCTGGAGGAGGAACCTCCAAGTAAACGCAACATCTCTGATGTTGTGGAGGAGGAACCTCCAAGTAAACTAGCCACGACCAGGTACAGATTCTTTGGAGATATACCAGGCAGCGTCTGGGATGACTGGAAGTGGCAGTTCCGGAATAGAATTACCCACGTCGAGCAACTGGCCCAATTCATTCCTCTATCCACTGAAGAGCAAGCACAACTCAGGTTAGTAACCATGCGCTATCCCTTGTCGGTAACTCCTTATTACCTATCGCTGATCAACCCCGATGATCCCGATGACCCGGTAAGAAAGCAAGCGATACCTTCCACTATGGAAATGACTATGGTGTCGATGGGAGCAGAAGACCCGCTGGATGAAAAGAAAGACACGGTAGTTCCTGGACTGGTTCACCGCTACCCCGACCGGGTACTTCTAGTGCTTACGGATATCTGCCCCGTGCTATGCCGACACTGCACACGTAAGAGAGAATGGCGAAATGGTGGTTGGGTGCGATCCCTAGCTGAGGTCGATGCCATGCTAGACTATATAAGCCAGCATAAGGCTATCAGGGATATCATTATCTCCGGTGGTGACCCCCTGACACTTTCTACTGGCCACCTAGAGGCCATCATTAGCCGGCTGAGAGAAATAAAGCACGTCGAAATTATCCGTATCGGCACTAGGTTGCCGGTGGTTCTACCCCAGCGCATAGACAATGAGCTATGTAATATGCTGGCTAAGTACGGGCCCTTATGGCTTAATACACATTTCAACCATGTTCGGGAGATAACTCCGGAAGCTGCTAAGGCATGTGACCGTCTGCTGCGGAGTGGCGTTCCGGTAAATAACCAGTCCGTCCTGCTACGCGGCATTAACGACAGCGTTGAAGCTCAGACGAAACTATGCCACGGACTTCTTAAAATAAAGGTACGTCCTTATTATCTTTTTCAGTGTGACGAGGTACAGGGCACTGAGCACCTGCGCACACCTGTCGATGCGGGTATAAAGATAATTGAGGGAATGCGCGGGCACACATCAGGGTTGGCTATTCCAACCTTCGTGATAGACCTGCCCCAGGGCGGTGGCAAGGTCCCTCTCCAACCAGACTATATCCTGGCACAGACTGAAGGTGAGTTAGTGCTGCGGAATTACGAGGGACGCATTTTCCATTATCGAAACCCTACAACGCCAACACGCCCTGAATCACCTGCTGAGGTACCATGTCCAGTCGTTAGTGCGACTGCGAGCCTGTCTCAAGAAACGGCTGCCAATTTGAGCTAGAAAGAGTGTTAGATGCGGATAGGTTTGTCATATGATCTTAAAGAAACAATAGCGCTCCAGCAAGCTAGCTGCGATGACGCTTTCGAGGAATATGATTCTTCGGAAACAGTGGAGATGATATCCGCGGCTATTGAGGCTGATGGGCACATGGTAACCATGCTTGGCGGTGGCCGGGAATTTTTAGGCAAGATTCTTCAAGATAAAGTGGATTTCGTCTTTAACATCGCCGAAGGGCGAGGTACCTACCGTAGCCGGGAAGCCCAGGTGCCTTCAATCCTCGAGATGTTGAATATACCCTATTCCGGTTCAGACCCACAGTGCCTTGCCATATGCCTGGATAAACCTCTAACCAAAAAATTGGTCGCATCAGCAGTAGTGAGCACTCCGAATTGGCGTGTCATTAATTGTAGACAGGAACTTCATCAGATAGAGAGTTGCGATTTTCTTTTCCCGGCTATCGTCAAGCCAGCGTACGAAGGCTCAAGCAAGGGTATTCGTCTCACTTCAGTGGTAGAAGATGCGAAACAGGCCATTGAGGTAGTAGAGAGCTTACTGGAGAAATACCAGCAACCAGCAATGGTGGAAGAGCTTATCCTAGGTGATGAGGTCACCGTGGGAATCATAGGCAACTCCCAACCCAAAGTCATGGGTATGATGCGGATACTTCCGAAACAAAGGAACGGTTATTTCCTCTATACCCTTGAAGTGAAACGCAATTACCTGGACTTGGTTGATTATGAGTGCCCGGCTGGTCTTGAGGAGAAAGTACTGCAACGTATACAAAGTTCCAGCCTTAGGGCCTTCAAGGCTCTGGGATGCCGTGACTTTGCCCGGCTGGACTTCAGGATCAACACAGCAGGAGTGCCCTACTTTCTGGAAATAAACCCTCTGCCTGGACTGGGTGACTACAGTGACCTGGTCATTATGGCAAAAAAGATGGGATTGGGTCATAGACAACTGATAAACGCTGTGCTTAATGCTGCGCTTGAGAGACATCAGCAATGCGTACACATGTAACCATCATCTACAACGAACCATGTCATTCACGCTACGACGCAGTCAACGAAGAAAAGGCAGTGATTGGTGTGCTTGAGGCAGTGGAGGCGGTGCATCAGTCTTTGCTTGAGCTTGACTTTGACGTCACCCGTGTTCCTTTGGTGCCGCCACTTGAGCAAGCTGAGAGAAAGCTGAGAAACCTCAATAAGGATTTAGTTTTCAATCTTTTCGAGGGCTTCTGCGGTTACCCTGAGACTGAAGCGGTAGTACCAGAAATCTTGTCGAATATGGGTATCCCTTTTACCGGCTGTTCCGGACCAGTGCTAAGGCTGGCTCTCGACAAGGCTAAACTGAAGGTGATTCTTAAAGGTGCTGGAATCAAGACGCCAGACTTTCAGTTGTTGAATCCTGAGATACTCAACACTTTTCGGCTAGGTTATCCCTGCATTGTCAAGCCCCGCTGCGAGGATGCCAGTCATGGACTGTCAAAGGAGAGTGTGGTTAATGACCCTGCCTCTTTAAAGAAGCAAATCGGACTGGTTAGCAAGTGGTATGGTGGAAGTGCCCTGGTTGAGGAATTCATCGACGGACGGGAGTTTAACGCTACTATCCTGGGCGACTCCGAATGCAGTGTGCTTCCTGTGTCCGAAATCGTTTATTCCCTGCCTCCTGGAATGCCTAGGGTTCTCACCTTTGCTGCCAAGTGGGAGCCTGATAGCCCTTACTTTGAAAGCACAAAGGCAGTCTGCCCGGCTAAAGTTGAGGCTGAAGAGCAAGAACGTATTACCGAGATAGCGGTAGCAGCTTTCCAAATTCTTGGTGGCAAGGGCTATGCCAGAGTGGACTTGCGAATGGACCATGAGGAACAGCTAAACGTTATCGAGGTGAACCCTAACCCGGACATTTCTCCTGGAACTGGCTCAGCACGCCAGGCAAAAGCCGCCGGGATAACCTATACTCAATTCGTTGAGAAACTTATACAACTAGCTCTTGATGTGAAAGACGATGAAAATCAATATTCACCCTATGATTCACGAAGATAAAACCCATATAATAAAAATATTGCACAGCACACCGGAATTCAAACCCTTTGAAGTGGCAGTAGCTGAGGAACTAATTGACAGTTACCTTAATGACCCAATCGGCTCAGGCTATTACATCCTTGTTGCTGAGATTAACTCAACTGTAACAGGTTATATCTGCTACGGACCCACGCCGATGACTGAAGGAACATGGGATATCTATTGGGAGGCTGTCGCTAGAGAAAAACAAGGTCGAGGGATAGGCAGCGCCCTCACGGAGTCTGCAGAAAAGGGAATCGTGAAAGCTAAGGGAAGACTAGCCATTATTGAGACATCGTCTACACCAGCATATGAGAAAACGAGGCATTTTCATATTAGTCATGGCTACGAGATAGTAGCCCGTGTCCCGGACTTTTATGCGCCTGGGGATGATAAGCTAATCCTACAAAAGCGGCTGAGGTAAAATCAAAGGGGAGATGCAACAAATGTCGGTTTTGCCACATTTGCTACTCGATTAGTGGTTGGAGCATGAAAAGATAGTTATATAATTCACCTTTTCGGTCGATCGGGATTTTAATCTCCTCGCAATCTTGGCTGATCATACTTCTGAGCTGCGGTAACTGGAAATCCGATGCACTTGCCCCATTTATCTGTACGATTTCATCACCGACCTCCAGCTCTGCTTCGTGGGCTGGTGAGCCTGCATATATATGATTAATGATTACCTTCTGAAACGTATCATCCGTGGTCAGTTCCAATCCGGAGTAGTTGACCTCGAATTGGTCATGGTATAGCCGATTAGGCTCAAGATACATCATTTTCTCTCGGAGATCAATGAAAACATTGAAACGCTTAATTACGTCATTTCCCAAAATACCCATAGGGCCAGCCCATGATAACGCTCCTGTTTCGGCAATGGCTATATTAGCCGGTACTGTGGAAAATTTGTATTCGCTGATGTTCAAGCCCGCAAGCATAGTAGTTTAGATATGAGTACTTTGTGTACTTATGCTCTGAATTGCCCATTCATGGTAGGTATCCATCTCTGCCAATAGGTCATTCTTTTCTATAAAAGGCGTGTTGAAAGAGAAAGTGTTCCCTAAGCCGGTATCCACCAGTACCTTTCCGGTGAAGGTATTACCACTCTTGAAAGCGACCGTTACGTTGGTAAAGATTGCAGTGCCCCGTACATCGATGGGATAACTACTCACACCCAGGTCATACTCAAACCTTTTGTTGTCATATATCTCGATAAGCATCGTATCATAGTCGATTCTTACCGCATACTGGGACAAGATCTCCCATCCTATAATCCCATCGATCGGAGTACCCATTCGCTTCTCTACATAACCGAGTTCAGCGATGCCTAACGTGACATCCTGAAAGCTTATGTCCTCAACATATACAATATGATCGGTTGACTACACGATTTCGACCATTCCGGTTGCGCCCTCTCGGGATACAGTTTTATCCCCGACGATACCGAGACTAGCGGCAGTATTTGCATTGATTGTCGTTCCGCCAGCACCGGTATCAAATATAAAGTTAAGCGGAGTCGATTCATCGACGGAGAGCTCCATTACTATCAGGGATCCGTGAAGTTGGAAAGGAATCTCAGCTCGAAGGCCTTCATTTCTTGTGTTTTCATCCAGTTGCACTTTTACACATGGCATTAGAGACAGACTCAGTATTAAAATGGCTCCCGCTAATACCATCAGGATCCTTGTCACAAGACACCCTTCTTCCCTTGTTTCTCTCACGAGACTGCTCGTTATTCTTTAGTATATAACGTTAGATGGACAAAAAGGTTGCATCGCATAATACATATTGAAACCAAACGAGATCACTAAACGCTTCTATATTATCCACGGCTGCAAGATAGTAGCCCCCATCCCCTTTTCTAATTCTGGCAATGCAACCGGCATAGAATTACGGCATATAATTTGCTACCATCTTTCACTATAATGGGATTTTTAAAGATTGCCGAAATGAAAAGAATCGGTATTCTTCTTGCCGTGCTTTTTCTTGCCACAGCCGGCCTTTGTTGTGGAGGCGGCGGGCCTGCCTCTTCCGAACCTGAGTACTCGCTGATATTCAACCGGCAGGCTGTTGACGAGTATGAACTCATCTTCACGCTCTCGAACTGGCGATCCCTTCAGCAAAGACCGTTCGAGTACGTGCCCGGGATGCTGAAATTCGCCGACGAGACCTACGAGAACGTAGGCATCAGGTATAAAGGAAATTCCTCCTTCTATGGCGTCCCTCCTCCTAAAAAACCTTTCAAGGTGGACTTAAATCGCTACGTGAACGGGCAGCACTTCCATGGCGTGAAAAAACTCAATTTCTCCAATTCCCTGTGGGACCCGAGCATGATGCGCGAGGTACTCGGTTATAACACTTACGCTTCAACCGGATGTCCCGCAAGCAGAACCAGCCACGTCAAACTGTACGTGTCAGTGCCTGGAATATACGACAGGGAACTTTTCGGGGTATGTGTAGCTATAGAGCAGGTTGACGAGGTATACCTCACCGACCGGTTTTCGAACAATGGTGGCAACCTTTACAAAGCCGCGATGTGGGGCGCTGACCTGAAATGGCTCGGAGAGGAAACCGCGCCCTACAGGGAGTGTTACGAGAAGAAATCCAATGAAGCGCTAGATGACTGGTCCGACCTCATCCATTTCATCGACGTCTTGAACAATACGGATAGCGCGTCTTTTAAAACCGAAATCGAAAAGGTTTTCAACGTGGATAGTTTCCTTTCATACCTTGCTGCTAACACGGCGCTCTCTAATCTGGATTCGGTCGCGGGCCGTAACTGCAACTTCTACCTCTACAATAATCCAGCGACTGGGAAATTCGAGTTTATCCCCTGGGATTTGAACGAGGTGTTCGGGAACCACACCTTCCCTCGAGACAACGCCCTGACGGCAGATGAAATGCTGACCCTCGATATCTACAATCCCGTTTCGCCCGGCGAACATGTGTTGGTAGAGAGGATTCTCGCTGTTCCAGAATACATGGACGTGTACCTTGCAAAACTACGAGCACTTGTGGAGGGATATTTTTTCGAGGATCTCATGCACGTGGAAATAGACGCTATGTATAATCTCA
>JADDYB010000650.1_pt1 | contig 11067 bp, 13 predicted proteins | sample 8641941 | NCBI WGS metagenome assembly JADDYB01 (sample SAMN16275377, study PRJNA637457) | freshwater sediment metagenome | isolation source: Lake Kineret sediment | place: Israel: Lake Kineret | collected 2013 | reverse complement strand
TATAGAAGTATCGGCTGGCTTCCTCTGCCTTGGCCTCATCAGGATCCAGGTAGTTGGGGTAGTAACCGAGGGCCGATATCTCGATGTCGTGTTCCTCCAGGTCTTTCTTAACCTCTGAAATTCGCCGGTTGGTCACGTGGTCGGCGTTAAGGCTTGAGTCGGGCCAGGCTGAGAGCTCCATGGAGCGGAACCCGACCTTGTGGGCGAAAGCGACGACGTCTTTATCGTAATTCGTGTAAAACCCGAGTTTCATGGGTATCTCCTCTTTTTGGGGTCGTAATTAAGGTTATTCCCATGTAACAAGGTGTTTATGTGATGATTGAAAAGGAGGCCATCCCGCAGACCTGTACGCGATGACCTGTCGTCGACTATTCGTTGAGGGTCATAACGAAATTGTTCTATTGAATCCTGTATGGGTCTATCTTCTCTTTCAGCCGGTTTTTCCAAGCTTACGAATAGTACTTAGGATAAGGGATTTTTCATTGCCGTATTTTGCGTAGTTGGAACTGAGGATAAGATTATAGAGAAGGTATGGCGAAGCAGTGAAGGCCCTATCTATTTTTTCTTTGTGTAGGAAAACTTCTTATGGATTATTTTCTCAACGTATTTTCTAGGTTTTTTAGGTTTCTCATGTTTCTCCTCTGGTACCGCTGTCAATTTTATACACAGAATATGAGGTGAAGCTGAGGATAAGTTAATGGAGATCCGAATGTGAAAAAACTGATCCTGCGTGCACGCCACATTTCTCTGATCTTCAAGGGTCAACTACTTTTCTAGGAGCTTGTCCCACACGAACCGGCGTGTGGGGGCGTTGAGCCCGTAGACAATGACGAACTTCTCCGGGCCGTCGTTCACGATGCTGTGCTTGGCCGAGGGCGGGATGTAGATGGCGGTGCCGGGTGTGGCGTCCACCTCCATGTCCTCCACCGTCACCTTGGCCCTCCCGCTGAGCACGTAGTAGAACTCGGCGTCACCCACGTGGTGGTGGAGGTCGAGTACGCGGCCCGGCGGCAGCTCGCCGAGGCCCACGCAGAGTTCCTTTGACCCCGTCTCCTCCCAGAGGAGGCGCTTATAGTTAAGCCAGTCCCTGGGATCGTCGTTCCTCCTCCAGGGGACGTCCTCGAGTCGAATGACCTTACCTTTGGCAGGCATTGCGTTCACTCGTCTTTGGTTGTCCATAGCCTGATTTAAGACTTAGCGTACGGGTGCTCTAACCTATGACATGGGCTCGTAACCGGTTAACGTGGAGGCGGACAGGGCGTGGTCCTTCCTTAGGTTCCTCACGTAAGGTTTTCAGCCTAGCAGACTGACAAGGACCACGCCTAGCACGATGAGTACGCACCCTGCAACCACGCGCCTCGTCAGAGTCTCAGTGTCCCTCAGCATCAGGCGCGCCAGGAGCATGCTGAACAGCGGGTAGCTGTATACTATCGAGGTCATCACGGAGACTCTGCCCGCTGCTATGGACATGGTGAGGGCAATCCACGCCACAGCGTTCACGACACCTGAGCCGGTAAGCCACCAGACGTTACCCCTGTTGACGTTCAGCCCACTGAAGCCTCGGTTGGCGGCCATGTAAACCATGAACGCCATGAACCCGAACAGGGTGCCGAACTGGGCCCCTAACACGGCGTGGGGGGAGATGTCTGTGCCCATCTTCCTGAATATATTCGAGACCGCGAACATCAGTGAGGCCCCCACCGCCAGATGGATGCTGTTTGCCTTCAGGCTCAGCCGTCCATCTCTCATGTTCATCAAGGCGATGCCCGCGACCACCAGCGCGGACCCGGCTACCACAGGGAAAAGCAAGGGCTCGCCCAGGAACAGGATGGCGAAGAAGGTAACGAGCAGCGGACTCGTTCCGACGATGGCGCTACTCACGGCGACGCCCATCAGCTTGTACGACTGAAGTGTTAAAAGTCGCCCGACGAAGGACGCGCAGACGCCGGACAGCGCGAACCACATGAGCGCCCCCATGTCAAGCGGCGGCATGTCAGGGATCAGCAGACCCGTGAGCACGACCGTCTGAACGCCCGTCATCACAAGGTTCGCCGAGTCCGCGTTGCTGTCCCTCATGCCCTTAGTTGCTAGAACCGTGCTCAGCGCGGTGCAGAACGAGGCGACCAAGGCGAGGGACTCGGCGTACATGGGCGTGACCTGCCAGATTATTTTATCATGTGTCGCTTTATAGCCATATTAATTAGAGTGCTGGGGGAATCCAAGCAGGCTCACATTCATTTTTTTATCAAGCTGGATTCAGGTCTTGCCTGGTCCCCTGAACCTCCTGCCACGCATATATATTCCGCGGCCCAGACCTCTACATGGCCTTGTTCAGCTACATGCTCGCCCCCCTTGAAGGCTACTCTGATGGCGTCCTCCGCACACTCTGCCACAATCACGGAGCCGACCTGACCTTCACTGAGATGGCCCACGTGGAAAGCTTCCTCAAGGGCAACAAGCCGGCGCTAGCCAAGATAGAGGCCCCCGACTCGACGCCCGTTCAGGTACAGCTCCTGACGGGGCGCGAGGACCAGCTTGAGAGGTTCGTCGAGGGCTTCAAGCCCTTCCCTGGGTTCAAGGGGTTCAACCTCAACCTGAGCTGCCCCAGCATGGACGTGATTAGGCATGGTAAGGGGGCCGCTATGGTTAAACGGGGGGCTAAGACGCAGAGGCTTGTTTCCATCATCCAGGGCTATGGGTACGCGGCGTCAGTGAAGCTGCGACTCGGCATCAACGAGTATGAGAAGAGGAACAAGCTTTACCTGAATAGCCTAGGCGGAGTCGAGGCAGATCTCTTCATAGTTCACGCGAAGACGGCTGCCCAGGAGTCGGGTGAGCCCGAGGACTACTCAGTGTTCCCTGAGTGCGTGGAGGCAGCAGGCGGCGCACCTGTCATCGCCAACGGGGGTATTGACTCCTCCGATAAGGTGAAGACCCTCATGGAGATGGGCGTCGCTGGCGTCATGATCGGGAGAGGGGCCCTCTGCAACCCCGCGGTCTTCGACGCGTTGAAGAACGAGCTTGGGGTCAACGAGCCTAGGAGGACCGTGCCGAGCATAGGTGAACTGGCGAGAGAGTACGATTCACTCCACAAGCGCCTACATGGCCAGGAAAGTTACAGGGACAGCTTTCTCAGTGTCGTCGGGGGAAAGGTTGGTAGCGTAACCTACTAGCCCCCCGCAACTACACATGTCCTGGGCTTCCCTCTACCTCTTTCAGCTTCTTTGCGGCCCTCTTTCTGACCTCTGAAGCCACGAACGCCTCCCTCGCCGGGTTGCTGATCCTCAAGAGTAGCTCAACCTTCACAGACCTCTCATCCATGTAGGTGACGCGGACCTCCGGCTTAGAGTCAGGCATCAGCGCCTCACCCATCTCGGCCCCGACATCCAGCATGATCCTCTCGGCGTCGGACAGATCCATGCTCCTGTCAAGGGTCAGAGGCACCGAGACGCGGATGCCTCCCTGGACAGTTCTGTTGACAAGGTCGCTCCTGACGATCTTCGAGTTGGGTATGTAGACCATCTCGTTGTCCCTGGTCAGCAGTATCGTGCTCATCCAGTTGATGTTCACAACTCTACCGAAGTGCTCATCCACCTCTATCCAGTCGCCTATCTTGAACAGGTCGTACGTCGTCATTAGATCATAGGAAGCCATGTTGGGGAGGATGTCCCTGTAGGCTGCTATCGCCACTAGACCCACCATAGCTATGATCATCAGGAGCAGAGCGGTGTCGAGTCCAAGCTGGTCCAGTGTGGCGATGATCCCGATCAACCATATCATGAACGAGACGATCCGCCTCACTTGGAGGGCCATCTTGGGGCTGACCAGCCCCAGTGCCTTGGAGATTATACTTCCTATGATCTTCGTCGTGAGCCACGTGGCGGCCACTATGGCGGCGACGATTGCCAGCCTCTGAAGGTGCCAGACAATGGCGTCCAGGTTTAGCTGAGCGACAAAGCTTCGAGCGTACACACTCATGGTCATCTACGCCTAGGTTAACTCGATCTCCCTGAGCCTGTTTGAGGTTCTCTCCACGCACTCGGTTGAGCCGAGGATCAGCACATTGTCGTTCCACATGAACACGAGGGACCCGGATGGCTGTATATGCTTGTCCTCACGGATCACAGCCACAACTCTGCACTCCTCGCCCAGCGCCAGCTGCTCCAGGGTCTTCCCGATCACGCTCCCGTTTATGGGTACGGTCACCATAACCGCCTTGAAGTCCGCGGACTGGTACTGGCATAGGGTGACCGTTGTCATGCCCTCCAGGGCGTTCAGGAAGAGTCGGCGCGTCTCCTGGGATGGGCATATCGCCGCGTCGGCTCCCATTCTCCTCATCTCGGGGACGCTCTCGGGTTGGCGCGCCCTAGCGATCACGAATGGGATGCCGTACTGCTCCTTGGCGATCTTGATCGCCCCCATGTTCACAGCGTCATCGTTAGTCAAGGCCATCAGCGCGTCCACGTTCTCGGCCTCGACTGTCTTCCATGCCTCTGGGTCTGAGCCGCTGCCGTGGAAGATGGCCGCATCCGCCTTCTCAGATACCTGCTTGCACCGCTCCTCGTCGAGCTCTATGACCGTTATCCTATGCTCTTTACCGGAGAGGTACTGTATTATGGGCAGACCGACGTCCCCGGCTCCAATTACGAGAATCCTCAACACAAATCCTCCCTTAACGTCTCTCGTCGGAGGGCTGCCTGGCGGTCATCCTCCGTGGCTTCACAAGTTGTCCTCATGGTCACGCCGCCGCTCCCTTACTCCTCTGCGTCCAAAAGAATAAGATTAGCCCTACGACGCCCAGGACGCCCCCGAGAATCATGGACTCGACGTTTAGGGTGGCTATCATGAAGACCAGAGCCAGTATGGCCATGATGGGCGTGTAGGGGTACAGGGGAACCCTGAATGGGCGGTACAGTTGCGGCTCCACCCTCCGTAGCCGCATCAATGCGAGGCACACCATTATCGCTGTCACCGAGTAGCCCAGAGTTATCGCGTAGACTATTAGATCCACTGAGCGCGTGAGCACGAACGCTATGGCCAGAAGAGTGGTAAGCGCCAGGGCCGTGTACGGGGACCTGTACCTGGGGTGGACCCTATTGAAGATTGGTGGCAGGAGCTTGCTCCTGCTCAGGGCGTAGGCTATGCGTGTTCCCCCTGCGATGCTGCCATTGATCGTTGTCAGGACGGCTACGATGCTTCCCACTGACACGATGACGCCGCCTATGGGGCCCATGAAGTAACTGGCGGCGTCCTGCAGCGGAGTGTCTGAATTGAAGTAGACCTCAGGTGGCGCCGCCAACACCGTGGTTAATGCTGTGCCCGTGAAGAGGATGGTGATGGCCGCCAGGGTCAGGAGCAGGGCCTTTGGGACTGTCTTACCCGCGGTTTTTACCTCCTCTGAGAGCTGGGTTATGGCCTCATAACCAGCGTAGGTGGGGAAAATGAAGCTGACCATGTAGAATGTCGGGAGTATGCCATTGGGAAAGAAGGGTCTGAACCTGCCCACCTCAAGGGTGAACGAGGACCCCGCCATGTAGAGGCTTAGCGTGAATATGAGGATCGTTGTGAGGACGAACTGGGTAAACCCCATGGTTTTTGCGCCCCTGAAGTTGATTGCGGCGACCACGATGATTGTGATGACGGCCAGCGTGAAGGGTTCAACCCACTTGAGGAAGTACTGGATGGAGAGGGCGAAAACCAGTGAGCCTATGCTCGCATCAGTGATGCTCCCTATCCAGTCAAACCAGCCGGCTATGAACGTGATTATGCCCTCGCCGTACGCCCGTCTAACGAAGCTTATGGCTCCACCTGCACCTCCAGGCACGGACGCTCCAAGCTCAGCGTAGTTCAGTCCTATGAGCAGCGCGAATAAGGCTCCTATCAGGAACGTCACCACGATGCTGGGGCCGGCGGCCGCTATGGCTCTCCCCATGACGGCGAACACTACTCCACCCATGGCGGTCCCGATGCCGATGAAGGTTGTCTGAGTGAGGCTCAGCGTCCTCATCAACGGAATATCTATGTTGTGCTCTACTTCGACAGGGCTTCTTCCATTTCCCAGGTTCTTTTCCAAACTTCTTCGCCATAAGATTTTGAATTTCGCAGCATGGAAAGTTGAGGGGAGTCCTCTGTGTAGAGTCTTGTAGGCTATATAAGGGTGTCTTAGAGGGTTTTCTTTTAACTAAATTTTTAACAAACTAATTTTTTGACTCTACACGTAGATATATTTAGGCTTTTATTTTCCGCAATGGATCTACCCTGCATTTTTATAGTATAATGAAAATAATAAACATTAAAATTTTATAATATTAACTAAATTTATAGATTATGGTAGTTAAAATAAATTTCATGGAGCGGTTTACAAAATACCGCGTGTAGAATACTTCCATTGGTGGTCTACAATTTTCTTTCATCTCTTCTACAAGACCAAAATTAATTTATTCATATCAATATCTGTTTCCAAACATGACCATTTTTTAACGAGTGGGCACTCATCAACACCGAAAAATACATTTAATTTAACTAAAACAATGTATAAATTACGTGTATCTAGGGGGCCATCTCTTTAATTCAGCATCAGAGTTCAACTAGCTTTATAGAACCAGACCCACCCAAGTAGATGCATGAGCGTAGAAGTCACCCCTCTGAAGGGCATACCAATGGTGAGTGAGGGAGACGACATCGCAGCTCTCATCGTTGAGGCAGCCAGCAGGCAGAGCCTCAGATGGGTGGACAAGGACGTCGTTGTGGTGACGCAGAAGATAGTGTCCAAGGCCGAGGGAAGGATAGTTCGACTGGACGACATCGAGCCAAGCGCCTTCGCCTACCACATCGCTGCGTCCATGGAGAAGGACCCCAGGGTCGCCGAGTTGGTGCTCAGAGACACGGCCCGGATAATCAGGATGAGAGGCCGGGCCCTGATAGTCGAGACGAGCCACGGCCACGTCTGCGCAAATGCTGGGATTGACCAGAGCAACGTCAAGGAGGGCTATGTTACGCTGCTCCCCGTGGACCCCGACGAGTCCGCCAAGAGGATCAGGGCACGCCTGGAGGCGCTCACCGGTAAGCGCCTCGCCGTCATAATAACCGACACGTGGGGCAGGGCATGGAGGATGGGGCAGGTGGACTTCGCCATAGGCGTCTCCGGGATGAACCCCTTTAGGGACTACAGGGGGGAGACCGACATGCTAGGTCACACCCTGGTAGTTACCAACATAGCTGTGGCTGACGAGCTAGCCGCCGCAGCGGAGCTGGTGAAGGGCAAGGCGGAGGAGGTGCCCGTGGTCATAATCAGGGGCTACGACTACCCAGAAGGGGAAGGAGGAGCCGCGAGCCTCGTGAGGCCCCTGGAGGAGGACCTGTTCAGGTAGCCTTCTTTTAAGCCGCCGGTCCCAACGATCCTTATGGCTGCACGACATGCCGGCGTGTCAAAGGTATTGTTGTCCGTGGGGCTTCTGCTCGTCTACGCCTCCCTCGTAGCCTACAGGCCGCTGATGTGGAGGGGCTCATGGTCCTTCGATCCCTACGACGTGTTCCACTGGGCGGGGATTATTGGGGCAGTACTGTTCGCAGTGTCCATGGTTGTAGGGGTTGACGCTCTCCGGATCCGCCTGTCGGCGGGATGGACAAGTGTTCACTGCCCCTTGGGTGTACTGGCCTTCATGTTCGCAGCAGTCCACGCGCGCACCAAGGCGGCGGTTTTCCTTCCGGTCCACTACTCCAGCCTGTACTTGCTCGCCCTCATGGGGCTCTTGGCTGTGAGCGGTGCTGGCCTGCGGTTCTTCAGGGACTCACAGTACGCTAGGTGGTTGGATCTGTTTCACGATCCTGTCTCGGCGGCCCTGAAGATCGCCCTCCTCCACCACATACTGGTGAAACTAGCGGTGATATGACGTGAAGCGGTTAGTCCTCCTGTCCCTGGTATTACTGGCCGCCGCTTTGAATGTGGGTCTCGCCTACGCCCAGGACGAGCCCGTCCTCCGCATGTACGGCCTCGTGGACAGGCCCTTCAACGTGACCTATAGGGAGTTTCTAGGGCTCCCTATGGTGAGCGTCGAGGCCTCATGCATATGCGTTGGGGCGCCCCCCGACAACCCGGGTATCAACAGCTTTCTGGTCTACACCTACAACTGGACGGGGGTGCGCGTCAGCAGCCTGCTGGAGCTTGCTGGGGTCCAGGAGGGGGCCGTGGACGTGGTCTTCGGGGACAACACCCAGTACAGCAGCAGCCTCCCACTGCAGGTCGCGCTCGGCTCAGACATCATCATGGCCGTGTACGCCGATGGCGAGACCCTCAACAGGGACCAGGGGTACCCCTTTAGGCTGGTGGTGCCATGCTGGTGGGGATACAAGTGGGTCAAGTTCGTGGAGCGCGTCGAGGTGGTGGGCTACGACCACTTAGGCTTCTGGGAGAGCCACGGCTACCCTGACGACGCCAGGATACCTGACTGCGGCTACACGGTGAGCGAGCCCAAGGTCTTCTCCCCCTCCTCCCAGGCAATCATGTTCTTCGGGCTAGTATGTGTGGCGGCCTCCGTCTTCCTGAACCTGGGATATGGGTACAGGCCGCCGGCGTGAACCAGTGTTAAAAACCCTTACACCCCATGTAAGATTTAGCCTATGTCAGACAACGTCAGTCTAGCCTTCAAGGACAGGGATGGGTGGCGGAGGTGGCTTGAGGAGAACCACGTCAGGGAGAATGAGGCGTGGATCATAATCCAGAAGGCGCGGTCACCTTACCCCGGGGTGACCTACGAGGAGGCCCTGGACGAGGCCTTGTGCTTCGGCTGGATCGATGGTAAGATGAGGAGCCTTGACGAGAACAGCTTCACGCTCAGGTTCTCGCCCCGCAGGAGGAACAGCGTGTGGTCTCTGAGCAATGTGGAGAGAGCCGAGCGGCTGATGGAGACGGGAAGGATGGTTGAAGCCGGCTACGGGGCCGTGGAGGAGGCCAAGAGGAACGGTAGGTTGGAATCGGCGTACACATCCAGGGTCAGCCCACAGGTTCCATATGACCTCGAGGAGGCTATGAAGGTGAACGGGGAGGCGTGGGTCAACTTCCAGAGGTTCTCCAACTCGGTGAAGCTCATGTATGTGTACTGGGTGGAGGAGGCTAAGAAGGAGGAGACCCGGACTAGGAGGATCATGGAGGTCGTCTCCAGGGCAGCCAAGAACATCAAACCCGCATAACCCTTGTTTCAACTATGGCAACAGGGGTTCCGTATCCACGTAAACAGTAAATACCCTGCCCACCTACATTAGGGCATGGTTCTCAGGCCCGACAAGTACATTGCGCTCCCCCGCCACGAGTCAGGCGTCTTCGACCACGCCGACATCTACCACGCCAACGGCTGGGTCTACGTCGCCCACACCGCTAACGGCACTGTGGAGGCCATAGACGGGGCAAGGGGCATCCACGTGAAGACTATACAGGGCTGCCCCGAGGCCAGCGGCGTCGTCTGCGCCCAGAAGGAGGGCCTCGTGTTCGCTGCGAGCCGCGGCGCCGGGAAGATACTCGTAATAAACGCCGCCAAAGGGACCGTCACCAACAGGATACAGGCCGGCTCCAAGCCTAATGGCTTAGCGTGGGACAGTGACCACTATGTGCTCCTAGCCGTGGACGTCGGCGACCACTGCGCCAGGCTTGTGGACGCCGACAGGGGTAAGGTTCTCTACACAGAGAGGATGCCGGGCAGGCCCAGGTGGTGCAAGTACTCGCCGTGGAACGGCAAGTTCATCATCAATATCCGCGACCCGCCCGGTATAGTAGTCCTCGATCCTAGGACAGGAGATGTGGACACCCTCCGCCCGCTGAGTAGGACAGGGCCCCACGGCCTCGAGATCGATGAGCGTACCAACCGCGCGTACGTGGGCTGCGACTCGGGGTCGCTTGTAGTCTACGACCTAGACTCCCTCACTGAGAAGGGCAGCGTCGGCATACCTCAGAACAGCGACGTTCTGTGGCTGAACCCCGACCTGGGGCGCCTCTACTGCGCCGTGGCGAAGCCCGGTCTCATCACGGTGGTGGACACGGTGAGCCTGAGGATCGTTGAGGAGGTCAGGACAGAGGAGGGGGCCGGGAGCCTAGCCTATGACTCTGTGCGCCGGAGGCTTTACAGTTTCCACCCTAAGGCCTGCCGCGCCGTGGTCTACATCGAAGCCTAGCGCGCCCTCGCTGAACATTTAGAGTCACATGTTTTTATCAGTCCCCTACGACTTATGTTAGGCGAGATCGGTCGGACGGTGGCGAAGATGAACAACAGCCTTACATATCAGATCTGTAGAACTGATGACGAACTCAGGTCCGCAGAGGACGGCTACAAAGCGGTCGTGGATGGCCTCGGAAGAAACATCACCAGTAAAACTGGTGACGTGGAGCTTAGGAAGACGGTCCAGGTTTACCTGAGGGATAGAAGTAACAGGGTTCTGGGTGGGGTGGTCGGCCATCTTTTCGGAGGTTGGCTGAACGTAAGTCTCCTGTGGGTCGACGAGGAGCACAGGAGCAGGGGTTGGGGAAAAGTCTGCTCAGGATGATAGAGAGCAAAGCCGCCAAGTCGGGGTGCAAGTACGCCCATCTGGACACCTATAGTTTTGAGGCCAGGCCGTTCTACGAGAAGCACGGCTACTCGTTGTTCGCGACGCTTGAAGATTATCCAGTTGGATTCAGCAAATATTTCCTCAAGAAGCAACTAGCTTGACTGGATGCGCGTGCTAAACGATTGTGGTGGATGTCCATACGTTGACTAGCATATCTCCTCTGTGATCGCTACAACTATCAACAATCGATATTTAATTTAATGTATTGATGTTTAAATGCCATTAAATATTCTGCTCCCTCCTAGAATTTTCAATGGTGAATGTATGGATCGTCGTGCTGACCATACTCATAGCGGGTAGTGTCAAGGAAACCGATAACACTCCATTTCTCACCTCGAGAACGGGGGTGGGTATGGTATACGATTCCTTAAACGACAGGGTTGTCGTATACGGGGGCTACCTCGTAAACAATCCATTCGAGTTTCTAGGTGGGACCTGGTCTTACAGCTTCAGCGAGAACATGTGGACTAG
>JADDYB010000649.1_pt1 | contig 11080 bp, 10 predicted proteins | sample 8641941 | NCBI WGS metagenome assembly JADDYB01 (sample SAMN16275377, study PRJNA637457) | freshwater sediment metagenome | isolation source: Lake Kineret sediment | place: Israel: Lake Kineret | collected 2013 | reverse complement strand
GGGCTGCACTTGACATAGGAAATACTGGATTCTATAGAGACTGTTCCAAATGTTCACCAAATCCTTTCTGGGCTGGACAGTTGCAGACAAAACCTTCAAACTCTTTGGATTCCCTTATTGTCTTCCAGATTTCCTGTAGCGAGCTTTCTAGGATGCTCCCATAGCTTCCATCCAAGTAAGGACAGGCACGTACAGATCCATCCACGCCCACATGGAGCCAGCGTCGTCCCGCCATGCAGCCCAGCATTTGGCCCTCGAAGTAGGTGCTGGCAAATATTCTTGGTCCTCCTGGAGTAGAGTTAATTTTTTTATAGAGTGCTAAGATCTTTTCTCTGTCCAGCTGGGTTAGCTGATCCTCGGAGCTATGCGGCACGCCCTCCCAAATAGAAAGCTCTTGAACCTCAAGGTCGGAGGCCAATTGGTAGAGATCTGATATTCTATCTACCTGGCCTGAATTGATATGCGCCGTCATAGTCACCATAAGTCCGGCCTGCAGTGCGATCTTGATGGCCTCAACGGCTTTAGCATGGGCTCCAGGCAAGCCCCGCACCTGGTCATGAATTTCCGGATCGGAGCTGTAGACTCCGATAAGAAGATTATAAAGGCCTGCTTCCTTCAGCTGCTCTGCATTCTCGGCCGTAAGCTCCAGCCCGGGAGTAAATAGGTTGACCACCGCCTTCTCAGGATCTACATATCGGATCAGCTCGAAGATATCATCCCTGAGTAGGGGATCTCCTTCGGTAAAGGTTATGATGCAGGCCCCCAACTCTTGAGCCTGGTCTATTACGCGAAATATGTCCTCCTTGCTAAGCTCCCCCTCCCCCTCCTTTATCAGGCAGTGCTCGCAACTGGCTCCACATTGGCGGGTCACCTCTATGGATACAGTTTGGGGGACCGGACGGCCTATGGCCATCTTGGCTTCGTTCATTAGCAGCCTCCTGAACGGACCGCTGGGAATGGGAGGAAGCCAAGTAGTGGCCACTATATCTTTTTCCCGGACCAGGGCAGGCTTTTCCTCAATAAGCCTCTGGTTGATATTCTTCAAGACCGGCTGGACCATTAGCGCTAGAGCGCCGCGAGCCTCCAAAGCACGCTGCTCTTCATTGAAGTCCACTGTCAAGGCTGCCGTCTTAAGTAGCTGGGTCATTGGCAACCACATTTTCCGGAGCAGTTATAGAGTTATCGGCCAATAGCCCAGAATAATGTCAAGGAACAGATAACATTAAGATGGAGTGAACTTCTTTTACGGGAATGGTGATAGTTGTGTCTGAAGTTGTGCTGGCCTATTCGGGAGGCCTGGATACCTCTGTTTGCATACCGTTATTGAAGGAGCGCTATGGTTTTGATAAGGTCATTACTGTTCTGGTAGATGTGGGGCAACCCCCGGAAGACATAGATAGGGGGAATAAGCGCGCCAAGCTGCTGGCAGACGAGCACTTTTTGATAGATGCGAAAAAAGAGTTTGTAGAGAGCTACCTCTTCCCGCTTATAAAGGCCAACGGATCCTACGAGGGATATGTCCTGGGAACGGCCATAGCTAGGCCTTTGATAGCCAAGAAAGCAGTGGAGATCGCCAAGCAAAAGGGGGTTGCGAACCTAGCCCACGGCTGCACCGGCCGGGGAAATGACCAGCTGCGGTTCGAAGCGGTATTCAGGTGCACTTCCAGCAGGGTGATCGCCCCTATGAGAGAGCTGGACCTGGCCAGGGAGTGGGAGATAGAATATGCCAAAGAGCATGGCATCGATGTTCCGGTCTCCAAGGAGCGGCCCTGGTCCATTGACGAGAATTTGTGGTCCAGGTCCATCGAGGGAGGCAAGCTGGAAGATCCTTATTTTGAGCCGTCCGAAGAGATCTACGCCTGGACCAAAAGACCGGATGCAAACAAGGCTGCTCAGATAGTGGAGATAGGATTTGGACGTGGTGTTCCGGTGAGCCTTGATGGCAAGAAGATGGACGGCCTAGAGCTGATTCGCCAACTGAATTTGATCGCCGGTGCCCATGGAGTGGGAAGGACGGATATGGTGGAAGACAGAGTTTTAGGCCTCAAAGCCAGGGAGAATTACGAACATCCAGCAGCCACAGTTCTTCTGACCGCACACAAGGATCTGGAGCAGCTAGTACTGTCCCGGGCAGAGCTGAGGTTCAAAGCTATGGTGGATGATGCCTGGTCGGAGATGGCCTACATGGGATTGGTGGACGATCCGTTCTTTGCAGATCTGAATGCGTTTGTGGATCAGAGCCAGAAGAGGGTGAATGGTTCAGTCAGAATGAAGCTGTACTGCGGTAGTGCCATTCCCATCGGCCGTCAGTCGCCAGATGCCCTCTACTCGCGGGAGATGGTCTCATTCGACAGCCAAACGCTAAGCCAGCGGGATGCTGAAGGGTTTGCCAAGTACCACGGTTTCCAGGCCAGGCTTCTGAAGTTGAAAGGCCTGTAGAGGGGCAGCATTTATTTGATATCGGGGCCTAATTATTCTAACATGGCCAAGCTCGTATTATCTGAAGATGCCAGGTCTGAGGACCTGGCTCCGCTCGCACTGGCGATCAACGAGATCGTCAAGCTGCCTATTACCTTGCGAAGCGCGAACTTTCCTGGGGTCCGGGTTGAGAATGGCAGGGTTATGGATGCCAATTATAGCGGACCCATTTTGGAGGAAGTGTTGAAGACAGGCCGGTCCGTTCGCACAATTCCGGAAAGCGGCGCCTTCAAGGGAGTTCCGGTATCTGTCGCGCCGATAATAGCAGCTGGAAAGACGGTTGCCGCCATCGGCATCGTAGACGTTGTCGGCACCATCGACCTTCCAGAGGTCTTCGGAGCCTATGCCGATGTAGTCAAGCAGGTCTCCGCGAAAAGATGATAGTGCGAAGGGCAGAGCATAGAGATCTTCCCCAGATTGTGCAAATCGAAGGGCTGTGCTTTCCTGAGGAGACGGCTTTTCCGCCGGGCATGTTCGCCTACCTAATAAATTACTCTATCTCTCTAGTAGCTTGTGAGCCGCAAAGCAGAGTATTGGGATTCATCATGGGCTACATCTCTGGTCGAGGCGGTGCAATTTATACCTTGGATGTTCATCCTCTTTTCCGAAGGAAAGGCGTAGGCAGCAAGCTCATCAAGGCCTTGGAAGAGGAGTTGCGAGACCTTGGTGCCAATGCTATTCGTCTAGAGGCCGCCCTAGAAAATCCAGAGGCCATGAATTTATACCGCAAGGCAGGCTACCGGGAAAGGGAACTGGTCAGGAACTACTACGGCTGGGGCAGGGATGCAGTGAGAATGTGGAAGCATCTGTTGTAGAAAATCTTTATTTACAGAAATGCCCTTTTACTAGAAGATCCCTCTTTGCAGATTTATCGATATTGCTGCGACATGAATCTTATTATAGATCACATTTTTTTACAATGACGATCTTGATGCCATCCATAGATCTAGGCAAATCTATTAATCCTGCAGACCCAATTGGAATCTTGGAGGATTTAATATCAAGCTCCCTATCTCCTTCCTGGCGGCCTGCTTGGTCTTCATGATTTTCTATTTGGCTCAGGCAGAGGAGTTCGCTTTGGGCCCGGCCGATATTTACTTGGATATGATCTTCGTGCCTGAGCCCTATTGGGATATGAAGGAACCTTATACTGATGTCCATTACACCTGGAATGGCCCCCTCAATTGTACCGTTTATCACGCCAACATCGGACACTATCCATACGTTCAGATTCAGCTTCATCAGCTGGAAATGCCCACAGAATTGGATCTTTCCATGATCCAGGAGGTGGTAGATGACTCGACTCTTTTGCCGGCCAGCTGGACCACATCCGCATCCAATCTAACGATAGCAGGACACAAGGGAATGATGATCAATGCCACCAGCCCTGAGGGGAGTGTTGTTCGAGTGGTCGGTTTTTCGCCTGATAGCGACGGTGGCCAGGGAAGGTTAATCTGTCTGTTGAGGTCCGACCTGAGTTGGAGTTTCACTAAAGCACTGCTGGAGTCGATGAGGATTTTAGATTCAGAATTAGCTTCCAAATAGCTGAATTGCTACAATAACAAGATGATTCATTGATTTTGAAGTCGGGAACAGAAAAAGCCAGCCTAAACTAACCGCAAGGCTTATCTAACCTATGGTTACTAACTGAGGGTTTATCAAGTGATGATTGTGGATCCCGTCGAGCTTTTAGATATTTTGGGAAACGAGAACCGAAGGAGAATTCTCCAGCTCCTCTCTTTTCGGCCATTTTACTTCAACGAGATGGCCAAGCGCCTGGATGTAGGGCCAAAGGCAGTGATCGATCATCTGGAGATGTTGGAGCGATCCGGCTTGATTGAGTGTTACCACGATCAGAGCCGCCGGAAATACTTTCGGATAGCCCAGAAGACCGTGGTGGAGATTGCCGTATCACCTCATTCCTATGGAGTAAGAGCTTATAGATCGGAACACGCCCCCACCGCAGAGGCCAAAGAATTCAAGGATTTGAAAGCTCTGCAAGGAGAGCTGGAACAGCTTGAAGAGCAGCGTCGGGCTCTTCGCCAGCAGCTGGAGAAGATCGAAGCACTAGACCTGGAGCTAAAGCGCTATGCAGCCGCACAGATCAAAGGCTATGCCCAGAACCAGCTAGAGGCGGAGATACTCGTAGCCTTGCTTTCCGGAAGCTCTAGCGCACAAATCCTGGCCGATAAGCTGGAAATGCCGTCGATTCTCATAGAAGAATGCCTGGAGGAACTTAAATCCAGGGGCGCAGTGAGACAGATGGAGGATGGATGGATCATTTGAGCGCAGAAGAGCCCCAGTTGGAAAGAAAGGATGATGGCTCAATCGAGCCGGTTCAACTCAAGGTATCGGAGGCCTATCACAGAGACGCAGGTAAAGGAATTGCCCGCCTAAGCCTAGAGGCCATGAACAGGATTGGAGTAAATAACGGCGACGTGATCCAGATCACAGGCAAAGAGAAGGTCTGTGCCGTGGCCTGGCCAGGAAATCCCGGCGATCCATCGGATGTCATCAGGATAGACGGAAATACCAGGGCCAATTTAGGCGTGGGCATCGATGCGAAAGTGGCCATATCCAAGATCCAGGCCAAGCCTGCCAGGAAGATCGTCTTTGCCCCTACTCGCCAGATAAGGCTCATAGGAGGGCCTCAGTATCTGCTGCGTATGCTGGAAGGCCGTCCAGTGATCAAGGGTGAGCAGATACGCGTAGAGATGATCAATAATTCTCTTTCCCTTGTGGTGGTCAGCACTATGCCCTCCGGCCCGGTACTGATCACCAATGATACCATCATCAGCATAACCAGAGAGACTCTTGAGGAGCTGCCACTGCATGTCCGGGAGATCTCCTACGAGGATATCGGAGGACTTTCTAGAGAGATCCGAGAGATCCGGGAGATGATAGAGGTGCCTCTGAGACATCCAGAGCTTTTCGAAAAATTGGGCATCAATCCTCCCCGGGGGGTTTTGTTGCATGGGCCGCCAGGGACCGGCAAGACGCTCATTGCTAGAGCAGTGGCCAGCGAGACGGATGCCAATTTCGTATCCATTTCCGGCCCGGAGATAGTTTCAAAATTCTATGGCGAGAGCGAGCAGCGGCTTCGCCAGATCTTCGATGAAGCCCAGAGAGCGGCTCCTTCCATCATCTTCATCGACGAGATAGACTCCATCGCCCCCAAGCGAGAAGAGGTATCGGGCGATCTGGAGCGGCGGGTGGTGGCCCAGCTGCTGGCGCTGATGGATGGCTTATCTTCGCGTGGAGAGCTGATCGTCATCGCTGCCACCAATCGGCCCAATGCTCTGGATCCAGCAATTCGAAGAGGCGGAAGGTTCGACAGGGAGATAGAGATAGGCATTCCCAACAAGAATGGCCGACTGGAGATACTATATGTCCACACCAGGGGAATGCCATTGGACGAAAATCTGGATCTGAAGGAGATAGCCGATATAACCCACGGCTTTGTGGGCGCCGACCTCTCCTCCTTATGCAAAGAGGCGGCCATGCGCACCCTAGAGAGGGCGCTTCCTGATCTGGACGTAAAGGAGGATATACCTCCAGAGGTATTGGAGAACTTGCGGGTAACCGAGGATGACTTTTATTCGGCTTTGAAGAAGATAGAGCCCAGCGCCCTCCGAGAGGTCTTTGTGGAAGTGAGCGAGGTCCACTGGGAGGATATAGGAGGCTTGGAAGAGGCCAAACAGGCCCTAATTGAATCAGTGCAGTGGCCTCTGAAATTCCCGGAAGCATTCGAGTCAACGGGGATTGCCCCCCCCAAAGGCGTTTTTCTGTACGGCCTGCCGGGGACGGGAAAGACGCTCCTTATCAAAGCCCTGGCTACGGAGAGCCAGATCAACTTCATAAGCATCAAAGGCCCTGAGCTTCTGTCCAAGTGGGTTGGTGAATCGGAAAGGGCGGTCCGGGAGATCTTCCGAAAAGCCAGACAGGCCTCGCCTGCGCTGGTATTCTTCGATGAAATTGACTCCATTGTCCCGGCCAGGGGAAGCGGCGGAGAGTCGCATGTGACTGAACGAGTGGTAAGTCAATTCCTGACCGAGCTGGACGGCCTGGTGGAGCTGAAGGATGTGGTAGTCGTGGCAGCTACTAATCGGCCGGACCTGGTTGACATATCGCTTCTGCGCCCAGGGAGGTTTGATCGTCTAATTCATATTCCTCTGCCGGATATGGCCACTCGAGAAAAGATTCTGCAGATCCATTTGTCCAGGATGCCCGTTTCAGAAGATGTCACTTCCGGGTGGCTGGCAAGGGTCACTCAAGACTTTACCGGGGCGGACATAGAGATGTTGTGTCGTGAAGCGGGGATGCTATCTTTGCGGGATCATATAAAGCACGGGATGAGCAGGGAAGAGCTAATATTGGATGAGATAGTTATTGACAAAGGCTGTTTTGAGAGAGCGCTTGAGCGGGTAGGGCCACATCTATCCAAAGGATTGCTGGAAGATTACAACCGGATGATAACGGATTTCCGGGCATCAGGATCTTTATAGTGATGTGGACGCATTTGAAGTCAAAAAACAGAAGCATTAGATTTTAAGCTAAAGCATCAGATATATAGTCCAGAAGGATAAAAAGAACATGTATCACAGGAACATAAGAAGGCCGATATCTTGACGCAGGACGATACAAAGGAGCTGCTGGGCGATATTCAATTCGAGGATACCAGCAGTATTAAGGTACCTGAGAATCTCATCGACCAGGTAATCGGCCAAGATGAAGGAGTAGAAGTCATAAAGAAGGCTGCCCACCAGAGGCGCCACGTCATGCTAATCGGATCGCCTGGAACTGGAAAATCTATGATGGGCAAGGCCATGGCCGAGCTGCTTCCGGTTGAAGAACTGCAGGATGTTTTAGTCTACAACAACCCAGAAGACAACAATGCCCCTCGGGTGAGGATAGTGCCTGCGGGACGCGGCAAGCAGATAGTGGATGCCCAGAAGATAGAGGCTAGGAAGAAAGTTCAGACCAGGAATATGTTCTTCATGCTTATAGTGATAGGCTTGGTAGTGTATTCCTACTACACCGGCCAGCTATTGTTCGGAGTAATAGCTGCAGCTCTGATTTTCCTTTCCATGCGCTACATGATGCCCAAAGATGATGCCTTGGTGCCAAAGCTCTTAGTGGATAATAACGGCAAGAAGAAGGCGCCTTATGTTGACGCCACCGGTGCCCATGCGGGAGCACTCCTGGGCGATGTACGGCATGATCCATTCCAGTCCGGCGGCCTGGAAACTCCCAGCCATGAGCGGGTGGAGAGCGGCGCTATTCATAAGGCTCACAAAGGGGTTCTGTTCATAGATGAGGTCAACACTCTTCGAATGGAGTCCCAGCAAAGCTTGCTCACTGCTCTCCAAGAGGGCGAGTACCCTATAACTGGCCAGAGCGAGCGCAGTTCCGGTGCATTGGTCCGGACCGAGCCGGTTCCCTGCAGCTTTATTATGATCGCTGCAGGAAACTTGGATGCAGTTCAGGGCATGCATCCGGCACTCAGGTCCCGCATAAAAGGATACGGCTACGAAGTATACATGCGCGACAGCATGGACGATACTCTGGAGAATCGAAATAAGCTCATCAGATTTGTAGCCCAAGAGGTCATTCGAGATGGAAAGATACCTCACTTCACTCGCGATGCCGTCATCGAAATTATGAGGGAAGCCAAGAGAAGGGCCGGCAGAAAGGGCCATTTGACTTTGATGTTGAGAGACCTAGGCGGCCTAATACGGGTTGCTGGAGATGTGGCTAGGGCCGAAGGGGCAAACCTCACTAATGCCGGACATGTTCTGCAAGCCAAGAAGATGGCCAGATCGGTTGAGCAGCAGCTCGCCGACAGATACCTGGAGCGGCGCAAGGACTACAGCATGTTCCGGTCTTCGGGGGATGAAGTGGGCAGAGTCAATGGCCTAGCAGTAATGGCCGATTCGGGAATTGTCCTTCCCATCATGGCTGAAGTCACTCCTGCTCAGTCCAAGGAAGAGGGACGGGTAATCGCTACAGGGAGGCTGCAGGAAATCGCCAAGGAGGCGGTCACCAACGTTTCGGCGTTGATAAAGAAATTCCAGGGAGATGACATAACCAATAAGGACGTCCATATTCAGTTCATTGGGACCTATGAAGGCGTGGAGGGCGATAGCGCCTCTATTTCCATAGCCACGGCGGTTATCTCTGCCTTGGAAGGAGTTCCAGTTCACCAGAACGTGGCCATGACCGGATCCCTGTCGGTCCGGGGCGATGTTCTGCCTGTTGGGGGAGTCACTCAGAAGATCGAGGCGGCGGCTCAGGCTGGAATCAAGATTGTGCTTATACCCAAGTCCAATATGGGAGACGTCCTAATAGACGAATCCTACAAAAACAAGGTGGAGATCATTCCCGTCTCAACTATAGGCGAGGTCTTCGAATACAGCATGGGCAGCATGGGAGGCCAGAGGACCAAGCTGATAGAGAAGCTCAAGAAGTTCGCTACGGAGAAGAAGATTGGCATCAGCCTCCCGGAGCCAATCACCTCTCCTACAATCCCTACTCCTTCCCGGAGCCTGTAATTCGATGTCTGAGTTCTATGATCTGCGCATTCTGAAAGGCAGCCGGACCAGAATAGTACTGGACAATGGCAAGCTGGAAGAGATCTCCGAGGCTCCTTTTCAGGGAGCGGCCGTGCGTGCTTTATCCGGCGGAGCCTGGGGTTTAGTCACCACTGACAAAGTAGACGGCCTGGACGATAAAATCGAACTGGCTAAGCGGATCGCAAAAAAGATCAACCGTAATGATGGCTTTAAGTTGGCCGAGGCACCTGCTGGAAAAAGTGTCCGCGCAATAATTAAGAAGAATCCCCAAGATGTGTCGCTGGAAGAAAAAGTCGAGCTTTTAAAAGAGATAGAGAACGCTGCAAAAGTTGCAGGCGTTTCATCTACCCAAGCCATTTACTCGGAAATGGAGCTTACTGCGCACTATCGCAGCTCTGAGGGCTTAGATTTGGAATCAGAGACGACCCGCATAGCCTTTTACATTGGGGCCATTGCCAGCAAAAACGGCCTTTTTCAAGGCAGCGGCGAAGGCCGGTCAGGTGTGTGCGGACTGGAGCTCTTCGACAAAGAAAATCCAGTGGAGCTGGCCTCGAAGGTGGGTCAGAATGCAGTGGCCCTCTTGGACGCCCAGGTGCCCAAAGGCGGCGCTTTTCCGGTAGTACTAGACCAGGAGCTGGCTGGTGTATTTATTCATGAAGCAGTCGGCCATGCCACCGAGGCGGATATAATTCTAGAGGGTGGATCCTGCCTGGAAGGAAGGCTTGGCCAGAAGATCGGCTCGGAGATGGTAACTGTCAAGGATGACCCCGGCCTGATGCAAAACGGCTATTATCCTTTCGACGATGAAGGCAGTATGTCACAGGAGACTGTGTTGGTCAAAGACGGCATCTTGAACTCTTACCTGCACAGCCGGGAGACGGCCGGGAGGATGGGCGGGGTGCCCAGAAATGCCCGGGCTCAGGGAACGGACAGGCCTGTTGTTCGCATGAGCAACACCTACATAGCCAATGGCGAATGGAAGCTGGAGGAGATCATGGGGGAGCTGGGAGATGGGATATACTTAATAGGCAGCAGGGGAGGCCAGGTTAACACTGCGGAAGGCGTCTTCCAGTTCAATGCCAAGAGGGGATATCTGGTGGAGAAGGGCCAGAAGACCAAGCTGCTCAGGGATGTGTCTTTATCAGGAAAAATCCTGGAGATCATGCAGGATATCCGGGCGGTTGGAGACGACCTGAAGTTCAACAGCGGACGGTGTGGGAAGGCCGGGCAACTGGTGCCTGTAAGCGATGGTTCGCCGCACCTGCTCATTAACAAGGCTACAGTAGGCGGGGCGGGATAAAACTCAGGCAATATGCCAATAATTCTGAGACCCATCTAGAGATCAATTTTCATAATGCTATTTCATACTACTTTATATAATGGACAAGAAACTATCTAAAATAAATTAGGCATATAGACTGAGTATGCAGGAGTCGATAAGGAGTAAATTTTATGATGTGCGAGCAAAATAGATTATTAATTTTTGGCCAGTGCATAAACGGCGCCTCTTCTAGTATTGTGTCCTTCAGACTCTACATCAAAGGAATGCTCCCGGAATCGGTAAGAGCACTAATCGCTACAAAGGCGATTTGTGAAAAATATCTCCCCGGCAAAGTCAGCCTGGAGATAATTGATTCTATGAGGGAGCCAGATCGGGCCAGGACAGATGGCATAATTAGCATTCAAACATTGGTAAAAGTCTTGCCATTTCCCATCATCCAGATATCCAATGGATTTGAAGATCCGGAGCAAATTATGGATGCTTTTGGTCTTCGGGCTTTTCTTCCCGTGCCAATGCATCTCTGAGAAATAATTGATGCTTTTCCTTTCTTCCGAAATTCCCAAGTTGTCTCCACGGTGGGCCGGCAAAGATATTTATTCATCTTTATACCATAAAAGAAGCTCTAAACCGAAGAGAATGACGCCTTGGGATTATAGTCATCCGCATAAATCTTTATAATGTCTATTATTTATTATAAATTTTTTAATCCAATAATCCGCATAGCTTTTGCATTCTGCGAACCTGTAAT
>JADDYB010000648.1_pt1 | contig 11088 bp, 11 predicted proteins | sample 8641941 | NCBI WGS metagenome assembly JADDYB01 (sample SAMN16275377, study PRJNA637457) | freshwater sediment metagenome | isolation source: Lake Kineret sediment | place: Israel: Lake Kineret | collected 2013 | reverse complement strand
ATTTTCTTTAATCGCAGACAACAACGAGGAATTAATATTAATACCTCCATTTCAGAGGGATTATACTGCAGTCAATTCCTGAAAAATGCATCATCGTATTGTTTCACCGGTAAGACCCGGTCATATCAGCATACTTTTTTCAAACGATTAAATTTCATCTCTGAATCCGATTTCGATTATATCCAGATCGCTGGGTGCAATGATTGTACCGGAAAAATATTTCTTTGCATCACTGATATGTGACTGTGCATCCGGATATCGTGAGCTGGTATGCACAAGAACAAGGATTCTTGCATTGAGCACGGTTGCCGCTTCTCCGGCCTGGGCTGCTGTTGCATGAAAAAACTCCGCCCCGCGCTCTGCTTCGGACTCATCATAGGTTGCGTCATGAATCAGGAGATCAGCATCATGGGCAATATCTCTGATTTCCATATGAATGGCCCGGGTATCCCCCGTATACACAATTTTACGACCAGGCCTGGCAACACCCATAACCTGTCCCGGTCGAATCTCGCGGATATCACCGGCGGTTCCCAGTGTGATGGTCTCACCTCGCTGAAGCCTGCCAAAGAGCGGGCCAGGCGGGATACCAAGCCCGATTGCTTTCTCACGGTTGAATCTTCCCGGCCGCGGGTCCTCCTCAAGAATATAGCCAAGTGAGGGGAGCCCGTGTTTTGTTGCAAAGGCAGTTATGGTATATCCATCGAACCGCACCCAGGAGCCTTGCTCAAGCTCAACGGATTTCAGGGAAAATTTGAGATTAAACCGGGCAACCTGCCGGAGTATGGTGACAAATTCATGCACCCATTCCGGTCCATAAATGGTAAGGGGTTCGGTCCGCCCGTTAAACGACATAGTCTGGATGAGACCGAAAAGGCCGAGGAAGTGGTCTGCATGCCAGTGGGAGATAAAAACTGCATTTACCGTAAAACCGCATCGCGAACGCATCATCTGCTGCTGGGCACCTTCACCGCAATCAAAAAGAATTGATTCAGAACCCCGTCGGATCATGATGCAGGAGGGGTTACGTACAGGGGTAGGAAGTGCTCCTGCGGTACCAAGAAAATACACATGCAACGTCTCGCCGCTCATACAAAACACTTCCTGAAGACAGACAGACTTTTCTTAGCCTCCTCTATGGATTTTCCTTCAATAACAACTACGCCATTATAGTGTGCAGCGACAGTCTTGCCGACAGTTGACCAGGATATTGTCCCGTCCCCGAGTGCAAGATGTTCATCACTTATGCCATTATTATCATGAATGTGGATATGATGTGCTTTTTTCGCATAAAGAAGGAAATCATTCACTTTCCCGACTGTGTTCGCGTGCCCGAAATCAAAGGTCATACCGATCCCCTCTATTCCTTCCGTCATACCAATAAGTTCTTCGGGGTCACGGCAGAGGAATTCCTTGATACCAATCATATTTTCGAGACAGGCAAGAACCGAGTGCTCCTGTGAACATTTACCGATTATCCTGAGCGCTTCTTTCTGAAGATCCCAGACTTTCTGGGGCATAAGTTTACCTACAGGGGACAGGTAACCAGGATGGATGACAACCTTGTCAGTCAGTGCCGATGCATGTTCAATACAGGTGCAGATCTGCCGTATCGATTCGCGCCAAATCGGATCATTCAGCGTAGCGAGGTTCAGGTCGCCATACGGCGCATGCACCGTAATCCCCAGATGGGTGCTTGCGATTACCTCTTCAATTTTAGAAAAACATGCAGGATCATCAAGCTGATAATTTCCATCGCCAACAATTTCCCATCCTGCATATCCTGACTCTTCAATACCGTATACCCAGGAAATATCATCCCAGACTTTTGATGAGGAGGAAAAATACGGGTGGAGCATCATGGATCACGACCAATAGTGTCAAGGAGATTATGGACTGCAACCGAAAATGCAGCAAGAGATCCTTCATTTGACAGGTGCATATCAGCATCCTCCAGCGCATTGCCCAGACCCCAGCCAATCTCACGCATATCCCGTAAACGGAGTTCATCAGCCGATTCAAAATCATCCGATCGACCCCGGTCCCTGATACGCGCCAATCGTGTCTGAAAAGAGGAGTCTATCCTTATGAGTGTAAAACCGGGAAATATTCTGCGAAACATCACTACTTCTGCGTCACCCCTTATACCGTCAATGAGCACGAGTGGTGCATCCTGCCGCTGGATTTCAGGAATGCAGAGCCGGGCGATAGCATCCATCCCATGTTCTGCGCGGAGTTTGTTTGCCATCGAACCGAGATTTGCATCGGTGGGATCCAGACCGGATTCCTGGACGGCATTCCGGATCACGTCACCCATAATCACCACCGGGACGCCCATTCCTGCTGCGATCTTTGAGAATTCGCCTTTACCGCTTGCGGGAAGCCCGACGACACCGATCACCTTCATAAAAAATTTCACCTCCTTCACGGGTCCGGATTTTTACACTCCGTGCCAAAGTATCCGCAATTTTTTTCAGTTCAGTTTCTGAGAGTGGACGAACCTGCCCGGTAACACCCTGCTGGAGTATAATATCCACTTCACCGGCTTCACGGGCGATAACAGGGACTTCATCATCGTACCCGCGGAACAGCGTAATCACGACCTCAAATTCAGGTAAACGTCCTGTTTCATGAGCCTGTCTGCAGATTGCAAGAGATCTCTGCACATCATGAACATAATTTCCCTTAAGGAGATTATTATACCGCGCCCAGCGCGCTTTTATATCGAGTGCAATGCGATCCACGATACCCTCACGGATCAATGCCTCAAGTGTATCCGGATAGACACCATTTGTCTGGATGCCAACTGCCAGACCCATTTCTTTTGAGATGCGGGCAAGTGTGAGCAATGCTTCCTTTTGCAATGTGGGTTCACCGCCGGAAAAAACCACGCCGCTTATGGCAAACAGCGATCCCCTGATCATTTCAACAATTTCATCGATCCCGCGTTCATCACTACCGGAGACAATGGAAGCATTCTGGCAGTAGGTACAGCGGACAGGGCACCCCCTGAAAAAGACCGTGCAGACTGATCGGCCCCGCCAGTCTACTGTTGAAAGTGGAACAAAACCCCCAAAGTTCAGTTTGATAGGATCACCGTGCCGGATTATTTTAGTACGGAGATTATTTGAGAGTATTGAGTTGTATCTGCATAAAAAAAGCATCAGGATGTACCTTATCTGCACGTACAGTGGATGATACGGGTATCTGCAACGATACTATCCATGCAGGCATCAGTTGCATCTGCCGGGATTTCCTCTATCTCCTGGCAGGCAAAGGCAATCCCAATCCTGGTAATGTGGGGATGTAAAGAAAGGAACCGGTCATAATAACCAGCACCATAACCAAGCCGGTTTCCTTTTTTATCGAATGCAAGCATGGGGATTATAACCGCTTTTATTTCTGAAGCCAGTGCAGGCAGTTCATGGCCGACAGGTTCTGGGACATGAAATGTACGTTCCTGTAAAACAACCGGATCTTTGAGATATGACAGGCATAGTGTTTTTGTTTCTTTCGCAATGATGGGAACGATTACGGTTTTTCCCTGGGGCAGGAGATGCCCGATAAGGTCTTTTGTGTTTACTTCAAGCGGTTTTGATACATAGACCATGAGAGAATCGGTACCGTCAAGTATCTTCAGCACGTGCCTGCAGATAAGCCCGCTTTTTTCTTCAATTTCAGCTTTTGAGAGAGAAGCCCGCAGGCTGCGTGCATGATCCCGCAGCAGTTTTTTTTCTCTACGGTAATAAGCGTCCGTCATGGTGTCGTACTATCATTTGGTGCATGTATTCAATAATCCTGATGTTTATTTCATTAATGGGGGGCAGAAAGATAATAAAAAAAAAGCCTTTTTTATCAGAATTTAAAATGCCGGTTAACAATTTTTATTGCACAGTAATCTCCGCACATGGTACAGGCATCAGTATCAGCCGGCATCCGTTCGGCCCTGATTGCACGGGCGCGGGGGGCGTTTATGGCTACGGCAAACTGGCGTTCCCAGTCAAGATCACGGCGGGCATGTCCCATCTCGAGGTCAGCCTCGCGGGTCTTTCTGAGTTTTATCATATCACCAATATGAGCGGCAATCCGGGAGCTGATAACTCCCTCAAAAACTTCCTCCGGAGTCGGGAGGGCAAGGTGCTCAGCGGGAGTGACGTAGCAGATGAAATCCGCACCCAAGGATGATGAAATCGCAGCACCGATAGCGGCGACACGATCATCATACCCGGGCGCAATATCAGTCACAATGGGGCCGAGCATGTAAAAGGGTTTGTTGTTGGTCACGCGTTTCATGAGTGTGACGTTTGTGGCAATCTCATCAATGGGTACATGACCCGGACCTTCGACAATTACCTGAACGCCGTCTTTATGCGCCTTATCAGCAAGTTCTGCGTTGATGAGCAGTTCCTGCACGGCTGCCCTGTCCGTTGCATCATGAATTGCACCTGCTCTCATCCCGTTTCCCATTGAAAGGGTGACCTCATGCTCCTTCATAATCTCGAGCAGATAATCGAATTCCGCATAGAGGGGATTTTCTTTTTCATTATGGAGCATCCAGGCAGTCATGAATGCACCACCACGGGATACAAGTCCCGCATGCCGTCCCTGGTTACGGAGGCGTTTTACCGTTTCCCAGTTGATGCCGGTATGGATGGCCATGAAGTTAGTCCCGAGTTTTGCCTGTTCTGCGGTGATTCGGAACAGGTCATCTTCCTTCATGTTGACGACAGCACCATCTTTTTGCGCAGCTTCGATGAAAGCCTGGTACAGGGGAACACACCCGACAGACAGTTTTGTATTGGCTATTACCTGTTTACGGATCTCTAAAAAGTCTCCACCCGTTGAGAGTTCCATCAGGGTATCAGCACCGGCAAGCTCTGCCTGCCGTGCTTTTTCAAGTTCCTCGGGTATATTAACAATATCCGTCGATGTACCAATGGATGCGTTCACTTTGGTGCGCAACCCTTCACCGATCCCGCATATTCTGACTTTCCGGTAAGGGGATACCGGGATGACAATATGTCCCTGCGCAACCCCGCGGCGGACGAAGTCTTCAGTGACTCCTTCCTGCTTTGCGACAATTTTCATCTCATCCGTGACGATGCCATGCCTGGCATCAGTGATAATACTCATACCATACACGTTGCCGTCAAGACAAGATAAAGGCTCGGTTTTTAAATTCTGGACTAAATCTGGCTTGTTAAGAGAACAAGTAAAGTTGATTTGGGCTAAGGAAAAATTTTTTGAGTTCCTTCTTACCCGAGTCCTTCTGAGTCAGTTCTTGGAATTAAAAAAACAAGGATGATTGTGTTCGGAAATTTTTGAGAAATGTTTATATAATATTGGACGCTAACTTATGGTAAACCTTAAAAGAACAGGGAGATTTCATGATGACCGATAAAGATTTTACAGAAGTTACAGTAAAGGAAGCCGCTCACGAAGATGCAGGCCGTGGCATCGCCCGGGTGAGCATTGAAGTGATGAAGAAACTCGGGCTGGTTTCCGGAGACGTTATCGAGATCCAGGGCAAGAAGAAAGCTGCGGCTATTGTCTGGCCTGGTTTCCAGCAGGATACCGGTTACGGTATACTCCGTGTGGATGGGAATATCCGGGGCAATCTGAGCACGGGGATTGATGAAAAGGTTAAGATTCGGAAATCCGAGGCTGAGTATGCCAAGAAGGTGGTGATCCAACCTACGCAGCCTATACGGCTCGTGGGGGGTGAACAGTATCTGTCACGGGTCCTGCGTGGACGGGCAGTATTTGAAGGGCAGACGCAGCGTATTGACGTAATCGGGAATTCAATTACCCTTGTAATTGCCAAAGTCCTGCCCAAAGGAATTGCTATTGTTACCGATGAAACCGATATTGAATTAAAAGAGGAACCCTACAAACCCGAAGAAGGCAAAAAGGAAGTCTCTGACATCCACTATGAGGATATAGGGGGTCTTGGCAGGGAACTGCAGCTCGTCCGGGAAATGATCGAACTCCCGTTGCGGCACCCTGAGATCTTTGAACGGCTTGGCATCCAGCCACCCAAGGGTGTGCTCCTTTACGGACCCCCCGGGACAGGAAAGACCCTGATCGCCAAAGCGGTTGCAAATGAAGTGGATGCCTACTTCATATCACTCTCAGGCCCGGAGATCATGAGCAAATATTACGGTGAGAGTGAGAAAGGGCTGCGAGAAAAATTCGAAGAAGCCGAGCAGAATGCCCCTGCAATCATCTTCATCGACGAAATTGATTCAATAGCCCCAAAACGCGAGGAGACAAAGGGGGAAGTCGAACGGCGTGTGGTTGCCCAGCTCCTTTCCCTTATGGACGGCCTAAAAGGCAGGGGGCAGGTCATTGTTATCGCAGCTACCAACCTGCCGGACTCTATTGATCCCGCACTGAGGCGTGGTGGCCGGTTTGACCGGGAGATTGAGATTGGTATTCCTGATAAAAAGGGCAGGCTGGAAATATTCCAGGTTCATTCCCGCGGTGTACCACTTGCTGATGATGTGAAACTGGAGGAGTTTGCCAATTCCACGCATGGATTTGTTGGTGCGGATATTTCCCTCCTTGTCAAGGAAGCAGCCATGCATGCCCTGCGAAAGGTGATTCCTCAGATTAAGATAGATGAAGATATCCCCAACGAAGTGCTTGATCAGCTGAAAGTAACCAATAGTGATTTTGCTGAAGCACGCAAGCATGTGGAACCGAGTGCAATGCGTGAGGTGCTCGTTGAAATACCGGATGTAACCTGGAAACAGGTCGGCGGACTTGAAGAAGTAAAGCAGGAATTAAAAGAAGCGGTGGAATGGCCTCTTAAATTTCCGGATGTTTTCGAACAGCTCCAGACAAAACCTCCAAAAGGTATCCTGCTCTTCGGGCCACCCGGAACCGGTAAAACCCTCCTGGCAAAAGCCGTGGCAAACGAAAGTGAATGTAACTTTATCGCCGTGAAAGGGCCTGAACTTCTGTCAAAATGGGTAGGAGAATCAGAAAAAGGTGTGAGAGAGATATTCCGTAAAGCCCGGCAGGCATCTCCGTCGATCATCTTTTTCGACGAGATCGATGCTCTGGTACCTAAACGCGGAACCTACCAGGGATCATCCCATGTCACTGAAAGCGTAGTGAGCCAGATCCTTACTGAACTTGACGGTATGGAAGAACTCAAAAACGTCACCATCCTTGGAGCGACAAACCGCCCTGATATGCTGGATGAGGCACTGCTCCGTCCGGGGCGTCTCGAACGTCACATTTATGTTCCGGCGCCTGATGAAGAGAGCCGGAAGAAGATTTTTGAGGTCTACCTTGGAGGCGAGACAGGGAATATTCTTGCGAAAGATATTGATATCGAGGCACTGGTCAGGCAGACTGAAGGATATGTCGGCGCTGACATCGAAGCACTCGTCAGGGAAGCGAAAATGACGGCAATGCGTGACTTCATCATCCTGATGGGGACCAGGAATGAGCAGGAGCGAAAAGATGCTATCAAGAATGTCATGCTGACAAAGTCACACTTTGACGCTGCAATCATTAAAGTGAAGGGCTCGCTCGATCGTGATGCGGTTGAAAAATCCGAGCGTCAGGCTTGGGATATGCTGTATAATCAGGATCAGCGGACTATCCTTGAAAAAGCATCATCTGCCATCAACCGTGCCAGCCTGGTGCAGAAAAAGATCGATGAACCATTACTGGGTGACCTTCGGAAAGCAACCTATCAGAGAAAGAAGGATTTTGCAGAGATCATTAAGCTCACCGAAGCTCTGGAAAAGAAAAGCGGCAAGCAGTAGAAATCATGAGGATGTAAAAATGTATGAAAATCCGGAGGATATGTTCCTTGAGATAGACAAACTATTCGCCTCTCTGATTGTCCGTATGATCCATGACCGTGAATCAGGGGAACCTCAGGAATTCAGCTGCCATAAGATCATACGGCATGGTGCGCAGAGTCATCCGCGAACCTGCATTATCCCGCTATCAGGTTAGGGCGATCTCAGCACCGGTTGTGGAAATTTACCGGATTGATGATGAGGTAAAAGTGATTAATGGATTACCTGGTGCAACCATGGACGCAATCGAACTCAGATTAGAGGGATTTACGCTTTCTAACGATGTTGATAGGGATTAGTATCACACCCATACATGTCTGCCACCTGTTGATCCCGGTTCAATGCAGACATCATTTAAAAACGGGGTGCTTGAAGTCACATTTAAAATTTTAACCAATTCATCAGAAAATAAAGGTTCGTAAAACAGATTTACCATACGTTCTTTTTTCATTATTGACAGCAGGATTTCTCATAAGAACCGGTAAACTGCTGAATGTTCCGGCAGATGGATTTAAAGGTCTGATGAATAAACCTGTCATCCGGTTAAATGCACCGCACATCCAGCGTTGTAGAAATATTTTAGCATTCACATGAACCCTCACGGGCATATCAACTCTGCCGTCAGGTGCTCTTGAAAAAATGCGAAAACTCCCAAACAGGTATACGTCATTATCGCTCTCAGCGCAGGGATGGTATGGGCACAGGCACTGTCCCCCTCCTCCATCATACCGGTGCTTTGTAATTCACATCTGGCAAAAAGGAATTCTACAGAGCCCAAGAGAAATATATTTTTTTAAAAAAAAAATTTCCGGTTCTTTTCAAGGGAGCGCTATCCTTTCAGGAAAACTAATCCTCCATTCAGTATGATAAGTCTCTTAAACATCGGAATCAAACGACTACACAAACCAGGGCATCCGGCACTATATCATTGGTATAATGCTTATCGCGACAGACGAAGGTGACAAAAAATGATACTCAAGGATTTCCTTACCGGTGCAGGAACAGAAAAAAACCTTACGGAATTAATCCTTTTTCTGGGCTCCCAGGCCCGGCAGGTGAAGAACGGTTTTTTCTGTACATGTATGAATACCATGGCGTGTGACCAGACCAGAAATACTTTTGGCGAGGAGCAGATGGCTCTTGACAAGTTCGCTGACGGAGTATTTATTTCAGGACTTAAAGATACACGTCTTGTACGTTATATCGCGACAGAAGAGCAGGAACGGATCATAGAAATAGGGAATCCGAAAAACAATTTCGGGGTTGTTATTGATCCTCTTGATGGTTCATCACTTATTGATGTGAACCTCTGCATAGGATCAATTATCGGCATCTATCCGGGTCATGTTCTTGAAAAGGGGTCACGAATGGTTGCTGCCCTTTATTTCCTGTACGGACCCCTTACCATCCTGACGTTAACCACAGGTAAGGGAGTTCATGAATTCGTCCTGGATGAGAGCGGTGAATTTATTTTAAAAAAACAGGACATCAGAATTCCGGAAGGGAAAATTTACGCTCCCGGTGCCCTGAGGAGGGATTACCTACCGGCTCACGCACGATGGATTGAGTTCCTCGAGCAGTCGGGATATAAACTCCGCTTCAGTGGCTGTTTTGTTGCAGATGTTCACCAGATCCTTCATAAGGGAGGAGTCTTTACCTATCCGGGATTTATGGGAAAGGAAAAGGGAAAGCTGAGATTATTATACGAAGCAAACCCCATGGGAAAGATCATTTGTGAAGCCGGCGGGGCAATCAGCAACGGAACATCTGATATTCTGCAGATCACGCCGGAAAAAATTGATCAGGTCACTCCCATCTATATCGGTGGAACAAAAGAGATCAGGCTGATTGAAAAGTATATGACTGAAGCATGATATAACAGGAGTAATAAGGCTATGAAAAAGAATGATAATGGTCCAATTCCCGGTTCAACGATTTTTCATGGTATTTCCGGCCAAAAGGCAATTATAATGGCAGCAAATACACGGATTGCCACTGTTGCACAGGGGATTTTCAAAGCTGCAAAAGAAACTGATTCAGCAGTTTTCATGGAACTTGCACGCTCTGAATCTGATCTGAAAGGGGGGTATACCGGTTTAACTCCAAAAGATTTTTCAGAAAAGATGCAGGACGCTGCAAAAGCGACCGGGTTTGATATCTGGGCGCTTCATGCCGACCATATTACCATAAAAACAGGTGAATCAAAGGAGATAGAAGGCACAAAAGAGTTAATCGATGCCCAGATCATGGCAGGGTATACTTCGTTTGCCATTGATGCATCTCATCTCTTCAATTTTGAAGGAAAAAATGTCAGGGAGGAGCTGGACAAGAATATCGGGGTCACTTCTGAGCTGGCGCTTTATATTAAAAACAGGATGAAAGGCAAAGATTTCGGTCTGGAAGTTGAGGTGGGGGAGATTGGGAGAAAAGACGGTCACGGAATGATTCTGACAAAACCCGAAGAAGCTGTTACATTTATCAAAGCCCTGCATGAAAATGGTGTATTTCCCCATGTGCTTGCAATAGCCAATGGAAGCACGCATGGGCATGTATATGATGAAAGGGGGAACGTAGTCGAACAACTTTCCATCGATATCCCTCAGACAAAAGCGGTTGCACATGCCCTGCGGGAGAATAATCTGAAAGTTGGCATAGCCCAGCACGGGATAACAGGTACTCCACGGGATCTCATCAACCAGCATTTCCCGAAAGGCGATATCATAAAAGGAAATGTCGGCACCTTCTGGCAGGATATCGTTTTTACTACCCTCAAAGTGTATGAACCTGCTTTGTATAAAGAAATCCAGGAATGGACCCTTGAGAAATACCGCGCGTTAAACCCAGGGAAAAAAGACAGTCAGATTTTTGATGGTAACTGCAAGTTTGCGATAAAAGAATTTTTCAAAGAACTGTATGCTCTGGAAGAAGAAACTGAACAGGCCATCCAGGCTATGGCATACGCCGAAAGTCTGGTCTTTTTCAGAGCGTTCAGTTCGTACGGAACGGCTTCACTTGTCAGAAAGGTTCTCAAATAAAAAACAGCGTAACTTTTTTCTTCTGGAGGGAGATTCTATACTGTGATTTCTCATGCCGAAGACCACGATTTCTGTTATTAAGGCGGATGTGGGAAGTTTCCCCGGACACTCCCGCACCCACCCGAAACTTCTTGAGAAGGCAGCAAAAATGCTCAAGGATGAGGAAGGTAAACTGATCATCGACTCCTTTGTCACCCATTGTGGTGATGACCTTGAATTGATCATGACCCATA
>JADDYB010000647.1_pt1 | contig 11088 bp, 10 predicted proteins | sample 8641941 | NCBI WGS metagenome assembly JADDYB01 (sample SAMN16275377, study PRJNA637457) | freshwater sediment metagenome | isolation source: Lake Kineret sediment | place: Israel: Lake Kineret | collected 2013 | reverse complement strand
CTTGTACAGGCTCTTCACAGGCTCGATCACCTTGAACCCGAACCTCTCGACCGGGTTGATCCCTATCTGCTCCAGTATGTTGTGCTGGGTCTTTATGCCCGCTGCAGTCTCATCGATGTCCGCCTTGATGGTTCCCTGGACTAGGTACTTTACGCCTTCGGCCTTCGCAACGTCGCCCAGAGTCTCGTAGAAGGTTTTTCTGAAGGCTTTGCGCTTCTCCTCGGCGTCCGAGAGCCCTCCGAGGGCCTCCATGAACCTCTTCCTCTCGTTCAGTATCTTGACGGGTAGGTTGACTGGTTCGCTGCAAAGCATCACCTTAACCTGCTCTCCTTCGCCGATGCGCATGAAGTTGTCGTCTATGAAGACGCAGACTAGGTTGTCGCCTATAGCCCTGTGGGTGAGGATTGCCGACACGGAGCTGTCCACGCCGCCGGAGACAGCCACTAGGGCCTTGTCTCGGCCAAGGGCTCTCCTCACTGCATCGACTTGGTTCTCTATGAAAGCTTCGACATCGAAGTCAGGCATCATAATCAGAGCATCATCTCTGGATTCTCTGATAAAAGCTTTCCAGCCCGGACTGAGAACGAATAAAAACCTGCGTATTCTGATCCACGGTTAACTCTGGCGTGAAACGTTTAATTATAAATGGGCATCTACATGGTAAAGGCGATGCGAGCATGGTTCGGAACGTTGCGGTCATAGGCGCAGGCGTCATCGGTGGCGCGATAGCCAAGTGTCTGGTCCAGTCGGGGAAGGTTGAGAGGGTCTACGCTACCAGGAGGAACATCGAGGCGCTCATACCTTTGGCTGATCTAGGCGTCAACATCTCGGACAGCAACCCCGCAGCGTGCCGGGAAGCCGACGTCGTATTCATATGCGTGAAGCCAGGGGACACGGAGAAGGTTCTGGTAGAGGTCAAGGGCGAGATACAGGACAAGCTGGTGATCTCCACCGCTGCCATCGTCCCCCTAGAGTTCCTGGAGTCCAAGGCGCCCGGCGCCAGGTACGTCAGGACAATGCCCAACGTGGCGGCCATGGTGGGGGAGAGCTTCACCGCCTACAGCATGGGCTCCTCTGCCACTCTCCAAGATAAGGCAGTGGTTGAGACGCTCCTCGGAACCATGGGCACCTGCATGGAGATCGAGGAGAAGTACATTGACGCTGTCACCGGCCTCAGCGGGAGCGGCCCCGCCTACATAGCCATAGTCATAGACGCGCTCACCTACGCGGGCCTCAGGGTCGGGCTCCCCAGGGACCTCTCCAAGCTGGCGGCAGCCCAGTCCGTGCTGGGAACGGCCAAGATGATCGTCAACGGCGTCATGACTCCCTCAGAGATAGAGGAGATGGTCACCACCCCCGGCGGCACAACCATCGAGGGCATCTACGAGATCGAGGACGGTAAGTTGAGGACGGCGCTGATGAACGCAGTGCAGGCCGCCACCAACAAGTGTATCAACATAAGGCACCTCTGGGACAGGGACGATTAGCCCGCCTCAGAAAAAATATAACGCCCACGCTTCTGTATCATCTGAGGACATTCTACATGTACGACCTACTGGTCAGGAACGGAAAGATCATCGACGGCGCAGGGAATCCATGGTACATGGGCGACGTCGCCGTCAGGAGAGGCAAGATCGCGAGGATAGCCAGGAGCATAGACGACGAGACTAAGAGTACGCTGGACGCGTCGGGGCTCGTCGTATGCCCAGGGTTCATAGACGCCCACAGCCACGCCGACCACAACACCCTAGTCTACAGGGAGATGGGAAACGTCATCCATCAGGGCATAACCACCGTCATGGCTGGGCAGTGCGGCTCCACGCCTGCGCCTCTGAGCGAAAAGAGCAGGGCGCAGGCCCAGAGACAGGTGGACGCGTTCCTACCTGAGGGCTACAAGCTTGAGCTGACGTGGAGCACCTTCGACGAGTACCTCAAGGAGGAAGAGAAGAAGGGCCTCGGAGCTAACGTCGGCCATATGGTGGGCCACGGGGCCATCAGGGCCGCGGGGATGGGCCTGGAGGCGAGGGACCCCACAGCCGCTGAACTCGAGACGATGAGGGAGCTGACAGCCGAGGCCATGGAGGCGGGCGCATACGGGCTCAGCACAGGCCTCATCTACCCGCCGGGCATCTACGCCAAGACACCTGAGATCATAGAGCTGGCCAAGGTGGCGGCGAGGTACGGAGGAGTCTACGACAGCCATATCAGGGGTGAGGGCAGAACACTCATGAAGGCCCTATCGGAGGCCATCGAGATAGGGGAGAAGGGGGGCCTGCCCGTCCAGATAAGCCACCACAAGATAGCCAGCAAGAGCATCTGGGGCCACAGCGTACAAACCCTCAAGCTTTTCGAGGAAGCCAGGGCTAGGGGCGTCGACGTGACGATGGACCAGTACCCCTACAAGGCGGGTTCGACGGGCCTCATGACGCTGCTGCCGCCGTGGGTCCACGATGGAGGTAACGAGGCCGCCCTGGAGCGGCTAAAGGACCCGAAGCTCAGGGAGAGGATGCGCCGCGAGATAGAGAAGGGGATACCTGGGTGGGAGAACTTCGCAGGCGAGCTGGGCTGGGAGAACGTGTACGTCACCTCCGTGAAGACCGACGCGAACAGGCCCGTGGAGGGAATGAACATGGTTGAGATCAAGGGCCACCGTGGGGCCCCAGACGAGTTCACGGCCCTGTACCAGCTTCTGCTGGAGGAGGAGGGCGCGGCGGGCATGGTCATCTTCTACGGCGACGAGGACGACGTGAAGAGGATAATGCAGAGCCCGCTCCACATGGTGGGCACAGACGCCGGCTGCTGCACAGTTGAGGGCCCCTTCTGTAAGGGCAAGCCTCACCCCAGGCACTACGGCACGTACCCGAAGATTCTTGGTAAATACGTCAGGGAGGAGAAGACTCTGAGACTGGAGGAGGCCATCCGCAAGATGACCAGCTTCCCGGCTCAGAGGTTCGGCCTACTAGATAGGGGGCTGCTCAGGCCGGGGATGTGGGCCGACTTGACGGTGTTCGACCCCGCCACGGTGGCCGAGAGGTCCACGTACAAGGACCCGCACCGGTTCCCGTCGGGCATAGAGTATGTCGTGGTGAACGGGAAGGTCGCAGTAGACGGCGGCAAGTACACTGGTGCACTCGCCGGCACGACCCTGAGAAAAAAATAATTTTTTTTTTAAAAAAAAGGGCTACTTGATGTACTTCCCGAAGTGGGCCGGCGTCGCGTGGGGGATGGGCAGATCCGCCATCGTCTTGAGGCCGGGCTCAGCGTTGATGACGTGTGGGATCATGTTTGTGGTCATGGCTATTGTGCCGTGATCCCCGTGAACGCACGGACTGATCTTCTGGTGGATGGGAGGGACACCCTCGATGTCCACGCTGTCAAACTCCTCCGGCGCGCCTATGTAGGCCTTGAAGTCCATGGTTATCTTGGTCTTGCCGCCCACGATACCGTACGCCATCTGCTTGGAGCCCGCGTTCTTGCCCTTAGGCACCTTTATGGCCTCGCTCGCGACATCATTCTCTAGGACGACCGGCTCAGGCTTGTCCACCTTGATCTCGTCCAGGTTCCAGCCTAGAGTGTCAGCTATCATCTGTATGCTCTGCTCCAGCCCCACGTGGCCCGTGATCTTGCCGCTGCCGATGGCGTCCCTGAACTCCTTCACCGCCATGCCGGCCCCGATCTTCTTCTGGAAAGGTATACGGCGGGTCGCGGCGTCCATCTGCCTAGCGACATAGATGGTCTCCACCTGCTCACAGGGGCCCGTCAGGAAGGTGGGCAGCGTGTCCATGAGGAACCCGGGGTTGATGCCAGTCCCCAGCAGAGTAGCCTTGTGCTTCTTGGCCAGCTCATCCAGCTTCTTGGCGTACACTGTGCCCTCCTCAGTGGCGTAGGGGTACCCGAGCTCCTCGCATGTGCTGATGATGTTGACTCCGTGTTTCAGTATCTGGCTGAACTGGTCATGGGTTTGCCTCAGGTAGCTCATTGTCGTGTGGCAGACGATGTCAGGCTTCGTCTCGTCGAGCACCTTGTCAGCGTCGCTGCTGATCTTGACGCCGATCTTCTTCTTGCCCAGAACCTCGCCAAGGTCCTTGCCAACGATCTCGGGATTGATGTCGATGGCGCCCACGATCTCGACGCCTTCCTTGGTTAGGAGGTGGTCCGCGAGCTTGCGGCCGATGACACCGATACCGTACGACACTACTTTAACGTTCTTCAAAGTGTTTCAGGGTAAAACATGTCCTTAGCCGTTTATAGTTTACTGCGTCAACCCATGATCGGCTCCTAAGTGAAGTTGTTGTAGGTACCATCAATATTCAAACATTTTGCTATATATCTGATTCGTGACCTTCTCGCCAGTCACCCCAGTTGGGGGAAGGAGGTAAAAAAAGTGAACGTAAAAGTGCTGAGAAATAGACGCGCGATGACAGGCCTTGAGACTGCGATCATACTCGTCGCATTCGTCATCACGGCTGCTGCCTTCGCCTTCGTTGTACTGAACATGGGCTTCCTGACAGCCGAGAAGGCTCAGTCAGTGATCAGCTCAGGCATGGCCGAGGCGAGTTCAGCTATCCTAGTTGACAGCGGCATGGTTGGCCAGTTCCAGGACGTGGACGGAGCCCAGTCAGGCATCGACCTCATAAAACTGACATTCTACATGAAGCTGAGCCAGGGCCACGAGCCAGTGGACCTGAGCGACGACAAGCTTGTGGCCACCTACACTAACCAGAGGTGCCACGGCGAGATCTACGCCACCAACGGCACCATCATGACCATCATAGGCGTGAACAGCGACGGCGACAGGCTGCTGGAGACTGGTGAGAAGGCCAAGGTGACCATAGACTTCACGGCGCTGAGCAACACAGCGGTTGACCCGGCGCAGCCCACCCAGGAGGACGTATACGCGCACCCCTACGAGGAGTTCAGGATCGAGATCCGTCCCGCTGCAGGTGCAGTCCTAGCCATCGAGCGTCAGGTACCAGCAGTCTACAGTACCATAATGATACTCGAGTAGGACTAAAATCTACTTTTTCTTATTTTCACTGCTTTATAAAATAAAATTCTATCCACTTAGTCTCTGGCTTATGGATTTAAAGGGCTCCCAATTTGCTCTCTTAGCGTATATATTGAAGAGAAAGATCAAGCATCCGGGCAGAAGTATAGTCACTATCAGGTTGAAGGCTGTGCTGAAGATGGGTGTCTCCTCTATGAGTAGCCACGAGACTGGGACTATGCTGCCGTGGAAGCTCCACCATGTGCTGGGCGTGATGCCGCTGGTCCAGTACACCATGTCGCACGCGATGGGGACCATGACCAGAACCAGGTGGTAGAGCCAGATCATCAGGCCCATGTCGTCGTCCAATGACGCCAGGGGTAGGGCGAAGCAGCCGAGGTACCACGCCGCTAATGCTACGTACTCCATCGTGAGGACATTCACGGGGTTAAAGTAGATGATCACCAGAATCGCCACGGCGACCATGTAGGGCGCAACGGCGAGGATGTTCATCCGTCCCTCGGGTTTCCCGTCCCTCTTGGGGAGGATGTACTCATAGAAGAAGGCGGTGACCATGAAGGCGCCCACAAGCAGGAAGCCTTTCATGGTCTTTATGAATAGGCTGAAGTAGCCGACTATGGGCAGCCTGTTGATGACCTTGCCCACGACGCGCCCCTGGCCCACGGGGACCCCATCCGGGAACATGTTGTTGTCTCCCTTCGTCGTGTAGAACCAGCCGTCCTCAGTCTCAACTGAGCTCACGGCCCGGTGCACTATGTACTCGTCATCGAACCCAGGCCTCATAAACACCAGTATGTCCCCATTGGGCCTCGGGGCCGCCACCACGTCGTCGAATTCCTCTATGGCCTCGATGAAGATGAAGTCGCCTACGCCCAGCGTGGGCTGCATGCTCTGGCTGATGACCACCATCATGGGGTTATCTGTGCCCAGAGCCTGCCTGAGGACGAATGTGCCGCCGTAGAAGAGCGCTATGAGGGCGAGGAACGTTGCCCCGTACCTCAGCAGCTCCTTTGTACCGTCATCCATGTTCTGGTGCTCACTGGTTGATCTCTGTCGTTATCCGGGGGTCCACCCAGGCGGTCAAGGCCATGCAGTAGACGGGGTCGCGGGTCCCTCCGCGGAAACACTTGTCCACCTCATCACATATGAGGCAGGGGCATCCCTTCACGGAGTCCAACGTGACGGGCTCCTTCTTGCTGAAGAGCTTATAGGTCCACCTGCCATCGTTGAGGACCTTGTTCCTGACGACCTTATCCTTCTCCTCGAACTTCTTGGCCATCCTGGATCCCTCTCGGCTGCTGACGCCAAGCTCCTTCCATAGCTCGCTCTGGAGGATGCCCGCGTCCCCCGCGTCGTACACCAGCTTAAGGGCCTTCTGCTCGAGGCTGCTGTTCTTCTGAGGCAAGTCCGCACCGGCTACTCATAGTAGATGAGGTCATAGTCCTCGAGTATATCGTGGAGCTTCTCCACGGCCTCCCTGACCATGTCCTCGTGCTTGGCCCCTGTGCACACAAGTTTGCCTGACGCGAACAGCAGCATGACCACCTTTGGCTCCCCCATCCTGTATATGAGACCGGGGAACTGCTCTGGCTCGTACATCACGTTCTCCATGATGTCAGCGGCAGTCTCCAGGTCGATTTTCCCGTGGAGATTGGCCGAGGCGACGATGTTCTGGATGACGATCTTGGGTTTACCGAGAATGATGATCCCGTTGTTCTTAAGCTCCCTCACAACCTTCTTCACGGCGCTACGCGCCATCTTCTCACTCTTAGCGCCCGTGCACACCATCTTACCTGACCCGAAGATAAGAGTCGCGGTCTTGGGCCGCTTGAGCCTGAAGACAAGGCCCGGGAACTGTTTAGGCCTGTACTCTACGTTCCTGAACACCTTCATGATGGCCAGGAGGTCAATCTTCTGGTCGAGACTTGCGGAGGCCACCACGTTCTCTATGCTGATGGCCAGGTCCTTGGGCTCCTTCGGCCCAGTGTCCTTCTTCGCCTTGACCTCTTTCTCTTCGTCCTCTTCCTCGTCTAGGTCGTCTTCCTCGTCTAACTCTTCATCTAACTCGTCGTCAAACTCATCAAGGTTTTTGCGACTCATGATCATTCACACTCCGCTGTGCTGCCGCTAAAGTCGATTTATCTTCTCCAGCACATCATCCGGCAGCAGGTTCTGGCTGTGTATCTCTATCACGGGGAACGTGCTCACGTTGGGCTCACTCAACACCCTGTCACTGTACCCTATCTCCCCCGTGTAGCCGTTGTACGTTATGAAGCTGCCAGCCAAGGGCTCCTTGGTTTTCACGAAATATAGGAAGACCTCGCTGAGGGTTCCACCGATAACGAAGTACATGTGCCCCCCCTTGCCCTCCATGTGCTGTACGACGTTCGAGGCTGGACTGGAGGCGACGAGCATCACTATGTCTCGGATGGATTTGAGCTGGACAAACTTCATGATATTCGCTAATACTAGCGTGGTCCGTGTATTTAAACTATATAAATAGAAATGACGGCGTCGCGCAAACGGCTGTTCTCTTTGGTGAAACGCGTCGGCGCTCTACCTTAAATAACGTGATGATGCCATCTGCTCTGATCCAATTGAGAGGCATCATCAAGACGCCTGAGGAGTACTACGGCTTCAAGCCCGGCATGGATAGGAAGCTGGCACGCTGGGACAGGGTCGTCGAGTACTTCTGGCACCTGAACGAGGCATCCGACCGCATAAAGGTGGAGGAGGTGGGAAAGACCACCGAGGGCCACCCCATGATACTCGTCTACTTTAGCAGCCCCGAGAATCTGGGGAGGCTCGACGAGATACGCGAGGCAAGCTGGAAGATCAGTCACCCCGTGGATGTACCAGAGGAGGAGATCAGCGGGATCATCAAAGAGGGCATGGCCGTCGTGGCGATGACCATGAGCATCCACGCCAGCGAGGTGGGCGGCACCCAGGTCTCATCGGACCTCGCCTACAGGCTGGTCACGTCGGAGGACGAGCTGACCCAGAGGATAAGGGACAACGTGGTCCTGCTGCTGTTCCCGTCGGCTAACCCGGACGGCCAGATCATGACAGTTGACTGGTACAACAAGTACCTGGGCACCGAGTACGAGGGCTGCGGCCTGCCCTGGCTCTACCATAAGTACGTGGGCCACGACAACAACAGGGACGCGTTGACCCTCACGCAGGTGGAGACCCAGATAATGAACCGCGTGCTCATGAAGGAGTGGTTCCCCCAGGCATACGTGGACCACCACCAGATGGGCTTCTACGGGTCAAGGTTCTTCATACCTCCAAACAGCAACCCCGTCAACGAGGTTGCCGACCCCCTTGTATGGACAGAGCAGAAGCACTACGGAGCCCAGATGGCCATACGGATGGCTTCAGAGGGTATCAGCGGCGTGGAGCAGGCCGCCGTTTTCCCGGCCGACTTCATGCCGGGGTTCAGCCTCGTGTTCCCGTGGTTCGGCATATGCGGCATGTTCACGGAATCGGCCAGCGTCAAGGGGGCCACACCGGTCTACGTCCACTACCACCAGCTTCAGCCTCACCCCAGGGGTCGCCCAGAGTACCGCGCCTCGGTGAACTTCAACGACCCCTGGAGAGGAGGCTGGTGGCACCTGAGCGACGTCCTGAAGGGTCAGATGGCTGCCGCCATGGCCACCCTGGAGGTGGCGGCCAATAACAGGGAGATGATCCTGCGGAACATGTATGCGAAGGCCGTGAGGGCAGCTGAGAAGGGCAGAAGCGAGGCGCCGTACGCGTTCCTGTTTACGCCGGATCAAGCCGACCTCAACACGGCGCACCGTCTGCTGAGGACACTTCAGGACATGAGCGTCGAGGTCCACGTGGCTGAGGGGGACTTCAAGGTGGGCGGCGTGGTCTACCCGAAGGGCACCCACGTCGTTTTCAGCGGCCAGACTGCGAGGCCCTTCCTCCTGAGTCTCCTGAGCAGGACGGTCTACAGGGACAGCCTCTGGGTCAGAGGCCAGGACGGCGTCCCTATGATGAACTACGACTTCGCCACACAGACCATGGCCGAGTTCAAGGGGGTCAAGGTCGTGGAGGCGGAGTCCATGCCCGTCGGAAAGTTCAGGGCCGTGGACATTGTGGAGCCGCCGAGGCCCTCTGTGGACAAGTCCAGTCACGGGCACCTGTTTGATGGCCGGATAAACGACAGCTTCAAGGCCCTGAACCTGCTTCACAGGGCGGGTCTACGTGTGTGCAGGGTCACAGAGGACGTGGATTTGAAAGGTGTAAGGCTCCCAAAGGGATCGTTCTACATCCCTGAGCAGGGGAATGAGAGGGTGCTGAGGAAGGTGGCTGGAGACGCGCATCTGAGGTTCATCGGTCTGGAGGCCGAGCCCGGCTTCAAGTGTGAACCCATTAAACCCCTCAGGGTCGCCATGTACCAGAGGTACTGGGGCGGCAACATGGATGAGGGCTGGACCAGGTGGCTCCTGGAGCAGTATGGTTTCGAGTACACGACCGTCATGGACAAGGAGGTCAAGGAGGGGCTGGATGGATACGATGTCCTGATCCTACCAAGCGACTCGCCTGCCCTCATAACAGGCGAGAAGGTGGAGGAGTACTACGAGAAGAGGTTCAAGGGAGCCATGACGGCGCCCGTCCTCCCCCCGGAGTACAAAACAGGCATCGGAGAAGAGGGGGTCAAGAAGGTGAAGGAGTGGGTTGAGAAGGGCGGACGCCTACTCTGCCTCTACGAGAGCTGCGAGTTCGCCACAGAGAAGCTTGGGGTTCCCGTCCAGAACACCGTCAAGGAGCTGGGACCAAAGGAGTTCCACTGCCCCGGCTCCACGCTCCGGGTGAACATAGATAACGGGCACCCGCTAGGCTATGGTATGCCAGAGAAGGGCCTCATACTGCTCAGGGGCAACCACGCCTACGCCGTGAAGGCCGTCCACTGCAACGAGGACTACAGGGTCGTCGTGAGCTACCCCGAGGAGGACCTGATGCAGAGCGGGTGGCTGATAGGGGAGAAGCACCTGGCTCGGAAGGCGGCCCTCATCGAGGCAAAGGTGAAGGAGGGCAGGGTGGTGCTCTACGGGTTCGCGCCCCAAATGAGGGCGCTGACGGACGCCACGTTCAAGCTGTTCTTCAACGCCTTGGTGGGCTAACCCATCTTTTTTCACTACGTTTATTGAGCACGCGCACCATCTTGTTTCTGTGAAACTGTCATGAAGTGCAGTGTCTGTGGAGCGGAGGTCTCTGAGGGCGCCCAGTTCTGCCCCAAGTGCGGCTCGGAGATGAGTAAGAGCGCCGAGGACTTCATCATAGTGACGACCCCGACGATACCGGGGTACCGCATCACGAAGGTCTTTGGAGTTGTGACGGGGCTGACGCCGCGCACCAGGGGCTTCCTCGGCAAGTTCGTCGCAGGGTTCGAGTCCATGTTCGGCGGAGAGGTGACGGCTTTCACCAGCGAACTGGAGAAGGCCCGGGTGGACGCCATCGGCAGGGCGAGGCAAAAAGCCATGGACCTGGGGGCTAACGCCATAGTCGGCCTGGACATGGAGTCCAGCGACATCGGCATGCAGCTTGGAGTCGTGGTGATCTCGGCGACGGGCACAGCCGTGGTCGTGGTTAAAGAGTAGCTAGGGCGCCTTGCGGGTCAGGTAACCCTGGGTGAGGACGATCTCCTCGAACATCTCACGCTTGGCCCGGCAGATGGGGCATACGTACGGGGGCTCGTCCCTGAACACCACGTAGCCGCACTGCTTGCAGTAGAACAGTCTTCTGTCCGTCCTCCCGGCTTCACCAGCTGCCGCCGCTTCCTTCGGTGCCTCCTCCTCAAGGCCGAGGCTCTTCATCTGCTTCTCCGCGGGCCTCCTCTCTGGAATAGGTTTGGCTTCCTTCCTTCCTTCAAACACGTCCTTGTCCACGAATAGGCAGCAGTAGCACATCCCGTAATCCGCGACATCCGGGTCCCTGTAATCACAAGGGCAGATGATGTCTCTGTCGAGGTCGAAGACGCCGCTAGCGATCCTGCAGGGACACGAGGGGTAGCCGTAGCGGTCCTCGTTCTCCTTGAGCCCATCCAGTAGGTTCTTCAGGAGGCTCTTGTC
>JADDYB010000646.1_pt1 | contig 11093 bp, 7 predicted proteins | sample 8641941 | NCBI WGS metagenome assembly JADDYB01 (sample SAMN16275377, study PRJNA637457) | freshwater sediment metagenome | isolation source: Lake Kineret sediment | place: Israel: Lake Kineret | collected 2013 | reverse complement strand
GTATGAAGTGGTGTTGATAGAGAAGCTTCCCTCCATCGGAGGTAGGATGCTTCAACTTTCTGAAACCTTTCCCACACTCGATTGTGCACAGTGCACCTTAACTCCCAAGACGGTGGAGACAGGTCAACATCCTCATATCAAACTTCTCACCTATTCTGAGGTCGATAGCGTTGAGGGAAAAGCTGGAAATTTCAAGGTTAAAATTCGAAGAAAGGCGGCTTATGTGGATTGGGAAAAATGCAATGGTTGCGGCCTCTGCCAGCAGAAATGCCCTTCCAAGAATCCATCTGAATTTGATAGGGCCATGGGATTGGGGAAAGCCATCTACACTTTGTCGCCTCAGGCTGTCCCCAATAAGCCTGTGATCAATCCAAATAATTGTCGTTATTTTCTGGAAAAGAAATGTAAAGTGTGTGAGAAGATCTGCCCTGTTGGGGCGATTGACTATGAACAGCAAGATCGTTTTCTTGAAGAGCGAGTGGGGGCGATTATTACTGCAGTGGGTTTTGATTTGATCCCTAAAGAAAGTTTTGGTGAATATGGGTATGGTGACGTTCCGGATGTCATCGATGGACTTGCCTTCGAAAGACTCAATTCTGCATCCGGACCCACCACGGGTGAGATTCGAAGACCTTCGGACGGCAAAATCCCTAAAGAAGTGGTTTTTATTCAATGTACAGGATCAAGAGATCCTGAGCGTTATATGCCTTACTGCTCCAGGGTTTGCTGCATGTATACAGGCAAGCATGCTCGACTTTATAAACACAAGGTCCACGACGGACAGGCTTATATTTTCTATATGGATATTCGCTCAACAGGAAAAGGGTATGAAGAGTTCATCCAGCAGGGGATGGAAGAAGAGGGAATCCTCTATTTAAGAGGAAGAGTTTCTCGAATCTTTCGAGATGGAGAGAAGGTCATCGTCTGGGGTGTGGATACATTGACAGGGAAAAAAGTTGAAATTTCTGCGGATATGGTGGTATTGGCAACAGCGATTGTTCCTCAGAAAGATACGAAGGATCTGGCCGGCAAGCTGGGCATTAAGACAGATGAATACGGATTCTTGACAGAAGCCCAGAGAAAATTAAGACCTGTTGAAACTGATATCGAAGGGATTTATATTGCAGGCTGTGCCCAAGGGCCAAAGGATATTGCCGATGCCGTGGCTCATGCCAATGCAGCAGCAAGCAAAGTCCAGGGGTTGTTTGCAAGACATTAATTTTAAAAATCTCCCCTCCACTGGTGGGAGGGGATGAAGGGGAGGGGGAAAAACCTGAGTCACCCCCACCCGCACCCTCCCCCAGCAAGGGGGAGGGGAATTATGGTTTGCTCATGAAGAGATTGGGTGTTTTTATCTGCCATTGCGGAGTCAATATTGCCGGGACCGTGGATGTCAAATCGGTCGCTGAAAAGGTAGGCAAGATCGAAGACGTGGCCCACAGCACCGATTACATTTACATGTGTTCCGAGCCAGGGCAGCAGATTATCCGAGAGGCCATTCGTGAAAAAGGTTTGGATGGGGTAGTGGTTGCCTGTTGCTCACCCAGTATGCATGAGAACACCTTTCGTAAGGCTGTCAAATCTCAAGAGATGAATCCCTATCTCTGTGAGATTGCGAATATTCGGGAACAGTGTAGTTGGGTCCACCAGAAGGAGAAGGAGGAGGCAACTCAAAAGGCAGAAGAGATCATCAAGGCCACCCTTCAAAAAGTAAGAAAGAATGAAATGTTGGAGGCCATCGCCGTGGCCATCAACCGAAGGGTGTTGGTGGTCGGTGGGGGAATTGCTGGAATCACTGCTTCCCTCGATCTGGCCGAAGGAGGTTACGAAGTTTTCCTTCTGGAGAGAGAAGCTGCTTTGGGTGGTCACATGGCCCAGTTGTCAAGGACCTTTCCAGATCTCGATCCTGCATTCGGTGGTCTCCTCTCAAGGGCATTGGAAGTGGAGAAGCATCCCAATATCCATCTTCACTGTTATTCAGAATTAGAAGATGTGAAGGGCTATGTGGGGAATTTCGAATTGGTCATTCGGAAAAAGGCAACTTCTGTGGATGGGAAGAAGTGCACAGGATGTGGCATCTGTATTGAGAATTGTCCTGTAGAATTTGTTTCAGAGTTTGAAAGGGGGATGGGGATGCGAAAAGCAATTGACACCCTATACCCCTCGTGTGTTCCGAACAAACCTGTGATCCATCGCGATCGTTGCCGATATTTCATAGATGGGAGTTGTCATCGATGTGAAGAGATTTGCCCTGAGAAGGCCATCGATTTCATACAGGAAGATGATCAGATTGCAGAGAAGGTGGGAGCCATTGTGGTAGCTACGGGCTATGAACTCTACCCCAAGGAACAATTAGGGGAGTATGGATATGGTGAAATTCCAGATGTGATGGATGGCCTCGCCTTTGAAAGAATGCTTTCACCCAATGGTCCCACGAAAGGCAAAATCATTCGCCCCTCTGATGGGAAAGTGCCAAAGGAGATGGTCTTCATACAGTGTGTGGCTTCGAGGGATCCAGACCGATATATGCCTTACTGCTCCCGGATCTGCTGTATGTATACGGCCAAGCATGCAAAAATTTATAAGGAGCAGGTTCCAGACGGGCAGCCCTATATCTTTTATATGGATATCCGCTCAGACTGTAAAGGTTACGAAGAATTCCTTCAAAAGACAGTTGAAGAAAAAGGGCTTCTCTATCTCAGAGGCCGTGTCTCAAGGGTTTTTCAGGACGATGGAAGGGTGAGGGTATTAGGAGTCGATACGCTGACAGGGAAAATGGTCGAAGTGGCAGCAGATATGGTTGTTTTAGCCACGGCCATTGTCCCGGGCAATGGGGTGAAAGATTTGGCAGCCAAACTGAGAGCCACAGTGGATCGACATGGTTTCTTGACGGAGGCCCATATCAAACTCTACCCAGTGGAGAGCTCGACCAAAGGGATCTACCTTGCCGGTTGTGGCCAGAGTCCTAAAGATATTTCAGACACTGTCTCGCAGGCCTCTGCTACCGCCAGTAAAATTCAGGCATTGCTTTCCACGGACAAACTTCTTCAAGACCCTTTAATCGCTTTTGTCGATGAGGGAATTTGTAGCGGATGTGGGATCTGTGTAGAAATCTGTCCCTATGAAGCAAGGGAGATGGATCTTCATCGTGGAATTTCAATTGTTCATAGCGCACTTTGCCAGGGATGCGGGGCTTGCATTGCCTCTTGTCCAAACAATGCCTGTGAGTTAAGAAATGGATCAGCCAATCAGGTCCTTCAGATGGTCGATACGTTTATAGCTTAGAGTTTCTATAGTTTCTTTGGTTTTTCTGGTTTATCTTGTTTTTAGCTAACCAGACAGACTAAACAAACTAAACAGACGAAATGAAACGAAAGACGGAGGAGATAAATTGGAGACGGTAACCAGCATGGGGAAAGTGGATTTCTCTTTTTTAGAAGAAGCTACGAAGAAGAGCGGAGAAGATCTGAGTCTCTGTTACCAGTGTCTGAAGTGCACAGCAGGTTGCCCCACGGCACCCTACATGGATATCCGCCCCAACAATATCATTCGGATGATCCAGATGGGGATGAAAAGAGAAGTTCTAGGAAGCAGTGCGATCTGGTTTTGCGTTTACTGTCAGACTTGTGGCACACGCTGTCCGAATGAGATCCACATCGGGGTCCTCATGGATGCCTTAAGAGAGATGGCTATGGAGGAGGGGGTGGCACCAAAAGAGAAGAATATCCATCTCTTCCACGAGGCTTTTATCCAGAGCGTCCGGAGAGGGGGAAGAGCCCATGAGGTAACCATGTTGATGGACTACATGGTCCGGAGTAGGGACTTAATGAAAGATTCTCTCATTCCTGGAGTGAAGCTCTTTTTGAAGGGGAAATTTCCATTGCTTCCCAGCTTTGTCAAGGGGAGGGAGGAGATCAAGAAGATATTTAAGAGGTGCACGAAAGAAAAATAGTGAAAGCGCCAAATTGGAATAATGGAATGATGGAATAATGTGAGAAAAAAATAATGGACAATAGAATGACCAAGGAAAGTTTGTTTCTAAAAAACCATTGTTCCAATATTCCACTCTTCCATTATTCCAGAGTTATCTTTGGGGAGGCTTAGAATGAGATTTTCTTACTATCCAGGTTGTACAGATCACTCATCATCTTTAGAATACGGGTTATCGACCCATGAGGTTTTTAAAACCTTGGGGGTGGAGTTGGTGGAGATCGAGGATTGGAACTGTTGCGGAGCTGCAGCGACCCATAGTCTCAATCGTCTCCTTTCCCTCTGCCTCCCAGCCAGGAATATCTCCAAAGCGCAGTCTTCACAGGCTGGGCCTCTGGTTGTTCCATGCGCCGGATGTTTTAGCTATTTGAAAAGGACTGAGTATGTCCTGAAAAATGACGAGGCGGAGCGAAAGGAGATCGAAGAGATCGTTGGATTTACCTACCAGCCTTCGCTTGAGATTTTAGCATTGATGGATGTGATCCTGAATCGAATTGGTTTGGAGAAAGTACAAGAAAAGGTAAAGAGACCTTTAAAGGGATTAAAGTCTGCCTGTTACTATGGGTGTGCTTTGGTTCGACATCCTAAAATTACTCAGTTGGATGATCCGGAAAACCCTCAATATCTGGATCGTTTGATGAAGGCTCTTGGCGCGGAACCGGTGGAATGGTCTTATAAGACGGATTGTTGTGGTGCAGACTTGGCCATGACATATAGTGATGTGGTTAAGAAACTTGTAGGAAAAATTGTAACCATGGCAAAGGAGGCAGGGGCTCAATGTATCGTGACCTCCTGTGGCCTCTGCCAAATGAATCTGGAGATGAGGCAGGAGATTGGTCTTCCAATCTTTTACTTTACTGAATTGATGGGAGTGGCCTTGGATGTCGAAAAGAGAGAGAACTGGTGGAAGAAACATTTGATTTCTCCGAAAACGTTACTGGATTCAATGGGACTGAAATAAAGAATTTCAGTTGATGAAATGGTGGAAATGAAATCCAAAATTCTAAACACTAAATTCTAAACAAATCCAAAACCCAAAGGGTTAAACCTGGAACATTCTATTTTGTGTTTTGGAATTTTTATTTGAGATTTATTTAGGATTTAGTGTTTAGGGTTTAGAGTTTGGGGGGATTTGAGAGGATGACCATGGCGCAAGAGAAGATAAGGGGTGACAAGAGTTCGGCATTGGTGATTGGTGCAGGGATTGCAGGAATGCAATCTGCTCTTCTGTTAGCAGAGATGGGGATCAAGATATATCTCTTGGAGCAAGGGCCTGCCATTGGGGGTTATTTCCCGTTGTTAGATAAAACTTTTCCAACGAACTCCTGTGGTGTTTGTTTCATGAGCCCCACGCCCCCTGCCTTCTGTCCGATTTATGAATGTCACCTTCATGACAATATCGAATTGTTACCCTATTCAGAGGTGGTGAACGTTGAAGGAAAGGGGGGAGATTTTAACGTCTCTGTTCTTCGAAAACCCCGATTCGTTGATCCGAAACGTTGCACCCTTTGCGATGCCTGCATCAAGGTTTGCCCTGTGGAGATGGAGAGAGAATTTGGTGGCGGCCTGGAGAAACGAAAGGCGATCTACCTTCCCTATCCTCAAGCAATCCCCCACAGCTTGGTGATCGATCCAAAGACCTGTACCCGATGTGGAGAATGTGTGAAGGTCTGCAGCCCAGGGGCGATCGATCTCGATATGAAAGAAGAGGAAGAAAATATTAAGGTGGGAGCCATTCTACTGGGATTTGGATTTGAGCCCTTCATCGCCCAGAAGAAAGGAGAATATGGTTTTGGTCGGTATGAGAATGTGTTGACGAGTATTCAATTTGAGAGATTGCTCTCTACCTCGAGTCCGACACAGGGATTGCCAACCCGGGTCTCTGATGGAAAAAGGATGGAGAAGATTGCCTTTATCCAGTGCGTGGGATCAAGGGATCCCTCCTGTGGTCAGGATCACTGCTCTACCATTTGCTGCATGTACGCCACCAAGCAGGCCATGATTGCGAAAGACAGGTCCCCCGGTCTCGGGGTTACCTTCTTCTATATGGATATTCGGCCCATGGGGAAGGATTATGAACGATATTATGAGAGGGCAAAGACCGAGTATGGGATTGAATATATCCGGAGTGCCATCTCTTCGATTAAAGAACGTCAGCAAACAAAAAATCTTTTAATCACTTATGTGAAAGAAGATGGGACTTTTGAAGAGAGGGAGTTCGATGCCGTCATTCTTTCTGTGGGTTTTACCCCACCACAGACGGTCAAGGATCTTGCAGGGAAAATGGGCCTCCAGTTGAATCAGCAAGGATTTTGCCAGGCAGATGAGTTTGATCCTGCCCAAACTTCGGTAAAAGGAATTTTCGTGGGAGGAGCATTTCGCGGCCCCAGAGACATTCCTGAGACTGTCGTAGAGGGCTCAAGCGCTGCGGCATCGGTAGCATCCTTTCTTATCCCCCATCGCCTTCCTCACCCTCAAAAAGAGTATCCCATGGAGGGGGCTCTGGGTGATGAGATTCCCAAGATAGGGGTCTTCCTCTGCCATTGTGGTGAGGAGTTGAAGAAAAACCTCTCTCTTTTCGATCTCATCTTAGGGACAAAATTGCTGAGGGAAGTGGTTCATGTGGAAGAGGTCGGTTTAGCTTGCCTTCCAGAAGATTTGGATCTTATTAAAAAGAGAATCGGGGAACAAGGGCTCAACCGAATCGTCATCGCCGGTTGTTCTCATCGAGAGATTCGGGGAGCGATGGAAGAGATGGCTAAAGGAATGGGTTTTAATCCCTACCTTATCGAATATGCCAATATACGGGAACAATGTGCCTTCGTCCATTTCGACTATCCCAAATTGGCCACAGAGAAGGCCATGGCTTTGATCAGGATGGCAGTGGAGAAGGCGAAGCGATTTCAACCTATTCGAAAAGGTAAACAAAAGATTGATAAAAAGGGATTGGTGGTGGGTGGGGGTCTCGCCGGCATGACCACATCTCTGCATTTGGCAGAACAAGGATACGAGGTATATTTGGTCGAGAAAGGAAAGGAGTTGGGAGGAAATTTGCGAGAGTCCTTCTACACTTTAAAGGGATCAAATTCTCAAGACCTTTTAAATAAACTCATCAGGCAAGTGGAGAGCAATGGATCCATCCACCTCTATTCCGAAGCAGAAATTCTTGGATTTGAAAAGAAGAATGGCCATTATCAAACAAAGATTCGTCATCAGGATGAAGAGAAGATCCTCGATCACGGGGCATTGATCCTTGCCACCGGCGGGAAAGAAATCATTCCCAAAGAATACCTCTATGGAAAAGACTTGCGGGTCATTACGCAAAGACAGTTGGAGAAGATGATTCATTTAGACGATAAAGGGTTAAAAGATCTTCACTCAGTGGTGATGATTCAATGCGTAGGCTCCAGAGATGAGGAACATCCCTACTGCAGTCGTATCTGTTGTGGCCATGCTGTGAAAAATGCTTTGAAGTTGAAGGGAAAAAACCCAAGTATGAATATCTATGTGCTCTACCGCGATGTGAGGACCTACGGGTTTTATGAGACCTATTACCACGAGGCGAGAGAAAGGGGTGTAATCTTCATTCGATATGACCTGGAGAATAAACCGAAGGTTGCTCCTGAGGATGGAGGCCTTCAGGTCTCCCTGTTCGATCCCGCAATGAATAGTCCTATCGTCCTTTCAGCAGATTGTATCGTCCTCAGCACTGGAATTGAACCGAATGACCATCATGAGCTGTCGAGGATCTTCGATGTGGACCTCAATCCGGATGGTTTTTTTATGGAAGCCAACCCCAAATCTGCTCCTCTTGATTCAGTGGACCGTGGGAAATTCTTCTGCGGCCTCTGCCATTCGCCAAATTTTATTGAAGATGTAATCTCCCAGGGGAATGCGGCAGCTGCCCGGGCGGGTGCGCTTTTGTCAAAGGAGGCAGTGGAGGAAAAGGCCTATTTGGCTTATGTGATCAAAAGGCTCTGCTGCGGATGCGGCCTCTGTGTTACGGTATGCCCTTATGGAGCAAGGGTCCTGAATGAAGAGGAGGGTAAGGCTGAAGTGATTGGATCGTTGTGTCAGGGTTGTGGCTCCTGCGTCATCGCATGTCGGAATGCGGCCTCTCAGCAGCGGAACTTTGAGAAAGAATTGAATCTGGCCGCCCTGGATGCGGTCATGGATTAAATGGAAAGTGGAAAGTAGGAAGTGGAAGGTGGAAAAGATTTTGGGTTACGGACACGAAACACGAGATACGGACACGTTATTTGAAGGAGGAAGACATGGCTGAATTTGAACCGAGGATTGTAGCCTTTTTATGCCACTGGTGTACTTATACGGGAGCAGATCTTGCCGGGACAACCCGGCAACAATATCCTCCCAATATCCGCGTTATCCATTTGATGTGCTCTGGAGCGGTAGACTCCATCTATGTGCTGAAAGCCCTTATCGATGGGGCGGATGGCGTGTTGATCGGAGGTTGCCACCCAGGAGACTGTCATTATCAAACGGGAAATTATAAGGCTCGGAGAAGGGTGGCCATTTTGAAAGGAATCCTCGAGGAGATGGGTTTTAAAGAAAATCGTATCTGGTTGAAATGGATCAGTGCCAGTGAAGGGAAACTCTTCGCAGACACGGTGACCAAGATGGTAGATGAATTAAAGAAGATGGGTCCAAATCCGATGAAACAACTCTGGAATGCATAAAAGATGCAAAGCGCAGAGAACATAGCGCATAGCGTTAAAGATATTAAAAACTACAAGTGAGGATAAACATTACGGACACGAGACACGCCTGCCTGCCGGTAGGCAGGGAGAAGGTCACGTTATTTAATAAAGGAAAGGAGAATGACCGAACATGGCCAAGAAGGCAGTGGTAAAAGTTGTAGAAGGAAAAACAGATCAGGCGATCATTGACTTTTTAAAATCTCTTTTAAAAGAAGATGTGGTGGAGGCGATTGTTATACCCAAACCCCTTCCTTCACAGGATGGATTCGTACAAACACTCATACGGGATCCAGAAAAGTTGAATGGAGTGTGTATCCTTTCACCCACCATGCCAGTTCAGTCTGCGAGAGTCATCTCCAATCTCAGCGTTAAAAATCTGGGGAAGAAAGTCGCTGCCGTTTTAAAAGCGTGCGAAATACGGGCCGCTGTCGAATTGGCAAAATTTCTTCAGGTCAAACTGGATAACCTCTATCTCATCGGTATCGATTGTCCTGGAACCTTTGAAGTGACCGATTATGCAAAGATGGTACAGGAGGGAAAGGGCGGGGAGTCCATGACGAAAGAGTTGCTCAAAGGTATGGAGAAAGGTGAAATTTCCCCACCCTCCGGTTATGCCTTCCGGATAGCTTGTCAGATGTGTGAATACCCTGTTCCTCAAGCGGATATTATTCTTAAACTGTTTGGCTATAACGCTGATCAAGAGATCGGCATTGAAATAACGGATAAATTGGGAAAGGAGATCGAAGAAAAGGGTATTTTTTCTTTTTCAGAGAGTGAATCGGCCTCAAGAAGCGAATCGGTCAACAAAGTCATTGCTGAGAGGACAAAGAAAAGAGATGCCCTTTTCCAGGAATTCAAAGGTATCGTTAAGGATCTCCAAGCCTTTTTAGACCGATTTTCGACCTGTGTTCGATGCCATAATTGTATGGTGGCCTGCCCGATTTGTTACTGTAAAGAGTGTGTTTTCAGGACAGCGGTCTTTGAGCACGACGGAGATCAATTCCTGAGGTGGGCGGATCGAAAGGGTGGGATTCGAATGCCAACCGACACCCTCATCTTCCATCTCATTCGGATGTCCCACATGGTGACTTCCTGTATCGGCTGCGGACTTTGTGACAGTGCTTGTCCGAGTCGATTACCGGTGGCCACCCTCTTCAGGAGCGTGGGAGATAGGATACAAAAGATGTTCCGATATGTTCCGGGAAGAAATGTAGAAGAGGTACCCCCTGTGGCAAGCTTCAAAGAAGATGAATTGAAAATTGAATCAGGAGCATTATAAAAAAACGCATAGAGCAAAGCGCATAGCGATAAATATAAACTCTATGCCCCATGCCATATGCTTGAATTAGGAGGAGATTCATGGAAGTTGAAGAGAAAAAGCGAGAGGATCTGGTTCCCATTTTCATTATGGGAAAGCGATATGAAGTCCCTTCCTCCATCACCATTCAAAAGGCAATGGAGTATGCTGGATATCAATTGATTCGGGGGTGCGGCTGTAGGGGAGGGATATGCGGTGCCTGCGGAACGGTCTACCGATTTCCAGGAAGTTATAAAATTGAAATAGGTTTGGCCTGTCAGACCGTTGTCCAACCCAATATGTATCTGACACAGATTCCTTTCTTCCCAGCCACCAAAAGCATCTATGATATCGAAAAGATAAAACCTACCATTGAAACACTGGTGAAGGCTTATCCTGAACTGTTGAGGTGTCTACAATGCAATACCTGCACCAAGTCCTGTCCGATGGATATAGAGGTTATGGACTATATTGCAGCCGCCATGAGAGGGGATGTGGAACGACTGGCAGAACTTTCCTTCGACTGTGTGATGTGTGGCCTCTGCACAGCGAGGTGTCCGGCGGAGATCTGCCAATACAATATTGCAATTTTGGGAAGGCGGCTTTATGGAAAATACATTGCCCCCAAGGCCGAACATCTTGCCGCAATGGTTAAAGAGATCGAGAAGGGGAGGTATGAACAGATGCTTAGAGGATTGATGGATACGGATGAAGAGACGTTGAAGGATCTTTATAATAAGAGGGAAAACGAACCTGAACAAGCTGATGAAGATTGGATCCCAAAAGATAACACTTACCTTTAAGAGACGCCTCCCTCTCCCTTGATGGGAGAGGGTAGGGGTGAGGGTGAACGCTATGCCCTATGCCCTATGCTCTTTGCCGAAGTGAGTTTGGAGGTTTTATGCCTTATACAAGTGAATTGAAGGAGCTGATGAAAAGGGTCGAGGCAACCCGACCCGCCAGAGTTGAAAAGAAGAAAAGAGGGGAGGAGTTTCCTCTGCTTTCTTTGAAAGAGAGGGAGGAGCGACTGAGAAAGTACCATCCCGATTTCATAGAGGGCGCGAGAAAAGAAATTCGTGTGGGAGATC
>JADDYB010000645.1_pt1 | contig 11097 bp, 12 predicted proteins | sample 8641941 | NCBI WGS metagenome assembly JADDYB01 (sample SAMN16275377, study PRJNA637457) | freshwater sediment metagenome | isolation source: Lake Kineret sediment | place: Israel: Lake Kineret | collected 2013 | reverse complement strand
CCCATCATGCACCACCGGGAACCCGAATTTGAAAAAATCTTTGCGGAGATCCGAGAGGGGTTGAAATACCTTTTCCAGACGAAAAACGAGGTATTGATTTTTACCTCTTCCGGAACGGGTGCCATGGAGGGAGCGGTCTCCAACATCCTCTCCAAAGGTGACAAAGCCTTAGTGATTCGGGGGGGAAAGTTTGGTGAGAGATGGGGAGAGATCTGCAAGGCCTATGGAATTGAGTTTGTTCCCATTGAGGTGGAATGGGGGAGAGCCGTGGATCCGGAACAGATTCAAAAAATCCTAAAATCCGATCCCGCCATTCGAGCAATTTACACTCAGGCCAGTGAAACCTCAACAGGAGCAAGGCATCCCATTCGGGAGATTGCAGAGATCGTAAAAAAACATGAAGAAACCATCATCGTCGTCGATGCCATTACAGGCATTGGCGTCTTTAATATTCCGATGGATGAATGGGGGATCGATGTGCTGATCAGTGGCTCTCAAAAGGCCCTGATGCTTCCCCCGGGACTTGCCTTCGCCGCTTTAAGTGATAAGGCATGGAGGTTCGTGGAACGATCAGACCTACCCAAATTCTATTTTAACTTCAAAAAAGAGTTGAAGTCTGCTCAGAAAAATCAGAATTCCTTTACCCCAGCCATCTCTTTATTCGTTGGGTTAAAAGAATCTCTCAATCTGATTCGAAAAGAGGGTCTGGAGGCAGTTTTTCAACGCCATGAAAAGTTGGCAGATGCCACTCGTGTTGCAGTGAAGGCTTTGGGTCTTGAGCTCTATGCTCCGGATTCACCGAGCAACGCTGTCACAGCCGTCAAAGTTCCAGAGGGAATACAAGGGGGAAAATTGAAAAATTTGTTTTTTGAGAAGTTCGGCATTACCGTCGCAGGAGGTCAGGATCAAGCAAAAGGCAAGATTATTCGAATTGCCCATTTGGGGTATTATGGGCGACTGGACATGGTCATGGTTATTTCTGCTCTGGAGATGCTTTTAAAGGAGATGGGCTATCCATTTGAGCTGGGAACAGGAGTGAAGGCAGCTGAAGAGATTTTGATGAAATGAAAAAAGGCGCTAGGCATTTGAGGTGAGGTGAGATGGAGGAGATAAAAAAAGTTTTAGTCAGCGACCCTTTGTCGAATAAGGGATTGGAAATATTAGGAAGGGCAAAAAACCTGAGGGTTGATCTGAAACCCGGACTTTCTCCAGAAGAGTTGAAGAAGATTTTACCGGAATATGATGGAATTATTATTCGAAGCGAGACGAAGTTAAAAGGCGACATTATCGAAGCAGGAAAACGCTTGAAAGTGATCGGAAGGGCAGGGATTGGTTTAGATAATGTGGATGTCCCTGCAGCCACCAAGAAGGGTATCGTGGTGATGAATACTCCCCAAGAGAATGCCATTGCCGCGGCCGAACACACCATCGCCATGATCCTTTCTATTTCAAGGAAAATTCCACAAGCCACTGCTTCGAGGAAAGCCGGTAAGTGGGAGAAGAAAAAGTTTATGGGAGTGGAACTTTATAATAAGACCCTTGGAATGATCGGGGTGGGTGTGATCGGGACGATCGTCGCCGATCGGGCGAGAGGCCTGAAGATGAAAGTTATCGGTTACGATCCTTATCTTTCAAAAGAGTTTGCCGAGAAGAAGGGGGTCGACCTGGTCTCGTACGATGAACTTCTGAGCCGGTCCGATTTCATCACGATCCATACCCCGTTGACGGATGAGACACGAAATCTCATTGATAAAAATACCTTGGTTAAGATGAAAGACGGGGTGATTCTGATCAATTGTGCTCGAGGAGGCATTATCCATGAAAAGGACCTTTACGACGCCATTAAGGCGGGGAAGGTGGCCGGAGCAGCCTTAGATGTTTTTGAAAAAGAGCCCGCCACTGGAAATCCTCTTCTGGAATTAGAAGAGGTGGTTAGCACCCCACATCTGGGAGCCTCCACGGGAGAAGCCCAGGAGAATGTATCGATCGCCATTGCTCAACAGGTTGCTGATTATTTAACGTTGGGAGAGGTTCGCAATGCCATCAACATGCCAGCCGTCAGCCCAGATATCCTCCCTTTTTTAAGACCCTATCTCCGGCTTGGAGAGAAGCTGGGAAGCTTTTTAGGTCAGATCTCTAATTACGCTATTGATGAGGTGTTGATCGAATATCTAGGCGAGGTCGTGGAGTATGGGACAAAACCGATCACGATTTCGGTCTTAAAAGGCCTTCTCACCCCCTTTGTCGGGGAGACCGTCAATTTTGTCAATGCCCCGGTGATGGCGAAAGAAAGAGGGATAAGAATCACAGAATCCACGAGTGATAAAGCAGAAGATTTTGCGAGTTTAATTGCCCTCACCGCCCGATCGAAGATGGAGCAAAATTATATTGCAGGAACCCTCTTTGGAAGGAAAGAATTACGGATCGTCAAACTCAACGATTTTTTCATCGAGGCCCTTCCCGAGGGATATATTCTGTTAGTGAACAATTATGATAGACCTGGGGTGATCGGGAATATTGGAAATGCCCTGGGAATTCAAAATATCAATATTGCGACGATGCAGTTTGGGCGCGATCATAGGGGTGGCAATGCGATCTCACTGCTTCACTTGGATGCTCCTTTGCCACCCGGGATGCTGGGTGAGATTTTGAGGTTACCGAATATCATCTCGGTTCGTCAAATTCAATTATAATTTTTAAACAAATGGAGGAATGATTTAGAATGGCTAACGTCGTGATCGTCGGAGCTCAATGGGGAGATGAAGGGAAAGGGAAGATCGTCGATTTGTTGACCCAGTATGCGGATCTCGTGGTGAGATTTCAAGGGGGAAATAATGCTGGGCACACGATCGTTTTAAAAGGGGAAAAATTTGTCGTCCATCTCATCCCTTCGGGTATCCTTTACGAGAACAAAAAATGCATAATCGGGAATGGGGTCGTGTTGGACCCGGCCGTGTTGATTGGAGAGATCGATGAGATAAAAAAGAGAGGATATTTCAAAGATGATTCTCAGCTGATGATCAGCGAAGAAACCCACCTCATCCTCCCTTATCATCGGAGAATTGATGTTGCCAGAGAAAGAACTTTCAAAATTGGCACCACAGGGAGGGGGATAGGTCCTGCGTATGAAGATAAGGTGGTTCGATGCGGGATTCGGGTGGTTGACCTTATCGATGAAAAGGTATTTCGAGAAAAGTTAGAAGCAAATCTGATCCAGAAGAATATCTATTTGACACAAGTATTAAAGGATAAAAGTTTTGAGTTCTCAGAAATTTTTGACGAATACCTTCAATATAAGAATCGACTTGAAAAATATGTTAAAAATACTTCGCTCATCCTTCATGAAGAAATTCAGAAAGGGAAGCACGTCTTATTTGAAGGAGCGCAAGGAGCCCTGTTAGACATAGATCACGGCACCTATCCTTATGTGACCGCCTCGAATACGGTGGCAGGAAATGCCTGTGCAGGTTCAGGGATTGGTCCTACGATGATCAATTCTGTGATCGGGATAGCGAAGGCCTATACCACCCGAGTCGGGGAAGGCCCCTTCCCGACAGAACTTCAAGATGAATTAGGGGAGAAAATTCGTCAGAGAGGAGGGGAATATGGTGCGACCACGGGGAGACCGAGGAGATGTGGTTGGTTCGATTCGGTAGTGGTTAACCATTCCATCCGGGTCAACGGTATTCGGGAAATAGTGATTACCAAATTGGATGTCTTAAATGATTTCGATACGATCAAGATTTGCGTGGGGTATCGTGCAGATGGAAAGGTCTTTTATCATGTTCCTTCTGACCTCGAAATATTGAAGCACTCTGAACCCGTCTATGAAGAGATGAGAGGATGGAAAACTGAAATCAAGGGAGTGAAAAATTTTAAAGACCTTCCAAAGAATGCGAAGCGATATCTTAAAAGAATTCAAAAATTGATTGGTACAAAAATCACGATGATTTCTGTTGGTTCAGAAAGAGATGAGACGGTAGAGGTTAAAAACCCCTTTATTAAAAAATCTCTTAGAAGGTAATCCTTCATTTTTACTTGACAATTCAACAAGTTTTCTCTTACTCTGAACGGAAGGGCCGTTAACTCAGGCGGTAGAGTATCTGCCTTTTAAGCAGAGAGTCGCTGGTTCGAGTCCAGTACGGCCCACCAACTAAAAACATGGAATGATGGAGTGATGGAATAATGGAGTGTTGGGTTAATCAACTGAAATTTTAATCGGTTTTCTGGGACCCAGTATTCCATTTTTCCAATATTCCATTGTTCCGTTTAATCTCGTCCCCATCGTCTAGTCGGCCAAGGACACCGGCCTTTCACGCCGGCAACAGGGGTTCGAATCCCCTTGGGGACGCCAAATGTTTGTTGAGGGTTAGTTAATTTTACTAACCCTTTTATTTTTTCCAGGTAACCACTGAATGTTCATTTGAAATCGAATTAGGGAAGCGTGAGATTTCCATTTTTCTGAAATTTTGTCCCCCTCTTGTGTTTCACTGATTTTTCAATTTAGAATAAGGATATATAAATTGAATGAAAGGAGGTTATTATGAGGAGAAAGGCGAATCTATTATTGTGGTTGTTTTTATTCGCTCTGTTGCTTTTGCCTTTTTCAAATGCGGAAGCACAGAAGAAATCGGAGTTGATCGGTCGAGAGACAGTCAATTTCACACTCCCCTCAACGCAAGATCGGACCATCAACTATGCGGATGAGTATTATGGGAAGCATCATCTGATCATCACCTTTTTCCCGGCTGCTTACACACCTATCTGAACGGGCGAGATGGAGGGCCATCAGAGGAATCTTTACCTCTATGAGCGCTTCAACGCCCGGGTCCTGGGCGTCAGTCGGGATGATGTGATTACTTTAAAATACTGGGCAAAAAGTTTGGATTTAACCTTCCCCATTCTTTCGAATGTGACCGCTTTTCTGGGTGCCTATTTCCACATTCAGCCTGATGGGAAACCCATTTTCGGGAGACGGACAGTCATTATCGATAAGACCGGGGTGATTCGTTATATGAGGGATGGTTCACCTGAGTTTAAGGATATTCTCCTCTTCCTCAAGAAGCTGAACCAGGAAGGAGGAAAATGATGAAAAAGAAAATATTGATGATTTTATGTTTTATATTGGTGGCAGTGTGGCTCTCTGGATGTGCGACGAAGCAGCAGATTGCTCAGAAACCTTATCGTTTATCTCCGCAGGGAACCGTCATCTGGGAAGATGAATTTGAGTTTCTGCCTCCTCCTCCGGATTGGAAACTGCTGAGGGTGGAAACAGGAGAGAATGATATCAATTTTGGGTTTATGAGAAATGATCCGGGAGGTTTCCCTTCGACAACGACATTTGCGTATGATGAGGAACCCTTTGGTTGTTCGACGAAATTTGAGGGGAGGGAGAAGGAATTCTTTAAGAGATTCCTTTTCAACGCCATCGTGAAGTTTGAGGTTTTGAAGAGAGAGAAAGTGCGGGTTGTGGGTGGAGAAGGGCTTGCGGTGACCGTAGAAGGGAAGGATCCCATCAAGAAAGAGAAAGTCAGGGCCAAAGTGGTTTTTGGGAAACGAGGGGATCGTGTGATTGGATTCTACATCACCCAGTGGAGGCCAATGGATGGGAGCTATGATCTTTCAGTTTTTGAGGTCTTTGATAAATTTGTGACCTCGTTTAAGTTCCTAAAAAAATCTTTCTACGAAACCTTATAAACTCGGGTTGCCAAGGGCGGGCACGAGATCCCGCCTTTGGCGCATCTCAAACAATATTCATAATTTGAAACATTCTGGATTTTCAGGTTTAAAATGGGGAGAGACTTCCCCATTTTTTTATTCTGAGGCCTTGTTGCAGTTGACATAAAAACCGTTAAGCAGTATACATATCAATTAAAAATTCATTATGCTACAGTTCTTAAGGTGTCAAAGATTTCCAAGCCTGACCATTCAAGACCTGCTCCCTATTTATTCTAACTGGATAGGTTCGGTGGTCTTCTGTCCTATACCAGCACGGTTCAGGGTCTGAACCGTACCTTTTGGAAATTATTTTTTTCTGGAGGACAAAATGAGAATGAAGAGAAAATACCAAGATCATAGAGGTTTCGGTATCTCTAAAGTCAACTTATTCTTTTTATCAATGGGAATGTTTATGCTTTATTTCATCTTATTGGAGCCCTCTGGGTTTTTCACTAAGGTGACCTATGCAAGTCAATCAAACCCTACCCTCAAAGAAGAGGTAAAGATAGCGATTCAAAAATTGTCAATGTCCTTGATAGAACCCATATCAAAAAACGATATCGATGCCATCCAGGCAATGCTTGATCAAATCATTTCAGATGCTGAAAAGGAGGGAAAACCCATCCGTTTTGGGATCGGGATTCTCGACAAGAATGGTGTAGCCGTTACTGGGAGATATTTCGTCGGGACTTTTAGTAAGGAGGATTTCTCCAAATATAAATTTGTGAGAAAGGCATTTAAAAAGAGGAAGATCATTCAGGATCGACTTTATTTTCAAGATTGTTCTGAGTTATTGATCGTTTGTGCTCCTCTAGTTCAACGGAAAAGTGTTGTGGGTGCCCTCGTTTTAGGATTCAATCCAACCGAAGTAGAAAAGGATTACGGTTTGAACACAGAGCAATTCTTGGCCCTCGATTTTAATAAATAGGTTAATGAACTCTCAAAAGACATACACGATCAATGTTCAGGGTGAAAAAGGCGGAGACGTTTCTCTTTCGCTGTCAGGTCGTATAGAAACAGAGAACTTGAACACCTTTCTGTCCGAAACAGAGATTCTTCTGAGAGAGAAAGCTCCAGAGAAGCTGATGGTGAATCTCTCAAAGATCGAATACCTTGACAGCGCAGGAGCTCTTGGACTTTTGCAATTGGAAGATAAGGCCAAGGCAAAATCTATTCCATTTCAATTTGTTAATGTGACCGATGAAGCAAAAAGAGTCATGGGTCTTATCAACCGAAGGGCCCTTACCATAAAACCCTTTGTCAGTGATAAAAGGGCTGACCACATCATGGAGCAGGTGGGTGAGGCGAGCCTCAGGATTTTTAACGACTTTGTCTCTATCGTCACTTTTTTAGGAGATCTTATCACGGCCCTGATTTATTCCTTTATTCATCCCCGTTCCATTCGATGGGAGGACCTCCTTTTCTACATGAAAAGAGCCGGAGTGGAGGGTCTTCCAATCGTAGGGCTTATCAACTTCCTCTTGGGGCTCATCATTGCTTTTATGTCTTCTCTGCAGCTCAAACAGTTCGGAGCGAATATTTATGTCGCCCAACTGGTGGGAGTGGCTATGGTAACGGAGCTGGGACCGATCATGACAGCTATCATCGTGGCTGGCAGGTCAGGATCGGCCTTTGCTGCAGAAATCGGGACGATGAAGGTCAATGAGGAGGTCGATGCGCTTGTGAGCATGGGATTTGATCCGACTCGGTTTCTTGCCATTCCCAAGGTCCTCGCGGCAATGCTGGTGGTGCCGGTGCTCACCTTGTACGCAGATTTCTTTGGCATTGCAGGAGGATTAGTCGTGGGAGTGCTCGGCCTTGACTTGACCGTATATACTTATGTTCAGGAGACCATGAAGGTAATCAGCATTACGGATATCGTAAAAAGCTTGATTAAATCCGTGGTTTTTGCGGTGTTGATCGCAGGCATTGGTTGTCAGAGAGGATTCCAGGTAAGAGGAGGAGCCGAGGCAGTCGGAGCCTCAACGACCTCAGCTGTGGTCGCTGCGATCTTCCTCATCATTGTGATGGATTCAGCATTCGCCATCCTATTTACATATATTTAGTATGGAGAGAACAGATCAAACACCTCTTATCACTGTTGAGAATTTGACAGCTCGCTTTGGTAACAATACCATCTTTCAGAATGTGAGCTTTGAGGTTTACAGGGGAGAGGTCTTTGTCATTCTGGGTGGAAGCGGTTGTGGAAAATCAACGCTGATGAAACATATGATCGGCCTTTACGAAACCGAATCCGGTAAGATCGTTATTAACGGGATTGATATTACAAAGGCCGGCGAAAAGGAATTGAAGAGGGTACGATTGGACATCGGTGTCGCTTTTCAATCGGGTGGTCTCTTTGGCTCTATGACATTGGCTGAGAATGTGGCTTTGCCGCTCCAGGAATATACCGATCTCTCTCCCGAAACAATTGATCTCATCGTCAAGATGAAACTCGGTATGGTCCAGCTTGCCGGCTATGAAAACCACCTCCCTGAAGAGCTATCCGGCGGGATGAAGAAAAGAGCGGGTCTTGCGAGGGCCATGGCCATGGACCCTACTGTGCTTTTTTTCGATGAACCTTCGGCAGGATTAGATCCCATTACCTCCGCAGAACTAGATTCACTGATCAAAAGCATCAATGCAGGGATGGGAACGACGATGGTGATCGTTACCCATGAACTGCAATCGATTTTAAATATCGCTGACAGGATTATTATGCTCGATAAGGCTGCAAGAGGGATTATTGCAGAAGGCGATCCGAAATGGCTGAAGGACCAAGCGACCGATCCGCGGGTGAGAAACTTTTTCAATCGAAAGGTACCAGAGCAGGAGGAGAAAGGAACATAAGATGGCCAGAAAGACATCCAAGTTTATGATCGGGCTCTTCGTTATCATCGGTGTCTCCATTGGGTTGATTGCTATTATCTGGTTGGGTGCCTCCAAATACTTTGAAAAAGGTGGAACCTATGCCACCTATTTCGACGAATCGGTCCAAGGTCTCCAGAAGGATTCAACGGTCAAATACCGGGGAGTTGACGTGGGAAGAGTAGAAAAGATAAGGGTGGCTCCGGATAATGCCTTGATAGAAGTGGTGATGAAAATTAACCTAAAAGGGGAATTACAACGTAGTCATATTGCTCAGTTAAAGCCTGCAGGGATCACAGGCATCGTTTTCATCGAACTTGATCGTAAGGGACCGGGAGAGCAGGATCTTTCACCTCAATTAAGTTTTGCCTCTGAATACCCGATTATCGCCTCGAAACCCTCAGATATTAAACAGATCCTCTCCGGAGTTCAGGGAGTTCTTGAAAATCTTAATAAGATTGATGCGAAGGGGATATCGGAAGGGATTGTGTCGACCGTGGCTAATTTGAACGGTGTCATTACAAAAGTCGATAATGCCTTGGCCGAAAAGAGACTGGATGAGATAATCATAGAGGCCAAAAATACTTTGGTTAAGGTCCAGAACTTTGCTACGAATATTGAGGGAGAGATTCACGCATTGAACCTCGCCAAGACAGGGGCCCATGTGGAAAATACCACCGCAAGAATAGAGAAGATTGTGACTTCAGGGGAAATAGAGAAGATCTTTGCAGAAGTGAATGAAACGGCGACGAAGTTGAACCATGTGATAGAAGGATTGGATAAGAAGAGCCTAACCATAACCAATGACGTAAAGGTGATCAGCGAAAACCTGAGACGGGCTTCTGAATCCTTAGATATGCTCATCGAGAGAGTCTATGCCAGTCCATCCGATCTCCTTTTCGGCCAGCCGCCTCCTCCAAGGAGGGGGAATTAAAGGGAGGAGTGCGAGGAGAAAAAATGAAACGATCTTTTACAAAAGGAAAGAGACAGGAATTCCTAAAACTAGGTACTATCCTTTTACTCATGATGGTTGCTTCTGGGTGCGGTCTCGGAGCAAAACCAGCTTACTTAGTGAATCAATATACACTGGAATATACTCCTCCAGTGTTGAAAGAGATGACTCAGATAAATGAACTCATTAAGGTAGAACGGTTTTCAATCGGCCAGACCTTTGACTCCTTGATGATGGTTTACAAGGAAGGCCCCAATCTCCGTAATGTTGATGCTTACAATCGCTGGAGAACCAAACCCGGAGATATGGTGACAGAAAACTTGGCCCGTGATTTGAGAAATTCGGGACTCTTCCGGGCGGTCTTCTCCTATCACAACAGCGAGGAAACCCGATATCTTCTGGAAGGGCAGGTGGATGAATTTCTGGAGGTGAGTGAGAAGGATGGGCGAAAGGCTGTTCTCAGTTTAAATGTAACCTTTCTGGATCTGAAGAAAAAAGATACTGCTGACAAGGTGATCTTCCAGCGGGATTATAGATTTATTGAGCCCTTTGCAGAAAAGACACCCGAAGGTTTTGCTAAAGGAATGAGCAGAGCCATGGAAAAGTTCTCAAAACAGGTAATCCCAGACGTCTATCAAGCCATAAAAAATCGGTAAGAGTATTGAGTGGTTGGTAAAATGAGCAGAGTGTGTGAAAGCCATCCTTTGGATGGCTTTTTTGTTTTTATTTGCTTTACTTTTTCGTTAAATGAAATTGTTGAAATAAAAAGGGCAAATAAAGGGCTAGGTAAGGGTTCGAACGTCTCGGAGGCCCCTTTTTTCAACAATAGGGTTTACTCCAGGCCTTTTTTATGTTATGGAAACATAAAAATTGCCCATGGTTGAATAACCCTGATTTATGGCAACTCCCTCCAGGACAAAATGGAAATGGATTTTTCTTCTCTGTATTTTGGCGGGATTCGTTTTTTTTCTCGTCTATCAATACAACTCCCAACTATGGACTCAAGTCGTTAAACTTTACGATACCCTCCATAATCGGCATGAATTAAAAAGATTCATCTTATCTTTTGGAGCCTATTCTCCCCTGGCTTATATTCTGCTTCAAATTATACAAGTGATCATTGCCCCCATCCCTGGAGGGGCGATTGAGTTCTTGGGGGGTTACCTATTTGGAGTGAAGGCTGGTTTTATTTATTCTACGATCGGTCTGCTGTTCGGGTCCTGGGCAGCCTTCGGTTTGGCAAGGATTTTTGAAAAAATAGCTGTTGAAAAGTTTGTTTCAGAACAGACAAGAAAGAAATTCGATTATTTAGTTGAACATCAGGGGGTGATCCTCAGTTTTATCCTTTTTTTAATCCCAGGTTTTCCAAAGGACGCCCTTTGCTATATTTTGGGATTGACCCCCATGCATTTGGGGATTTTTTTGATCATCTCTACCATTGGTAGGATACCTGGAACATTGATAGCGACTCTCCAGGGCGCAAAGGCCTTCGAACATCAATACTACACCTTTGGGATCCTATTGGGTGGATCTGCCTTAGTGATTCTCGTCTTTTATAT
>JADDYB010000644.1_pt1 | contig 11111 bp, 18 predicted proteins | sample 8641941 | NCBI WGS metagenome assembly JADDYB01 (sample SAMN16275377, study PRJNA637457) | freshwater sediment metagenome | isolation source: Lake Kineret sediment | place: Israel: Lake Kineret | collected 2013 | reverse complement strand
ATGGTTGGCATACGGACCGATTGTCACAAAAATCTCACCCTGTGATACTCCCTCTGCTGAAAGGGCGCTCAGTACGACATGACCAGTTGGAGAGGTGATCCTGACCCGTGCTCCGTTCTCGATTCCCAGCATCATCATATCCACGGGATTGAGGAAACAAGCAGAAGCCACGGCACGGTACGCATCCGATCCCTTATGTTCGACTGCTGTTCCCTGCGGGACGGTACGCCCGGTGTTGAGGATACACTTCACTGCGATCCCTCCTGCACGGGCTGCTGGTATCCTTCAAGGATCCGGGCAATCCGGATGGCACCGGTCGGGCAACTGACTTCGCAGGTCTTGCAGCCCGTGCATTTATCCTCGTGGATCACCACAATATCCCCTTTTTGTACCCGCATGATCACCTCATCGTTCGAGGAATGCCCCCCGGCGCCCATCTGGGCATCGGCCACCTTGTTGACCGGGCAGGCTGTACAGCAGTTCCCGCAGCCCGTACACAGTTCCAGGTCGATGGCGATGCGGAACGAGAAGAGCAGCGAGGTCCCTTCGCGCTCCATGGTTTCAAGGATCCTCCCGCTCTTCAGGACCCCGTTCGGGCACGCCTCTACGCACAGCCCGCAGCGGATGCAATGTCCTTTGTGGATCCGCGGCATCCATCCATCCCCGGCATGCACGACCTCGATCGCTCCAGGTGCCGGGCATGCCATCATACAGAAGAGAGCATGCCGGCAGGTCTTTCCCGTAGGTTCAGGGAATCCCCGGAAGTGGGAGGGGGTTACCAGCGGGGCCGTCTTTGCAAACAGGAACTTTTTGATCCACTCCGTGCGGGAGAACTCTTTCAGGTACCAGACCAGCGACAGCCCCATGTTACCGCTCCGTACACGCGATGCAGGGATCTGCAGAAACAAACGTCGATGTGACATCGGCTATCGAATCTGCTCCGATGATCATCTCGTGGCAACAGGCCTCGATGTTCATGATGGACGGGGTCTGGATCTGGATATCAACGATCCGGCCGAACTCGTCGCTTTTGATAAAGTACGTCAGCTCTCCGCGGGGCGCCTCGCCGCTGTATCTCGTTTCTCCCGCTTTGCAGACACCGCCGCCCCGTATGACTCCTTTGGGGAGAGCCTGTAAGCATTTCCTGATAAGACCGATGCTCTGGAAGACCTCATCGAACCGGAGCATCACCCGCGCAAAGTTATCGCAATCCGCCCGGTGTACCGGCACAAACCCGAGCTGTTGGTAGGTAGGATGTTTGAGCCGGCAGTCAACAATGATCCCGCTTGCCCGCGCAGTCGGGCCGACAACATGGGCCCGTTGTGCTGCTTCCTGGGTGAGGATCCCGACACCCCGGCTGCGCAGTGCGATCATCGGACCTTCGGCAAACATCCCGGAATACCTGCGCAGATCCCGCTCGATCCGGTCGAGTGATATTTGTAAAACTTCTGCATCCTTATGGGGGATATCACACCGGACACCCCCGGGAATTATGTAGGCACACGTTACCCGGGCACCGGTCAGGAGTTCGAGCTGATCCATGACCTGCTCCCGCAGGTCGAGCAGGTACATTCCCAGTGTCTCGTGTTCGATGGTGTAGCAATACGAGAAGTTGGCAAGAAGGTGGCTCTGCATCCGGTCAAGCTCGTTTGCAATCACCCTGAGGTATGCCGCACGTGGTGGCACGGAAATACCGCTGATCTGTTCCATTGCCTCGATAAAGACCATGTTATGAATAACCGAACAGATCCCGCAGACCCGTTCTGCAAGAAACATGACTTCCTGCCAGGGGCGTCCTTTCATGATCCGCTCGATCCCCTTCTTCATGTACCCGAGCTCCACTTCAGCCGCGACAATGCGTTCACCTTTCGCTTCGCACTTGAGCCGGGCCGGTTCTTTGAAGCAGGGATGAACAGGCCCCAGGGGAATATTGACATCCACTGTCCGCTTCATGGGTGACTTTCCTCCCAGTTGGCAAAGACCGAATCGCGAACCGAGAGAATTGCCTGAAGGATCTCGGTAGGACGGGGCGGGCAGCCCGGCACTTCAGCTGCGATCGGGATGTGTTTTTTTACCGGGGGGTCAACAAAGGATCCCTTCCGGTCGAACAGGCACCCGGATATCGGGCAGTTCCCGATGGCAACTGCAGCTTTGGGATCCGGAATCTTCTCCCAGACCATGGCAAGTTTCTCTTCCCATCCCGGGGTATAAGCACCAATGACAAGGAGTACATCTGCCTCCCGCGGGTTATTGTGGACGAAGATGCCGTACTGTTCAATATCGTAGCGGGGTGCCAAGCAGGCAAGTACCTCGATATCGCACCCATTGCACGAGCCTACATCGACATATGCCACATGGATCGAGCGTGACCTGACCTTGTTTTTTATCCGCTGGAGTAGGGTCATCTTCGCAGTTCCTCCCGTATCTGTGCCCTGCCATACGCAATGGCGTCCTGCACAGGAATACCTGTTCGTACACGGTCGCTTACTGCATGGAAAATAGATTCCATTGCGGCATCGGATATAATCTCGAGATACAGGGTATATTTTTCCCGTCCCAGTTCCCGTGCAACCTGATCAGCCTGATCAGCATGAGCCTCAGCCATTTCAGCCCGGGCCGGGAGGTTTTCCAGCAGCATCATGTCAAGGTGCTCGATTAAATATTTTCGCAATTCCTGGATCGGGATATCCAGTTCCGCACTAATCTTTCGCACCAGAGTATCGTGCCGATGAGCAACAAGAATCCGGTATTTCTGGGGCACAAGATCTTTCTCATACAGATAGGAGGTCATAGAACCCCCCCGAACTTGAGCAGTGCGTAGACCATGAACAGCAATACTGCCGCCCAGAGAGCCGCGATCTCCGAAATGTGGAGCCGGTGTTCATCATGAATCAGGTAATACGCTGTGGCGATGGCGAGGATAATTGCCACAATAATCCCTTCAGACCAGACAGACGGGCGGTCGATAATCTGGGCAATTGTTATAAGAATGTACAGCACGCCCCCGGAAAGAATTGCTTCGCGGATCATGGGTGCACCACCGCCAGAATAATTGCAGCATAGACCAGCATGAGCCCGGTAACCATCACCTGAATGGTTACTGAATCGAAGGGGGACATCATCGGCGTGATCGCACAGGAAAAAGCGAGGAGCACAATGAGGAGTACCATGCCGGTGATGAGCCATGGCAGGGTCAGTGGTCCGATAAATACTGCAAGGAAGACGGCAAGCAGTACAAAGGTTTTAAGGCCATTACAAATCTCAAGCCCGGCACGCCAGATCCCGAAGTGTTCGGTCTTGTACCCGCTCACCAGTTCCTTTGCCTCAACTATCGAGAAGGGGCCAAAAGGCATCTTGGAGAGGATCACCAGAAACATTGCAAAGGCTGCGGGAAATGCGATAACGAGCAGCGGGCCATTCACCTGCTGGTACTGCATGATGGAACTGAGATCCAGCGATTGCGTATAGACTGCGATCACCGCAACGCTGACAAAGAGGGGGATCTCTGATGCCGCTGAGATGACCGACCTGACACCCCCATACTTGCCGTATGGCGATCCCGATGAGAGCCCAAAACCGTGCTCTACGATCTTGTGGAGCATATAGATACCCAGAATGACCAGCAGACTTCCGCCACTGACCAGCACATAAAATGCTGCAGTCCAGATACCGATTGCTATAAGAACGACAGCAACAAAAAGGGTCGAACTCGCGGTAATAGGAATCCAGGTTGTTTTAAAGGAGAACTTGAGCATGTGCAGGATCTCCTGCCAGACCGGAGGACCGGGCCTGCGCTGGATCCGGGCAATCAGTTTCCGGTGAATGCCTAAGAGGAGCAGGCCAAAGAGCGTGGCAAGGACAAGTTCTGCGATCATATCAGTACCCGATGAACGGGATGTCACCTCCGGATTGTCCTGCCATCCACCAGAAAAAGAGCGCTAAGACCGTGACGGGGAATGCCGGTACAAGCACCGCTGCACATACGGAGAGCGGTATCATTCCCGTGAAATATAATCCTGAGGTAATGACGCAGACACCCGCACCCGCCCAGAAGATCCGTGCAACGGTTGTTTTCTTCATCTTTATCACCCCAGCATTACTATCTCGACTACCCGCAAAAAGATCAGGAGCGAGGAAAGCGAGCACATGATCACATAGGGCGCTCCCGGGGCACGGAACATCTCGGCTTTTGCCGCATAGAACGGGGCCATTCCTTCACCAATCACACCGATAACGAGCATGGCCTTGGCTATCAGCGGGACGGTTGGGAGTGTTCCCGTCATCAGCTCGATCATAGAGAGCGAGCCTGTCGCCGCTGCATAGACAGCTGCACCCGCAAAGAGGGGGATCGTTGCCGCGAGAGCAACAAGCCCGTACTGGTACGCGGCATCCTGCACGTGCGGGCTTTTAACTGCAGCGACAATCCCGACATTGGTGATCCCGACCATTGCAGTAAAGAGGGCGAAATTGAAAATATCCCCGGTCACCATCGCACCCATTGATGCAAGACCGCAGGCGATCGCCATGAAGCGCCGGAACCGCATTTCTGACAGACTGATATCCTTGGTCCGGTATGCATCACCACCGAATGCAATATCCACCTGTTTTTCCGGACGGCTGATGATCACCAGCACGGTAAATGTCAAAGCCAGTAAAAAGAGCGTTATCGTGTAGGGTGTGAAGTACACGAGTTCGTCGCCGAACTCGAGGATATAGTAGGGTATGCCGCCGATGAGATCAATCATGCTGCTCCCCCCACATAGTCCCGACAAGGGACATCTTGACCGTCACTTTCAGGAGGATACCGATAGCAGCCAGCATGAGTGCGACAAACCAGTATTCCGGCAGGAACATGAAGACGAAAAAGGCAAAGATCCAGAGCGCCCATGAGATACCACTTGCCATCTCGAGCAGGTTCAGATCCTCGCGGTAGCTGCGGGAGATGAAGAGGACGACGAGACCGAGCCCTGCCACTGCACCCCCGGTAAATCCCGAGAGGATCATGCCATAAACGACAAGGAAGACAGAGATGATCAGCGGGGCGTCCGCCTTTGCGATCACTTCGATGTTGAGTCCTCTGACAGGCATCTCCCGGATCCCCTCCTTTGTGCAATAGATCTGGGAGAGTGCGAGCAGTTCGGCGATTCCCACCGTCAGACCCGGAAGGATCAGGGCTTCTGCAAGATCGGTGCCAAGCAGCGCGATCACGCTAAGTCCCACGATCTCAATCAGATCGAGAAGGAGAAGCTTGTGGAGGTCGTCACGCTCCCGTGAAAGCGCAAAGAACGCGATGACGGCAGCGATCATCACGACGAAGATCCCGTAACTGTACTGTCCCCACATGGCTAAGGCCTCCGGTAAATAAACGAGGCTATAGCAAATGCAATGAAGAGGATAGTGGCCTCGACAACCGTATCCAGTCCCCGGGTGTTGTACAGGATCTCATCAATGATTCCACCAGGATGAGCGACAATGGTGGTGCCAAGGTGCTGCGTTGTCTGCGACAGGTAGAGAGAGAAGGGGGTCAGGTATGAGGTTACGAGCCCGGCGGTAGGGGAATTTTCCGGGTACTGCGAGACAATGGTCACCTGCGTGAAGGGCGGTCCGCCACGGTCGTACGGGTCAAGAGAGCTGTTACGGTCAATCGTTTTTGGATAGAGCTGACTCTCGCTGTAGGAGATCGGGAGGAGCAGGATGCCAGCAATAAAGAGGAGCATGCAGGCGCCGGCAAAGAGGGGGATAATATTTTCATAGTTGCACAGGAAGTGCGAGATCTTTCTGATGATCATGCTGCCGCCTCCCGTTTTTGTATCACACGGACATAGATGAACGTCGAGAGCACAGAGATTGCACCGAAGGTGAAGAGGGCGAGCGCCTCATTATACGAGAGCATGATGAGCAGGAGACCAAAACCGGGGATTTCAAGATTGATCAGCCGGGTCAGGAAATTTTTGGGACGGGGAAACGCTGCCGCGATCGTACCGGCAACAAGTATGAAAAGACCGATAATGAATTCCGGAGCGTAACCATATATCATGAGGGCACTTTCCTCTGGCAGGCCATCAGGATGAAAATGGTGGAAAGCGGGGCAATCAGTGCCAGTGCTGCAGCCACATCAAGATATCCGCGGTCGACAATGAACGGAAAGATCCCGGCAATCATAACAGAGAGCGAGATAAGCTTGTCAAACGGGTCGCGCCCGAGTATGGCAGAAAAGGTGCCGATCAGGACAAGCGCAATGCTCGCTGCCATCACGATCTCATCCATTGCCTTTCATCCCTCCGGACCAGGTACTCGCGATAGCGTTTGACTCAAAGGTGGATCCCACAAAAAACGCTGCCGCAGCAAGGATGGTGAGCGGGTGGGGCAGCAGAAGCGCAATGATCCCGGTAACGGCAAACGAAACCACATTCAGAAAGGGGAGTTTACGCATGGTATTCCGCTCGATAATAATCCGTAGTGCTGCATACACCGCAATTACTGCGCACACATATATTGCGATCATGTGCACCCCCGCAATAACCGGCACCTGATCTTCCAGAGCCGCGCAATAAGCCTGCTTGCATGGACAGATGATAATCCCTGGATGGTAAGGATGGCAATCACCATGCCGGCAATGAAATCTGATGCAGCGAACCAGCCCGACTGTACAGCACCGTATACGATGAATGTGGCAGAGATACAGCCGGTTGTTCCGGCATAACCGGGATCGTAACAGATCCGGTTACCGATATACACAAGCAGGGCAGCAAATAGGCCACCGGGAAGACCTGCGCAGTATACTCCACAACTGGCAAGAAGAGTCCCTGCCGATGCATCAGGAGAGGAAACGATATTGCCCATCATATAACCTCCGTTCAGCTTCCCGCCGCCTTTCTCAACTTCCTGTGCGATCGCGGTTGCCCCGGAAACACCGCCACGCTCCGGTAGTTTGAAGATAAGGTCAATGATCATGAAGTTGAACCAGCAGATGAGAGCAGCAATAAGGATCCGGATGGGCTCATCAAGCATGGGATGCACCGTAAAACTCTGGTTAACACTGTAGATCAGAAGGATAACGGATAAAGGTTCTGATATTGACGAATTCCTTTTCCTTTTTATGGGGAAAACGTAATCAGGAAAAATGTTTTTCGTCCGGCGCGACACTTGTTCTTCGTATGGCAATAGTTACCATCAAACGCGAGGACTGCACCAGCTGCACTACCTGCTGGTCAACCTGTCCCGAAGTATTTGAAGAAGACCCTGCAGACGGAATGAGTCGCATAAGAGAAGCGTTCCGCATCAGCGGCGATCCTGGAAAAGGGAAAGTGCCTGACGAGCACTACAATTGCGTGCAGGAAGCGGCAACCGTCTGTCCGGTCGAGATCATTAATGTTGAAGAGTGAAGTAAGTAAGGGATCACTCCTTAACGAGGCTGTCATAGAAGTATACCGCTGCAACCGCGCCCCGGTAGATAATCCTGTCCCGGATCAGGGTACGTTTCTTAAGAACGCTCTTGACGGATTCCTCGCCGCATGCAAATCGCGTCCAATCATGGGTATTTATGGTTGAACGTGACGGCCAATAATACCGTCACCAGGCAGATGCAAAGCGGGACTATTTCACAAACCGGACTTTTTTCTGGCGACCCCAAAAAAATGACCCTCATATTGGTGTTCTGACAGGGTTTCTAAGGTCCGGATGGGGTAAAATATGTGGTAAAAACAATCTCGATTTAAAGGCCTTTGATGGCCAATAGGCGAGGTGCAAATCTGCCTTATTTTGGCAAACAAAGCGAATATTAGGCATATTCTCCACACGAAACGAAACGGAGGGTTTTGCGGGGTTTTCCGGTAATGGTAAATATATCTGGACGGGAAAAGGAGTCCATTTTGGGCGTATTTTCCCTGATTATAGCATCCCATCAAAGCACTCTTTTCAAAAAACATACCGTATTTTAGAAGAATCCTCTACCATAGATTATTACGATATAGTACACACCGACAATTATGAAAACCGCAGCAACCACTCTCCGGATCCAGCACTCCACTGCTCCGATTCTCTGAACAATTCCGCTACATTTCCCCACACCCTTCACAAGAAGATACGATATTACTATCACCGGAAGACCGGTAGCAATGGCGAATACTGCCGGGATGAGCAGCGGATCCCCCGCACCAAGAGCGAGTGGGATAAGCATGGCAAAGAAGAGTACGGCTGAAAACGGGCAGAAACTCAGTGCAAAAATAACCCCAAGCAGGAATGCCCCCAGGTATCCCTTGTCTGCAAGCCGTGCCGGAATCCCGGACGTGAACCCGGAGAACCAGTCTCTTCTAGGCAGCCGGTCGAAATGGAATATATCAAGAAGATAGATCCCACACAGGACGAGGAACGGCCCGAGCAGCAGTTCACCGTAATGCTGGAGTCCCAACGCAATGATCTGGAGATTCATGCCGAAGAATACAATTACAGATGCGACCGCGACATAGGCCGCCATCCTGCCGATTGTGTACACGATCCCGGTGAGAAGGGTATGCCGGCTGTCGTCAATTCTTTTGGAGATATATGCGATGGCGGTGATATTGGTCGCAAGGGGGCAGGGACTGATAGCGGTCATCAGCCCAAGGAAAAAAGCGGCAATAACAGGGACGGGGCTTTCCCCCATGGTCCTGAGAAAATTCAGGAGATCCATTTCAGGTGAGATCCCCGTTCAACCGTTTTGAGATAACCCCAGCGAGGTATGTTTTGTATTTTTCTTTGTCCCCGGTCAAGTACCAGACGTCCATATTCTGTTGCCGGTGAAACCCTTTGGAATCGTAAATCCCAAGCCAGAGGGATGATCCGGTCACGCCGTATTTTGCTGCAAGGGCAGCGTTCTCGGGAAGATCATAGTTGACATGCGCAAATACGAGCCGGCCGGAGGCAAGTTCGGCTTTGAAATTCTCATTCACCGTCTTTTCCGCAAGATCACCGACAGCGATGCATGAAGCACATTGCTGGTTGCCGTGGAAATGGTAGACTTCCACTCGCTCAACGGTGCTATTGGAACTGATTGCCGGTTGAGACGCCGAGGGGGTTGCTGCACCAAGATGTGTGGACAAGTCAGTGCAACCTGCGGTGAACAGGAGAACTATTATGAAAAATATGGATAGGAAAGAATGCATCCCGTTTATGATGGCCACACTCCCCCTAGTTTATTTCCCCATGCGTTCTGTGCACTTCAGTGCCTGGCGCCCGTGATCAGTGATGGAGTAAATGATCCAGTTCCCTTGTTGCTCACCAGCAATGAATTCCTGTTCTTTGAGAATACTAAGATGATATGATAGTTTCGAGTCCGCGATTTTGACGACCTCTTTGATGACACAGACGCAGAGCGACTGGGAGAGCAGTGAATACATGACCGTGAGCCGGATGGGGTCAGCCAGGGCCTGGTGGAGACGGCTGGAGGCGTAAAGTGCAGATGCTTCCGGAATCCGTGCGAGAAGACCTTCCATGCCACCCTGTTTGTTGAGTTCGCTTTGTATAGGATCCGGAAGGCCTTTGGTAAAATCACAGCATTTTTCCCTCGAGGGGGATTTTAGTGTCTGTGCCATAAAGATTCAAATTAATATGAAATGGTAAGGTATATATGTTTTCCATGATAATAAAGGTTCAAGAAAATTTGAACCTTCGGTTGCAAGATGCAGCGGGAAACTTATGAGAGTATGACTATCGATCCAGAATCCGAACATCAACCTGGTACTTATGAAGTGAATCATATGAGGCGTGCTGATGTTCCCTGATTATTTACAGCAATTCGCAGACTGGGTGACCTACTCGGTCCTTGGACTGATAGAGGGAACCGCACTTGCATCGTCCGTGAACTTCTTCATCTACGACTCAATCAAGGTCACGCTCATGCTCGCGGTCATCGTCTTTGCTGTCGCGATCGTCCGCACATTTATCACGCCGCAGAAAGTAAAAAAACTGATTGCGGGCCGTACCGAAGGAGTTGGCAACGTACTCGCGGCAATTCTTGGCATTCCTACGCCATTCTGTTCGTGCTCGGCAGTGCCGCTGTTCATCGGTTTTGTGGAATCTGGTGTACCACTTGGGATCACGTTCTCATTCCTGATTGCATCACCATTGATCAATGAGGTTGCCGCTGCAATGCTGTTGGCCATGTTCGGCTGGCAGATCGCAATGCTCTATATCATCTCAGGCCTTATCATTGCGATTCTCGCGGGGATCCTTATTGGGCGCCTCCATCTTGAGGGAGAAGTCGAGGAGTTTGTGTACAAATGCAAGGTGCATGACCTGGCAGAGAAGGAGATGACCTGGAAGGACAGACTTGTGTTTGCAAAGAACGAATCAAAAGATATCACGTTGCGGGTCCTGCCGTATATCCTGCTGGGTATCGCCATCGGTGCGGTCATCCATGGATATGCTCCTGCGGACTTCCTCGCAGACATTGCCGGGCCGGACAACCCGCTTGCTGTTCCGATTGCGGTACTGATCGGGATCCCGCTGTATGCCAATGCAGCCGGGATGATCCCGATCATGGAGGTCCTCACGTCAAAAGGCATGGCGATGGGAACAGCGCTCGCATTCATGATGGCCGTCATCGGGCTTTCGCTGCCGGAGATGATAATTCTCAGAAAAGTAATCAAGATCAGACTGATTGCAATCTTTGCAGGCATCCTGTTCGTCGCCTTTACGATGACAGGCTACCTGTTCAATGCAGTGCTTGGGTAAAGGATAAAAAAAACAAAACAAATATGGTGATTCTGATGGCAGACAAACCATGCTGTGCCGCTGATGCGCTACGACGTATCCGTCAGGTGAAGATCAACGGGATCCTTACAGGCATTACGATGCTCGATGAGAGCATTACTGAGGTGAAGGCACAGAATTATGGGAGCGACACGGAGGTCCGTGCCGCTCTCCTGAAGAAGATCCGGATCTACAATTACGTTCCCAAAGGCGTTGAAGCAGAATATGCTCGTGCCCTTATGGAAGAATATAAAAAAGCCCTCGCAAAAAACTAATACAAAAAAATTTGAATAACTTCCGGAGATACCATGACAAAAATCGAAATTCTCGGAACCGGGTGCGCCAAGTGCAAACGGCTCTTTGCCAATGCCGAACAGGCA
>JADDYB010000643.1_pt1 | contig 11116 bp, 10 predicted proteins | sample 8641941 | NCBI WGS metagenome assembly JADDYB01 (sample SAMN16275377, study PRJNA637457) | freshwater sediment metagenome | isolation source: Lake Kineret sediment | place: Israel: Lake Kineret | collected 2013 | reverse complement strand
GAGGCTGCGGCAAAGCAAAGAGCCGATGACATACTGGCTCAGGCAAGGCTTGAGGCAGAGGAAATGATTGCTGTCGCAAAAGACAGGATTCACCGTGAAGATGAAAAAGGAAAAACCCTGCTTGTTCAGGCGGGAAGGGATCTGCTCCTATCATTAAGAAAAGAAATTAATGCCATGCTTGGACGCATTGTGGTTTCAGACATCCAGCAGGTCTTGACCAATGAGGCACTTTTCAAACTCTTATCGGAAGTGGTCAGGAACTTTAGCGCAAAGGAAGGTAGTGATATTACGGTCTTGCTGAATAAGGATGACCTGGAAATCCTGGAAAAAATTTTTTTGCTTCAACTCAGGGAAGAAACGAGAAAAAAGATCATTTTGAGGCCTGCGGAGGAAATTTCAGGAGGTTTTACCATAAGTTTTGATAGTGGAAAATCCTGCTATGATTTTACCGATAAAGCCCTGGCAGAATACATCGGCACCTATCTCAAACCGAAATTAAACAAGATTCTTCAGGAAGCAATTGGGGAATGACACAAGATGCCTGATTTTTACACCTATTTAATCACAAGCCTGCCGATGCTGCATTTCGGAATGAAGCCCCCATTTTCTTTTGAGCGGTTTCTTGAACAATGCCGCCAGTTTATTCCGGAAAAAGACTTTCTCCTCATAAGTACCCTGCCGAAACCTGAACAATATTCGGCAACAGACAAAAGAAACCGGATTATTCAGAAATGGATTGAATTCGATGGTGCCTTAAGAAACGAGTTGGTTAAGCTACGTGCAAGCAGAAAACATGTTGACCCTGCGATGTATCTGCGTACCAATGGATACAGCGGGTCTTCGCTCGCCCCTGTTGTTATTACAGCGAACACTCCCATATCCATACTTGATGCAGAAAAGACTCTCGATGAGATCCGCTGGAAGGCTTTGGAGGAGCTATCAACAGGCCACTATTTTGATTTGGATTTATTGATAACGTATGCCTATAAATTATTAATCCTCCAGCGCTGGGAGAACATACGCGAGGCAGATAAAACAATCCTGCTTGAACACGCTTTACAGCATTAAGGGAGAATAAATGACCGCACTCAGAAAAGGCCGCATTACCAAAATCAGCGGTAATATGGTAACTGTCCGTTTCGATTCTCCGGTGATGCAGAATGAGGTTGCCTATATCCTGCACGAAGCAGAACGGCTTAAGTCAGAGATCATCCGTGTACGGGGTAACCATGCGGAGATGCAGGTCTATGAGGCAACAGATGGTTTAAAAATCGGCGAAGAGGTTGAGTTTACCGGAGAGCTTCTTTCGGTTGAGCTGGGCCCGGGGATGCTCGGTCAGGTATTTGACGGTCTGCAAAATCCTTTGCCGGAGATTGCCCAACAATGCGGCTTTTTCTTACAACGCGGTGTTTATATCAAGGCGCTTTCTGATACCCACGTCTGGGATTTTACTCCCCTGGTACAACCCGGCGATAGAGTACGTGCCGGAGATAAAATAGGATTTGTGGTGGAAAAAATATTCAAGCACTACTGTATGGTTCCTTTCTCCTTGCGGGGAACTTTTGAGGTTGTGTCGATTGAAACTGCTGGCCCGTTCACGATACGCGAGGTAATTGCCCAGATAAAAGACCCCCACAACAAGATCTATCCTGTGCATTTAAGCCAGAATTGGCCGGTGAAAATCCCTATTCAGGCATATGCCGAGAAACGTAAACCCGACGAACCGCTCGTTACCAAGATGCGCCTTATTGATTCGCTCTTTCCTGTAGCCCGGGGTGGGACGTATTGTATTCCCGGTCCTTTTGGAGCAGGAAAAACCGTTTTACAGCAATTGACCAGCCGGCATGCCGAAGTGGATATCGTTGTTATTGCTGCCTGCGGCGAACGTGCCGGGGAAGTAGTCGAAACAATAAAAACATTCCCTACACTACGTGACCCCAGAACCAACCGCCCTTTGAGCGACCGCACCGTCATTATCTGTAATACCAGCTCCATGCCCGTGGCAGCGAGGGAATCGAGCGTCTATACGGCAGTAACGATAGCCGAATATTACCGTCAGATGGGTCTTCATGTGCTTTTGCTTGCGGATTCTACTTCCCGTTGGGCTCAGGCGATGCGAGAGATGTCCGGGAGGCTCGAGGAGATTCCCGGTGAAGAGGCGTTCCCCGCATATTTAGAGTCGCGTATCGCCTCTTTCTACGAAAGAGCAGGTGTGGTGCGGTTATATGACGGCTCAACCGGTTCGGTTACCATCGGCGGAGCAGTCAGCCCTGCAGGAGGAAACTTTGAAGAGCCGGTAACCCAGGCAACGTTAAAAGTAGTCAGTGCATTCCACGGGCTTTCCCGCGGCCGTTCCGATGCCCGCAGATACCCGGCAATAGACCCGTTAATCAGCTGGAGCAAGTATAAAAGTTTTATTGATGAGAAACAGAAAGAGCGGGGGCACGGGATTCTGCGCAAGGGCTTCGATGTGGCGCAGATGATGAAAGTTGTCGGAGAAGAAGGGACTTCGCTTTCTGATTACGTGGACTATCTTAAAGCAGAATTTTTTGATTTTGTCTATCTGCAGCAGAATGCCTTTGATCCAGTTGATGAAGCTACCCCCAAAGAACGGCAGATTTACATTTTTGATTTTATTTACCGCATTCTGGAAGCGGATTTTAGCTTTGAGGATAAAGATACGGCTTTGCACTTTTTTTTGCAGCTGCGACAGCTTTTCAGGGGCTGGAACTCCGAACCCTGGCAGAGCGAAGAGTTTGTAAAAATCGAAAAAGTGATCAGGGTGTTTGTTCTCGAACGGTCAAGGGAAGGTTAGTATGCAGAAATTATATACCAATATACATCAGATTGTCGGGGACGTTATTACTGTCGAAGCGGAAAACATTGGCATTACAGAGCTCGCCCAGGTAATCACAAAACGCGGGACTTCCTTAGCCCAGGTTATCCGCCTTGACGGAAAAAAAATATTTTTACAGGTTTTTGCCGGAAGCCGCGGCATTTCTACGGGCGACAAGGTACGGTTTTTGGGACACCCGATGCGTGTTGCCACCGGCACCATGCTTTTGGGTCGCATTTTTAACGGAAGTGGTATGCCCCTGGATAACGGGCCGGAACTTTCCGAAAATCTTGTCGATATTGGTGGGCCACCCGTGAATCCGGTAAAAAGAATTATCCCGAACAAGATGATTCGGACGGGCATACCCATGATTGATGTATTTAATTCTTTAGTTGAATCCCAGAAGCTCCCTATTTTTTCCATTGCCGGAGAGCCTTATAACGAACTGTTGGCCAGAATTGGAACCCAGGCAGAAATCGATATCATCATTCTGGGTGGCATGGGGTTAAAATATGATGATTACCTTTTCTTCAGAGACATCTTAGAAGAACACGGCGCACTTTCCCATTCGATTGTGTTTATGCATACTGCAGCCGATCCGGTTGTGGAGTGTCTGCTTGTTCCGGATATCAGTCTGGCAGTAGCAGAGAATTTCGCTCTTGAGGGAAAACGGGTTCTGGTACTATTGACGGATATGAGCAATTTCTGCGATGCGTTAAAAGAGATTGCCATCACCATGCAACAGATTCCATCCAACCGAGGATATCCGGGCGACCTTTACAGCCGGCTGGCAGCCCGTTATGAAAAGGCAGTTGATTTTGACACCGCAGGCTCAATTACTATTCTTGCAGTAACCACGATGCCCGGGGATGACATAACTCATCCGATTCCGGACAATACCGGTTATATTACCGAGGGGCAGTTTTACCTTAAGAACGGTGTAATCGAGCCATTCGGTTCCTTGAGCCGTCTGAAGCAGCAGGTCAACGGCAAAACCCGTGATGACCACCGGACGATTATGGATTCGATGATTCAGCTTTTTGCCGATTACCGTGAAACAAAGGAAAAGCAGGCAATGGGATTTCAGATGAGTCCCTGGGATATGAAACTTCTTAAATATGGAGTACTCTTTGAAGATAAAATGATGTCGTTAAAGGTGAATATCCCCCTGGAAAAAGCGCTGGATCTGGGCTGGGAGATTTTGCATGATTGTTTCACTCCCGAAGAAACCGGGATAAGGAAATCCTTGATAGATCAGTATTGGCCAGATTAGCATGAAAATAAAATTTACTCAAGGAGAGCTTAAAAGACAGAGAGATGCTCAAAGGCAGTACGAGAGGTATCTTCCCACTCTGCAGCTGAAAAAGCAGCAGCTGCAGCTTGAAATTTTACATCAGCAGAGTGCTCTCAGGAAGAGAAAAAATTCCTTATCAGAAAGGGAGAAATCAGCAGAAGAATGGTCAGGACTTTTAATTGAGGTTCCTGATATCAGGCATTGGCTTATCACTGAAAAAATCATCACCGCAAAGAAAAACATTGCCGGGGTCGATGTACCGGTTTTTGAACGGATGGAATTTGAGCCGGCGGAGTATGATTTGTTCCTGACACCTCTCTGGGTGGATGCAGGTTTAGAATCATTAAGGAATATGGTCTCTTTACAAGAAGAGATAGCCATCATTGAAAAAGGAATATTAATTCTCAGGCATGAATTGCGAATTACTACGCAGCGCGTCAATTTGTTCGAAAAGGTAAAAATCCCTGAGGCAAAAGAGGCAATCCGCCTGATTAAAATCTATATCGGCGATCAGATGACGAATGCTGTTGGTCGTAGCAAAATTGCCAAAAATAAAATCGAAGAAACTAATTTTGAGGAGGTGGCGATGTGATTGTTCCGATGAAAAAAGCCACCATCCTGTTCGAAGGCAAAGATGCAGAGGCAACGGTAAAATATTTGCGTTCGTTAGGAGTTTTGCAGGTTGAACACCAGAATCCGATAGAGGGCAGGGATATATCCGCACTGAGGGAAAAAGTGGCTTTAATTGATTCCTCGTTTGATGTCTTAAACCAGGTGATGGTGTCAGAGAAAATTATTCAGCCGCAGAATAACATCAGTGGTGACTGGAAGGCAGTTGCAAACCACATCCTCGACCTGGGAAAGCGCCACGAACATCTGGAGTCCTTATCCAGAAATATAATTGGTCAAATAAATGAATGGGAACGCTGGGGTGATGTTGATCTCACTCAAATAGAAGACCTGAGCCAAAACAGCATTTACCTTAAGCTGTACCAGGTACCAATAAAAGAAATAGGAAGTTTTCCCGATGACGTAGTAGTAAAAACGATATTTACTGCAGGTGACATTGCCCATTGCGTGGCAATATCACGCAGGCAGTTCGAGTGTGCTTTTGAGGAAATTCATCCCCCTAAGGAAGGCCTGTTTTTGCTGAAAAAGCGGCTCTCCGACAATGATAAGGCTATGGAGTTGATTAAAGGTGAGATTATTGAATCTGCTTCTTTTTATGAGAATCTTTTAGCATTAAAGAATAAACTGGAGAAGGAGATAGAATTCCAGCAGGTGTTAAATGGCATGGGCCAGGAGGGGGCAATCAGGTATGTAACAGGATATATCCCGTTCGATGTGGAGGCGCATCTGATTGCCGAAGCCAAGATCAATAAATGGGGAATCATGATCACTGAACCTTCAGCCGGGGATACTGTGCCAACGCTTCTGCGCAATCCCAAATGGGTCGGTATGATAAAGCCCGTGCTTGGGCTTTTGGGGCTCACGCCCGGATATCATGAACTTGACGTAAGTATGCTGTTTCTGATTTTTTTCAGTATCTTTTTTGGCATTCTTATAGGTGATGCCGGTTATGGACTGGTCTATATCTTACTCACGGTCCTGCTCACAATCTGGTTACATAAAAAGATGCTGCTGAATACTGAGATGAAAACGATCGTTGCACTTTTTTTTCTTTTGGGTACATGCGCAATTATATGGGGTACTCTTACCGGTACCTTTTTCGGCCAGGGATGGTTAACGCCCCTCATTCCACAGCTAAACAACGCCACCTTCATGACAACATTCTGCTTCTTCCTTGGAGCGTTTCATTTATCCATTGCACATTCCTGGCGTGCATTCCTGAAAATTCCGTCGCTGACTGCCCTCGCTGATGTCGGATGGATATGTATACTGTGGGCCGCATTTTTCCTGGCAAGGACATTAATCCTGGGAGAAGGTTTTCCACCCTGGGGATTATGGCTGGTTGCCGCAGGAGTTGTACTCGTGATTTTATTTACCAATCCCCAGGCAAATATACTCAGAGGCATCGGAGAAGGGCTGGGGACGGTAGTGTTGAGCTTTATGAATAATATTACCGACGTGATCTCGTATATACGTCTGTTCGCGGTTGGTCTGGCAACTCTTGCTATAGCGGAGACTACAAACTTTCTGGCATCAGGATTTGGCGATGGTGTTGTAGCTATTGTGGCAGGTGTAGTAATTCTTATCACCGGCCATGGATTAAACATTGTTTTAGGACCGATGTCAGTACTCGTGCACGGCGTCAGGCTCAACGTGCTTGAATTTTCGGGGCATGCGAATGTAACCTGGAGCGGGATAACGTTTGAACCACTCAAAGAATAAACAGGAGAACATCATGGAAAGAATAAACAGGAGGTCATCATGGATGCTTTGCTGATGCAATTTCAGGATCTGGGATTAGGTCTGGTGCTTGCCTTGGCTGCCTGCGGATCTGCCGCCGGCGCAGGTACTGCCGGAATGGCTGCGATAGGATCATGGAAGAAGAATTACAGCCAGAATAAGCCGGCGGCATTTATGCTCGTTGCTTTTGTCGGTGCACCGCTTACCCAGACAATCTATGGCTTTATCGTAATGAACAGGATGTATGAACTTACCGCACAAGGCATATACCTTTGGGGTATCGGCGCTTTTTGCGGCCTGGCGATAGGCCTTTCTGCATACTATCAGGGAAAATGTGCTGCCTGCGCCTGCGACGCATTGGCAGAAACTGGTAAAGGATTCGGCAATTACATGATCATATTGGGTATGACCGAAACAGTAGCTTTGCTTGTTATGGCGTTCACCCTGGGTATCCTTGGCAGGTTTGGCGGAGGGTAAACTCGCAAAGTGAGTGCGAGTATCTCATCCCTATCCAGTATTTTGACTCGCTAAAAAAATCTGATTATATTTAGGGTATAGTCACATTTCAGCGACTAATTTCTTGTTTTATTGAACGCCCCCCTTGCGCCAGCCCTGCCCCCTTTGGGGGCGGGGGCGCATGCGATTCATCTGTATTACCGGTATACCTAATCCCTGGTTATACAACTCCATCGCAACCGGGGCGCCATAGTGGCGGGGTGAAGCCCCTGGAACGTCTGCGTTTTTGGTCCTTTGAACAGGAACACTTTTTCGATCTGAATTTTGGAACACTATTCTGATTATATTTTCTCTCGTTATTTCCCTTACGAGTTGGTAGTTAAAATGGCACTATACCCTACAGTTAATACACCACACCTGCTAAACGCCGACAGAATCGCGAATATAAAGATTGTTCTCCATCGTTTTTCCCAATAACCGGTATCTTCCCAGGGCTTCCAACCTGATCGCTGCATCCGGCATGCAACGCAGGCGATTAAAAGTCGAAACACTTTACTACCTCCTTTACAGATGTGCCAGTGGTCGTTTTCAATACATCACTTCCGTTTGATTGAAACCGGGCACCGAAATATTTAATTTCCGGAACACAATTCTCACAGTGGAGTGAACATTGTGACTGCACCTGAAAAACCTGGCATCGGATTCCCGAGTGTGCTCGATCGTGCCTATAAGGATTACAAACGCCACATGAAAGTGAGTGACATCATGAGCCGCGATATCATCACAACAACGGCTGAAACCTCAATGGCAAAAGCGGCAAAAATTATGGGAGAGAAGCACATTGGAAGCCTTATCGTGATGAAATTCGGGACACCGATTGCAATCGTGACCGAGCGGGACCTGCTCTCTAAAGTTCTTGCGGGGGGTCTTGACTTAGAGACCACACTTGTCGGGCAGGTCATGTCGTATCCGCTCATCAAGATATGCTCGACTCTCGAGATCAGGGACGCGGCACGTACCATGATCGGTAAGAAAGGGAGATTGGGAGTATTCGAATGCGGGGAGCTCGTTGGGGTCATCACCGCATCTGACTTGATCCGGGAGATGCCTGAAGCTCCGGAAACCTCGCTTCGGGTAGATGACTTTATGACAAGCGAAATTGTCAGTGTCAAGGAGGATGAAACCGTTGCAACCGTTGCCAGTATAATGGGGGAAAAACGGGTCGGAAGTGTGATTGTGACCCGTGATGGAAAACCCTCAGGGATATTTACCGAACGCGACCTCCTGTCGACATTCCTTGTTCGCGAGAAGTCGCTCGATACCCCGGTGGGTAGAGCGTCCTCGTCTCCTTTAAAAACCGCTCCAACAGGTATCAGTATTCATGAAGCGGCAAAAATAATGGCTGTTCAGCATGTCCGTCGACTCCCCCTTATGAAAAAGAAGCAGCTTGCAGGGATTATTACCGCACGTGACCTTGTAGAAGCGTATGCAAAGTAACCGGGATTCACCAAAAAATCCCCGTTATCTTTTTCTGAGCTTTTGTTTTGTTTAATGCACGTATCAATGTGGTGCGATACGTGTTCTGACCCTTTCATACAGTCCGGATACTGATTGCTCACCATTTTCGGCGATTTTAACCGAAGCATTAAATATCGTATCCCTGCATAACCCTATATGAGGAGTTATGAGCAGGGAGAAGATAAAAGTCCCCGGAAAGGTATACGAGGAGTTAGTCGCCCTCCAGCGCGAGATCCATTTCACTCAGGATCATCAGGACACGATCAAAAAGGCACAGGATCGGGGTTATATGAACGCTGCCAACTGGATCCGCCAGAACGAGAATGCCTACAAGATAGGATTTGCATGGGGTTTTGAACCATCCGGTGATGAGCCGAAAGGCACGCTCAAGGAAATTCCCGTAAAGGAAGCTCCGGCACCAAAGCGAACAATTTCCCGGCCTCCAACACCGCAGAGCAAAAAGTCCCAGAAGTCCACCAGCTCTAAAGGCATTCTTGCAAATATTAAAAAATGGTTTGGGAAATAATTCTGATTTTTTATCCTTTTCAAAGAAAGAACAAAAATACTATTCCCTAAGACGGAGTCGATGGTATGCCAACCTGCGGTGAATGTGTAAGTTATGCACCAAAAACCAGGGATCATGGTGACTGCCGCATCAACGGTGAGACAACTCCTGACCGTGACAGCGAACGGTGTCCTTCACGCACGTTTATTCCAAAGCCGGTAAAATAATATATAAGGATACCGTACCATGCCACGTGAACTTTCCGAGAAGGACATTGTGATTTTGAAAAAGCTCGCACCGGAATGCGGAGACCTTACCTGTTCAGGATCCGGGCATATGTTCCATTCCATCCTTCCACCGGTTTCCAACCATTTTGCAAAGGACAGTGACGATTTTGTCCAGCGGATTAGCCGACTCTCCGATGAAGAGCTTACGTATATCACCGACATGATCTCCAAGGGGGAGGAGAGTATGGGTTGCCTCCCGGTCGAGGATATCGACGCGCTTGTACATCTTGTCCATGAGCGGCTCTCTCCGGAAATCGCACAGAAAGTTATCACCGCGTATGAATCCGGTGGCGAGTGTGAGCATTGATTTTTCTCATTTATAGGGCCGACATTTCACTCCTGGTTGCTGCACTCCACGACCCAACCATAAAAAAACGACGTTCAGCAGCAACACAACTGGGTAAATCCGGCAATCTGTCGGCGATTCCACCACTTATTACGGCACTATCTGATACCCACCCCGTTGTCCGCAGTGAGGTTGCACAGGCATTGGGAAGGCTTGGTGATTCCTCGGCCGTCCAGGGATTGGTTTTTTCTCTCGATGATATGGACGTGGAGGTTCGTGCAGCTGCCATTGCTGCAATAGGTAAGATCAAAGACCGGGATGCAGTTGATCCGCTCATCCACTGCCTCTGCGACAAGGAAGTAGTCATCAGGATCGGCGCTGCGGAAGTACTGGGGAAATTGGGTGATCGCCGGGCCATCGAACCGCTAAAAAATCTCGGACAGGACCCCTTCTGTGATGTCCGGGAAGCAGCTGCAGAAGCTATCCGGAAGCTTCGGAAAAGATCCTGATACCTTGTAGCTGCCCCATGGTTTGTACTATTGTCATGATAGTTCTCCACTTGCGACGGTGAGAATAGCAATGTGCCTGTCAGGGGAATACAAAACGGATAACTCTTATTATTCACTGCACTGTCCTCCGTTGTTTATTGTATCCTGTTGCCACAGTGTGGATTTTTATGGCTACATGCCAAACCACTGGTTTGTAGGAGGTGAACTGATTCCTGATATCATTGAGGTGCAGGACCTGGAAAAAAAATTTGGCGATATCATTGCAGTAGATACTATCAGTTTTACTGTAAAAAAAGGGGAAGTGTTCGGGTTCCTGGGCCCGAACGGGGCGGGGAAGACCTCGACGATGAAAATAATCGCGTGCGTCTCACCCCGTACCTCGGGTACCATCACGGTCTTTGGTATGGACCCGGATACCTTTCCTGCAGAGATCAAACAGCGGCTTGGTGTTGTCCCGCAGGAAACCAATCTCGACCCTGACTTTTCCTGCTACGGTAACCTGTTCACCTACGCCCGGTACTTTGATATTCCTGCTGACCTTGCCCGCAAAAAAGCTGATGAACTCCTGGATTTTGTCCAGTTGCAGGAAAAAAGGGATGTTACGGTGGAAAAACTCTCCGGGGGAATGAAACGGCGGTTAATCCTTGCCCGTGCACTTGTTAATAACCCGGATCTCCTTATCCTAGACGAACCAACCATCGGACTTGACCCGCAGGCACGTCACCTGATCTGGGAGCGGTTGAAATTACTCCAGGCACAGGGCAATACCATTATTCTTACTACGCACTACCTGGATGAAGCTGCACGACTCTGTGACCGTCTTGTCATCATGGATAACGGGAAAATTCTCGTTGAAGGGACCCCCGTGGATCTCGTGAAGCAGTACGTAGGAAACGAAGTAGTGGAAATTGAAAAAACCGATGAAGTGATTTCCTGCCTGTCGAAAAACAGTATCCCCTTTGAAGCGATCGGTGACAGTGTGCAGGTGGCAACGGATTCATCCCGTGAGATCGCAAAAATCCTGTTTGACCAGTGTTCACCGCACAAAGTGCTGA
>JADDYB010000642.1_pt1 | contig 11130 bp, 24 predicted proteins | sample 8641941 | NCBI WGS metagenome assembly JADDYB01 (sample SAMN16275377, study PRJNA637457) | freshwater sediment metagenome | isolation source: Lake Kineret sediment | place: Israel: Lake Kineret | collected 2013 | reverse complement strand
GCGAGACAAAGCGCGGGATCCCAAAAGGTGCTCAAACACGCATCAAGATGGACTTTGAAGTAAGGTCAGCAAGCTGACAGTAAAAAGGAGAACATAAATGGATAGCAAGTTAATACGTACTGTAGAGGCGACAATCAAGAATCTACAAAAGCAATATCAGTTCTATAAAAGCTTAAGCATGACTCCTGACGCAGATCAAAGCTGGGTCGGAGATGTCGTCGCAGAAGCTCTATATGACGCACTGGAAAAAATCCAAACGATACCTAGAAGCTTACGTACAAGGAAATGAGCCGTCTTTCTACATCTCTATCTCTTGAGCCACTTATCAAGTGGCCCGGCGGAAAGAGCCATACGGCAAACCAGCTTATCCGGCTGCTGCCCAAGCACTCCACTTACGTTGAGCCGTTCGCCGGAGGCGCCGCGGTCTTCTTCCGTAAACCCCTGGTAAAGCGCAACGTCATTGGCGACACGGATCCCTGGCTGGTCGACCTGTACAAAGGGATCCGCAACGGAGGGCTCAGAAAGTGCTCGGGCGGAGTCCGAAAATCGCGTGGCCTGTTCAAGCGGGTGCTGAAAGACAACAAGAACGTCTGTCGCAAGGTTGCCCTGTCCGCTCTAAGCTGGCATGGCGACAGAACTACCTACATGGGAGATCGGACCAAAAAGGGCAGGATTATCCTGAAGAGGCGGCTGCGCAAGCACAAGGCGTATCAGACCAAGCTCCGCAAGGCGTACTTACGGCGCAGCGACTTCGCCAAGACCATGCGTAAATTCGATGGTCTTGATACCGTTCACTTCCTTGACCCACCCTGGCTGCTTAGGTATTCTGATGACTTCTACCACGGTGGCGTGAAAGCGCGAATACGGAAGCAGCGTGGTACAAAGCGCAAGGGCACAGCCTTTGATCCGGAGCACCTGAAAAAGGTCTGCGAGAAAATGAAGGGCTACGTCCTTATCATTATCAACAACCATCCGAAACTCCGTAAGCTCTTTTGCAAGTCTCCCGGCTGGCGCTGCCGGACTATTGTTGCGAGAGTCAACAAGAGCAACCATAATGTAAAGGAGCGGCAGCTCATAATCACTAAAGACTTCGGCGCTGTAAGAAAGCGTGGAAAGAAAAGGAGATAGACAATGCAAATGCCCGTAATTGTAGACGAATACCCCAATCCCTGGGGTTATAGTGTATATCCTCGATCACACATAGAGATAGACTACCTCACGCAGGATCAAGCTGATCAGCTCGTGGCATTTCTTACTACCACGATGCGTCATGAGTCACCTTCAATACTCATGGCTGTCGGTGACCCTTCAATACTCAAAGTATTATCTAATAAAACCGAGGATCTTGCTAAATCATACAAGATCTACGGTAGGCACTCCAGGTCAGCTTTTCGCCGCTGGGCAAGGCATGTACATCCAAAAGCGCTAAGGAAGACTCAAGAATTCCTGGACGCACTTCCTCCTCCTATATAGAACCGTAAACGCAGAAAGGAAATAGACAATGGCAACAATTGTAGACGAATACCCGAACCCGTGGGGTACATATCGGTATCCTGCATCACGTATCGACATAGAAGACCTCACGCAGGATCAAGCTGATCAGCTCGTGGCATTTCTTACTGAAGTACTGCGGCGTGAAGCTACTATGGTATTCTTTGCCTCAGGTACTGACCCTTGGCCGCTCTACATCTGGTCTAACAATCAGACGCCATCGAATCTTCGCTCAGAAGGAATCTACGGTAGGCACTCCAGGTCAGCTTTTCGCCGCTGGGCAAAGAAAGTACATCCGAAAGCGTTGAAGAGGACTCAAGAATTCCTGGACGCACTTCCTCCTCCTCCTCCATAAAATCGGCAAAGCTCCGCCAATGGATTTCCTACAAATATCCTACTATAGACAGATCCTGCGAAGAACGGAATACATCGAGAGCGTGCTTCAAGCTCTCTGTGACGGCGACCGCTATTTCCTGATTGGACAGAAGAATCTGCTTACAGATAGCCGGGTAAACTGGATCTCGTCTGACGACTATGAAGCGCTCATGCGGAAAGAAGACAAGCGAGCAATCGGGATGATGCCGCGGCTTCTTGGGCGGAAAGAATGCACGTTCAAAGCGGACGCCGTGCGAGTTCACTATTGCTCAAGAAACCCGAATACTGTCTACCTTGACACGGACATGCTGCTCGCTCCGCAGGAGAAGGATCCCGCACAAAAGCAGGCATATGCGGTCTGGGTATCAAGCGTGAGAGATCTGCCGCGTGTCTTTCAGGATAACGGAAGTAAAGCTTGCTTCGGAGTAAAGCAGATCAAGATACCCGACGAGGGCATTATCTACAACGGCACGGATACCGAGTTCTTCCGCAAGTGGTATCAGTGGATGCTCGAGTTCGACCATAGAAAGATCAAGTACGGCTGGTTCTACGATTTCGTTCATACTCCAGCCGGTCAACATCGAACTCTGGTCGCCGGCTTTTACAAACATTGCTATCAATATCCATCTGTCGGTAGATAGCTATGCGGCATCGCTCGCCGAAGGCGCAGGAAGTCAGGCTAGCTGACGTTTTCGTAGTCGGCCCGATCATGATGTACGGGGGATACAAAGGTGAGGGACTTCACCCGGCAGCGCGATTCGGGTTGCTGCTGTTCGGATGCGGAACGATCGTGTATAATGCGGTAAACTGGTGGAAGCTACAAAAAAGAAACCATGCCTGAACTCTACACGCCGAATATCGACTTTGCCTTTCATCCCTGGATGGACATTGCGCTGCGTGAAGCCGGTATTCACGAGATTCCAGGTCCGAAGTCGAACGCTCGAATAGATGAATATATCCAGTCAGTCGATGGAGCGGCCAATTTCACCGATGACGACGCATGGTGCAGCATCTACATAAATTGGATAATGCTAGAAGCCGGCTGCCAGCGTACCAGATCAGCCGCAGCTCGCTCGTGGCTGAAAATTGGCATTGAGCTTTACGAACCGGTTTATGGCTGCATCGCCGTGTACTGGCGCGAATCGCTACAATCAGGCAAAGGGCATGTTCACCTTGTACTCCGTGCAGACAAGACAGAGATCTGGGGCTGGGGCGGCAACCAGAGCAATCAGGTATGCGCAGCGCCCTATTTACGAGAGCAGCTACTCGGTTTCCGCTGGCCGGTGCTGATTGGCTAACCAAGATCGTATTTCGACGCTTTCGCTTTGAGCTGCGCGGTAATCTCGGCGGTGCGCTTTGACGAGCAGCCTGTCGCGGAGCCACAAACGTAGGCCAGACGCATCTTCACGAGGTTGCCGCCATAAAGTTTGGAAAGCTGCTTGATCTTGGCGACACCAAGTCTGATGTTTACAGCCAGCTCGAAAAGCAGCCGCGGATCAGCCTTCGGATCCGGCAGGGAAAACGGAGAAAGCAGTTGAAACGGCCCGTAAGAGATCCACAGCGGGGGAACGTCGCGATAAGGGTTATTGGTAAAAGCAGGATTATCGCGCACATAGACTTCCCAATTGGTTCTGCCATCAGGCAGCTTCTTGGCGGGCCACCAAGAGTCTCCGGTGACGTTTTTGAAGCCGGACTCCAGATCCGCGAAAAGCAGGGCGACCGCTGGGTCGACTCCTTGCCGGCTGGCTTCAGCCGCAATGGCCTGCTGCATCGCTCCAACCGCAACCACCTGCTTTCTTCGCAGCACGGCAACTGCGCCGGCAGCCAGCAAAAGGGCGAGCAAGGGGTTCATAGAGAGATGCTACCACTTAGGATTGTGGCTTACAACATCTCCCGGCCGGGACACCTTTTCCCAGGGAGTAGAGTGGGGCCTTACTCTTAATTGAACAATTGACAGTAATTTGCGTACAATGACGCATGAAAGCGAAAATAGAACGTGCCTGAGAAACACGCCTTGGACAGTCTCCTTCCCCCACTTTTTTCCCAGGGAAAAGGCCGGGGACATGCAGAAACCTCCCCGACAGACAACAAGCAAGTGCGTATGCTCCTTGGCTGGGCCGGGAAAAGGTGCGGCCTCGAGGAGTTCGCCTCGCGCATAAAAGTCGAGTGGAATAACCGCTTCACGTCCACGTTGGGAACAGCAACGCCACGCGATAACAAGATCTTGCTGGCCGCGAAGATGTGGCCTTTTCTTTCTCTGGAGCTGCAGCGGGAAGTCCTGATTCACGAGGCGTGCCATCTTTTTGCTTATGAGAAGTACGGTCAGTTAAGGAAGCTCGTGAACAAGAATCACGGCTCCGAGTGGAGAGAGATGATGGAGCTTTGCGGCTACGACAATCCGCCTGTAGCCAGGCTGACGCCGAATCCTACTATCGCGACGCGGTACATGATGTACTGCCGCTGTGGAGCGCATTTTATCGCTCCTCAGATGATCGGCCGGCTCAAGAAGGGCGCTAGATTATATTGTCCGTCATGTACGGAAGTGTTGAGGTTATCGCCACATGCCAAAGCATAAAGTGACTCCGCGGATCTGGGCGGCGGACGGCTGGATAAAGTGCAAGACGCCTTATGATGAAGCGAGAACGCCTCTTTTTGCGTCGAAGCTGAAAGCCGCAATCAATTGGAAGCTCCGGCAGTGGAGTCCTTCCGAGAGGGTGTGGCTGGTCGATCCGTCGTGCCTTGATACGCTGAAAAAGCTTGCGAAGGAGTACTTTCCAGACGTGATAATGATGAACGGCACGCCAGATGCAGCCGCTTCCGGGGGCATGGCATCCGATCCTGTCGAAGCCAGCACCTACGGGATGATGGCAAACGTGCTCCGAGCGGCTTCTTCCGAGGCGCTGAAGAAGGTATATAAGACGCTGGCCGTCGACCTGCATCCTGATCATGGTGGCGATAACGACACCATGAGGCGGCTGAATACCGCCTGGGACCGGATAAAGGTGGAGCGCGGAATACGGTGAATTTTCTCTTGTGGCGTTGGGCTGAACGGAATACAGTTTTGTTATGGCGGATCTAACTTTTACTTTATCACTGCCGAGCGCGGTGCTGGAGCCACGCTACATGAACGAATGCCGGGATCGAGCATGGGAATCGGTAAAGTACGCGGGACCGAAGGAGCGCGGCAACTGGCCTACCAAGGACAAGGTGCGCTGCGTTTTCAAGGTTTATACTGACGATCCGGAAGCCAACACGTACATCAAGTTGAAGCCGATATTGGGCGCGATTGGCGGTGTACTGTGGCAGGAGAAGTTGAGCCAGCCGCTTTTCATCATCGAGCAGTACGCGCTTGACGGCAAGGGCAAGCGTATTGTAGTTGAGGTAACGCGCAGGAAGCTGCTTGAGGCCGGCTGTGCGCGGCACTACGAGTGGTAAGTAAAATAAGGAAGAAATGTCATGGTAAAAGGCAAGGTGGAGATCTGGATTCCTTGCGCTTGCGGCGACCGGCTGAACGAGATGTGCGAGATTATGGCTGTGATGATGCGAGCAGGGGTATTTCCCGCTGACTTTGCATTTGAATGGGAGAATGTCGATGGAGGAGATTGGAAAGTCAGTATGTGCTCGAAGTCCGAGGTACAAAGTAAAGCACCAGCCGACAATCCATAGAGATACCACGGTATCCTGGTGGTGGCATGAAGAGATAGATTTCAAGGCGCCAAGGCCGCGGTATTGGCGCCGCACGTTTCCAGAAGGCGTGCTCGATAAGGTTCTTCAAGGATTCACGCAGCGCGAGCTTTACAGGTATTCCAGGGCCATGAGGATAAGAGATATAGCTTTGCGTCAGTTGAGTTTGCCATTTAAGGAGGGAACATGAAGCCAATTTATATAGTCTTTTGCGATACCGATATTGGAAACTGCATCGTGGTTGTCGAGTCTGACAGCACTGTAGAAGCTGAAGCAGCGGCGAAGAAGTGGCTGCTTGGCGAGGATATTGAGAGCGTAAATGTGGACGCTGTTGAGGAGATCGATCTGAGTAATCCTTGCGTAATTTGGGATGACGAGTTGAAGGAGGCGGGAAGATAAATAGATTAATCAAATACGGTCAGCTTGGTGATGAGCTATGAAAGGTGGGCTGTAAATATGGGCAAGACAAAGATTCCGTGGGCCGAGTATGTCTGGAATCCTATTTCCGGCTGCACGCGGTTTAGCGAGGGCTGTGTCAACTGCTATGCGTATCGCAGGGCTCGCCTTCTTGCCGGCCGCTGCGGGTATCCAAAGGTCGATCCGTTCCAGGTCACGCTTCATCGCGATAAGATTGATGAGCCGCTTCACTGGAAAAAGCCGAGGCTGGTTTTCGTTTGCAGCATGGGGGATCTGTTTCATCCGGCTGTAGAAAATGAATGGATAGGCCGTATATTCGGAGTGATGGCGTCCTGTCCACAGCATACGTTTATAGTGCTCACGAAGCGTCCGCAAAGGATGTACGATCTTCTGCATCCTGATGTGACAGGTCCGCTGAAGGGAGAGGCTTGCCAGACCGCTTACGAGATTGCTTGTAGGAGTGCGAATATAAAAGCGGCAGACTTCAAATTGGACTGGCCGCTGCCGAATGTCTGGCTCGGGGTGACCGCGGAGAACCAGAATCGCGCCAATGAGCGCATCCCGATTCTTTTGCAGACGCCTGCAGCCGTGCGCTTCGTCTCGATCGAGCCGATGCTTGACTGGGTGGATTTGGTGGAGTCCACGGATATTTGCGGCAGCGGCAATTGCCTGCCTCCCGTGGACGGATTCGGCAAGTGGCTGCATTGGGTGATCGTCGGCTGCGAGAGCGGCCCAGGCCGGCGGCAGTTCGATTACCAGTGGGCGCGGCAGGTACGCGACCAGTGTGTCGAGTACGGCGTTCCTTTCTATTTCAAGCAGGCGCCGGACCAGGATGGCAAGGTAGTGGAGCATCCGGAGCTGGACGGGGTTATATGGAAACAGTATCCGAAGCACTGTGTCCCGTGTGCGGGGCAGAGAGGATAGGCTGATTGATGCAGATAATTGGGTTTACCGGAACGCGTCACGGAATGACCAAGGCACAGCAAGCTCAGGTTGCGTTCCATCTTAGTTGGCTGAGACCTCAGCTTGTAGTGCATGGTGGGGCTATTGGATCGGACGCACAGTTTGATCGGATTGCTCGGATTATGAATATTTATCGGCTTATCTTTCCTAGTAATCTACTAAATCAGCAGATGTCGAATGAAGGTGGTAAGTGGCTAGAGCCGCGTTCGCCGCTTGCAAGGAATCGAGATATTGTAGCGGCTTCCGATGTTTTGTTAGCTACACCTGCTGGTCCTGAGATTGTGCGGAGTGGCACTTGGGCGACTATCCGCTGTGCTAGACAGAAGAATCTGTATATTTTTGTGCTGATGCCAGATGGACAAGTTAACCGTGAGTGAAGCACTACAAGCGGACGTAGAGGCGCGCTGCCCGTACTGCGGTCAGTGGTCAGAGGTGATCTGGTACGACAATTTGCCGCCAGGAGGGTTCTGGTGGAAGGACAGTGGCTGCTGTCCGAAGTGTGACGCGGTGGTGCTGGTAGAAAGCGAGTGCGAGTTTAGGCGTGTTCAAGTATCTTGATGCTGCTGCTGCTGCATTCGGATTCTTTGCATGATGCCTGGTATGCCGGAAAGTTGTGGGGGGGTGGTGGTGTATATATCGGTATTTATCCAGGCTTCATACGTCATCAGTTCTTTCATGTAGCCGAGCAGGAGTTTGTCTGCCGGCTCGATGTGTATCTGCTTCATAAAGATAATAAGTTTCTTGACTATAGCGCGTCCGATTGTCGGAGGCTGTAAGCCAAGCCGCCAGCGCAGTAGATAATAGATGCTGCGAGAATATTCGTGATAGTTTCCATAGCGAGATCTATCCAGTATGTCCAGTTGGCGGGTCATTTCTTCCGTTACGGAAGCCGGATCGAGCAGCAAGGAACGAGCTTTCAAGAGTTCATCAGGAATGTTTGTTGTCGGAATGCGCTCGAGGCATTTGGACAGCAGTTCGAGAGTCTGCTTGGGCGCGGTAACGCAGATACGGAATATAAACATATCGGGATTTGTGTTATTATCGTAGAAGCTTCTAAGCGATTTTAGGCGCTCGACAAACGCTTTTCCTGCTGGACACGCGCTGTTTGCAGGGTTAGCGTTCCACTCTTGTACAGTTTCCAGCGTCCACATGCTTTTCATGGTAGCACAGATGGAAGAGTTGGGTCCAGATACCGCGGCCACAAGCGCCAGAATCAGCCTATTTGGGCCAGAGTCGGCCGAAGTAGCGGAGATTGGACCAGTAGCAGCAGCGCAAGTGGAGACTGGTACAGAAAGCCAATTCTCGCCTTGCGCACCTTGCGTATATTGTACGTTTAGTTGGTATAATGTAGGGAATGAACCGTATATGTATTATCATCGCCTACACCTAGCGCGCCTTGCGCATAATGTATGATAATGGCGTACATAAACGGCATTGTACTACGGACAGTATCGCGTGGCGTGCAATGCGCGTACACCTTGCGCATTGTACTATGAACAGTATGAGGTGACTGTGGGCAATACGTATACAATGTATGTGATGTAGGATATGGGTTGATTGTACTGCACACAGTATGTATTGAAAGCGGGCAAACCGCTGGACGATTGAAAACTGAATATTAGGCGTAACCCGTGCTAGGCTTGCCTGCCTAGCATGGTGCAAGGTAGGTAAGCTTGGCATAGTGCGCCAACTGAACGGAGGAGTGCTATGTCAGAATTAGAAAACCTACAAAAAATGCTGGCCGCGTTAAGTCCTACAGACTTAATTAAGCTAGTGCAGGCTGCGCAGTCTCGAGCCAAGGAAGTTGCCGAGGAGCTATCTGAGGCGAAGAAGGAATTCTTGGCTCGAGTCAGCGACAGGGTGGCAGGAATCGTTCCACCTGAGGCTTGCAGCGTCTCTATCTCGTTTGACGAGAAAGGCGCCATCGTGGAGCGCAGGTATAAGTCAGGAGTTTCTCTTCCTGGCAGACCTGCGGGCAACAGCACGGGTGTTGGCTCAAACGGTGGTCGTGGTACTATCGTGAACCAGCTGCCTCCGATAGGCACTATGGCTTATCGGACGTATGACGGAGTACAGCATACTCTGTTATACAAAGCCGAGAACGACTTTGTACTGGATGGCAAATCCAGCTTTCGTTCTCCGACCGATGCAGCAAAGCACGTCAAGGGAAACGACACCAACGTCAACGGAAGGGCATTCTGGTATATTCAGGGTACTCTGAAAATGACCGAGGCGTAGCCAATACTCTATAGACCCCCAGGCTGTGTAAGCAGTCTGGGGGTCGTGCTTTAACCGCCTCTGTTTTGTACCGTATACAGTATCGTATATGGACACTCAAACAAAGCAAGACGCGCTAGATCGCATGTCGCAGGCGTGAATTGGTAGTCTGGCTAGCAAGCCAAGCTTGGAATACCTGCGCGCACTTCGGCAGGAATTACAAGCATGGCTAGAGGAAGTAGAGATAGAGCACAAGAGGCTCGAAAGGACAGATAAGATGAAAACAAAGTGGCCCGATCCGACTACGGAAGAACCGGATCTTGATGAACTGGAAGAGATCGTTTTGAATGATGGTGCTTGTCAGGCTACCGATGGCTGCTACGTGGAGCCCGATGGAGTTTGCGAGCATGGGCATCCTTCGTGGCTTCTGAAGCTTGGCATGATCTGACGGCCTGGAGCCTGCTAAGGCAGCAGCGGGCGCTTTACCTGGTATTCTCCTTTCCAGGGTTTCTCACCGCTGCGGCCCTAGCAGCCTTTCGGCTGTGAAAGTGAGATTGAAAATGACAAAAAGTGAGTTGCGGAAAGCTCGCAAAGCGGCCAGAGCAGAAGGCCGGCCGCTGACTGGGGAGCTGGCTCTTGATAAAAGTGCTGGAGCTGTAGAGTTTACCGAAAGCCGCGAAGGATATGAAGCGCGCAATAAGTGGGCGCGTCGTTACTGCGATCTAGATGGACGGCCAGAGAGTCCCGAAGATTATTGAGCTACAGTAGGTGATGTGGTTATGAAGCGTGATGAGGTTATAGCATATAACGAGCGTCGTAAAGATATTGGCGAGCAACTCGCGGCGCTCAAGCAATCTCTGATTGCTCATGGCAAGCAGTTCAGAAAGAGCGGCAATTGGGGCTATGTTGGAGATCTCGGCTACGTGTCCGAGCGGTTGAAAGAGCTAAACAAGTTTATGGCTATTCCTTGAACTTGTAAAAGGTACATAAGGACTATGCGCAGAGAGAACACTAAAATTAAGGAACAAGCTAAATGAGTGCAAAAAGAAAATTCCTGTTCATGTCTGAAGAAGAAGCTAAAGCTTTTATTCAGGGTGTCCAATATGTAAATGATAGTGCCATAGAGATTCATGGCATAGTTAAGATTAAAGATAAGTATAGGGTAAGAATCACTGATCATGATAAAAAAGTAAATGACGAGTGAGGATTGTCTCCTTTTCCGGTGATAAGAAGTATAGAAGTTAAACATTAAAAGGAGGAATACTATGCAAGAATTTGAACTATTCCTCACTGGCTTGCCGGTGGGGCGTTCAAAGCGTGAGCCTCGCACTGGTAAGTGAGTCCAGTCTATCAAGCGGATAATACGTCGTCGCCGTTTAGGACTGTACCTCCCCTCACTTACCAGTGGGGCGCTCAAGCATGGTGCCTGACGCTTCTTGACTTATCTGAACGAAGGAGGCTCTTATGGTAAATATCTACGCACTCGTAGCGGAGTGCGAGGAGACGATGGACATAGTGCTGTTCTGGCGTCTCGCGGACGTGGCGAAGATCCTGCCAGACATTATCAGGGAAACCTTTCCTGAAGATGTCAACACAGCGGAAAAGGCCATCGAGAGAATTCAGGCGGAAAGCGTGGAGAAAGCGCTGGCTTACCTGAATCGGCATACTGATTGGGACTTCACGCTGGAGGAGGTCCCGGTCGAGGGAGCTTTGGACGCGCGGCTTTTGAAGAAGCTTGAGGCCGAGACGGAGTTCGATGGACCAAAGCTGAAAGTGGTAAGAGAGCTGCGTAAGACGCCGCACAAGGAATCGTGCAAGATCGCGGCTGGCTGTAGCTGCGTAACCGTCATTGACGGCGTACAGGTGTAGCTTGGATTTGTACCGTAAACAGTAATAATATGGTTCAGGATTTGACGGCTTGTTGAATCCTGGCCCATGCAATTACGAAGGAGGAGACAATGGGATACAGTGAACAGAAAGATG
>JADDYB010000641.1_pt1 | contig 11137 bp, 5 predicted proteins | sample 8641941 | NCBI WGS metagenome assembly JADDYB01 (sample SAMN16275377, study PRJNA637457) | freshwater sediment metagenome | isolation source: Lake Kineret sediment | place: Israel: Lake Kineret | collected 2013 | reverse complement strand
GGTATGATATTCTGAATTCGAGCGGGAACGGGCGGCAGCAATGAGCCACCTAATACCCAAAGATTCACGCCTTGGTCCCCTGACGCTCATGGGAACCTGATAGGCTGCTCCTCCCACCCTTCTGGGCCTGACCTCCATGGTCGGCTTGATATTCTCAAGGGCTTGTTCAAAAACCTTTTCCGGGTCTTCTTTGCTCTTTTCCTTGACTATTTCGAAGGCCCGATATATTTCTGTCTGGGCAACCGTCTTTTTGCCGGCGAGCATGCTCCTATTGATAAGCTTGGTGACCAATTTGTTGCCATAAATCGGGTCCGGTTCAACTGCCCTTGGTTTTGTTTGTCCTTTTCTGGCCATATTTATTCCTGGGGAGCTGCCTCCGGTGCTGGCGCAGCCGCTGCTGGTACCTGCGGTCTGGGCGTAGCTATTCCGCCTTTCTTGGTTCCGTATCGGCTCCTTCCGGTTTGCCTGCCGACAACCCCGGATGTATCGAATTTACCCCTAACGACATGATATTTGACTCCGGGAAGGTCTTTGACTCTGCCTCCCCTAACCAGAACAATCGAGTGCTCGGCCAGCTCATGTCCTTCTCCGGGAATGTAGGCGGTAAGCTCTTGTTTGTTTGAAAGCCTGACTCTGGCCACTTTTCTTAAGGCGGAGTTTGGCTTTTTGGGAGTCATTGTTCGGACGGAAAGAACAACGCCCCGCTTAAAAGGAGATGCGGCTTCGCTAAATCTTCTGTCTTTGGCGTTAAACCACTTCCTCAAAGAGGCTGTTTTGGCCTTCTTGGTCAAACTTCTTCGGCCGTGTCTTACAAGTTGTGATACTGTTGGCATAATTTAGTTACGAGGGTATTTTACCCCACAGACTACTCTTGAGGCAAGACTGCCCTCTCGGGAGTTACCGGGATAAGCCGCCCTATGATTACGTTTTCCTTAAGGCCCACTAATCTGTCTTCCCGGGCGAAGAGTGCCGCATCCGTCAGAACATCCGTGGTTTGTTCGAATGAAGCGGCAGATAGCCAAGACTCCGTATAGAGGGCTCTTCGGGTAATACCTAAGATTACCTGCTGTCCGCTTGCAGGCTCTCCCCCCGCGGCCAAGATCTTTTCGTTTTCCTCCTCAAAGCCCGCTTTGTCGGTCAAATCTCCGGGCAGGAATTTGGTATCACCCGGGGTCATAATTCTGACCTCGTCGCTCATCTTTCTGGTAATAACCTCAAAGTGTTTGTCGTTAATGGGAATTCCCTGGCTCTCATAAACTTTTTGAATCTCTTGTACCAAATATTCCTGGGCCGCCCTTAGACCTTTAATTGTTAGTATTTCCTTAATGTCCAAGGACCCGGCGGCAAGCTGGGCACCGGCCTCGATAAGCTGCTTGTCCTCAACCGCCAACTTAATGGTTTTGGGGATAAGATACTCCCTTTCCTCTTTGGGTTTGGTGGCAACGCTTGTCACGGTTACCCTCCAGCCTTCGTCGGTTTCAACTATCCTCACTTTTCCTCCAATCTCCGAAAGAGGAGAAAGAGCTTTGGGAGTTCTGGCTTCAAAAAGCTCCTCAACCCGAGGAAGACCTTGAGTCACGTCGAGTCCAACAATTCCTCCCGAGTGCTTGGTCTTAAGAGTCAGCTGCGTTCCGGGCTCCCCGATGGACTGGGCGGCAACCACCCCGACCGGAGTTCCGATGCCGACCATTTGTTTATTGGAAAGGTCCAAGCCGTAACAATCCCTGCACATGCCGTAGCGGGCCTGACAGGTCAAAGGAGAGCGAACAACAACTTCTTCAGCTCCCTGGGTGTCGATTTCCGCCGCCTTTTCCTCGGTAATGATATCTCCCTTTTTGACTAAGACTTTCTTGCCTTTGCCGGAAACAATATCGGCCGCGGCAAGCCTGCCCATTATTCTTCCGATGAAAGAATTCGGCCTATTTCCCTTTTTGATGACAATTCCCTCTTTGGTGCCGCAATCTTCCAGCCTAATTATCAAGTCGTGGGCCACGTCAACCAGCCTTCGGGTCAAATACCCCGCATCAGCCGTCTTGATGGCCGTGTCGGTTAGACCCTTCCTGGAACCTCGGGAGGAAGTCACGTATTCAAAAACGGATAATCCCTCCCTGAAGTTGGACTTAATGGGAAGCTCGACAATTTTTCCAAGTGGGTCAACCACCAGTCCCCTTATGGCAGCCAGCTGCTTCACTTGGTCGCGGGAGGCACGGCCGACCTTGGCATCAATAACCACCCTGATGGGGTTACTCTCGTCCAATTCTTCCCAGGTTTTATCCGCCAATTCTTCCGTGACCTCAATCCAAATCTCCTGGGCAAGGCGCTTCCTTTCTTCTGAGGTGATCAGGCCCTGGGTAAAGTTGCTCTCTATTTCCGAAATCCTTCCTTCTGCCTCCTCAAGCATCTTGGCCTTTTGGGGAAGAATCTTGGCATCCGAGATGCCGAAGGAAAGGCCGGAAAGAGTTCCTCCGTAGAATCCGAGGTTCTTGATGGCGTCGACCATCTCGACAACTTTATCTTTTTCCATTGTCGAATAGGCTTTGTTAAAAAGCCTTTTGATCACTGCCGATGTTGCCGGCTCATTCACATACCCAAACTCTTGGGGAAGAACTTCGTTAAAAAGAATTCTCCCGACGGTCGTTTGCACAATACTCCCCGAAATTCTTACCGAAATGCCTCTCCTGAGAGGAATTTTTCCGGCCTGGTAGGCAAAAATTGCCTCTTCGCGGTCGGCAAATACTGACTCAAGCGGAGTAACTCTCGGATCTTCGCTGGTAAGATAGTAAACTCCCAAAGCCATCTCCTTACTTGCCGGGGTGGATACCGGAGTTCCGTCTGCGGGCCTTAAGAGGTTATGGGTCGGAAGCATTAAATCTCTGGCCTCATCGATTGCTCTTTGAGAGAGGGGAACATGCACCGCCATCTGGTCGCCGTCAAAGTCGGCATTAAAGCCTGCACAGATTGCCGGATGAATTCTGATGGCCGAGCCTTCAATCAAAACGGGGTAGAAAGCCTGGATTGAAAGCTTATGCAATGTTGGGGCGCGGTTTAGAAGAACCGGGTGATTTCGGGTAATTTCCTCCAAGATGTCGAAAATCTCGGGAGGGCGCCTATCCAGCATATTTTTGGCGCTCTTGACGTTGGGGGCGATACCCCGGGTAATCATCTCCCTTAAGACAAAGGGTTTGAACATCTCAAGAGCCATTTCCTTGGGAAGACCACACTGGGTAAGTTTTAACTCCGGTCCGACAATAATCACGGAACGGCCCGAATAATCGACACGTTTGCCTAAAAGATTTTGTCTGAATCTTCCCTGCTTTCCCTTGAGCATGTCGGAAAGGGACCGCAGAGCTTGTTTACCTCTTCCCCTTCGGACCGCTTTCCTTTGGGAGGCATCGATTAGGGAGTCGACAGCCTCCTGAAGCATTCTTTTTTCGTTTCTCAAGATTATTTCCGGGGCGCCCAGGGAAATAAGGTGCTTTAAGCGGTTGTTTCTGTTGATGACTCTTCTGTATAAATCGTTTAAGTCGCTGGTGGCAAAACGTCCTCCCGAAAGCTGAACCATGGGCCGCAAATCCGGAGGCAGAACAGGCAAAACCTTAAGCACCATCCACATCGGGTTGACCTTGGCTCGGCGCATGCCGTCAACCAGCCTTAAGCGCTTTGCCAGCTTGATGTATTTGGAGCTGGCTCCTTTTGCTTGGGATATCTCGACCCTCAGGGAGGCCGATAGTTCCTCAAGGTTAACTTTTTCAAGTGCCGAGGTTATGGCATCGGCTCCCATCTTGGCATTGATAAACTCCACCGCATCATGGGCCGCCAACTCGTCGTATTCTTCCTCGGTAAGAACAGAGAGAGGTTTTAGATTTCTGGCCAAAGAAATAAGATTTTCGAAAAGCTGGCTGGTTTTTTCTAAGGTTGAAGCTTCCTCCTCCCCTATGGCCGCCTCTTTCTTCCTCATATCCAGGTCTATCTCGGAGACGGCCAGGGCCGCCTGCTCTTTGTCTTTAATCTTCTCCAGGGTTTTTTCTTTGGCCAATCTGGCTTCCTCTTTAAGAGCTTTTTGTCTTTCGATAAAGCTTTCGGAAATTTCTTTGAGTCTGTCGCTTTCAATCTTGGAAAGAACCTTGATTGCCTCTTTTCTTCCTTTTTCGTCAACTTCATTCACCAGGTATCTGGCAAAATAAATAACCTGCTCGATGGCTCTCGGGGCAACTCCCAAAAGAAGAGATATTTTCGAAGGTGCTCCTTTAAAAAACCAAACGTGCACAACTTGGGTCGCCAGGGTAATGTGCCCCATTCTTTCGCGCCTGACCCTGGACTGGGTGACCTCAACCCCACATTTGTCACAAACAACGCCTTTATACCTTATCCTTTTGTACTTGCCGCAGTAACATTCCCAATCCTTGGTGGGACCGAAGATTCTCTCGTCGAAAAGTCCGTCCTTTTCCGGCTTGAGAGTTCGGTAGTTAATCGTTTCCGGCTTAGTAACCTCTCCTCTTGACCAAACCCGGATATCCTCGGGGGAGGCGAGTTTAAGCACCAAACTCTTAAAGTCGGTTAATGTTTTAAGTTCTGCTAAAGGTTCCATATTAAGCTTTTACCTCCTCTACTTCCATTGGACCCGCGGGGCTAACTAGCTCCTCGGTCGCCACCACTTCTGCTCCGGCAATTTTGGCCAGCTCCTTGGCTTTCTCCGTCTCTTCTTCCTCGACCAGCCTGACCACGGCCCCTTTTGTCTCTACCCCAAGACCCAAGGAATTAAGCTCTCTGACCAAAACTTTGAAAGATTCGGGAACCGTGGATTCTGGTATATCCGTTCCTTTGACAATTGCCTCGAAGGCCCTGGTACGTCCCACCACATCGTCGGATTTGATTGTCAGCATCTCCTGCAGGGTGTGGGCCGCCCTGTGGGCTTCAAGTCCCCAAACCTCCATCTCTCCCAAACGCTGGCCTCCCATTTGGGCCTTGCCTCCCAGAGGTTGCTGGGTAACCAAGGAGTAAGGACCAGTTGAGCGGGCATGGGTTTTATCCTCGACCATGTGGATGAGTTTCATAATGTAGCCGATACCCACCACCGTATCCTCTTTAAAAGGCTCACCGGTTCTTCCGTCACAGAGTCTGGTTTTTCCGGTTATGGGCAGTCCCGCTTCCTTAAGCTCTTTTTCGATAATATCCTCGCCGATTTTTTCGAAAACCGGAAGGTAGGCTTTTTCGCCTTTCTTGGACAAAGCCCAGCCCAAATGACACTCCAAAAGCTGGCCCAAATTCATTCTTGCCAGAACGGAAAGCGGGGAAATAATAATATCAACCGGAGTTCCGTCCTCAAGATACGGCATGTCGGCCACGGGCATGATTTTGGAAATGACTCCCTTGTTTCCGTGCCTACCGGCAACCTTATCTCCAACCGTAATTTTCCTCATCTGGGCGACTTTGACAATTACTTTCTTGATAACCCCCGGACCAAGCTCATCCCCCTTGTCTTTATCGAGAATGGAGACATCAACCACAATGCCGCGCTCTCCGTGGGGAACCCTGAGGGAAGTATCCCTGACCTCTCTGGCCTTTTCTCCGAATATCGCTCTTAACAATCTTTCCTCACTGGTTAGCTCCGTTTCTCCCTTGGGGGCAATTTTACCGACAAGGATGTCGTTGGGTCCGACTTCGGCACCGATGACGACGATTCCGTCCTCCGCCAGGTTGGCAAGCTCGGTCTCGGCAACGTTTGGGATGTCCCGGGTAAGCTCTTCGGGGCCGAGTTTGGTGTCGACAACGTCGACCTCATATTCCTCAATGTGGATTGAGGTTAACGAATCGTCTTTAACCAGTCTTGAGGAAATTAAGATTGCGTCTTCAAATCCGTAACCGCCGAAGTTGGAATAGGCAATAACCAGGTTTCTGCCCAAGGCCAGCTCCCCGTCCTTAGCCGCAGGTCCGTCCGCCAAAAGATCTCCCGCCTTGACCTTTTGCCCGGCTTTAACCTTCACCGTCTGGTTGTAGCAGGTAGAGTGGGCTGTCCTTTTAAACTTGGAAAGAAGATAAATTTCTCTTTTGCCCCCGTCCGTTATCTCGACATCCTCACTGGGGCTGCCGTTTTCTGCTTTTTTATCCAGTTTTACCTCTATCTTTTCCCCGTCCGCATAGTCCACCACTCCCGAATGTCTGGCTTTGATAACCCTGCCCATTGCCTGGGCAATTTCATCCTCGATTCCCGTTCCCACAACCGGAGAATCCGGTGCAACCAAGGGGACGGCCTGGCATTGCATGTTAGAGCCCATCAAGGCTCGGTTTCCTTCGTCGTGAGCCAAGAAAGGAATGAGTGCCGCGGAGGCGCCAACAACCTGGCGGGGAGTCACGTCGATCAGCTCCACCAACTCGACCGGTCCTTCCGTAAACGCCCCCCGGTATCTAAAGGCAACCCGGGGGTCAGTGATATAACCCCTCCCGTCGATACCCACTCCCGAGTGGGTGATATGGAACTCTTCTTCGTCATCGGCGGTAATGTAGATTATCTCGTCGGTTACCTTGACCAAAGTTTTTCTGCCCCTTTTTATTTTTTCCAGCTTTCGGTAGGGAGCTTCGATAAAGCCGTATTCATTCACCTTGGCGTATAAAGCCAGGTAGGTGACGAGCCCTATATTTGGTCCTTCGGGGGAACGCACCGGGTCGATCTTGGAATATTGAGAGGAGTTAACGTCCCGGATAGAAAAGCTTGCCCTTTCGCGGTTTATTCCCCCCGGCCCCAAAACCGAGACACGCCTTAAGTTATCTATTTCCGAAAGGGGGTTAGTATCATCCAGTATGGTTGAAAGCTGATTGGACCTGAAAAATTCATTAAGGGAGGCAATTAGAGGCCGGGCGTTAATCAAAGTTGCCGGAAGAGGTTTATCGTCAGGCGAAATCAAACTCATTTTCTCCTTGACCGAACGCTCCATCCTTAACAGCCCCACCCTAAAGGCATTCACCGCAACCAGCTCTCCGACCCTTCTTAAGCGTCTATTCGAAAGATGGTCGATATCGTCAACCCTGACTCCATCCTCTGCGTTTTGGAGACGAATGAGGTATTTTATCGCCCCAATGACATCCTGGCGGGTCAGAATCCAGGTAGATTTTTCGTTAGGAAGGGTTAAGCCCAGCCTTTTGTTTATCTTAAACCTGCCGACCTTGCCCAAATCGTAGCGCCTGGGCTCCAAAAATAAAGAAGAGAAAAGGGTTTCCGCGTTTTCCAAAATTGCGGGTTCTCCGGGCCTCATCTTTCGGTAGATTTCCAGAAGCGCCTCCTGCCTGCTTTTGGTCGGGTCTTTCGCCAGGGTGGCCTGAACGTAATGATGCAGGGAATCTTTGTCGACATCCTGGAAAAGCTCCAATATTTCCGCATCGGACTCCACCCCCAGGGCTCTGAGGAAAACTGTTGCCAAAACTTTTCTGCGCCTGTCAATTCTTGCCGCCATGACATCGTTTCGGGCAACTTCAAATTCCAGCCAGGAACCATGAAGGGGCCTGACCTCCGCTTTATGAAGCATTCTTCCCGAAGAAGGGTCGAGCTCTCCCGAGAAATAAACTCCGGGGGAGCGGACTATCTGGTTGATAACGGCTCGCTCGATTCCATTGATAACAAAGGTACCCCTTAAGGTCATCTGGGGAAGATCTCCCAAGAAAACTTCCTGGGTAACTTCCTTACCGGTCTTTTTATTTATCAGAGTCGCGTTAATCTTAAGCGGGGAGGAAAACGTCAGACCTTTTTGCTGGGCGACCCGGGGAGCAATGCTGGGAGACCCCAGCGCATGTTCTCCCAAAACAAGCTGCCAGTTTTTTCCGGTGAAGTCATCAATCGGGGAAATCTCAACGAGCTCCTGGGCGATACCTTCTCCCAAGAACCATTCCCAGCTTTCTCTTTGCACCAAAGAAAGGTCAAGCTTGGGCAAATTCTTTTCCTCTTTACCAAAATAGCGGTGTTGTGTCTGGGTGGCGGCCATCAGCAATTTAACACACAAAACCCCCTCGAAAAGACGAAGAGGGAGCGTAGTTGCCTACGCCTAAGGGGGATTATACAAAAAGCAAACTTCATGTCAATAGCTAAATATTCCAAAAGATTGTTCTCGGTAGTTATTTCTGTAGATATTTTCTGATGTTTTCGTTGTGCTCCTCAAGAGTGGCTGCATAATAGATTTGCCCTTTGGCATCGTGAAGATAATAAAGATAGTCGCTTTCCTGGGGGAAAATTGCTGCCCGCAAAGAGGCGAGGCCGGGATTGGCAATCGGGGTTGGAGGCAGACCCCGAAACCGGTAGGAATTATAAGGGGAATGGTTGGTCAAATCCTCCTTGGTTAAAACCGGCCACCAATTTTCGGAAGTTCCCACCGCATACTGGACCGTGGCATCGGCTTGAAGACCCATGCCGATATCGAGTCTGTTGAAAAGTATTCCGGCAACAACACTTCTTTCTGCCTCCGTTTTTGTTTCCCTTTCGATAATGGAGGCCAGAGTGACAATCTCGTCCAAAGATAACTTGGATGCCGATATTCCTTCCTGGAATTGAGCAGTTTTTTGGTCAAAGGTGGAAAGCATTTTGGCAACAACCGCCGAAGCGCTGGCGGTTTTGGGAAAAAGATACGTATCGGGAAAAAGATAGCCCTCTTTTGTCTTTGAGGAGGCCAGAAATTCAAGGACAAAAGTCTGTTTGTCCTTTTTTGTCAGTCCGGCGGCAAACTTATCCGCAATTTCTTCCCGCCTTAGCCCTTCGGGAATTGTTACCCAAACCTCGATTGGCCCTTTGGAAAGAATGTCCACCATTTTGATCAAAGAATAGCTGGGGGAAAGACTGTATTCTCCGGCTTGAATACTTTTTGACTTCCCGGTTATCTGGACATAAATTCTAAAAGCCAGGGAGCGCCTGATAAGCCCTTCTTCCTCAAGTTTTGTTCCAATCTGGGAAGCGGAGCTGCCTTTAACAATCAGAAAATCTTTTTCCGAAGTATCTCCCGAAACAGCCTTTACGGAGGCTCCCCACCAAACATTTCCGAAAACAAGAGCCAGGATTAAGGCGGCAGCAAGGGCAAGGACGGAAAAGTATTTCTTCATCCTCTAAACCTCTTCGAGGAGGGCACGTCGGTACCTTTTGGTTTTGGAGTCCTTGATAAAGATACGCCCGCAGGCGCAGGTAATCTTCTCCGTGCCGTCCCGTCTTGTTTCTTTTTTGCCCAAAGAAAGCTCTCGGCCGCAGCCGACACATCTTCCTTGGGAAAGAAGCCAGGCCTGAATTGGGGCGATGACGTTTTTAAACATTGCTCTCTAGATAGGATTGTAACATAACGGATGCGGCAAAAGCATCTTCCAGGGCTCTTCTTTTTTTCCTTTTTATCCCCGCCTCCCGAGACAACTCTTGGGCCGAAAGGGTCGAGAGGGTCTCGTCAAAAAAGACAACTTTGATACCGGCTCTTGCCAGTTTCTGTCCAAATTCCCTTGCCTCCTCTTCCGACTTACCTTCCGAAACTCCCACCACTGTCGTCTCGATTGTCTCTTTTTCAACCAAGGCTTTTATCTTTTTAATTAACTCTTCTTCGTCGTCGTATCTTAAAACCAGAAAAGGCTCGGCCAATCTCCCTTCGGAAACGGCCAGGCCTACCTTTTTCCTGCCGTAATCAATTCCCAACAGATGCATTTGCCTCCTTCAAAGGAACCACCCTGGCTCGGACGATTAATCTTTTGGGTTTTCTGGGGTCTCCCGGAGGGACACAGGTCACCAGAGTCAAAAATGAATCCGTTGGGTTTTGCTCGAGTACCTGGATATCCGAAGGCAAAACCTCGAACAAATCCTCGACCCGGTATTCGTAGGCAATCCCGTCGTAATTTACGGCTATCTCATCGCCCTTTTTAAGGCTGGGCAGGGTTGAAAAAATGGATAAGTAATCCTTCGGATTATAAAAAATGGGCAGGATGGAGTGGCCAAAAATTACCGAATTTCCGGGTCTTCCGGGAAGGGCCGTTCCGGGATATTGAATTAAGTGTTTGGCCAAATCCTCTCCCCCGATGGCCACCGTTGCATTCTCAATCTTAAGTCTGGGGATGGATATCGTATAAAAGGTAATGTTCTCCGCAGTAAAGTTATCCTTGTCCGCCCCGCCGACAAACCAATTGCTGGCCTTGGTGTAATCCAAGGCTTCCAAATTCTCCGTAACGCTGCTTTCCGGAAGCGGACTGATAAGCTCTCTGCCCGAAGATTGATATGAGGCAATCGGAAGAATCACGGCCACCAAAATAACAATTCCTGAAATAAAGGTTATCCCCGCCGAGATTTTATAGACTAGTTTTCTGTTCATTTCCCGGCAGCTACCTCTCCCCAAGTATTTCTATCTGGATGTTTTTGGCAATCTTTGGCAAAATCTTAAACAATTTGAAAAGAGAAGGGCTGATTTTAATCTCCGCCCGGGAAAAACCGGGAATTGAGGTCAAATATCTTTCGGCCACGGCCGTATTTCTGCCGGCAATATTTTTCTGGATTTCTTCGGTTTTTAACTCCGGCAAAAGGTTTGCGGAAACGATGGCTTCCATTTCGTAGACACCTTTATCGGCATCGGTTAAATCAAATCTCGCCTCCAGTTGCTCGTCCCGCAAAACAAATCCTGAGGGAACCGCTTCCTTTAAAGTCTCCCTGGCAAAATCGTAAAAGACCTTCTTGTCAACAACAATGCCCGTAACCTCAAGTTCCAGGGAAAGTTTAAGAGTCGATGCCTCGTCTCCGACTTTATTGCTGAAGGTCACCGTGCTCTCGGACGAGACAACGGAATCCTCGATAAATATCTTATCCTCTCCTGCCTGAGAGGACAAATCCTGGCTGGCTTTTTCTAAAAGCTCATTGGTCAAATCGTCTTTTAAGGCCTGCTGGTCCTCTTCAGACACGGCGGAGATTTCGCGACTGGAGCCGCCCGAAAAATTGGCCACCGCAACCGCGTCGACCTCCGCCTTGGGGTAATTGGCGACCTTAAAAGTTTCGTCCTTGCCAAGATTATATTCCGAGCCAATATCCGCGGCCGTGACGTCGACATTGGCCGTACCGGGTTGACTTGGAGAAAGGGCAGCCGAAACAGAAGCCGAAGAATTTGTATTGAATTTCAAGTCACTGGCCCCGGTGACTTGAAAT
>JADDYB010000639.1_pt1 | contig 11139 bp, 8 predicted proteins | sample 8641941 | NCBI WGS metagenome assembly JADDYB01 (sample SAMN16275377, study PRJNA637457) | freshwater sediment metagenome | isolation source: Lake Kineret sediment | place: Israel: Lake Kineret | collected 2013 | reverse complement strand
CCTTAGGACCTGGAGATGTACTGGTTAAGGTGGCAGGATGCGGTGTCTGTCATACCGATTTGGGATACTTTTACGATGGTGTGCCTACCGTATCAAAACCTCCCTTAACTCTTGGCCATGAGATCAGCGGGACAGTGGTGGCAGGAGATGAGAAGTGGATTGGGAAAGAAGTCATTATCCCTTCAGTGATGCCCTGCCGTCAGTGTCTGCTTTGCAAAACCGGCCGTGGAAATCGTTGCTTAGCTCAGAAGATGCCTGGAAACAGCATCGGAATCTACGGAGGCAATTCAACCTATATTCCGGTTCCTTCCATTGATCTCTGCGAAGTGAGGAATCGCGGGAGCATTCCTTTGGAGCACTTAGCTGTGGTAGCGGATGCAGTGACCACTCCTTATCAAGCAGCCAAAAGAGCGGATCTCCAACCCGGGGATAATGTCATCATCGTCGGAGTGACTGGAGGAGTGGGTGTCTATATGGCTCAGACAGCAAAGGCCTTGGGTGCAAAGGCAGTGATCGGCATTGCAAGAAATCCCGAGAAATTACAAAGAGCACTAAAATATGGTGCTGATTTTGTAATCAGTACACAGGATAAGCAGATCAAGGATGTCCGAAACGAATTTCGAGAGATCTGCAAGAAGAACGGCCTGGAAGCCGGTTTTGGCTGGAAAATTTTTGAGGTGAGTGGAACAAAGGCAGGTCAGGATCTCGCCCTGGAGCTCCTTTCTTTCACTGGGAAATTGATTCTCATTGGATTTGGAATGGCGAAGAACGAATATAGCGTCTCCAGACTCATGGCTTTTGATGCAGAGATGATCGGGACATGGGGATGCCTGCCCGAGTATTATCCCATTGTGCTGAACATGGTTCTGTCAAAGAAAATTGATATCGCTCCCTTTGTCGAGACGAGACCCATGAGTCAAATTGCAACAGTCTATGATGAAGTTCACAAAGCTGGATCCCCAGCAAAGAGAATTGTACTGACACCTGATTTTTAACATCAGATGAACTTGCTTGGTAAATTATTACAATACTAAAACAGGAAGGAGGTATATTTATGTCATTGAAATGGATGCCACGAGAGCATGAGATGAAGAACCATAGTCGGTATGGGGCAGAACATTGGGGGACAGAGGCCCCATGTACGGTATATGAAAAAAAACCTTTGAAAGATCCAAAGGGCAACGTCATCCCTGGGCTTTATAATGCTTGGATCAGGCTCAATAACCCTGCCCAGTACAATTCTTATACGACAGAAATGGTGAAAGGGGTCATCGCCGGATTTGAAAATGCTTCCACCGACCGCTCGGTGGTGGCCGTCATATTCACCGGCACGGGACCCTATGCCTTCTGCACGGGCGGTAACACGAAAGAGTATTCGGAGTACTATAGTATGCGGCCTGAGGAATACGGTTCTTACATGGAACTCTTCAATAACATGGTCGATTCCATCCTTATGTGTAAGAAACCTGTCATCTGCAGAGTCAATGGTATGCGTGTGGCCGGTGGCCAGGAGATTGGCACGGCCTGCGATTTGTCCATCGCTTCTGACCTTGCTATTTTAGGCCAGGCAGGTCCTCGGCATGGATCGGCTCCAGTGGGTGGCGCTTCTGATTTTCTTCCCTTTTACCTTTCCATCGAGGATGCCATGTGGAGCTGCATCAGCTGCGAGATGTGGACTGCGTATAAGATGTGGCGAAAGGGACTCATCACAAAGTGTGTTCCTGTTCTCAAGGATGAAAAAGGACAATGGATTCGAAACCCTCAGGTGATTACCGATACCTATGTCAAAGATGGTGACCTCGTATATGGTGAGTTTAAAGCAGGCGACGAATTCAAAAAAGGTCGAGAGTGGGTGAACAATAAACTCAAGAACAACGAGTATGACTTCGCCCTTCTTGATGCGGAAGTGGAAAAAATTTGCTGGACATTTGCAAATCTCTTCCCCGGCTGTTTAATTATGTCCATCGATGGTATCCGCAACAAGAAAAAATTCTTCTGGGATCAGACAAAGAACATTAACAGACACTGGCTGGCTGCCAATATGATGGGTGAGGCCTTCCTCGGATTCGGTGCCTTCAACACCAAGAAGATCACCGGTGCCGACACGATTGATTTCATCAAGTACCGCCAGAATATTGCCGAAGGCAAGCTCGTGGACGAAACCTTCTTTGAAGAAGTTTTGGGTAAACCGCAAAGCAAATAAAATGACAATGGCTTGTAATACAGATACCCTTTGAGCTAAATAAATCCTCACGCTCAAAGGGTATCTTTTTAATCTGGTGTAGGGTCATTAATTTTAAATGGCCTGTGGAATGGAGGTAAGAGCGATGGCATTTAAACATATCTTGACGGAGTTTAAAGAGGGCGTGGCAACCCTCACATTAAATCGGGCCCCACTCAATGTCCTCAATATCGAGATGATGGAGGAGATCAATACCTATCTCGAGGGAATGAAAAAAGAGAAATCGTTAAAACTCCTCGTCATCCAGGCAGCAGGAAAAGCATTCTCCGCAGGGGTAGATGTCGGAGAGCATCTCGGCGATTTGGTTTATAAGATGATCGAAGTCTTTCATAAAATATTCCGGTTGATGGATGCCCTGAAGGTTCCTTCCATTGCCGTTGTGAATGGTTCAGCCCTCGGAGGAGGATGTGAATTAGCACTCTATTGCGACATGGTCATTGCAACAGAGAAGGCAAAGTTTGGACAGCCAGAGATTCAAGTTGGAGTTTTTCCACCCATTGCCGCTCTGGTCTTTCCAAGGATAATCGGGCGGAAGAAGGCTATGGAGCTAATTCTCTCCGGAGATGTGATTGGGGCACAAGAAGCTTTAGCATTGGGAATGGTGAATAAAATCGTTCCTGAGGCTTCCCTTGTTGAAGAAGTAAATGGATTCGTCGAGAAGTTTAAGAAATTAAGCGGGATCGTTTTAAAGTTGACCAAAGAGGCTGCACTCGCAGGTCTGAATGACGATATGGATCAGGGACTCAAAGCCATTGAGAAAATCTATTTGGATCGTTTGATGAAGACCCATGATGCAATCGAAGGACTCAAGGCTTTCTTAGATAAGCGAAAACCCACCTGGAAAGACAACTGATTTAATTGGGAGGCTTTTTTAGCCTCCCAACCCTTTTTTCTCCTTCCCATTACATTCTTGTTCATAACAAACAGATTGACGACCCTTGGCCCATCTGTTAAAATTTTTAACTTAAGATGGGTTTGGCCTGCGGTGTTATTCTGAATGATCGAAGGGAGTAAAGAATCTGGGAACGAGACCCTTCGCTGCTCTCAGGGTGACAATAAGGCACGGCAAGGAGTGGTCAAGTGAGACTCAAGGATAAGAACGCCATTGTTACCGGAGCAGGACAAGGGATCGGCCGGAGTATTGCATTGAAGCTAGCCCAAGAAGGAGCGAATGTGGTCATTGCCGAGGTCAATGCTGATACCGGAGCTCAGACCGCTAAAGAGGTAGAGGCTCTGGGGAGAAGGGCTCTTTTTATTTCTGTCGATGTCGCCAATCAAAAGCAGGTTCAGGGCATGGCGAATCAGGTATTAAAGGCTTGGAAGAGGATTGATATTTTAGTGAACAACGCTGGTTTTGATCGACCGGGTCATCTCTTGAAAGTAAAAGAAGAGGATTGGGATGCCGTATTAGGGGTTCACCTGAAAGGGACGTTGAACTGTGTCCAAGCGGTTGCTCCCCATATGATTGAAAATGGTTATGGAAAGATTGTCAATCTCTCCTCTGTTTGGGGAAAAAGAGGAGCCGTCTCTGAGATCAGTTATAGTGCTGCTAAAGCTGGGATTATCGGCCTGACAAAAAGCGTGGCCAGGGAGTTAGGAAGATATCAGATCAACGTGAATGTCGTTTTACCGGGTTTTATCTTGACCCCCACCGTTTCTAAGATGGCCGAAAAATATCGAAATATGATCATTGAAAATACACCTTTCAGACGGGCTGGACAACCCGAAGAAGTGGCCAATGTGGTTGCTTTCTTAGTATCGGATGAGGCGAGTTTTATAACTGGAGCCACGGTGGAGGTTTCCGGTGGGTGGAATATGTAGATCCTCCCAAGGGGAGGAAATTCTAAATCCGAAGCACGAAACTCGAAACAAATTCAAATGACGAAATCTAAAACTCAAGCGGAAGCCATTTTGTTGGTTGGAAATTTGATCATTTGAATTTTGGATTTGTTTCGGATTTAGAAATTCGAATTTCGAATTTTATGGCTATACAGTCATGTCACGGCTGAAGAAGGAGTTTGAAGCCATGGAAGATGTCGAACAGGTGAGGCAAGGGTGGAAGGAAAGAGCGAGAGAGGTTGCTAAGAACGTTGTGGCACCTCGGGCGGCAGAGATCGATGAGAAAGGTGAATTTGCATGGGATCTCGCTGAGGTGTATTCCAAGTATGGCTTTTTAAGTCTCCTCATCCCTAAAGAGTATGGAGGGATGGATGCAGATATTACTTCTTTCTGTTTGGTCACTGAAGAAATTGCAAACATCTGTGCCTCTTCTGCCCTCCTCGTGATCGTTCAAGCGGTGGGGACAATGCCTGTGGTTTTAGGAGGGACAAAGGAACTTAAGGAGAGAGTGTTACCACGATTAGCTAAAGAGAAAGGCCTGATCTGTTTTTGTTTGACTGAACCTGAGTCAGGTTCGGATGCGGCCTCCGTCCGAACCAAAGCTGTCTTAGAAGGTGACCATTATGTGATCAATGGGAGAAAATGTTTTATCACAAACGGTGGCGTGGCTGATTTCTATACGGTCTTTGCCACGACTCAACCTGGTAAGAAAATAGAGGGCATAACAGGTTTTGTCATCGAAAAGGGAACTCCTGGCCTTTCTATTGGGAAAACTGAAGAGAAGATGGGCATTCGAGGTTCCAATACAACAGAAGTCATCTTAGAGGACGTCAAGGCTCCTGTTGCCCAAAGGATTGGAGATGTAGGAGCAGGCTGGTGGCAAATGATGAGGACGCTAAATCGATCAAGACCAGCCATTGGTGCTCAAGCAGTGGGTTTGGCTCAAGGCGCTTTAGACTATCTCCTCCGATTTGTTCAGGGAAAAGGCTGGGCGGAGGGGAAGGAGGATAAACTGGGGGTTTCGTTGATGCTCGCTGATATGGCTGTAGAGATTGAGGCAGCTAGGGCCCTTGTCTATAAAGCTGCGAATATGATGGACGAAAAGGTAAAAGGCACTCCGGTTCAGATGTTCTCCGCCATGTCTAAATACTTCGCTTCGGATGTGGCCATGAACGTGACGACCAATGCTGTTCAGATCTTACAATGGCAGGGCCTTACCAAAAATCACCCTGTTGAGCGGATGATGCGAGATGCCAAGGTCATCCAAATTTTTGAAGGAACGAACCAGATCCAGAGGATGGTGGTGGCGCACACTTTGCTGAAATCAAGAATAGCACCTGTCCAATGAAACATTCCTCACCTTCTTCAATGTAGCCACATACGATTTCCGAGGATTTAGAAACATGATCATTTTCACTCACCATACGGGTGAACCCCACGGGATATTGGGGGCACAAGTGGCAGCCACATTCCTCGAGCGAAATCTCTCGATACCCTCCATTGTCGTTGGAATCGAGAGGAACTTCTCAAAGGAACGACTGCTCCGTTTCATAGATGAATACTATGCGGGGAAGGAAAAGGCAGTAGCCTTCTCACATCTCTGTGGCAGAAGAGATCTTATTGGGCTGGCCCGAGAGCTGAAACAGGAGGGTTTTGTAACTATTTTGGGAGGACCGCAGGCTCGGCAGGATTACTACGGCGAGCCAGACACTGACTCCAACTCGCACCGGTTCAGAGGGCTGAAATCGATTGTCGATATTGCCTTTCAAGGCCCGATCGATGGCCTTCTATCAGAACATCTGGGTATGAGGGGTGTGCTCCTCGAACACCCGTGGGCAAAGAACATATTCCTGGAGGTCGACTGGTCGAACATCTATACATTCTCGGATACCCTCAAGAAACTCGAGGTCCAGTTGGGACAGGTCCTGAATGCGATTGGTTGCCCCTATGCTAGCAAGATCCAGACAGTCATCCTATTGCCACCGATCAACCTTCGGGAGAAGGGTATCCCGGAACTGGAAATTCGGAGCGAGGGATGCATTTTCTGCGATGTTTCACGGGATAAGGGTTACCCCGGCTCTGTAGAGCGCGGCAGGGTCATTGAACAGATTGCAGGGCTGCCTGAGGTCGATGGGAGGAAGATTCCCTTCGAACTCATAGATGAATACCCCATCCGCTCACTCGCTAAGCTACTCGAGGACACTGAAAGGCACCAGATCAAGATCTCACAGATCAATCTGGTCTGTCGGGTCGATGACATCAATACCCATGCCTCTGAACTCGCGGAAATTCTGTTCCTTGCACAAAGGCAGGATGTGAAAATCATGTTCGCATCGATTGGCTTTGAATCATTCTGTGATCGATTGCTTCAATACTTCTGCAAAGGGATTACCGTAGCCGATATCGTGAAGTGTGTCGAAACGCTACGCCGCCTGAAGGACAGGTTCGGAAACCAATTCCTCTACCGGCGAGAGGAGGGGGCGAATCACGGCTTTATTCGTCCAACCCCCTGGGATGATAGTGAAACGATAATGGAAATGGATAGAAATATATTTCTCTACAGGTTCTTTGAAGACATCGTCCCCGAACAGAGTACCCCGCTCATCATACACCATGCCTCGTACCTTGGAGACTGGATCCGACAGATCGAATCGAAGACAGGCATTAAATTCAGCAGGGAAGGAACCTGGATAGAATGGTGGAATCCATTTTTTGAGGGTGGCAAGTAGAGAGTGGGGAGTAGAAATTAATGTAAACCACATTCCCCCTTCTACATGCCACATTCCAATCTTTTTGATAGTTCACTATTGTGAACTTAGATCGTTATGTTATAAAAATATCCCTTGACAAAGAAGTAAACCTAGTTTAATAATTTAAAGACTTAGGGTTTTGTGGTATAGTTTAACTGTTCACTATTGTGAACATGAGTCATGAGGGCAAAAGAAAGGAGGTTGTTATGGGAAACGAGAAAGAGGGGATTACAACCGCCGAAAGTCTACGTAAGACTCGTACCTATGGTCAGTTTAGATGCCATAATCCCAGTTGTATGGGAAGACTTCAACCTCAACCTGGGGTGAACCAAGTGAAATGTCCTGCTTGTGGTTTGGAATTCCGCGTATCTTGGATCAAAAGTGGCTTTCCCCGCATCAGAGGCCCGGTCTGGGATGTAAACCAAAGGATTGCTGAAGAGGCATTGGCAAGGAAAATGAAGGAGGAAAAGAAAGATGGCTCTAGATAGGAAGATAGCTTATATCGATCTCTCCACACGCGAAATAAAAGTCAGGCCCATTCCACTCGATGTGCGGAGAAAATTCTTAGGAGGCCGGGGCCTTGATGCCTATTTACTTTATAATCATACAGAGAAAGGGTGTGACCCCCTTGGTCCTAAAAATACGATTATGGTCAGCGGCGGGTTTTTGTCTGCCACCCTGGCATCTGCCACTGCCAGAACCCATGTGATGGCTAAATCCCCGTTGGGAGGTTTGCTGGGGAGCTGTAACATGGGAGGTTTCTTTGCTCCTGAATTGGCTTGGGCAGGTTTTCATCACCTCGTCATCAAGGGCAAGGCAGAAAAGCCCGTTTACCTGTGGGTCAACAATGGTAAGATCGAGATCCGTGATGCCCAGCACCTTTGGGGTAAGACCACGACTGAAACTCAATGGGCAATCCGGGAAGAATTAGGTGATGAGGATATCAAGAGTCTAGTCATCGGTCCGGCGGGTGAAAATCTGGTAAGGTTTGCGAACGTCATGACCGGAATAAAAAATTCTGGTGGAAGAACCGGAATGGGAGCGGTCATGGGCTCAAAAAATTTAAAGGCCATTGCTGCCCGTGGGACCATGGATATAAAAATCGCCCACCCGAAAGACGCGCTCGAATATAACAAGCGGTTTATTGAACAAATCACAAGCGCCAAGGTGAATCAAACCCAGGGGACTCTCGGTACCCCTTTTATTTGGGGAGCCACTAACTCCTGGGGGGGTGTTCGATGCAGAAACTTTCAGTATAACCAAGAGCTCTATTGTGATGAAATTGAACCGGAAGCACTTGATGAAGCCTGCGCAGAAACAATGGGACCTTATCATATGGCCGGCTGCTTTGGTTGCCAGGTCCACTGCCGCGCCCAATATAAAATTCCTACTGGACCTTATGCAGGAATCTATGATGAAGGGCCAGAGTACACTTCTCAGGGGGCTTTCTGTGGTGAACCAGACTGCCGGAGTTTAGAAACCCTGTTAGTGGGGAATCACTTGGTGGATCAGTGGGGCATGGATAACCTCGAAACCGGAAGCATTATCTCCTGGGCGATGGAACTCTATGAACTGGGGATCCTCACCGACAAAGAGACCGATGGCCTGGATTTGCGGTTTGGAAATGATGAGGCGCTCCTGGAGATGGTAAAACGAATTTGCTTTAGAAAGGGCTGGTTGGGTGATACCTTAGCCGAAGGTGGGATTATCGCTTCTGAAAAGATCGGCAAGAATTCTTTTGATTATCTGATCCAGGTTAAAGGGGTGAATAATCTTCACTCTGATGAGCGAGCCACGCCTGCCCTTGCACTGAATATTGCTACGGCTTCCCGCGGTTCAGACCATTTAAGAAGCCGACCGGCAATCGACCTCTACCATTTACCGGTAGAGGTGATGAGAAAAATATACAGTAACCCAGTCCATTACGATGGGCCATTGAGTTCAGAGCATACGGAATACATTGGCAAGCCGTGGCAGGTCTTCTGGCATGAGAACTGTTATATGGCAGTCGATTGCCTCGGCATTTGCAAGTATCACACCGTTTTCTTGGGGGCGACGCTCCCAAATTTTGAAGATTGGACCAAAGTGATTTACTACAATACTGGCATGGAGTTTACTGCTCGAGAAATTTGGGATGTTGCCGAGCGATGTAACATGATCGAGCGGCTCTTTAACCTCCGTGAAGGTTTGACAAGAGAGGACCTCAAGAAGGGCGATATGCTCAATCATCGCTATTTTGATGAGCCCTGTCGACGGGGTGCTCCGGATGTCGTCGGCAGAGTCATCGATCGTGAAAAATTCAAGAAGATGGTTGATGAATTCTACGAATATAAGGGCCTTGACAAGAGTGGCGTTCCAAAGCCGGAAACGCTCAAGAGGCTTGGCCTGGAAAAGGAACCATCCCACCTACTGTAAATGCCACCCTCACCCTAACCCTCCCCCCTTGAGGGGGAGGGGTGGGTGGGGGGTATAATGAAAGGAGAGAATGAATGGAACCCATGGGTAAAGTTCTCGCGATCAGTCCAGAAAAATGCACCGGTTGCAGGCTTTGTGAGCAAATCTGCTCGGTCTTCCACGATGGCATATCCAACCCTGCTCGAAGCCGGATAAAAATTATGAAGTGGGAGTCAGAAGGTATTTATATTCCTATGTCCTGCCAACAATGTCAGGACGCTCCGTGCTTAATCGTCTGTCCTGTAAAGGCCATTTCCAGAGATGAGAAACTCAGTCGGGTGATGGTGAATCACAATATATGCATTGGCTGCCGTTCATGTGTGGCGGTCTGTCCCTTCGGGGCGATGGGTTTTAACGTCATTGACCGTAAGAATTTTAAATGTGATCTCTGTGATGGAGAACCACAGTGTGTTCGTTTCTGTGAAGTCAAAGCCGTGGATTATGTGGATGCAGACAGGGTGAGTCTTTCCAAGAAGAAAGCGGCCGCCGAAAAAATCACTGCTGCTCAAAGACAGGCTGTTGCGTTAGAGTCAGAATCGCACTAAGAAGAAATCAATCTATTCTGTAAAATGATAGAGGGGCTGGTTATCCAAGCCCCTTTTTTATTGCTCTGTTATTTATAAACTTGGACCGGAATTTAGAGAGAGTTTTTGAATCTAGTAGCAATTTCTTTCTGTGTCTTGAACGACACTTCATCTGACAGACACTGCCAAATTATCTGTTCCACTAACGACCAATGTCCACTTAAAAGTAACCCAGGGGGTCACCGGTTACGGATAGAAAAATGCACGATCAAATGGAGAGGGGCTTTTTTGCGAATCACCTACACTCACTTCAAACCCGCCTTGCGCAGGCCCTGGATCAATTCATCCCTGTCTTCCTGCATCTTGAATGGACTGATACCGATCTTAGTTGCATGCTCCAGGGAAAGCTTTGGGTTGATTCTTAGAGCCTCGGCTAATGAAGCTCTTGCTTCCTCCTCCCTGCCCATCAGCCCATAGGTTGCGGCCAATCCGGAGTGAGCGAACATGTTATTGGGCGTCAGCTGAATGGATTTCTTAAACATGGCTACGGCCTCTCCGAAACGCCCTGTCATACGATAGGAGTGACCGCAATGGAGATAGTAAAAGGATGGAGGTAAGGGATTGAGACGCATCGCCTTTTCAAACATCGTAAGGGCCTCCCTGGGCCTGCCGGCAAAGTTCAGGCTCATGGCCAAAAATGCTTGGGCATCGGCTCCATTAGGAATCAAGGCGATGGCCTGTTCTCCTAACTCGATGCCCTTCTCGTTATCCTTCTTTACAGTATAAAGAAAGCCCAATACCGCAAGCGCTTCTCCTTTGCGATCCGTGAGAGCCGCGGCCTTCTCTACATATTCAATGGCTGAATTCAATGACTGTGCTGGGTTTTTTGTAGAACCCAACCAGTAATCCATCAAGTAAACGGTGCCCAGGAGGATGTAGCCTCCCGAATAGTCAGACTCCAGGGCAATGCACTCCTCCGCGATAAGGCGGGCCCGGTTGTTGTTGTCGATGTTGAATTGCCGCACGTAGTCAATGCCTTGCATATATTTCAGCCATACTTCAAGGCTTCGGGGGGGCCTCGCATGCAGAGCCTGCTCTCCCGAGGTCAGCTTCAGCTGCATGCCTCTGAGTATCTTTGACGTCAAGTCATCCTGGAGGGAAAACAGATCCTTCACTTGGCGGTCATACCGCTCTGCCCACAGGTGATGGCCCTTTAAGGCGTCGATCAACTGAGCAGTCACCCGGATGCGATCCCCTGACCTTACAATGCTCCCTTCAAGCACATAACGAACCCCGAGTTCCTCAGCCACCTGCTGGACCTTGACGGCCT
>JADDYB010000638.1_pt1 | contig 11145 bp, 11 predicted proteins | sample 8641941 | NCBI WGS metagenome assembly JADDYB01 (sample SAMN16275377, study PRJNA637457) | freshwater sediment metagenome | isolation source: Lake Kineret sediment | place: Israel: Lake Kineret | collected 2013 | reverse complement strand
ATCTCGATACTATTTATGGGAAGCAGATTGCTAGCGTGATAGTAGCACAAACTCCTCATAAATTAGTTTGGTACTATGGAGAACCACAAAAATATTCTGACCTCCTTGTCGGCAGGACTATTGGGAAGGCCAATGCTTATGGAGGAATGGTAGAAATCAAGGCTGAAAACGCCAATATTTTGTTAGGGGAAGGCGCAGGAATCAGGTTTCATGGCAAAAATGAACCACATCCAGCTAAGTATCAGCTTTTAATTGAATTTGGTGACCATTCCGCAATAAGCGTCTCAATTCAAATGTATGGTGGAATAGGGAGCTTCCTCGATGGTGAACTAGACAATCTCTATTATAGAGTAGCTAAGGAAAAACCTTCTCCGTTTTCTCCAGCGTTTGATAAAGCTTGTTTTAGCTGCATAATCTCCTCGCAAGTGGTCCAGAAATTAAGTCTGAAAGCTTTACTGGCCACTGAGCAGAGAATCCCCGGACTCGGTAATGGTGTTTTGCAGGATATTTTATTCTACGCAAAAATGCACCCAAAGAAAAAGGTAACCACACTTTCTGAAAAAGATAAAGAGGTCCTGTTTGATTCTGTAAAATCCACTCTTTCCACAATGGCTGCCCAGGGAGGTAGAGATACTGAATTGGATTTATTCGGCTATCCTGGTGGGTATAAGACTATACTATGTAAACATACAGTAGACAAACCCTGCCCAGTTTGTGGGATTGGAATCAAAAAAGAAGCCTATATGGGAGGCAGTGTCTATTATTGTGAAAAATGTCAGAGGTTATGAAAATGATTTTGACCAGGAAATCTAATTAATGAGAAAGAAGCGCGACAAAAATAACAAACGGTATAAAGATAATAAGCTATGTAAGAAAATTGATATCTAAGGAGAGGCAATATCTAACATTATCTGGACTGTTCGGGCAGTTCCCGAACTTTTGTTTGAGAAGAAACAGCTTATCCTTAGATTTGCAGCAGCTTACAATCTCAAATTGCACTTAAATAAATAAGACATGTGCAACATCAAGAGGACAAATTAGATAGGGAGTGTTTATTCAGTGTCAATAAGGGAAACCGGATGTTGTGGTGCATACTGCAAAACCTGTCGTGCATATATTACGGAGGGTGCATGCCGTGGATGTAAATTGGGATACGAAACTGGAGAAAGAGACATCACTAAAGCCAGATGTAAGATTAAAATATGTTGCTTTCAAGACAGACATTTTGAAACCTGTGCCGACTGTAACGATTACTCCGACTGCAAAATAATTCATGGACTATATGCAAAAAACGGATACAAATATGGGAAATACCGTCAATCGATTGAATTTATCAGAAAGAATGGGTACTCCAAATTTCTAGATATAGCCAATAACCGGAAGGCTCCTTACGGTAAACTTTGAACGAGTAGCTTACTGATATGTTAGCTGGCAAGTCTTGACTAAATAAAGTCAGCCACCTAGAATGGTCATCACTTCATCGTTGTCAGAAGCTAATCCTGACAACACAGTTATTTGTGATTAATATTATCCCCATGCTCTAGTTGGAGACACAGTTGTTGAGAATTCTCGTCCTTGACGCGATGGGAGTAATATACTCCGTTGGAAATGACGACAGAGATTTACTGTGTCCGTTTGTAGAGGAGAAAGGTGGAACTAAGGATGTATCCAGGATTGAAAGGCTCTATCATTCAACCAGTCTTGGGAACATGTCATCTGCCCAGTTCTGGGAAGCGGTGGGACTCGACCCTGGACTTGAGGATGAATACCTTCAACGGTACGAACTAACTAATGGGCTCACCGATTTCCTAGAAGCCGTCAATTCGCAAGGTTATGAGGTATGGGGTCTATCGAATGATATATCGGAATGGTCGAAGAAACTGCGGGCTCGCTTCGGATTGGACAGGTATATTCGTGGCTTCGTCATAAGTGGGGATGTTGGCGTTAGAAAACCGGAGCAAGCTATTTTTAACCATCTAATTGGTCAATTGACAGTGAGTCCTCGTGATATTGTATTTGTGGACGACCAACGAAGAAACCTTGATGTAGCGGCAGCGTTGGGAATTAATACGATTCTCTTCTTACCAGCCGGTCATGATTTGACCGATGAGAAGCACATCGTGGCAACAAGTTTTGTTGATGTCCTGTGCTGGCTGTGTAGCAGGTAACGTGACTGCCACACTTGGAATAGAAACTTTCTGACTCGTGTGAGTAGTGATCCTGACAGCAATCTAGCCGTAGCATAAGTGCTACATTATGCAATCCTGTTGCATAATGTAGCGTTTGTTCAAATTTCAGTCAGGATTTCGGTATTCCTATCCATCTTGGAGTTCTGTCTAAATAGTCTTGATAGACGCTACCGTATGCCTCGAGGCACAAGCATTCTTCGAAGATTCCATTCATAAGGTGTGTGACGACGAATAGGACTGAAAGTAACAAGAAAAGCCAAGAGGCAGAAGCAATGCCTGCGCCTACAAGAGCAGGAATGGAAGCTATATACATAGGATGTCTTGAATAGCGATATAAGCCCTTAGTGACAGGCCTATCAACCGGTGTATTAGCAATGTTTACACTCACGATGATGTACATTGCTATCCCCAACAAGCTGATGGGAAGACCTATGTAGAACCATAGCGTCCCTAATCTTAATGGCAGAAAGACAGAGTAAAGAAAGGCGAGTACTAAGACTACTTTCGATAACACAAAAACTCTCTTTTCTCTCTTGCCAAGATTGGCTATGGATTCCGTCTTCTTAAATAGCCCCTTTTTGACAGAGCTCATTATCGCGGGAATTAGAAAGAGAGGCAGCATTAATAACCAGACATTCCAGACACCAATTTCAAAAGCTGGGATGAGTGACATGATTCACCTCCTCTTCACAACATTCCAGAGGTTAACATATATATTGTAGACTGAGTGTAGTCCCAAGTGATTTCATTGTCAATAAGTACTTAGTTGCCGGCTCAGAGGAATACCACCTCAGAGGATAAGGTAATTCAAATGCCAACAAATGAAGCTAAAAGATAATCAAAGAGTTATAAAGGGGACATCATTCGCACCGAAATTCAAGTAATAATATTACCTATAGTGGGCTTTGGTTGACAGTTCCCGAACTTTTGTTTGAGAAGAAACAGCCTATCCCTGTACTGCAGCAACTGATTTTATCCTATCTAAAACCCGCCTGTTACTTTAATTTATCGGAGACATTTCATTCACAACAAAGGATTAATTTCTTAAGTCACTTTAGGGCGGAATGTTAGGTCTCCTCTCTCAACATTTGATAGCCCCTGCCGTTAAGTTTATACTATCAGTGGAGTTTCCAATGACTACTAAAATTATGATTGTTGAAGATGACTACAACCTGCTTGATACGCTCAAATACAACTTTCTTAAAGAGAGCTACGATGTGGTCGTTGCTGTTGATGGCGCTGAGGCGCTGGATGTCGCCTGCCGGGAAAAGCCCGACCTCATCATTCTCGATATAATGCTCCCCAAACTGAGCGGCTTTGAGGTCTGTCGCGTTCTACGGAAAGAAATGACTGTTCCCATTCTAATGCTCACTGCTAAGACTGAAGAGGTAGACAAAATAGTGGGGCTAGAAATTGGAGCCGATGACTATTTGACCAAGCCCTTTAGCATGAGGGAATTACTGGCTCGTGTACGAGCTATGCTTCGCAGAGCTGACATGTCCAAACTGCAACCTGCCAGTGATCAAAAATCCTTGAAAATCGGTGACCTGGAGATAGATATTGGTCGCCACCAAACTTTTAACAGAGGTTCGCGTCTAAACCTCACTCTGAAAGAGTATGACCTATTGGTCTTCCTTGCCATGAATAAGGGGTTCGTCTTCAGCCGGGAGCAGCTATTAGATAAAGTGTGGGGATATGATTTCGCTGGTTATACTAGAACTGTTGATGTCCATATCCGCTGGCTCCGACAAAAAATAGAGAGCGATCCAGCAAAGCCCGAGCGCTTGGTGACTGTCCGGGGCACCGGTTATAAACTAGAGGGCTAATAATGTTCCGCAGCATTCAGTGGCGCATAACCATTTCTTTCATCTTAGTGGTACTCATCATTATGGGTATTCTCGGTGTCTATCTTGTGAACTCTACCCGTAATTCTCAGCTTGATAGCCTTCGCTCCCAATTAGAGAATGAAGTCAGAATTATCGCTGAAGCCAGTTTGCCTGGTTTTTTGAGCCCGCATGAGCCGAACACCCTCGACGCCTTAGCCAAGAAGATGGGGGTAGAAATTGAGACCAGGATTACCATTATTGCCCTCGATGGCACTGTGTTAGGCGATTCTGAGGAAGACCCTTCTACAATGGAAAACCACGCGAACCGCCCCGAAATTGTAGACGCCTTGGAGACAGGTGTTGGAGAGAGCACCCGATACAGTACCACTCTGGGGCAAAAGATGATGTATATGGCAGTTCCCATCTCGTACCAGGAAGATGAAATTCTGGGCGTTGCCCGTGTCTCTCTGCCGATGACAGCCGTGGAAAACGTAGTGCATCAAGTGACGGTAAGCATCATTATCGCTATGGTGGTGGCTATGGCACTGGTTATTGTTGCCGCCTGGATTATTGCCCGCGTCACTACCAGGCCGATACGGAAGCTTACCGCTGCCTCCCGCAGAATTACCTCAGGGGAACTGGGACAGAAGATAACTATAGAAGCTAAAGATGAGGTGGGGGAACTTACCCATGCTTTCAATGAAATGTCGGCTAAGCTAAAAAAACTGGTAGAGGCGATTTCAGAAGACAGAACCAGGCTGAAAACCATCCTCGATAGCATGGCGGATGGTGTCATTATGACCGATACTGAAGGTAACATCTCACTGGTTAACAGAGCTGCCGAAAAGCTGCTTAATATTAAGGAGGCCAAGAATAAGTCGCTCATTGAGGCGGTTCGAGACCACGAGGTTGATGAGGTATTAAAATTGTGCCTGAGAACATCCCAGACGCAAGCTGCCCAATATGAATCCAGTACATCAAAACGGTATCTGCGGGCTATCTCCATCCCTATTGCTCATAGTGGCATCCTGCTCCTTTTTCAGGACCTCACCGAGTTGAGAAACCTGCAAACAACCAGGCGCGAACTCATTGGCAATATATCCCATGAATTCCGCACGCCGCTGGCTGGAATCAAGGCAATGGTGGAAACTCTGAGCGACGGTGCTATTGATGACAAAACGATGTCCATGAATTTTCTCGCCAGGATTGATGACGAGGTGGACCGTTTGACCCAGCTGGTGGCCGAGCTAACAGAGCTTTCTCGCATTGAAACTGGCAAAGCCGAGCTAAAAAAAGGGCCGGTGAACCTCAATCAGTTAGTCGAGGAAGTTATCGCCCAGCTCAGCCCTCAAGCGGAGAGGCAAAAAATCTTTATTTCTCAGGATTTCGCTGCTGATTTGCCCTCTGTTCTTGCCGACAAAGACAGGGTCCGGCAGGTAATTTCCAATCTGGTTCACAACGCCATCAAATTCACCCGTCCTGGCGGTAGGATAACAATTACTACCAAAACGCTTAAGGGGTCAGCCTTTGTTGATATAGCTGATACCGGGATAGGCATACCTAAGGAAGACCTGGCCCGTATCTTTGAGCGTTTCTATAAGGGAGATAGAGCTAGGTCAGGTGTAGGCACCGGCATGGGACTGGCTATCGCCAAGCATGTTGTTGAGGCTCACGGAGGCAGTATTCGGGTGCAGAGTGAAGAGGGTAAAGGCTCGACTTTCAGCTTCAGTATACCGCTCAAATAGTGCTCTTAACCAGAAATAATCAGCATCAAGATTTAACAAGGATTTAACAAAGCCTTAAACCGCCTTTAAAGTCCATCCTCTAAACTGATGGTAGGATGAGTAACGAAGGGTTGTTTAAGGTTTTTTAATTTGCCGATGAAGAAAGTATTGTTTATTTGCGTACACAACTCGGGACGGAGCCAGATGGCTGAAGCGTTTTTCAACCATTTTGCTGGAGGGAAAGCCCGTGCCTTTTCTGCTGGCACTAGACCGGCGAGCCATACTGACCGCATTGTAGTGGAGGCTATAAAGGAGCTGGGGATGGATATCAGCCAGCAGCGCCCCAAGCGGCTTACTACGGAGATGCTGGAGAACGCCGACAGGATTATTACCATGGGATGTGGAGTGGAAGGCGTTTGCCCGGCTGCTTTTGTTCCTGCTGAAGATTGGCAATTGGATGACCCGGAAGGTCAGCCCATCGAGAAGGTGAGACAGATAAGGGACGACATTAAGGATAAAGTCGATGTGTTAGTTAGAACGCTTATATGATTCGAAATTTTTACATGGTTTTAACATCACTTTAAATTCATCTTAATCTATTCCAATTATGATAATAAAAGGAAAATAAAAGGAGGTGATATAAATGTGAAAAATCCTAGCACTGATTGCCCATAAAACATATAATAGAAAGGAGAATAATAAATTGAACAAATCAATCAAAAAATGGCCTATACCTCTTGTGGTAATACTGGCTTTAGCCCTTGGTCTCGCTGCCTGTAACGGCACACCTCTCTCAGGTTCCATCAGCATTATCGGATCAAACACAATAACTCCGTTGAGTTCAGTGTGGGCTGAAGAATTTATGAAGACACATCCCGAGGTAAGCATAGCCGTCAGTGGTCCCGGCTCTGGAGCTGGTATCGCCGCACTCATTGATGGCACCACGGATATTTGCCAGGCTTCAAGAACGATAAAACAGAGTGAAATTGACCAGGCAGAAGCCAATGGCGTCTTTCCCTACGAAATCCAGGTCGCCAGTGATGGCCTCTCTGTGGTCGTGCATCCGTCCAACCCCGTGTCTGAGTTGACGATAGCCCAACTTTCGGCAATCTACACCAACCAGATAACCAACTGGGAAGAAGTCGGGGGAAACGATGCTCCCATAGTGGCACTCGCCCGCGATACCAACTCCGGCACTCATGTTTTCTTCAAAGAGCATGTCGTGCAAATGCTGGGCCTGCCAACCGAGAACAAAACACTCGAATATGGTTCTGAAGTCCTCTTCCTGCCCTCGACCGAAGCGGGTGTATCAGAGGTTGCCCAAAACCCCAACGCCATCTTCTATCCGGGTCTGGGCTATGTCACCAGCCAGGTGAAGCTCGTGGCGATAAAGAGGACAGCCGGTGACTCGGCCATACTGCCCAGCGAGGAGACGGTCCTCGAGGGCACATACCCCATTTCCCGATCGCTCCTCTACTACACCGATGGCGAACCAGCCGGTGTCATCAAGGATTTCATTGATTATTGTCTGTCGTCCGAAGGACAGGAGAAGGTAAGTGAGGTAGGTTATGTGCCGCTAGCAGGATAACGGTAAGATAGACGGTCGTTTTCAAAGAAGGAGGTTGAAAGAAGAGTGTTGAGGCCAAAGACTTCGACTGCGTTCGCCGCCACTAACGCTGAGAATAGCCTGAGGCGGCGGCTGCGATTGGGTGAGAGATTCATAGAAGGGTGGATATTCTTGGCCGGGCTGTTTGCCATCATTGTTCTAGTAGGCATCATCGTTATTCTCATTAAGGAAGGCCTGCCGATATTTGCCTACTCTTCACCATGGCAATTCCTGTTTGGCACCAAGTGGTATCCTGTTTCCGAGCCGCCCACCTTCGGTATTCTGCCGTTCTTTGTATCTACGCTCATGATTACCTTGGTAGCTACGGCTGCGGCTGTGCCCATTGGAGTCGGCTCTGCTGCCTACCTGTCGGAGGTAGCGCCTCCAAGAGTCAGGGAAACCGTAAAACCTATCATTGAACTACTGGCGGGAATCCCGTCGGTGATGATGGGGTTCATCGGGTTGATGCTCCTCTCGCCGCTGGTTCAGAGTATCTTTCACCTGAATACAGGTTTGTGCGGGCTTACAGCTTCGATAATGCTGTCTCTAATGAGCCTGCCCATTATCGTCAGCGTCTCTGAAGATGCCCTACACGCTGTCCCCAAGGAGTTTAAGGAAGCATCCTACGCCCTGGGTGCCACTAAATGGGAAACGATACGGCATGTGTGCGTTCCAGCGGCTCTTTCGGGAATCGCTGCCGCTACAATGTTAGGTGTAGGGCGTGCCATTGGTGAAACCATGACGGTGCTAATGGTGGCTGGCGGAGCTCTGGCTGTGCCATTGTCACCAGTCGACCCGATGACGCCGATGACATCGGCCATTGCCTCCGGAATCGGCAATGCTGTACGTGGTGGACTGCAGTACCAGGCACTATTCGCTATTGGCTTGATTCTGTTTGTCATGACCCTGGCAGTTAATCTGATTGCGGAGAGGGTGCTCGAGCGCCAGAAAAGGAAGTTTGCGAGGTAGATAGCAATGGATGAAGGAATCTCAGTGTCCATCGCCTTTCTTATCTATGTTCTGGCTAGCATCGCGGTAGTTATCTTGGCGGTAATCAAAGCCAAGATGACGCGCAAGACTTCAGAACGCACAGCTTTCGTTTTCCTCGGATTAGCTACGGCTCTTGCTGCACTACCAGTCTTGTTTATCATCGTCTATTCCATCATAAATGGTGCCGGTGCCATAAACTGGAGTTTCCTGACGCAAGCTCCCTCACAGGCAGGTAAGGCGGGCGGTATTTTGCCGGTTATTATTGGCACTTTCTATCTTATGCTTGGTACGTTAATCTTTGCGTTACCGATAGGGGTGATGGCTGGCATCTACCTCACTGAATATGCCAGGGATAACTGGCTGACCAGACTCATCAATATGGCTATTCTGAACCTGGCTGGTGTACCCAGCATCGTTTTCGGGCTTTTCGGGTTGGGCGTATTTGTCTTGGCTTTCCATTTTGGCTTATCTCTGCTTGCCGCCAGCCTCACTCTAGGCTGTCAAGCGCTGGCGATGGTCATTACCACTTCAAGAGAGGCAATACTGGCCGTACCAAGAGAATATAGGGAGGGTAGCCTTGCTATTGGGGCAACAAAATGGCAGACGGTGAGACATGTGGTCTTACCGCAGGCTTCGCCTGGCATAATTACCGGCGCGGTTCTAGCCATAAGCCGTGCTGCCGGGGAAACGGCCCCGATATTGGTCACGGGAGCTGCCTTTTTGGTTCCCAGACCTCCGGATTCTCCTTTGGACCAGTTTATGGCATTGCCCTACCACCTCTACACGGTGGCTGCCCATGTGCCCGGCATGTCTAAAACTACTATGTGGGGGGTTGCCTTGGTCTTGCTGGCGGTTGTGCTGTCTTTTGACGTTATCGCGGCCGTCATAAGATTTCGGTCGCGACAAAGGATTTAGGTCAATGAATAGAGACCATACGTTATCAAACGACAAGACGTTGACTAAACAGGAGTGCGCTACAAAACTCAGGACCGAGAAAGCAAATCTCTATTACGGCTCTTTCCAGGCCTTGAGAAATGTAACTTTGGACATACCCGCATGCGCTATCACGGCTATAATTGGACCATCAGGCTGCGGCAAATCATCCTTGCTCCGTCTCTTCAATCGAATGAATGACCTGATTCCAGGGGCAAGAGTGGAAGGGAATGTTGAGCTTGATGGTATCCTCATCTACGACTCGAAAATCGATGTTGTCGAGCTTAGAAAGAAGGTAGGCATGGTATTCCAGAAACCCAATCCTTTTCCCATGTCGGTGTTCGAGAATGTAGCTTTTGGACCAAAGCGACATGGTATTAGTAATCGTGCTGAGCTGGAGGAAATAGTTGAAAAGAGTTTGCACCAGGCAGCCCTATGGGATGAGGTGAAAGATAAGCTAGAGCAGTCAGGGTTGGCCTTATCTGGTGGGCAGCAGCAGAGACTATGCATTGCTCGAGTACTGGCGGTGGAGCCAGAGGTCATCTTGATGGATGAACCATGTAGTGCCTTGGACCCGGTAGCCACCCTCAAAATCGAAGATTTGATGAAAAATCTGGCTCAAGAATACACTATTACCATTGTTACCCACAACATGCAGCAGGCAGCACGGGTATCAGATACAGCCGCCTTCATGATGATGGAAGAAGACCGAGCTGGAGTACTGGTTGAATATGGTCCAACCTCTCAACTCTTCACTAATCCTAAGGATAAACGCACTGAGGACTATGTCACCGGTCGATTTGGATAAATGTTCTTGGAGGACACACAGATGGAAATGAGAACAGTCTTTCATAAGAAACAGAGGGAAATTCAAGACGATATTCTGACTATGGGAAGCATGGTAAGTAAAGCTATCCTTTGCTCCATTGACGCTCTCAAAAACCGAGATTTGGAGCTTGCCCACCAGATAATCGCCAACGACCAGAAGATAAATGGTAAGAGGTTTGAGATTGAAGAGAAATGCATTCAGCTCATAGCTACTCAGCAACCCATGGCCAGTGATCTTCGCATCATCATTGCTATTCTCAATATTACGACTGAAATAGAGCGGATAGGCGATTACGCTATGGGTATTGCCCGGATTGTAATAATGATTGGTGACGAGCCGCCACTCAAACCTTTGATTGATATTCCCCGTATGGCAGAACAGACTATAGATATGCTACGGCGTAGTTTGGACGCACTCATAAACCGGGATGCGGAAGCCGCAAGGAAAATTGCTATCGAAGATGACTTGATAGACCATCTTTACGACCAGGTCTTCCGCGAACTGCTTACCTTTATGGCGGAAGACCCCAAGACAATAACACGGGCAACCCGTCTTATGTGGGCAGCTCATAATCTGGAGCGTGCTGCTGACAGAGTCACCAACATTTGTGAGCGGGTGGTCTTTATGATAACCGGGAAAATGGAGGAAATAGGAGCTTCAAAATACTAATCTGAAGAATGAATCATTTTTAAAAAATATGATTAGTTGACTATCAGGTAATTAAAATACCGCCCACAAGTAAGAATTACAGATTTGCAGACAAACAGAATATGTAATTAGCTTAGTAATTGGGTAATATTACTACCTTTGGTGGGCGGTACTGTACATTAGGCAGAACCTTTCGTTTTATCTTAATCTCACCATAGTCCATCCTATTTCATTTCCATCAATACAACCTTTAAAGAATAAATATACGAAGAGATACGAGTAGTGAAAACGGTATTGCTCTGGGGTAGGATGGATTTAGTGGACACCAAAGTCAGGTAAAATAGAAAGACGGAGGTGTCAGATTGAAAGGTATTCCAAAAGGAAGGTACACCAGGGAATT
>JADDYB010000637.1_pt1 | contig 11145 bp, 9 predicted proteins | sample 8641941 | NCBI WGS metagenome assembly JADDYB01 (sample SAMN16275377, study PRJNA637457) | freshwater sediment metagenome | isolation source: Lake Kineret sediment | place: Israel: Lake Kineret | collected 2013 | reverse complement strand
ATTATGTGGAGACACAAGGAACCACTGAAGAGAAAGAAGGATACAAACAGATGAACTTGCTAGAATTCGGCTAACGGAAAACGGCGCGAACATGCCCCGCAGCTTGCTGTGGGGTGCGCTTTTTGACTCAAAAAAGTAATCATTTTTAATGATAATATCTCGGAGCGGATTTGGTCAAGAAACTATTCGGCCAGCTTATCCAAGTCATCTCAAATGATGTATTTAGTAAACAAGATCTGCGGATAAATCCATTTAGGGGAGTAGGGAAATGAGCTTGATAAAGATCGGATTAGAGGCTAATAAAGCTCATTTGCGCAATGAGCTTCTAATGCACCCTTGCAGATATTTCGCTATTTTGGCAATTACGTCTCCGCCATATGTCGCAATATTTAACATCACGTGTCCTGTATGGTATGGAGGATGTAATGATGCCTGCAGCGGGGACGGATACCAAATCACTGATCAGTGCCTGGAAGAAAACCAATGAACAGGAACTCTTCACTAACCTGAAAACGGATTATGGCTTCTCCCAGGCACTTGCCCGATCGTTGGTTCAGCTCATGCATGATCATATCGAGACCAACTACGGTAATCTCCGGGGAGATTCACAGGTCATCTATCATGCTGTCAGTGCGCAAGAGCCGCCAGGTAAGTCAATAGACCACCTTCGTCTTGTGTCGGTTACTCTCACCATTTCCCATCCCGAAGATGCTGAGATTCTGAGAGAACAAGGTGTTACAGGCCTGCGCAAACATAAGCTCCTCAGATTTGCGAATGAAGCATATGATCAGGGTGGTCTTCTTATCCAGGAAGATCTTGCTTTGCTCCTCACAACCAGCATCAGGACTATTCAAAGAGATATGCGGGAGATGCGACAACAAGGGATCGTAGTTCCGACTCGTGGCGAGATCCAGGATATCGGACCGACTGTCTCCCATAAGACGAAGATCATCGAACTCTACCTCAAAGGATACGAGTACACTGAAATCGAACAGAAAACTCGTCATACCGGGGAGTCCATCAAGCGGTACATCAGTGGATTCTCAAAGGTTGTTCTTCTCTCAGGTCAAGGATATTCTGTCACCCAAATCCGAGAACTGACCAGTTCCTCTGAGAAAGTTATCACCGAGTATCTCGCTTTATTCGCGACCTATAAAGAGGTCGGCTCTGATCGGCTCTCTCAGATTGCATCCTCGTTTGTTGAAAAGCTTGATTCGAAAAAAGGGGGTCTGGGGGGAAGCCAATGACCTCATCAGTCACACCTCAGGGGAAGGGGATTCATGGTGCAATCAAACACCTCCTGGAAGAACAGTATGCATTTGTCGGCGGCGATCGTGTCCAGGACATGCTAATCGAAGACTTGATCCGGGTTTTTCAGCAGTATTCGCGCGACCCGTGGAATCTTGAAGTCGGGCAGACATTATGGTTCGCCGTCCATATGGATGAAAAACCAGGTCCAGGAAAGACACTTGCCAAAATGAGAGTTGTCCCAACTATCCTCTCCATAACACACGAGGAAGATAAACAAATGCGAACAAACGGCTATTCCCATCAGGAAGTCAGGAGATATCGAGTGGCAAGGTTGCTGAAGGAGGCGTATGCTCAGAATGGAGTGTTGACACAGGCTGATGTTGCTGAATTGATCGGAGTTAGTGCCGGAACGATAGGCAAGGACATCAGAGCATATCAGACTGAGCAAGGGGTTATCCTGCCATATCGAGGAACCATCCATGATATCGGACCTTCAATGACGCATAAGAAGGTGATCATCGCCAAGTTCCTTCGGGGTATCCCGACGCCGGATATCGCGCGTACGACACAGCATACAGAGGAGGCGTGTGATCGGTATATCAAGGCTTTTAAGAAAGTCAGGATGTTGCATGGGAAGATGAAATCGCTAGAAATCGCTCGAATGCTTGAGATGAGCGAGAGACTGGTAAATGAGTATATTGCATTAATCGAAGAGCAAAGGACTATTCAGGGAATAGATAATCATGTTAGCTGAACAGATATCTAGGGAAGGCGACATATGGCGTCATTTAATAATCGTGCAGCACTTTGCATTCGAACATGCGATAATCGAGGAGGGGATCTACAATCCCATATCGTAGATGGTTTGGTTACTGGCTCTGATGGAAATCTGGTTTCTATCTTTGAAGAAGAGCTTCGTGCATCCATTAATGAACAAAAAAGACCAAACATATCATCAGAGTGCGAAGAGTTCTTTCAAATATCCCCGGACATAGCCGAAAAAATTAGATCATTGCCCGGCCTGGCTGACTGTATCATATCATCTATTCTAACTAAGGATCGCAATATAGTCATAAATCCTCTCGCTTGGACTTCATGAAAATTAGAAAAAGATAAAGAGCAGTTCCATCAATGACGACATATTCGGCCCATTTGAGAGCATATTTTCTTCGCGAATTATTATGACTTTCTTCTCCCTTAACTCTGCTCAACGCATTATTCCGTTTCAAGGATTGGCTCTTATATCATAATAAATCGTAATCTTTATATTCGTTTATTGACGTAACAATCATTGGCAAGAGTCGAATCTCATTTCGTTCCCCCTCCTGAGACCTTGACTTTTGCCACACCACTTAACGGCCTAAAACAATTTGAAGCTAATCTTATTCTCCTTTAAGAGCTAAGAAGATGGGCAGCTTCTATATGTCCGTCTCACTTTTGCGCTGCTTCCTCCAAATCGGTATATACTTTGTCATCTTACCGTTCCTATTATGCTTGACAAGACCAGGCTGGCTGCCATTGCAGACTTAATGAGCGATTATCTAGCCATCACTGATTTGGAGGAGTACTGCGCACAAACCGGAATTGGCAAAGAGGATTTTGTCCCATTAATTTCTCTCAGCTTCGACGGACAGATCTTTGCTGTTGATGGATCGAATGTGGCACTCTGGAACTGGAGTGTAGCAAATGTCAATCGCATTCGCGCCGGATATGCCGTTTACAGAGGGAGGGACTGGCAAAGAACGGTCATAACCTATGACGACATTTTCTTGGCCGATCGAACGAGATATTCAAAGCAATTCGAAATTTATCTAAAGAGCGCCTTTGGACTGGATACTTTCATCCTCAAAGACCAAGAATTGGAAAGGCTTTCTGCTTATTTTAGAGAAATGCAGGAATATATTGCGCTATCAGATGCCATCTGCGAAGCCCAGAACGGCGATCTGATACTATATGATGGAAGCTTTACCTGGAAAGAGCGGCCTTTGGGAAAAGCACTGGAAAAGATATTTTTATCAGCAGAAAAAAAAGATGTGGATCTCCTCGGCATCAGCAAGTCAAGCTCTTTTTGCTGGGGCAAAGATATTCCTAGGCCATTGCTGCAGCACACTAGCTATGCTGGCAGCCTGCTGATACCGGGAGCAGCCTGGTACGTAAGCCTGCAAGGCAAAAAAATAAAACCAGGTGCCGATGGTTGGGATGGCGAAACATACATCGTCAGATTGGATGGAAGATCAGACCTAGCTTTTCGGATAGATGTTCCCTCTTACTTAATGGAGCGCTTAGCCTCTGCAATGGGAAAGCTGGCAGCCTACTCTGGATCGGCAGAGTGCCTAGGCTATCCTCATGCGCTTTTCCGAGCCCACAGGGATATAAGAATCACAGACCAAGAAAACGATTTTTTGAAACGAGAGCTGCTCAATTTCCTATGTGATAGGGAAATAAGCGAATCCCAGATCAGGAGAGCTTTATTGGATTACCATGACGTCATCGAGATGAATCCGAGCGGAGTACTATGAGAGAGATATCATTAGACCACTATCGATTGGGAAGAGAAAATGATGCTTCATTGCAGCAAGAGAAGATGGACTCAGGAGCTGTAATGGACGCTAAGAAGAGGATTATAGAAAAAGGAGAGACCACTTATCGCATTATCTCTAAAAGCGTCAGAGAATATCAGTTCATTATTCCCTATAGACTTCCTGATGAAGAAAGAGTTGAGGTAGGCCAGATATTCTACATTAAAGATGGGGGATTGATATTTTTAGCCAGGGTTTTGGATATCCAATACGACTCCAACTACGATGGAAAGTGGGATACTACCCTCAAAGGAACGCAATTCTTCGACCAGGATCAGATATTCAACCGGGTTATAGCGGAGCCTCTGGGTTGCGTTGACTCAAGCGGTTTTAGGAAATCCCGGACTATTCCAACCAAGTTCTCTTCAGTTAATAAAGCGGAAAAAGAGGAGTTTAAGTTCTTGTTGCAGGTTATGGGCGATATCGAAATTGGCTTTCTGCGCAATGGATCAAAGCGAGTGGAAGAGATCCCTGTCGCCCTGCATAGCGATGTCATGGACCACCACATGGGGATTTTCGCAACCACAGGCATGGGCAAGTCAAATTTCATGAAGGTCTTTGCAGCTTCTTGTATGAAGCTTGCTGCTAAGGGCGAGTCGAAGTTCGGGCTTTTGATTGTTGATCCTCACGGCGAGTACCTTCTGGGCAAGAACGGCTCAAAAGGGCTAATGCATTTAAAAAATTATGTAAGTGGTCTGGTCTGCTATTCTACTGATAAAAAGAATGCCACCCATCCTGGAGTTGAGGAGCTGACTATGGCTTTGAACGAGATCGAGCCCACGGATGTTTTGGTCTTATATGACTGGTCCTCAGCTCAAAGGGACGCATTGGAGTCTATCTCTAGAGTTTTCGACTCCAACTGGCTGGATGACCTGCAGACATCGGAGGGCATAGCTGCAATGGTCTCCGAGGGATTTAATGAAAAGACGATGGGAGTAATTTCCAGGAGGATCAAGACTTTAGTGGAGAGGAATCGTTATATAGACAAGACCAAGTCAAGCATTTCCAACATCCTGACCCATCTGCAGGAAGGAAAGGTCGTTTTGGTGGACATTCCCCGGATGAGCGATCGAAGCGAGCTATTTTTGCTCTCAGTGGTATCGCGCTGCATCCTGGAAAAATATAAACAAGAGGCTCCTCGAGGCAGAAAGAACTGTCTTATCACCATTGAAGAGGCTCAGCGAGTATTGGGCGAAGGAAACTTGGCCAGATTCGAGTCCATAGCTCGTGAGGGTCGCAAGTTCGGGGTGGGACTTTGTGCCATTACACAGCAGCCCAAGCTAATTGACAGGCAATTGCTTTCCCAATTCAATACTCTAGTGGTTATGGGCCTGGGAGATAGAAACGATCGTTCCCAGCTGGAGGAGTCGGCAAAGCAGGATCTATCTTCTCTTGATATAGAAATTCAAACTCTTGAGAAGGGCGAGGCAATAATAAGCACATTAAAAATACCTTTCCCCATACCGGCCAGGATTCACAGGTATGAGGACTACCTTAGGCGGCTAGAGAAAGAGGATAGGTCAGACGAGAGACTAATTACAGGTGGAGGATTCAGGCCAATTTTAGATTAAGCTGGTTTAACAAGAACCTTGGAGGCAGCTTGAAGATAGTTCACATGGCGGATTCGCATCTGGGATTTTCGAATTTCAATCGTGTTGATAAATATGGCAGAAACCTGGTAGAGGAAATGATTTATCAGGGGTTTGAGCAGGCTGTGGACAAAATCATCAGCCTTAAGCCTGATGTGCTGATCCATTCAGGCGACATCTTTCATCACGTCAGGCCCAGGATCCGGCCGCTTTATGTCTTCAAGCGGGGCTTAGAGAAGCTGCAAGATGCCGGGATAGCTGTAGTCGCAATAAGCGGCAATCACGATTCGCCTAAGAGCTATTCAGCCATAAGCCCATTCTACATCTATGAGGGCATGAGAGATGTTTTTATCGCCCATAAATATCAATATGAGTGCTTTTTTTTTGGGGACAGTGCTTTTCATTGCATCCCCTTTTGTTTAGATCCCCATGACTATATCGAGGAATTCTATAAAATAAATCGATCTGGGAATGACGTTCTTGTGATGCATGGATTGGTGGAATCGCTCAAAAACAAGAAGATGAGGACCGTAGGGGAGCATGAACTCAAAGACAGCCTGCTTAAGAGCGACTTTGACTATATAGCCCTGGGCCACTACCATGGCCAAACCCAGATATCGAAGAACGCCTGGTACAGCGGATCGATAGATTATTTCAATTTTGGAGAGGCCTCGGATAAAAAGGGAATTCTTCTTGTCGATCTAGAGAGCGGAGTGATCAAGCAGATCGAGATTAGGCCGAAGTATATGATTGACCATCCGGTCATTGATTGCGCAGGAAAGTCATCATCAGAGTTATCAGAAGTGCTGCAAAGCATCTGCGATCCGGATAGGATAAAAGATCGGATATTGAGAATCAACCTTGAGAATGTCTCACGATCGGCTTACCGAAACTTAAACCATGCAAAGCTTAGCAAGCTCACTTCAGCGGCTCTTTACTTTAAAATCAAAATAGAATATGATGACGAAAAAGAGCGCATAGATGATATGACGGTAAACGCTCTGCGGCTTCACGAGGAGTACGTTAAGTTCATGGAGGACCAAGCCTCCAGAAATCTGATCTCTAAATCCATAAAAGGCGATGTGATGGCCTATGGGAGCAATCTATTGAAGAAAGCAGTGACCGCTCACAATAGCGAGGCTATGGATGCATCTGAATAGGCTGTCCATAAGAAACTTTAAAAAATATCGGCGGACAGAGATCGATTTTCAGGACGGTCTCACTGGCATAGTGGGGGGCAATGGCGCCGGAAAGAGCACTATTGTGGAGGCTATAGCGTGGGCTTTGTATGGGAGCAAAGCCTCTACTATCAAAAGAGAATTTATTAAAAACACCCGTTGTAGCGAAAATGATTCTGTAGAGGTTGTGCTTGACCTGGGGATTGGCCATCATGAGCTATCTATCTTTAGGGGCATGAAAGGAAAGAACCTCACCCCAGAGGCGACGCTGTCTATTGATGGTCGCAGAGTCGCAGTAGGATCTAAGGAAGTTGATATGCGCCTTGAGGAGTTGCTCAAGATCAGCTTCCAGGATTTCATGAAGACATTCTATGCACGTCAAAAAGATCTGGATAATCTATTAAGAGAAGGAGGCAGCGGCAAGAGGGAGTACCTGCTGAAGCTCTTGGGGTTGGAGGACATCAGGGAGAGGGCAATTGACCAGATCAAATTGGATCTCCGAGAAATGGACGACCGCAAAAGCAGAATTTTCGGCGCGGTAACGGAGATGGGCGATGTAGAAAAAAAGAGCGAAGATTTGGCCAGCGCCATATCATCGGCGCGTGCCGCTTTAGCCGAATGCAGAAAGAAAGTTTCTGCACTTGGTGAAGAAGTGGTAAATGGAAAAAAACGGCTGGATGGCCTGGTGGAGAAAAGGCGTTCTCACGACCTGATAGCTGAAAGGATTTCCGGGATTCAAGTCTCTATTGCAGAGAAAAAGAAAGCAATTGGATTTGAAGAGAGAAAATTATTGGATATCGAAGGGCTAAAAAACCGTCTGCTTGAGCTTGATCCGAAGCTGAAGAGGCTAGAGGCAGTCAAATCCAGCCTGGAACTCTTGGAGCCCAGGCGAAAAATCTACGACAAGTTTCTGCAAGACTCCATCCGCATAAACACAGAAGTTGCAGGACTGCAGCGCTCCCTTCAGGATGAAGAACAAAAATTATCAATGCTCAATAAAAACCGCACGGCACTTGAGAAGTTCAAGCCGCTAGAAGCAGAATATCAGGCGCTTCAATCGACATTTTCGCAGCTGGAAGCTTTGCGCGATAGACATATGCAGCTTCAAAGCAGCCTGGAGAAAGAGAAGGTCCTTATGGCCTCTGTTGAGTCAAACATCTCCCGGGCGCATCTGGCCTTCAAGCAGGTAATGGAGGCCAAAGCGAAGATGGAAGATATCGCGCCATTGCTGGACGAAAGCAAGAGACTACAGGATGAGCTGGCTAGGCTAAACCAACAGAAGAATCTGCAGAAGGAGCTAAATGGACTTGCAGATAGAAAAGGAGCATTAGAGGCGCGCTTGCATAAGCTTGATGGCGATAAATCTATTGTTCGAAGTGAAATAGCAGCCTTGGGCGTTCTGGAGGCCAGAGAATCAGAGCTAATAAAACAGGACGAAGAACTGGATAAGCTCAGGACTGACCTTGATCATTTGAGGGAGAATTTGAGAGGGGATTTAAAGGTACAGCAGTCCAGGAACGAGGAAGCCAGCAAGAATCTATCTCGGGTCAAAGACCTGGGCGCTCTTAGCAACTGTCCAACCTGCGAAAGGCCTCTAGGAGATCAGCATTTGCATCTAGTTGATAAGTATGAAAAAGCCGTATCGAATTCTTCAATTTTTTTAGAGGAGTTGAGAACGAAGATCCAGGAGCAAACAGAAAAGATAAACGGAGCCATCACCTCACGCTCTAGACTCAAAAAATCATTTGATGAGCTCAATGCCAAGAAGAGCAGACGTGCTGAACTTCAAGCCAATTTAAGAAGCCTGGAAGCTCAATCCAGAGAGGTTTCATCTGAATGCGAGGAGATCACCTGCGCTGTTGTTGCTTTAGGCCAGGTAGAATACGATCCACAGCGGCTATTGTGGATCTTGGCCAGAGTGGAACAGATTCGTCCCAGTGCTGAAGAATATAATTTGCTGGCTTTGAAACAAAAAGAAATTCCGTTGCTTGAGTCAGAGCTGGAGACGCTAAAGAGGCAAAGGCAAAGTTGCGATCAGAAGATTATGGAGACCAAATGCTGCCTCGAAGAATTGGGATTCGTCGAATCCAATTATCTGGATAAGAAAAGAAGATTGCATGAGCTAAAGCCGTATCATGAAGAATTTTCCCTGCTATCCCAGAGGGTCCTGGAAATTCCCCAGTTAGAGGCCGCCATAGACAATCGAAAGGCGGAGATATCCCAAGGGGTACAAATCGCTGGTGATCTTCGAAAATCTCTGCAAGATCTGTGCTTTGATCCAAAGGAATACGAGGGCCTCATCGAAGAGCGCAGGAGCCTGTCCAAAATGGAAGAGACGGCCCATAAGATTAGGCTAGAGCTAGCCGCCGAGCCGGAGATTAGGGCAAAGCTCAATGAAGCTATCTCCTCTCTAAACGACCTGAAATCCGACCTTTTGGATAAAATAGAGCAACTAAAGGCTTTAGGCTACAGCGAAGCTCAGTATTTAGCCGCCAGCCAGGCACTAAATGATTTAGAAAAATGTCTGGAATCTTTGAAAAAAGAGGCCCTAAGTTATGAAGTGACCTTGGGAATTTTAGAAGGAGAATTAGAAAGACTGAACCTGAATGCTCAAAGGAAAAAGGAGTACGAGCAGGAGCTGGCTGTAATTGGTCATAATATGGAGGTGGCGGACGCCACTAGAATCCTGATCAATAGGTTCATGGATCACATCCTGGTCAGGATCAGGAGTGAGATAGTCCGCATCGCCGGAGAGATTTTAGAGGAGGTCAGCGGCAAGTACAGCATCCTCAAGATAGACGATGATTTCAACATCCTGGTGGAGGATGGCGGAGAGTTTTATCCCATCTCCCGTTACTCGGGGGGCGAGGTGGATATGATAGCCGTATCCGTCCGGGTGGCCATCAGCGAATATCTGATGCGCTTTTCAAAGGAAGGTCCGGGCTATTCTTTCTTGATTTTGGACGAGGTCTTTGGAAGCCAGGATTTGGAGCATAGAGAGAAGATGATCAACATGCTTAGAAGCCTTGAGGAGCGGTTTCCCCAGATTATCGCTATAAGCCATTTCAGCGACGTCCAGGGTCAGTTCGACAACACCATAAATGTGATCGAGGACGAGATGGGTAACAGCCGGATAGAGGTAATCTAGCCCCAGGGCACCTATCCCAGGGCGAACCTGATGAACCTGGCCAGCCTTAATCCGTCCAATCCCAAATGAGGCAGCATCCTGGCCATGAGGACGCTGGGTCTATCGATGTCGCCGTAATCTTCAATGGTCCTGATTAGTTCGGGCTTTTTGGCCAGAAAGCCAAAGGCTTCATCCAGTTGCTCCGGGCTCATTCTGTTCAAGAGCCTATTTGCCCTCATGCCTATATCCAGCTCCCTTCCCAGAACCGCCCTCCACTTTTTGTCGTACTCTGCCAGCCGCTTGGCAGAGCAGTCGCCCTCCTGGGAAGCTGCGGCGGCCACACCACCAGCAATCTTAGCGCAGACGAGTCCAGGGTATATCCCTCCACCTGAGGTGGGCTTGACTTGTCCGCATGCATCTCCCACCGCTATGAAGCCGTCGGCAACTGTGGCCGCTGGCGGTCCTAAAGGCAGCCCGCCTACAACGAGGGCCGCGGGGGAGCCCAGCATTCTTTCTTTGATTAGTTTCTTATCCAAAAAATCTCTCAAGTACTTGCATCCGTTGTCTTTGGCACATAGGCCTAGGCGGGCGGTTTTATCCCAAGTGGGAATCACCCAGGCAAATAGGCCGGGCGAATGGCCAAAATATATCTCCACGCACCCCGGATCGGCCACAGAGAACGGTGCCTCCACCTGAGCGCCGGAAAGGATTTTTTGCACCGGTCCTATGCCTGCTTGGCGAGAAATTCTTGCCCTTACACCCTCGGCAGAAATCACCACATCTGCGCTGATATGCTCGCCGTTGCTCATGGTCAGGATGCTTGAGCCACCATCTTTCCTGACGCTGCTCACAGACGAGTTCAACCGAAGTCGTGCACCCTCTCTCACGGCTTCCAGAGCCAAAGCCCTGTCGAATAGCTTTCTGTCTATCACCCATGCCTTATTGGCCTTGGCTTTGAAGTAGAGGCGAGCATTTTGTGAACTGATGATGGCGCCTTTGAGGCCTCGGATAACGAACTTTCCCAAAGGCAGCTCCGACTCCTCCATGGCTTTGCTGCCCAAAAGCCCGGCACACTCCACTGGCCAGCCAATGCTCCGGTGTTCCTCCAAGAGGACTACGCTTGAGCCTGCACTGGCTGCATATTTAGCAGCCATAGAGCCAGCAGGGCCGGCTCCAATCACAGCAACATCGAAGTGGTCCATATTTGGGATATAGAAATCGGCCAAGGTGGTTATCCTTTTCGGGATATTCAATTTTGTTTTTCTAGTGAGTTAGCATTGCTTCAGGATTAACAAGAAAGCAGACAGATATGCGGAAAGCCTCTTTATATGAGCCAAAGGCTATTTCTCCTGTGCAGACAAGAATAGCATGGTGCTGGAATTGGACGTACTCTGGCTATCTGAGGAAGATGTCAAAGCAGT
>JADDYB010000635.1_pt1 | contig 11164 bp, 12 predicted proteins | sample 8641941 | NCBI WGS metagenome assembly JADDYB01 (sample SAMN16275377, study PRJNA637457) | freshwater sediment metagenome | isolation source: Lake Kineret sediment | place: Israel: Lake Kineret | collected 2013 | reverse complement strand
ATGCCATAATGCACCGGGTACGGTGGCCCGGTCGTGTAACCAAAAACCACCGATTCAACCAAGGGCATCCCGGCATCGTAAATATCACACGTGTCATTCGCGAGCGCGGCGACGTAACCGGAAGCAAACGCATCCATGAATGGCTGCGTGAAATTGCTGATCGCCCAGTCATCCGTGATAACCGTCAACCCTTCATCGGTGCCGTCATATCCGAAACCGGACGGGCTTCCGGTCGAGATGTTAAGGAGACCGGATGCCCACGCGATCTCGCAATCGCTCGCGTTGTTCCAAACATTCACGGTCGCGGTGAACGAGTCCCGGTACACCGTGGTTCGTGCATGATGGCGTATCCATGCGGTCCCGTTCCACCCGTCTCCCCACGCGTTCAATACCGCCTTGACATCTCCTACCGTCCATTCATTATAGTCATACTGGCTATAATCCAAGTACGGTGGGAACCACCAGCTATCGGTCGAACCGTTCAACGGGGATGACCCGAACAGTTTCCCTTCCTCGAGCAAGTCCTTGTACCCGGTAACGTAATCCGGGTCACCATAATCGGGAACTGGCTTCAACCCGTTTTGCACCGTGTCGAAGTACACGGTATAATTCCTCGTTTCATCCGGCCCGGTCGTCCCGTTCATGACAAATATAACCGTCCCGGTCTTGTTTGTCGCCGGGTCGTATTGCGACGGGATTTCCGTCCCGTTGTCAAGCACGCGTATTGAATTGGCATCGATCGATTCCGTGCTTCTAATCCACGACGTGAAATTCGCCGCGATTTCGACCGGGTAATCGACCCGCGTGTATCCAACGGCATCTATCGAAACGAACAACCGGTGGTGCCACCGGCTGTCAAACCACGCTTCCCCCGTCGAACCGTTGCTTTGCACGGGCCCGGTTGCCGGTGGCCACCCGGATACCGGGGCAGTGATAGCTAGCGTCACGGCGAGCAAGGAAAGCACTAGCAAAATGTTCTTTTTCATGATCGATACAACTCGCGCGAGTTATACGTGATGGCGCGATGGATCGATGCGTTTATAAACGGGGTGCCGGAAGCATGTCGCCGGTTCGGATGCACGTCTGGCATGCGGTTGGTAAACCAACTTTTTACCCTCACCAAAACAACTTTTCACCCTCACTCTCGATCATCCTCGTTTCACGTGACCAGAACGTGGTGCTAGATGCCATCCACGTTAAAACCGGCATTGTCTCTAACTTTTTAGAAATTTCTCGACGGCATCGTACATCTTTTCGTTCCCGTTATGAAACACGTGCCCGCAATCGGGGATGATTTCTTTCCTCGCGTTGGTAATATGTTGCACCGGCGTTCCTAGAAACGAGTCATCGCTGCATTCAACGACGAGCGTCGGGGCCTTGATATCGAGCTGGAATTTCGTCAAGTCAAGATCGAGAATATGACGGGCGTACTGGTCGAGCACGGAAAGGGGCAAGTTGCACCCGTAATCCCTCTCGCTCTTGTATATTTTTGGCCTCGCGTTGCACCATATCCAGTACCCTCCTTGAAATATCGGGCCGCTAACGATATCCTTGCCCATCCGTATGACGTCATTATACCGCGTGAACGCTTTTCCTATGGCGAGCTTGCCCACTCGTTCCGGGTGCTTGGCGGCAAGCGCTTGCCCGATGAATGCACCGAGGGAAAAACCCACCACGTCTGCCTTGTCCACCCCGTGTTTATCCATCACGCGTTTTGCGTCGTGCACGAGCATGTCTATCGTGTACGCGTCGATGCCATGCTGTTCCTTGCACGCGACCGGATCCGGCATGTACTCCGTGATGTTTTGCCCCCATCCCTCATCGCCCTCGCGCGCGACCTTTCCAAACCGGTCATATGAAACGTTATAATGACCCCTATTGTTGAACAAGAGTAGCCGGTGATCTTTACGCAGCCGGTTGACGAGATTTTTTCTCCCGAACATGTCGCTCGACATGTCATTGATCATCATGACGGTAGACTTGCACGACTTGCCACATTCATCGATGACCGTGCTTTTCAGCGGGGGATCGATGCACCGGTCTTTCGGGTACGGGCGTTTCATCGCGAATCACGCGGTCGTGTTTTTTTAAAAGCATAGCGCCGGAAATCTTTGTCAAGTGGCCGGCTTTAAAACGCGGGCGCGCGTGTATAACCATTCCCGTTACTAATGGATTGACACGACATGAACATCGAGAAAGAACTCGTCGTGACGAACGTGACAACGGTTCGCGCGACAGCATATGGCCTTTCCGTCACGATAAATTGCTACGAGAAAGAAGATCCGGATGTTGATGTCGATGCCGTGCACATGCTCACGCTGGGCATCAAGAACGAACGGCTGCAATCGATACTTGACCAGCTTGGCATCAAGGAAAACGTGGCTGGAAAAACGCGGGGGGAACGAACCGGCATTCCCACCGGTATCAAGATACGCGTCACGTTTGGCGAGCTCGCGTCTGATAGCCGAAAGCCCCTCGTGAAGTACATTAACCGCGTGCAATCAATAGACGTGACCGGGCGCGGTATCATGCCAGTGTCGCTAACCGTGCCGGCGCGCGATGTCGAGTTTCATGACTGGGGGATCGTGTACCAGACAATGGACGGGGAATTTATCGACGACCAGTTCGTGTTTTTCATGGACGCGGTGCCGTTCAAGATATCGAGCATGTTCAACATGCTCAAGAACGACGCGCGGGCGATCAACGACAAGATCGTGATATCCGGGAACGCGCGCGTCGCGTATGTAACGTATCCCGAATCGCCGTCGCTCGAGCGGTGGCTCGTGAAGAGAAAATGCCGGTTCGATTCCCGGACCGACGAGGGAGTATCGTGCAATATCATCATGAATGCCCCGGGCATCAACGCGTCGTACGCGGAATTGATGAAACTGTTGAAAGGAAATGATGGGTTCATATTTGCCGTGAAGGAACACGTGAAAGCGTGGAACGAACGGTTCGTCTTGGAATCCACCATGACCAGCGCCGTCGCGAGCGCTGCCGGCATGCCAATCGACCCGAACGTGCTTGTCTCCCTATTTTTTACCGGGGACGGCATGACGGCATTCTACTTGCTACGGAGCATTGCCGGCGGCAACGCGAGCGTGTATTACCGGTCCAAGAGGGGGATGAAGTACGTTGTCATGGCCGATACATCGAAGCCCGGTGGTGGCATCGTGATGTTATACCATGTCAAGCTATCACTCGTTTACGTGTTCTCGTGCAAGCCGAACGCGAGGATCGACACGTTCCTCGAGGATGTCGACCGGTCGGAAGAGCTCACGTTCATGGAACACGATATAGCGGATCATGTTTTGTTAAAGAAGCTAAAGATCGATGCAAGACCCTCGGAATGGGTTAGCACCGTCATGAACATTATTGACACCCATCGCCGCGGGGTCGTCCAGTCATGATGCGGCTAAAGCTGGTTGCATCAAAGAAGTGCTGGAATTTAAAAACGGGCAATCGATACACCGGGTATCATGAATGGAAATAATGACGAGGACGAGCTCGTTGATGCGCTCGAGGCATTGGACGGCAAGGAAAGCGAGGGAAATGCCGTTATAATAGAGGGGCTATCGGTCATCGAGCCGGTTGCCCGGGTGATGTACGTTCACCGCGGGGACGTGTACGAGATTGATTTGTTACCGATATCCACCGGCGAGAAGCTGAACGTCCCGAAATATTACACGTCAAAGGATACCACCACGCACGACACGTGCGATGGGGACGTGCACGATCAAGTCAAGCGGCAGCTAGAATCGCTCGGGTTGCACCCGGAATGGTACTTTAAAAAAGACGTGCCGATGTATTTCGTGGGAAACATCGATTATTACGAGTTTTACGGGAAGAACAAGAGAAAAAGAACCGGCGATGCCGTGAAGGAATTCATGGAGCGAAACCCCCCGTCCATCGTGCAATGATCACGCGCGATCACGTTGCATTTTTTGCGTCAAGAAATCAACGATGATGGTGCGGGCTTCTTCATCCGATTTGTTCGTCATGGCACGCATGTCTATCGACCCGCGTTTCTTTTCGATGGTCGCGGGCAATGTTGGCAATGTCGTTTTGCCGTTGAATATTCGATCCGCTTGGAAGCAATTTCCTTGGACCAAGAATGCCACGATGGCCGAACGGACGATCTCGGTTCTCGAGAAGCACGATATTTTTTTTGCCTTGTCGATCCCTTCAATGATGCGGGGCGTGAGCGATACCGTGATGATCTTTTTACCTTCAACGCGCGGGAAGTGCAAGGTACTCGCAATGTCCAACATTTTCTTTATGCTTGCATCGATGTTATTGCCATCGTTTTGCGAGTAGAAAGCAATGTCATCTTTCATCAATTCCGTGTACAATCCCATTTGTCTCAAGTAAAAACAAGTAGCAAGCCGGACAAAGTGAGACCGGGAAGGAAATACCCCGGTACCCACGAGCGCGTCGGCAATTGCCATGACTTGGTTGATGATGTTCAACGGTATTATGCCAACACCGTGGGTTCTGGTATTGCAATCAATGATAAATGAACGTTGTCGTCGTCGTCTCGTCATGATCGTTCGATATCGAGAATACCGGCGGCATATTTAATGGGTAATAATTCGCTCACGCTACCCAGCACGCGTTCCGCTCCTTTCGCATGAGCACGTGACCAAATATACCAAGCACGATACCAGCAGTGACGAGCAACCATCCGAAATACACGATGAATTCGATGATCGAGAGGGCCACGGGAAGGGGGGTCACGAATATCAAGATTGCAAGCAATAACATGGTTCCTAGCAGAATGGTGGAAACAATGTTCATGATCTTGCCTTCGAGGCCCGCTGCACGGGCGGCCTTGCATTGTTCAAGTGACATGCGCGTGCCGTCGCGCCCGTCTTTATAAACTAGCTGCCAGACGACCGGGCAAATGACAAGATGGTGCCGGCATTCATGTCATCGTCGTCGAACATTTCATCGACGAGGAGGACGTTCCCTCCCGATTCGAGGGCCGGTGCCGAATAGATATCAAACATGATCGCATCCGCTTCCGCTTCCGGGTCGATATCAATAACCCGTTTCTTGTACGCTATGTCGTTTTCATCGAACAACCGGGCAACTCGCTCGCATCTCGGGCAAGTGCTCGTGCTATACATGGTTATCATCGTCATCATCATAGATCGATTGAAATTTATAAAACAACGCCGGTCATGATTGTATCATCACAAGAATCACGGTCTTTTTCATTTATTTTCGTAAATCACAACTTGCATTCTACATCACGACACGTCGTAGCGATGTCTATCATGAAGTTCTTGCAACTTGGCAGCATTCCACCCGGACACGGCTTGGTAATATCCCGTGATCCGGCTGTAATGTTCCAAGTCGGTCTCGTGACAAAAATCGCATTCTTGCTTGAGCCCGCGTGAATGAAACCCGCATGACTTGCATGACGTGAGATCCGTCGTGTAGCTCCAATACCCTATCTGCGACTTCAGCGCGATGCGCTTGTTGAGATCGAACAGCGCGTCGATATCGGGATACCGCTCGCCGAGCCAGAAATGGCATATATTCCCGCCGGAAAGCCGCGGAAATGCCTTTTGCTCGATGCTTATTTTCTGGTCGAGCGATACCGGGGCGCCGTGGTTGACCATGAACCCGTTCGTGTAATACACCGGCACGCCCGTCTTTCCAAGATCGTGGTACCGTTTCTTCCAGTTGGTCACGTCCCCTTTCACGTACTTGCTCGCTTCCCCGTTAAACCGCAACAAGTCCTTGACGGCAAATCTTTGGGCGGTTGATTCGGCCGGGGTACGGGCGATGGCAAACGGGATGTTATACTTGGCAACGAGTTCCTTCCGTATGGCTTCCATCTCTAGCAGAGCGCGGACGCCAAGACGAACGGCCAATTCGCTCTCGTGTAACTCGTAACCGGTCATTGCTTGGACGAATTCATTCATGCCAATGAATCCGATGATCGATGAAGCACCGTCGATATCACATAGCGACGGGTGCGATTTATTCCCGCGTGGCCTCTGCGTCAAGAACGGGAGATTGCCCGCGTTCGCAAAATTAATGACCTTTTGTCGCTTCCATGCCAAGTACGAGGCCGCTAGATACATCCGATCGCGCAGCAATTCGGAGAACTTTGAAAAATCTCCTTTTGCCAAGTATCCAAGCCGTGGATGGTTTATCGTGACGACTTGTTGCCCGCTCATGGAAAAATGATGCCCGTTCTCGTAATAAATCTTGGGCATGAGCGTTTCCTTGTCCTCGCTAAAGTGATACGCGCAACACTGGTAGCAATCTTGCCCTTCAGAATCACGATATCCCGGGACGACGCTATCGAAATACGAGCTGCCATATTTTGCAGATAGCTCGATTGCCATGCGAATGATCTCGCTTGCTTCGGCATCCGAGAAATGTTCCTTGCGAATCTTGATTTCCGGTTTCGGGAAGAAAAACATCTTCCCGTTTTCGTCGCCTTCCAAGTAATTTTCAAGCAAGGCTTTCGCGAATAGCTGCGCTTCTTTCTCGAAATCACCGTAATGCAAATCCCCGTGAATTTTACCACGGTACACGACCGGGGCATCTTGCCAGATTTTAGGCACGGTGGGCTCGATCTGGATGCTCGAAAACACGAATTGCCCCCCGCGGCTCACGTAAGTCTCGTTCAAGTCATAGATGAACATTTGCGCCATTTGCTTGATGTCGATGTAAGACATCCCGCGAAGGTACGGTGCAATGAAAATGTTGAAATTGAACAATCCTTGGCCTCCTTGCGAGTTGCATTGCCCGGCCGCAAGCACTTTCACGGCGTGGGAAATTGCCGTGGCTGCATATTTCGCCGGCTTGGCTGCCGCTGAAAAATCGCCGCTCCCGTCAGCAAGCAAGCCGTTCAAGAAGAAATACCGGAGGTCATAATCCTCGCAAAACGGTCGCTGGGAATATTCCAATTGATGGAGATGGATGTCACCATATGCTTCCGCCCGCGCCAGCTCCGGTGGCAAGGCAATTTCCATGATCTGTTGCGACATAACATCCCCGAATTTCTTGTGGATGTTTTCCGGGTTTTTAGCACCTTGGTTTGCATTCTCGTTCTGGTCGATGAGCCGGTTCAACCACATGTTGTTCCACCCGTCAATGAAAGGAATGCCGACCCGGGAATTTATTTGACGATATTTCTCGTACATGATATCCTTTTTCGATAGAAGGAAAAACTCGTTCCCCACCAGCTCGCGGACCAACGATGCCGGGATCGTGATCCCGTCATCCTCTTCTCCCACGTCAGCCCGGTCGCGGTACATGCCAAACACTTTTTTCTCGACGGAACGTGCTATCTTGCTTGCTTGTGACTCGATGATCCGGGGGATGCCCAGCTCCCGTTCCGCTTGTTCGGTCTCGTTGATGATGGAACGCGTGATGTAATCGATCGACCACCGCGTCACGGTCCCGTCGGACCGGTGTACCATGATGGAGGGAGGAACTTTTGCCGTCGCCCGTGATTTTTCCGGATACAAACTCGAAAGATCGTTGTCATTGATTACCATGGTTGTTCACTATCCGCCGCCGTGAACTCGTGACCGGGACGACCGGGGCAGCGTGGACACGCCGCGCGATTTGGTGCACCCGGGTCGATCAACTTCATCACCGAAATCCGGCGGGTTGTTATTGATTGAATGGATCTGCTCGCATATAAACTAAAAACCGGAACTAGTTGCCCACGCATTCATAAATCGTATTTAAACCAGCGACGGTTTTAGAAAATAAGCTAGCAACAATCGCGTTTAATTTATCATTAATAGAGCAAATTTAAACGAATTTTACCGGTTCTATCCGGTCGAGATTTCAACGATCAAGATTTGTATTTGATCGATATAAAAGCGATCCGCCGGAATTCGCCGCCCGAACCAATTCTAATGCCCTTTCATGAATTCCCACGGCAGTCATTGATTGACGAAATCATCAAGTGCCGGGACTTGCCGGGCATTATAGATGAGTTCCATGAGCCGGTACTTGTTGACCTTGCTTGTCGACTTGATGCCGAGCCGCCGCGCGATGTCATGCAGCTCGCGGGTCGGTCTATCAAAAAGATCCGGGAAAGATGACCTCGCGCGCTGGTAATTGTCCCATGCCCGGCTCTGGATCGCGACCGGCTCGTCGATCCGCTTTAACATGACCGGCACGTAACCGGCATTCTTCTCGTAAGTAATTGCTTTTCTACCAAGAAAACGGGCAACCTTGTATGTCGTTGCCGTCCCGCCAAAAGGATCGAGTACCGTGTCGCCCTTGTTACTGTATAGCAAGATGCACCGTCGCGCGAGCTCATCCGGGAATGGTGCCGGGTGGTCGAGGCCCGTTACCGGTTGGAACACCCACTCGGCGTTCGTGAAAGAGATGAACTCGTCGGGCAAGATTCCAGAATCGCCGGGAGGGATCGATTCGCTTCCCTTGCTGAACACGAGGATGAACTCGTGATTGTCCCTCAACACGGGATTGGTGGCCATTGCAAACGACCCCCACGCGGTGGACGTCTTTGACACGAGCTTGATCTCCTCTCCCGGCTCCGGTTCCTTTCCCTTGAGCCACAAGGTGATCCCGCGCATCCACCACCCGATGTCGTACGCGATGTCGATGATGTACTTGAACAATGGCGTGTACCCCTTCGGGCGGCCATCATGATCTTCCGATCGCCCCGTGCTCGCGACGTTGATGCACGCCCTACCGCCATCGATCATCTTCCGGTCGCACTGTTTCAGCACGTCTCGCATGAGCTGGAGCCCTTCGGCGAATGTTTGACCTTTTTCGTATGCTAGATCGACGTTATAGGGCGGGCTGGTTACCACGAGCGTCACGGACTCGTCGTCAACCTCGTCCATGTGCTCCGACGACTTGATGTGGATCCCGTCCGGCAAACCATTCATGAAACAAGAATGGGCATGACGATTTATAATGCGCCGGCTAGCATGCCGGGCATGCACGACGCGATCGCAAAAATACCAATTTATATGACCGGGGACATGTTTTAAACATGGAACGTGTAAAAGATATCCTAGCCGATATCATCATCTGGGTGTTTCTATTCTCCCTTTGCGCCACGTTCTTTTGTGCAATAATTGCACACGTGCTTTCCGCGTCCGGGATGACCGGTGCAGCATCGATAGTTGCAATGTTCGGGATAATAGGAATGGTTATCACGATTTTATCAGCGATCATCATGATCGCGTTCGACTAGCGCAACCATTCGGACGGATCCGGTGGGGACTTTATAAACACGCGCCGCGTGAATCGCGCATGTCACGCGCCAAGCAACCCGACCGGCCGCTCGTCCTTGCTCGCGGCGTGGATTACATCAAGTTTTACATGGTGGAAGGCATGGATGCGGCGTGCGCGGCACCATTCGTTTCTGACAAGGGAAAGATAAAGGTCCCGGTGCTCGCTGCCAAGTTACCAGTCAAGAGCGCTTTCCGTTCGAAAACGTTTGATGTCAACCCGGGCAATTTTGCAAAGGTGCGATGCTACTTGAAAGATGCCGTCAAGGATCCTCGAAATGCTGCCGTGCACTGCGATGGCATCAACATCTATGGCGAACCGGTTGCGAGCGAGCTGGAAAGGAGCGGCGCGTCGGGCGACGGGTTTGCGACGATAAGCAAGGATGATAGACGGGATAACGAGCAAGTGTCGACAAAGCTGTCCATCACGTGCACGGCAGTCCTCACGAAGCAAGCTGGGTTCGATGACGTGCTAGAAACCGGGTGGGACGACGATGACGTTCCAAAATAAATGGGGCACGGTATACCCGGAAAGCGCCCGGAAGTACGTGAACCCGGACGGGTTCATCAACATGAACCGGGACGTGAAGGGTCTAGCGGAACGGTTGACCGCCCGTGCTCGAACGACCAAGGAAGCCGTGTTTTCCATTCACGAGTTTGTCAAGAACATGAACGTGGGGCAAGTGCCGGTGCTACCGGATGTCCCGTTGCGGAGCGCGTCGGACGAGATAGCACTATTCTTGCGCGACCCGGGAGGCAAGCACTACTCGTATAACAAGGTGATCGCCGAGGTGGCATTGCTACGTGCCGTGGATATCCCGGCGAGACCCGCGACGTTCACGTGTGACTTGCGAGCGACACCGCCGGTGGTTACCAACGACCGGGAAACTAGCATCGTGCCACCAATAAACCTTCACAACGCCACCGAGGTGATGGTTGAAGGAAATGATGGCGCGCTCGCGTTCATGCTGAAAGAATCGTGGATCCCGGAATCTGCATGCAAGGCATATCCCGGAACGTGCACGGAAGACGAGAGAAAGGAATGGAACGAGACCGGGCGGATCGTCGGCATACAAAAATTCATCGAATGCACGAAAATCGCCGATGGTATCGGGTACCCGGGTGTCGTCGCTGCGGCCATAGACGCGTCGGTCGTCGCGAGAAACACGACGCGCCTTTTCGATGATGTTGGCGTGGAAAGAGGTAAATGATCATGCGGCTGAAGTTCTCGTGGAAACCCGGGGTCACCATGTACTTGCAAAACAACGCGAGCTATTATGGTAACCGGTTGAGCTCGATCATCCTATCGTGCAATTTCGAGAGGGAGGACGGGATGGGACGCGCGAAAAAGCTCGTCAACTTTCTCAAGACCCCGAGAACGAAACCGGTATCGTGGAAGGACGTGATGGACCGGAAAGCGTTGTTCGACGAGAGCTACCGCGACGAGCAAGCCGGGGATCTCGTGCGCGATGATTGCCACGTGGTACGGTCGCTAGAAGTCACTGGAGGGTACGTGTTTGGCGGGTTCGATGGCACGAAATTCGTGCATGACCCTTTAGTAAAAGTGGAGGAGAACGAGGACCCGCGAACCAATTGGAACCGGCCCATCGTCACGGTGTTTTGCAAGCACGGCACTTCAAGCGCGCACGATTGCAAGATAGAGGTGCACAAGGATTCGATAGATCGTGTCATCCCAATGCAAGACGCGATGAAAAAAATGTTCTTGATCCAAGAGGTCAAGAAATGGAAGGATGACCCGTCCAAGAAAGGCAAGGCAATGGTCGATAAAACCAGAAAGCTGCTCGAAGAATGATGAGCAGGATCCGGTGCGACAATGCCGGATGTAACGTGGATGACCGGCTTCGTGCCGGGAGAGCGGTACCGGCACCGGGCATTGTCTCTGCCCGCCGCAGCCGGCC